>ERZ860322.2000-NODE-2000-length-10375-cov-6.252035_pt1 | contig 10375 bp, 9 predicted proteins | sample MGYA00509979_ERZ860322 | MGnify/ENA primary metagenome ERZ860322 (study PRJEB30046, sample SAMN00715217) | human gut metagenome | study: EMG produced TPA metagenomics assembly of the A metagenome-wide association study of gut microbiota in type 2...
TATCTCGCGATAGCAACACTGGGCTTTGCGGAGATTATCCGCGCCTTCTTCCAGTGGGATACTCTTGGCCCCGTCACCAACGGCTCAAACCTGCTTAGAAAATTCCCTACCTTCGATTCCACTTTGTTCCCCTTCACAGTAGCCGGAATTTGCATACTGCTCATAGTGCTGCTTATCAACTCCTCCTACGGCCGCGCCTTCAAGGCAATAAGGGATGACGAGATAGCGGCGGAGGCAATGGGCATAAACCTGTTCAAGCATAAGGAGATGTCCTTCGTGATAAGCTCCTTCTTCGCCGGCGTAGGCGGCGCGCTGCTGGCCATGTTCCAGACAACAGTTCAGGCAATGGCCTTCAAGTCGGCTATGACCTATGAGATACTGCTCATAGTCGTCATAGGCGGCATAGGCTCCGTTACCGGCTCGGTGCTGGCCTCCTTCCTGTTCATTGCCTGCTCCGAATGGTGGCTCCGCTTCCTGGATGCCGAAACCTACATAGGCGCGTTCAAGGTGCCTCTCCTTCGCGCCGGCTTCCGCAAGGTGGTGTTCTCAATAATCATAATGGCGGTGGTGCTGTTCTACCGTCAGGGCATAATGGGCGACCGGGAGCTGAACTTTGACAGGATACTGAGGAAACGCCAGAAATTCATCGAAAAAACGCAGAGGGGGGGCAAGTAATATGTCAGAAAACGTACTTCGCCTTGACCATGTTACCATGCAGTTCGGCGGCGTAGTCGCCGTGAACGACCTCTCAATGGAGGTAAACGACAAGGAGATAGTTGCCCTCATAGGTCCCAACGGTGCAGGAAAGACTACGGCTTTCAACTGCATAACCGGCGTATATGAGCCTACCAACGGCATGGTGAGCTTCATGGGTAAGACCATGGTATGCAACCATCCCCAGGGCAAGATGAAAAAGCTGTACACGGGCGACCTTTATCCAGAGTTCAGCCATGTGGTCAGCCCAACTCCGGACCAGATAACCAAGCTGGGCATAGCCCGTACCTTCCAGAATATCCGCCTGTTCAGGAGCCTTACGGTATTCGATAACGTGCTTATCGCAAAGCATATGCACGCAAAGCAGAACGTGTTCTCGGCAACCTTCCGCGGCAACGCAAAGGAAGAAAAGCGTATGCGCGAGGAGACAATGGAGCTTCTGTGTGAGCAGGGACTGGATAAATACAAGGATGAGATCGCAACAAGCCTGCCATACGGACTTCAGCGCCGCCTTGAAATTGCGCGCGCGCTTGCAGCCGACCCGAAGCTTCTGCTTCTTGACGAGCCGGCAGCCGGCATGAACCCGACCGAGACGGCGGAGCTGCTCTCGTGCATCAATACCATCCGCGATACGTTCCATGTGGCCATCCTGCTCATTGAGCACGATATGAGCCTGGTCATGCGCGTCTGTGAGCGCATCCAGGTCATCAACTTCGGCCAGACGATCGCCGCCGGGCTCCCGGAGGAGATCGCGAGCAATCAGGAAGTCATCGAGGCGTATCTCGGCGAAGAGGAGGCGGACGACGATGCTGAAGATTGAAGATCTGGAGGTGTCCTACGGCGCCGTGCAGGCGCTGCGCGGCATCAGCATGGAGGTCAACGACGGCGAGATCGTCTCGCTCATCGGGGCCAACGGCGCCGGCAAGACCACCACGCTGCACGCCATCACCGGCCTTGTGCCCATTAAGAGCGGCTCCGTGATCTACGACGGGCACGACCTGCGCAAGACGGACCCCAGCCGCATCGTCACCATGGGCCTTGCGCACGTGCCGGAGGGCCGGCAGGTGTTCACGCGCATGACCGTGGCGGAAAACCTTGCCATGGGCGCGTACTTCCGCAAGGACAAAAAAGCGATCGCGGAGGACCTCGAGCGGGTCTATGCGCGTTTCCCGCGCCTGAAAGAGCGCGCCAAGCAGCTCGCGGGCACGCTTTCCGGCGGCGAGCAGCAGATGCTTGCCATGGCGCGCGCGCTCATGAGCAAGCCCAAGCTTATAATGATGGACGAGCCGAGCATGGGCCTATCGCCCATACTGGTGGAGCAGATATTCTCCATAATATATGAGCTTAGGGAAAGCGGCGTTACCATACTGCTTGTTGAGCAGAATGCGAACAAGGCGCTGAAGATAACAGACCGCGCGTATGTGCTTGAAACGGGCAAAATAACGCTCAGCGGCACGGGCAGAGAACTGCTTGAAAAAGAAGAAGTCAAGAAGGCGTACTTGGGAGGCTAAGCGCGCTTACGCGCGCGGTGAAATCCTGCTGGCGCAGGGTGAAATTGCGCTGATGCGCAGTGAAATATGGCTCTGCCATGTGAAATCCGCCTTACGGCGGGTGAGCGTAAGAGATTGTAAAGATATAGGGACGGGAAGCCGTCCCCTTGTTTTTGACAAAAGTTTATAAGATGCGAAGTAGGGACCGTCATTGGCGGCCCGCCCGTGGCTATGCTTTTTACGTTAACCCCTCAGACATTCCTCCAAGAAGGAGCTGGAAATTCGCTGCAAAGCGAATTTTCTGAGGGAGTTGAATTGTCTCCCTGCGAATAAATGAACCATTTGTTAAATTTCGCCTACATGGTGCAAATGCGTCGCCGTTCTGGTAAAATAATGCTGTAAAACTATTTTCGGATAAAGCGCGGCGTTTTTGCCGTGCGGAGGGGTCAATTATGCAAAAGAACGGAGGAGGTTTCCTCACGCGGATCATAAAGGGGCTGGCGATAGGCGTTGCGGCCATGCTGCCCGGCGCAAGCGGCGGCGTGCTGGCCGTTGCCATGGGCGTATATCGCCCCGCGCTTGACGCTGTTACGGGCCTGTTCAAAAGCTTTATGCCCTGCTTTATGTACCTTCTGCCGCTTGGAATAGGCGGTGTTGTGGGGCTTATAGGCACGGGGCGCGTGATGGAATCCATACTGGCGGCGTACCGCGTGAGCGCAATGTGGGCGCTGATAGGCATGGTGCTTGGCGGGATACCTTCGCTTATAGGCGAGGCGAACCGCCGCGGGTTTAAGCCGCGCTATCTTTTGGGCACGCTTGCGGGCGCGGCATTGATAGGTGGCACGGCGCTTTTGCAGCATCATCTGGGCGGGGGAGAGGCATTGCCCTTCAATGGCTGGACAGCGGCGCTCGGCGGCGCGCTCATCGGCCTCGGCACGGTCATACCCGGCATAAGCACCTCCTTCCTTATGATATACCTTGGCATATACGAACCCTTCCTTGCCGCGTTCAATTCGTTCAATATACCCATGCTGCTGTGCGCGGGGCTTGGGGCGCTGGCGGTGGTTGCGGCGCTTATCGCGGCGGTAAAGCGGCTGTTCGATAAGCACTATGGCTACGCTTACTATGGCGCGCTGGGCCTGCTTTTGACGAGCGTTGTGCTCATATACCCCGGGATAAGGAGCGGATGGGCGCTGGCGATAGACGCGGCGCTGTTCGCAGCGTGCTTCATAATAACCTATTTCCTTTGCAAGCTGCCCACCGGCGGCGAAAGCACGGACGCGGCGGATATATTTGCGGAAATTAAAAGCGCGAACAGGCAGAAGGAATAATGCCATATCGCGCATATATATAAATAATAATGCTTTACGGAGGTTACGAATGCTGAAAAGAACCGTTGCGCTGATGCTCTGCATACTAAGCGTATTTACCCTGCTTCCCGCGTTTTCAAGCGCGCAGACCCTTAGCGGCTGGACCAGCAAGGTGGATTACGACAATACCGACCCCAACAAATATTCAATAGAAATAGACCTTGTAAACCAAATAATAACCGTTTACGAGGGGCAGATAGGCGGCCGCATAGTGCTGCAAAGCCTTTGCACCACCGGCGATGCGGAGCATCAGACGGGAGCGGGCACGTTTAAGCTTGGAGATATGAAGGAACGCTTCGGCTATTTTGTGGCGTTCGGCCAGTATGCGCAGTATTGGACGCAGGTAGTGCGCGGAATATACATCCATTCCGTAATGTATAATTCAAAGAAGCTCACATCCATGTCCCGCGGGGCATACAGAAAGCTGGGTCAGGCCGTGTCCCACGGCTGCGTAAGGGTGCTGCCGCACGTTGCGCAGTTTATATACTATAATTGCCCGCCGGGAACCACCTGCGTAATAAACCGCAAAAAGGCCGCCGATCCGGAGCTTGTAAAAAGGCTGAAGAAGGAGATTCCGGCGTATTCCGATTATAAGCAGCCCAAGGACGACCGCGCGTATCCGCCGGAGATTCCCGCCGTTATAAAATACGACGGCACGCCTCTGCGCACGGGCTTTTCAAGAACCAAGGATACCACCGTTGCAACCCTTTCCCGCGGGGATAAGGTGATGCTGCTGCAGCTTGCTGCGGACTGGTGCAAGCTGCGCACGGCGGACGGCAAGCTGGGCTATGTTAAGACGGAATACATACTGGCCTATCCGGACAACGCAAACGCCGTAAAGACCGCATACACCGCAAAGAGCAAAACATATGTTTATAAATCCATGAGCACGGATTCCGCCAAGCTTGCAACCATACCAGGCGGCGCGCAGGCAAACGTTGAATCCAACCCCAAGAAGGGCTGGTGGTACGGCAGCTATAACGGCACATACGGATATATGCGCACGCGCTATGTTATAAAGAGCGAAACGGTTGAATATCCTGTGCTTGAGGATGTAACTCAGCCTTCAACGGGAGCTAATAACTCCGGCGCGTCAAGCGGCTGGTCAACCGGCGGCGGAATGTTCAATAACGGCTCCTTCCCCTCCGCTACGCCCACGCCCACGCCTGCCCCCGCGCAGAGCGGCGCCAACGCAAGCATTGCAGCGGGCATAATAGCAAACATGCGCTCCGGCGCGGGCACGGATTTCCCCGTGATAGGCAGCTTCTCCCAGGGCACCGGAGTTACGGTGATAAGGCTTGACGGAACATGGTATTATTGCCAAGTGAATGGGCAATACGGCTATATCTATTCCGGCTGCATAGTGATGAAGTAAAAAAGAAAGGAAACATGTGGAGCATAGGCGTAAAAGCATAAGCACCATATTAAGGCTTTTTGCATTGGCCGCCGCGTTTATATTCGCAGCGGCTTTTGCCGTGCCTGCCGCGGCGGAAAACGGCGAAATTCCGGAACGCGACCTTTACGAATTCTCGATTCAGGCGATGGAGGAGGGCAGGTCTCTGCGCGTATGGGGGCTTATGCGGCTTACATACGTTAACCGCAGCGCGGACACAATGTACAGCATAGTTCTGCGCCTGCATGCGAACGACGCGGATGCAAACTGCATGGCCATAGGCTCCGTCGGGGCGGACGGCAGATCCGCCGCATATACGCTGAGCAGCGACGGCGGCATACTTACGGTATCCTTGCCGCACGAAATAGCGCCCGGCGAAAGCACTCGGCTTTTCATGCGGTTCGATATGACATTGCCCGAAACGGGAGACCGCTTCGGCGCCAATTCAACGGGCTATATGCTGGGCAACGCATTACCCATAGCCGCCATGTATGAAAACGGCGCATGGCGCACGGAACCGTATTATTCAAACGGGGACAGCTTTTACAGCCGCATTGCCGACTATAAGGTTGCCATGCAGATTTCCGCCAAGTTTGCCCTTGCGCATACGGGAACGCGCATGAGCTACGATTCCGGCCGCGCATACGAAACATATTACATCGCCGCGCCAAGCGTAAGGGAATTTGCGTTTGCGCTCATCCCAAACGCCGTAACTGCGGAAGCCACGGCGCGCGGCGGGCGCGTGAAGGTGCATGCATTGGGCCAAAGTAAGGCGCACGCGGCGTTCGGCGCGCAATGCGTTGCAAAGGCGATAGACTTTTTCAGCGACAATATAGGCGAATATCCTTACAGCGATATTTTCGTTGTGCCATTTGACCTGAACGGCGGCATGGAATACCCCGGGCTTATAATGGTGAACAAGGCGTATTTCAAATCGTCAAAATCAACCGAGGGGGCGCTTGTTATGGGACACGAAACGGCGCACCAGTGGTTTTACGGCGTTGTGGGGAGCGATCAGGTGTATTCCCCGTGGCTGGATGAATCCTTGGTTGAATACCTTGGGTTCGATTTCCTGCGGCAGTATGCCGGTACAGACGCGGCGGATGCGCTTGAGCAGGAGCGCTACTATGCCATGCGCAATGAATATCTGCGCACAAAGCGGCTGGACGGTTCGCTTGAGGAGCTTTCGGGCGCGGACTATTTCTTCATGGTGTATGCTTACGGGCATGATTTTTACGCAAAGCTTGTGAATGAGATTGGCTCGGGCGCCTTCTATGAAGGACTTAAAACATACTATAATGCGAACTACATGGGCATAGGTACAAAGGAAAAGCTTATTGCCGCCTTCAGCGAAGCCGCGGGAAGGGATCTTGCCGGCTGGTTTGAGGCGAACATTGCGCCGGAGGCCGCCCAATGAAGCGGATAGCGGCAATATTGTTGATAATAGCCGCGCTTTTCGCGCCGTGCGGCTGCAAAAAAACGGACGCAAAATATCAATACGCCTTTTTTGATGTATTCGACACCGTCACGGAATTGACCATATACGCTGAGAACGAAGCTGCGGCGGCGGATGCTGCAAGGGCCGCGCATGAGAGGCTGATATATCTGAACAAGCTTTTCGATATATATAATGAATATGACGACGCCGTGAGCCTTATGGCGGTGAACGCATCCGCGGCGAAAGCGCCGGTCAGCGTGAGCGATGAGACCATGGCGCTGCTTAAATTCGCCAAGGAAGCGTATAAGCTTACCGGCGGCAGGGTGAACGCGGCGATGGGCAGCGTGCTTTCAATTTGGCATGATTACAGGGAAGCGGGGCTTGCGGACGAGGCGAACGCTCAGCTTCCGCCTATGGAGCTGCTTAAACAGGCTGCGGAGCATACGGACATAAACAGCATTGTGCTGGACGAAGCGAACGGCACCGTATTTTTTACGGACAGCATGGTGCGCCTTGACGTGGGCGCTATCGCAAAGGGCTTTGCGGGGCAGATAGTTACGGATGAGCTTAACGCGCGCATAGATGCGGGGGAAATATCCGCGGCGCTTATAAGCCTTGGCGGGAACGTATGTGCGGCGGGCGCAAAGCCGAACGGCGAAGCATGGCAGATTGCCGTGCAGGACCCGCGCGGCGGCGATAATGCCGCAACGGTGAGCATAGCTTCGGGCTATGTTGTAACGAGCGGGGACTATCAGCGGTATTACACAGTAAACGGCGTGCGCTATAACCATATTATAGACCCCGATACGCTTATGAGCGCGGACAAGCACGCATCCGTTACCGTTATATCGTCCGACGGCGCGCTGGCGGACGCGCTGAGCACGGCGCTTTTCATAATGGATACGGGCGAAGGGCGCGCGCTTATAGACTCGATAGATGATGCCGAAGCGCTTTGGATAGCCAAGGACGGCGGCATAACGCGCACGGACGGGTTTAATATAGCCGAATAATTTGGTATAATAAAGTGAATAAGCAATACGGAGGGCTTTATATATGGGTCGCATGAGACTGCTGGACAAGGTATTTAACGCTTCTGCAAGCCAGGTGGAGGGCTTCTGCATAGTTAAAAGCGTTGGCATAAAGACAAACGTGAAGGGCGCGGCGTATTTGGACATGGTGCTTGCGGACGCGGGCGGCGAATGCAACGCCAAGCTTTGGGATTATGCGCCGGAGGCGCACGGCTCATACGAAGCGAACACGGTCATAAAGGTGCGCGCCACGATAAACATGTGGAAAGACGGGGAGCAGCTTAAAATAGACCGCATACGCAACCTGAGGCCCAATGAAGAAGTGGACATGAGCGAGCTGGTGCCCTGCGCGCCGCAAAGCCCGCAGAAAATGTATGACGAGATATTTGCTGTTACCGAAGGGTTTAACGACCCCGATTTGAAGCTCATCACGCAGCATCTTTTGAAGGAGAACAGGGACGCGCTGCTGCGCTGGCCCGCCGCGCTGAAGCTGCACCACGCCATGCGCGGGGGCTTGCTTTACCATACGCTTACAATGCTTGAAAGCGCAAAGGCCATAATAGGCGTATATAAGCGGCTTTACCCCTCGCTCAGCAGCGAGCTTGTTTACGCGGGCATAATACTGCACGATATTGCAAAGACGAGGGAGCTTGTCGTGGGCGAGCTTGGCCTTGCAAGCGCATACAGCACCGAAGGGCAGCTTCTTGGGCATCTTGACCTTGGCATGGCGATGATAGAGCGCGCGGCGGCGGAGCTGATGATAAACGACGAAACGAAGATGCTTTTGCAGCATATCGTAATGTCCCATCACGGGGTGCCTGAGTTCGGCTCACCTAAGCCCCCAATGTTCCCGGAGGCGGAAATAGTGAGCGAGGTGGACTTATTGGACGCAAGGCTGTTTGAAATGTATGACGCGCTTTCGGGCATAGTTACGGGCGGCTTTACGGAGCGGCTGTGGGCGCTGGATAACAGGCAGCTTTATAAGCACGGGCATGAATAAGCCCAAAATTGCGGCTTGACAGCCCAATAATTAGGAGAATGAATTACTATGGAGAATAAACCTGTCCTTAACCGGCGGGAAGTGAAGCGGCAAAAGACCGCAAAAACAATAAAGGGCGCAGCTGCACGCATAGTGATAATGACGGCGGTGCTGCTCATTGCATCCCTTGCGGTGCTGGGCATAAACAAACTGACGGACTATATCCGCGCGAAGAATTATCGCGCGCTGAGCGACGAGGAGATTGCCTACGCACTTGTGCGCGGGGAGGAAAAGGAAGCGGAAAACGCGGACGCATCGAGCGAGAAGCGCCTTGAGCTCGCCCGCGCCGCATGCAGCATAGTTGGCAAGGTGAACTATTTCTGGGGCGGCAAAAGCAGCGCAGCGGGAGTTGACCCCGCGTGGGGAGAGCTTAGGGAGGTTACGAGCAGCGGCAGCGAATCAAGCGGGCAGATGAAGCCATATGGGCTTGATTGCTCCGGCTTTGTAAGCTGGGCGTTCATACAGCTTGGCTATGACTTCGGCGAGATGGAGACGCTCCTTGGCAACGGCACATGGAACCAATGGGACCGCAGCGCGGACATTGCGTATAATGATATCCGCGTGGGGGACGTGGCCTTCATGAACCGCTACCCTACCGACCAGGGCAACCACATAGGCATATGCATAGGCTTCCTTGAAAACGGCGAGCCGGTGTTCGCGCATTGCTCGTCAAGCTACGACAACGTGGTCGTTACCACGCGCGGCACGGCGTTCAACTACGCCCGAAGGCTGAACATATTCAATTGATCGCCGCTGCATATCGCCGCTGCAAATTTTGGCATAAACGTCCTCATCAGGCATGGGGGCGTTTAATTATACATAAAAAAGACCCCTTTTGGGGGTCTACGGATGGCAGAGTGGGGAGGTCATGCGTTTATGTGCGCATTTATTCTTTCCATAAGCATGTTCACGGCAACCATATTATGACCGCCTTCGGGGATTATTATGTTGGCGTGGCGCTTTGAAGGCTCAACGTACATTTCGTGCATGGGCTTAACGGTGGTAAGGTATTGCTCAACCACGCTTTCAAGGCTGCGCTTTCTTTCCTTAACGTCGCGCATTATGCGCCTTAGTATGCGCACGTCCGCATCCGTATCAACAAATATCTTTATATCAAGCAGGTCGCGTATGCGTTCGTCGCTCAAAAGGAGTATGCCTTCAAGCAGTATCACAGGTGCGCTTTTTATAAGCAGGGTTTGGTTGGAACGGTTATGCACCGTGTAATCATATACGGGGCAAAGCACGTCCTCACCGCGCTTGAGCTTTGCAATGTCCTCCAGAAAAAGCTCCGTATCGAATGCATCGGGGCAGTCGTAGTTTATTTTTGCGCGTTCGTCATAGGTAAGGTCGTCGTGCGCCTTATAGTAATTATCGTAATATATTACGGATACGTCCTTGCCGAAGCGTTCGCTCAAAAGGCGGGTTATCGTGGTTTTGCCCGATCCGGTGCCGCCCGCAATGCCAATGGCCATAATGTCGTTCATGTGCTGTCCCTCCGCGCTGAAAATGCTGCTTTTGATATATTGTATCATATTTTGCGGAATATAAAAAGAACGGCCTTAGGCTCCCTGCTAGTAAGACAGTAAAATTCAAATTTCTTGGAACAGGCATGATTTCGGTCATGCCTGTTCCGCTTTTAGCAGCTCATCCACGGGAATGTAGCCCACAAGGTCGTACTCGATATGTACCTTCTGTCTGCGCTTGCCGCTGGACTTGTCAGGTGCATCTACATAGACCGCCTTGACAAGCTCTCTGAGGGCATAGGGGGTCAGTTCCGTGAGGGTGCTGTTTCTCTTTACCCGCTGGATAAACTGCTCTATATTCTCTGCCTGCTGTTCCTGTTCATGAATTTGCTGTTGCAGATTCTTGACCTCGGCTTTGAGGTCTTTCTGTTCCTCGGTGT
>ERZ860322.2012-NODE-2012-length-10328-cov-2.844349_pt1 | contig 10328 bp, 7 predicted proteins | sample MGYA00509979_ERZ860322 | MGnify/ENA primary metagenome ERZ860322 (study PRJEB30046, sample SAMN00715217) | human gut metagenome | study: EMG produced TPA metagenomics assembly of the A metagenome-wide association study of gut microbiota in type 2...
CCGCTTTATCCGCCAGTCCTTTCGTATAGCCTTGAATCGGGGCAACGGCGTAACGTCCGCTTGCGGCCGTTGTCCCTTTGTAGGCAACAGCAAGAATTATTTCCGTGGCTGAAACGACCTTCGAAATTTCGTAGAGCAGCCCGTCCGGGCCTACAAAGCCATCGCTCCCGATTCGGACGTTGTCGACCCATGCCGTCCCAGTCCCAGTTACCGTGGGTGACCCACTCGTAACGGAGCAAGTTCCCGACTTGTACCATGCCATTTTTAACTCCAAGAAATTGCGTTGACCGCATCAATCGTCTCTGCCGCCTGAACGGACTCAACGAGCTTTTTCCGCCTTCCCACGGCTTCGGCAGACGCCTTGCTGTAAGCCTCCACGTGCGATTTGACCTTGTCCATGAAGTCGTTCAGCTCAATGCCTCTGGCTGAAGCGCAGGCTGCGCACCACGGAACAAGGTCGGCGGATGGAGAGGATGAGGCAAACCATGCTTTGCATTCGTCTGCCTGCTGCTGCCAAGTGGACTGCTCATCCTCCGGGTAGCCGGATTTAAACTCGTCCAGTGCCGCGCTCATAGCTTTCGTCAGTTCCCTGACTTTGGACGCCTTAGCCGCAGAAAGTTCAGCCGCAGCGTCTGCCGCCTTCTGCTCATCCGTGCGCTCATCCACCCAGGCGTGTTTCGTCCAGTCAAAGGTATGGTAGGAAGAGGGCGCGGCTGCCACATCTCACCATCCCACCATGCTCCCTGCGGTTCTCCCGGTATGGAGCTTCCTCCATCAGGGATATTTAAAGCTAGAGTCTTTTCTTCTCCTGTAAATGTTCCTATCGGCTTTCCGTTTGAGTCGACAATGGTTGAAATGATTGTTTTCATCTTTTGAACTCAATAGATGCGATGTAAGGCTCGTAAATTCTTGTGTTCGATAGGGAGAAAGAAGAATCTTCCTCATAGCTCATGTATTGAATCGTGTAAGTAACAGATCCTGCATCGGGAGAGTCAAGAATGCTTCGATTGTCCTGGGTATCCGGATTAAAGGTTGTTGAAGAGCCGAAAACAAGCACAAAACTCGACAGAACAAGCGTTGATCCTCTCATCAACCTCCAATAAAAGGCACCGCCTTTACCGTTCATGCTAATGACGGCGGCCTTCAGGCCGAGAACGAGAAGAATGTCTCCACCAGTTGCCGTTATCGTAAAAGACATTAAATCTGTAAAGGACGATGTGCTTGTTGACAGCCCCGTATATGTTCCCCCTTTAATTGACTGGGGGTTTGTGACGGCCCTTTCTCCAAGCTTCAACGTGGTAACAGCAGCTGTGCCTATCTTTGCGTTTGATATTGAAGCGTCTTTAATAAACGCTGAACTCAGATAAACGCTTCCACCCGAAACCGCGAACGGAGAAGTTACCGTTCCCCCGCCCCCCGTCCCATTCAAAATTGCAAAAGTATCAGCATTAACTAAAAACTGCGATTGAACAGAACCAGACGAGTTGCCAACGCCTACAGAAAACCCGGCGGCATAATATTTCCCATTGCTAGTAATGCCTGTCTTGACCGTATAGGCGGAGGACAGCGTTCCGTCAGCCTTCGCAATGGCGGCGGCGTTTGTTTCAATATCCGCGGAGTTTTGCTCTATCTTCGCCGACAGCTTTGTGTCAAGAGAAGCAATCGATTCTTCGTTATCTGCAACCGTTTCCCTGATTTCGGTAATGGAAGCCCGACTGCTCCATTCGTTCAGGGCATTGGTTAAATCTCCCTCGGCATCTGGGGCGCGCCCTAGACTGGAAACGGTCGATTCAACGCTGCTCACCGTTGCGGACAGGGCGGAGTCCGCGTTGGCCCGAGTGGTCGCCTCCTTGGTGATCGCCGCCGTATTGGTAGCCGCAGTAGAGCTTACCGTGTCGATTCTGTCAGACAGAGCTGCATCGGCATTCGCTCTGGTGGTGGCTTCGCTGGAAATTGCTGCGGTGTTGCCCGAGACCGTCGACGCGAGAGAATTAACCTGCGAGGTTATTGTCTCATCCGCTTCCTTTCGCGCAGTCGTTTCCGCGGCGATCGCACTCCCGTTTTCATCAGCCTCGGCTTTAGCCGCATCTGCGGCGGCCTTGGCTTTGCTGGCAGCAGACCGCGCTGCGTCTGCGGTCGACTGTGCGGTGGAAGCCGCGCTTGACGCGCTGCTAGCCGTGGAGGACGCGGTGTTTATTTCCGACAGCAGATCGCTTCCAAGCTGCGAGGACGTGATCTGATTCGTCAGATATCCTAGGATGCTGTTAGCATCCGTGGAGGAAGTTCCAACCACACCCCCCGTGGCAGATGCAGGGTAGTAGTCTCCTGCCAGTCCATTCTTATCAACGAGCCTTGCCCAGAAGTAAAACTTTTGCCCGGATTTCAGCCCAGTGAGAGTGAAATCTGATCTGGGATACGGCAGCATGGTAAGAAGCGTGGCCGCCGTCCTGTCATTCGTTTGTGAGTACCAGATCTCTGTGTAAGAGAGAATGTTCAGGCCGGGCGGAAAACCCCACTTCAAGCCAATTCCAAAGACCTCTCCAGCGGCAGTAAGACTAACAGGAGAGGCAGGAGCCGCGAGCAGTCCGTCAATCGTTACGGCGGCCGAGGCTCTCCATGGGGATTTAACTCCAACGGCGTTTGTGGCTCGAATCCTAAATTGATAGGTGCCGCTGTAGGCGCTCGTGATGTCGTACGAGCAGGAAGCAACCTGTGAGACAGTTATCCAGTCCGAGTTATCCCGCTTCCACTCGAGAATGTAATAGCCCACTCCTCCGGTAACTTCTGGCTTCGTCCACGAGAGCGTCACCGTGGTTGAAGAGATGCCCTGCTCAACAACCTCATTCGAGGTGATTTTCAGATCAGATGGAGCGGGAACGGAACTCTCAGGAATCGAGGTGATGATTGTGTCTGAGAGTGCCGAACCATAGTCGACAGCCGCGTATTTGCTCTGTTCGTTCTGGATGGCGGCAATATCAAATGTCGATCCATCTCCCTCCGTGACGCTCACGACCCGGAAGGTCTGCGTCTGCAAATCGGAGTTCACAACCGCCCAGATGGATTCGGGCTCAGGAGCGGCGGAGAAGGCCGTTCCAACGGTAATAGCCGTTCCATCAACCGCAGAAACAGTCTGCGATTCCGTTTTTCCCGAGGGGAGCGTGCAGATCAGCGTGTCGCCCACCGCTATGCCGTCATTTTTGTCCACCACCACCTGCGTGGTGGAATTGACGGCGTGCAGGCGGCCGCCGATCCTTTTTCCGGCAATGGCAGGGTCGGCAATGCGGATGATCTGCCCGGGGGTCGCTATGGCTCCATCAAGCCCTACGGAGAAAGTGACGCTGCGGGTCTCCCTCTGAGATGTTAGGAGCGTCCACAGCCCCAGACGGTGAGCCTGCGACCGGGAAGAGCAGGCGAAGGCAGTTATTGATGTTGCGACAATTCCGTAGCGGGCTATCCCGTCAGCGTCTTCGACCGCTTCGACCTTGGTGTTGTACATGTCATCAGGGTCGTTATAACTGACGTAGCAGACGGTATAGCGGGTCGATCTGGCACTGCCCTGATACTGGAATTTTCCATCGATTACGTTCGCGGCGGTGTAGGTGTACGAAGGATCCCTGGGCATATCTGCCACAGGAATGGCACTTCCATTGCCCCAGTAGACGATCCCGCGGAATGCGGTAGCGAGGTCACTCAAAACCGCTGTGGCGTCCGCTGCCGATTGAAGGTAGCAGTTGCAGGTGAAGCGAGGCTCCGTGTTGCTTCCTACGCCGGTAGGAACGCTCTCATCGCAATACTGGGCGATCTCATAAAGCGACCACTTGTCAATGTAGCCCGCGTCTAACACATCCCCCAGGCCGTAGCGGTCATTCGTCAGGATGTCATAAAACACCCAGGCAGGGTTGTTTGAGTATGCGGTCTTGAAAGTCCCATCCCACGTACCTGAATAAGTGCGTGCGTCCGCGTCATAGTTTGAGGGGACGCGGATAATGCGCCCTTTGAGGTGGTAGGCGCGGGTAGGAATGGAGCTGAACTGCGAGGCGTCAATCTTGATCGCGGCGAGCGCGCTCATGGGATAACGCAGTTTTGCGTCAATGATCTCGGTATAGGCCTGAACGAGGGTCGTGTCGCTGATGTAGTTTGTGCTGCTGTCCGCGGTCGAGCGGCGCACTCTGATCGTCCAGGGAGCCCCGCCGGAAGGCAGATCAATCCGGTGCGAACGGGCGTAGGCCGAGGTCGTTTTACCATCAAACGCCGAAGAAACGACCGTGGAATACGTCCCTCCATTGGAGGACAGCTCAATCGTGTAATCTACACGATATCCATTGATGTTCCCGTTCTTCTGGTTGACCTTCTGGAGTCCGGAGACCGCCAGAGTAATACGGACAGCGTCAAGTTCCGTGTTCGTGAACGTGTGAGTCCACGGAGTGGAAGCCTTGAATTCAACACCAACAGAGGTGGTCGATTCGGACGCGGGGAATCCGGAAACGGGATCCTGATCCTGCGTCCCAGAGCGGAACTGGATGTCATAGCCCGAGAAATTCGCCATCCCATCAGAAGACAGAACCGGAGTCTCATCAAAATAGACGGATTTCAGGCCATCCACAGGCCCGACAATCTCACCCTCAGATAGCAGATCGACAATGCGGGCGTACGAAGTGGAGTGCAGCGAGTCGCGATCTTCTTCCCCACCGGAAGATCCGCTTCCGCCCTTCTTCGCGCCTTGAATCACTCGCCAACCACCTTTGACTTTCATGCCTGATCCTCTGCGTAAATCCCTGCGGAAATAACTGCACTTCCTACCGTCATTTCGCCGTACAAGAGTGGCACTGGGCCACCCTGAGCTTGTGTATTAACAGCCCCGCTGAAGTTGTAGGACGCTCCGTTTTCGCTGCTTGAACCGCTTCCACTAACCTTCGCAACAGGGGATAAGAATTGAACCAATCCACCCATAGCAAGCGCAGCCCCCATTTGCGCCGCAACAGCGTATCCACCAGAAACTCCTAAAAAGCTTCCGGCTCCTGCCGCACCGCCTGCCGCAGCACCGCCTCCTGCCGCACCACCTGCGGCACCTGCTGCGCCCGCAGCCGCCCCACCAGTCCACACAGCAGCGATGACAATGACGATGCCTACGAATATTTGCAGTAATCCACCACGTTTTGCACCCATGAGTACCGGGGCTATGCGGATGTCGTCATTTCCCACGGGGTAGCGGAACTGCTTTGTGTCTTTTAAGTTTTCCTTGCCTACCCAGATCCCGTACCCGATTCCCCTGTCCTTCGAGGTCATCAGTTCCTGCTCGAACCCCGGACAGACAACACGCAGGGCCCGAATGGCTTCTTGAACAGATGAAACGGCGAGCCTGTGAACTCGTCCAAATTTCCGTCCAAGACTTCCATAGAGCCTGATTGTGCGAAGCTTTTCACTCATTTCTATACCTGATGATCAAGCGGGTGTGCTCAGCCCAGTACCCGCCGTAAATCACTCTCTCGCTCAAATGCCCGTACATGTGGTGGAGCACGCAGTTATGAACCGGATAAAGGGTTGGATCCTCTTTAAGCGGATGCTCGCCCAGGAAGATGCCTGCGTGATTGACCACTGGGGCCCGGATCTGCATCAGGATGAGATCTCCGTAATCAAGGTGCTCATCATCCCGGAGGGCGGAAAAGCCTGCGCCACGGAAGTTCTCCATATAAAGGTCTTCGCCCTTGTTCCACCACTCATCCTTGCGCAGGAAATCCGGAAGCTCAATGCCTAGCTCTCGCTCGTAGAAATCCTTAACAAGCCCGTAGCAGTCAAGCGTCCCGTGGTAGAACATCCTCCCTACGAGCGGGGCCTTGTAGCCCGAGGGTTTGGTCATGGTGATCGTCCCCGCGCCCTCTTTTGACACGAAGCAGATCAGCCACGGAAGCCCTGAGGATTCAATTCCCACAAGATCGGCTTCGGAGGGCTCAGGATTGACATCCGGATGGCTGTGAACCACTGCAATGATCTTCCCTTTGTCTTCCGCCGCCGCATAGTCCTTGGGGTCGAGGACAAAATGATCAAGGTCGCCCAGATTGCGGCACGGAAAGTACTTTTCCTTACGCCCCACAGCAACCACAAGCCCACAGCACTCGTTAGGGTAGGCCTGCTCGGCGTGCAGCCTGATCGCCGCTTCCGTGGAAGTCTTCATGGTTAATAGGTCTTCGTGTTGGCGGCCGGGAAGCCGCCGAAGGGGATGACAGCAGCGTCTTCGGAAACACCCTGCTGAGCGGCAAAACGCTTCTTGCAGTCACTCAAGCGGCCTGGGCAAACGTCCTTAGCGGCGTCCGTCACGGAGTTTCCATCAGCGTCAAAGTACGCAGATCCGGTGTATCCGCAATATGTTCCGCGGTATCCCCCCTTCAACTTCCAGCAGCACAGGTTGGCGATAATCTGCCTCGAAGGAAGCTGCCTGTTAGCGAAGTCAAGGGCTGTGGAAAGGGTGAACTCGATTTCCGTTTTGGTCTCATTCGCCTTCTGCTCGACAATCCAGACCTCGTCAGGAAGATGCTCGTCTGGATCGGCGGAGGAATTGCCTTCGGTGAAGTTTTTAGCGTCAAGGTATTTGGCGAGCGTCCTGTGGCGGACGAGCTTCACGCCCACCAGGTCGTCATAAGTCACGCAAAGGGCCGAAATAATGCCCGGAATCTTATTTCCATTAGCGTCCTCGCCCACGTTGCTGATCGTGAGTGATGGCTGAGGCTGTTGGCTCTCACTTGTGCGCTCGAATCCTGTGACTTGCATTGCCCAGGGCGTATATTCCTCTCCCTGCCACCAGATCGAGCCCGATTCTGTGTAGGCATGGAAGCGCAGCCTCTCCCCACCCACCCCATCAAGCTTCAGCTCATAGAGGTCAATCAGCTTCCCGGGCGAGAGCTTCTGAATGTCCGCAGTAACTGTCATTTACGCTCCAAAAAACTGCGTGAAGTCGACCGAAAGACTCCAGATCCTTCCACCCTTAGGCGTCAGGCTGTAATCTGCGGCCGTCCAGACAAGATTCACATCCGAGAACGGCGGCTTCCAGTAAAACGGATTGTATCCCGCCCGGGCATCAAGGAAGTCTTTCACTTTCTTGATCTCTTCCTCACCTCCGGAGAACTGCAGGCTCCACGTCTGAGGCAGGCTGTTGATTCCATCTCCTACCACCTGCCTGTATCCATCTCCGTATTGGGCGGAGAGAGTGCGGGGCTTCACGCTGCCCGAAGAGGACTCAAGCGTTGGCTTGAACGTAAATGTTTCCATGTCTTAAACCCTCCCGGCCCGCCACTTCCACAGGATTCCACCTGGGCGCATTTGGCTCATCATCTCGGACTGAACCGCGGTTCCCACAAGGCGGCCCAAAGCATTGCCCATAGAGAAGTCCTGATTCTTAGTGGTTGACGTCTTTGTCATCCCGGTTCCATCGGAAGAGACGTTTACGACAACATTGACCGCTCCGGCAGTGCCTTGGGCCTGAACGCCCAGACGGCCGCTGCTCGTTCTGGTAAGCGGCATGATGGCTTCCGACCCCGCTTCGCCCATCAGCCCGACACCTTTGGCGAAGGGGAAGAGAGTGGGTCTCGAAACAATCTGATTTGAGTACTGGTGCAGACCGGGGGCGTTGAACACGTTTCCGTTCGCGCTAGCGGCGAACAGGCTGCCGATGGAAGAGGCGACCCCCGTGCTGCCGATGTACTTAAACAGCCCCGTCATGGCCGCCCGGACCTGAATCCTCACCATGTCCTTGAGGATCGAAGTGGCGAAATCACGGAAATTCGCCTTCCCGGTCGTGCAGAAGTCAACAAGCGAATCCTCCAGCCCGGAAAACACGTCGCCGAAAAGCTTTTCCGTCTGAGAGGCCGCGTTCCTACTGCTCTCGAGATAGTCGTCATAAGCCTTTTCCGCCCCGTTTACCCAGTTTTCCTCGCCGGATCTGAGCGTGCTCCAGTGGTTACCCCAAAGGACGACCGCTTCCTCCTGATAATTGCTCAGGATGGTAAGACGCTTCTGATAGCCCTTTTCGTCATCGTCCGACCACTTCCCCAGAGCCATCTGCTGGTCGCGGTCGGACTGCAGCTTCCGGCGTTCGCTCGAAACCCGGTCCGATATCCCGTTCATGCCCGATGCGTAGGAAGAAGCCTGTCCGCCCATCCATGCCGTGGCCTCTTCCTGACCGTACTGGGTGCGTGATGTGGCGAGAAGGTCGGCCAAGGTCTGCTTATAGGACAGCAGAGCCGCTTGACGCTTCTTGATGGCCGCTGTTTCGTCAGCGTCGATCTTTGCGATGGAAGTGGCGGCATCCGCCCTGACTTCCGCCATCTTGCTGGCGTTCTTCGCAATCTGCTTATTAAGGTTAATGCGGTCCTTTCCGTTGACCTTCTCTTGAGCGAGGCGCCGGTTCTGCTGCTCAAGGGCGTTGACCTGAACTCCCGCGTCCGTCCGAACGAGATCCCTGCGCTGATTGTAGTAATCAGCCTCGGACATGTTCCCGTTGCGGAAAGCCGCTTCGAGTTCTGACGTCTGCCTCTGGATCGAGGCTCGCTCAACCCTGAGAGCGTCTTGAATGTCGGAAACATCAGCACGCATCTTGGCGGCGGAAAGAGAACTGCCCCAATGGGTCTTCTTCGCCTTCCCGAAGAGAGCTTCCCTGTATCTGGCGTTCTCCTGCGCTATGCGCTGGCGATACTGGGCCTCGGAAATAAGCGGGGCCGCGTTTCCGTTCTTGTCGACAAACTTTCTCGCTGACTCGTATTCCGCGCGAATGTCAGCAAGGTTCTTCCGGTGCTCTTCGTCTTTCTTCTTCCGGCTTGTCAGGTACTTGTCTTCGCCCGCGGAGAAGCTTATAGCTGCCTTCTGAGCCGCGGCGTTGACTCGCTGCGTCTCGGCAATCTGTTTCTCAGTGGCGAGCTGTTTCTGAAGCTTAGAGACCTGGTCTTCCAGCCATTTTTTGGCTTCAGCCTGAGCGGGGCCTAAATCAGCCAAACGCTCCTGATATTTTTTGAGAAGATCTTCGGTGGTTGAAGCCTGGGTGATGCTCGACATCGCCCGCCAAGCTTTGGACGCTTTTTCTCCAACCCACGCCCAGGCTCTCCCCAACTCGTTCAGATTCGACTTCACCTCATCGCAGCGCTGCTTAACCGCTTTGGCATAAGCGGCCTGAGCGAGAGCGGCGGCGTCTTCGTGCCTACCCCGATCATCAAGCGCCTTGATTTCCTCGTAGATCGAGGCTGTCAGGTAGTTGTACTGCTCGTTAAGCGCCTGGCTGTTCTTAACCGGATCCTCGGCCAGTTTGGCGAACACCTTAATGGTGTTTTCGATCGACGCCCCGGTTACCTCCTTCATGCCCACGGCGGCCTGGGCCACAAGCTCGAAGTTCTGGGATGCGATCTGCGAGTTTCCGGCGATAGCCGCGAGAGCGTCCTGCGCCCCCGAGAACGATCCGGTAGCCGACCCCACAGAGTCAACCATCGTGTTTAACTGGCTGACGGTCACTCCGGCAGCGTTGCCTGCCATTGTGATAGCCGTGGCGAGCTCTTCATCCCGCTTTACTCCGGCATAAGCTGTCACCCCCAAACCGACGATAGCGGCCGCAAGAAGAGTGACCGGAGAGATCATTCCGATGAAGGTGGTACCGAGGGCCTTGGCTGCCGGAATCACGCCGCCGAACATATCCTTTAACTGGCCGCCCTGTTGGAACAAAACAGTAAGCGGACGCTGCCCCGATTGCATACTTACGAAAATATCGGTCAGCTGAGCCGGTACACCGCGCATAGCAGCAGCGATTTCCTTCTGCGACTTACCGTACTGATTGAATTTGGTGGAAGCAGTCTGGGCCGCGGCCTGAGACTCCAGGATTTTCCTTTTCAGATAGTCGTGAATGTCCCCGGTAGTCTTCGTCTCGATGCGATAGCCGAGCATCGAATCCTTCGACATGCCGAAGGTGTTCGTCTGACGAAGAAGGCTGTCAACAACCCGCTTCTGAGCAGCCGTTAGCCCGGCGTATTGCTTCTGCACATCATTCGATGCGTCAGAAAAGCCCTTCATCTGCCGCTTAGCCGCGGCAATGCCGGCATTGAATTCGTCTACATTAACCTTTACGTCTACTCTGGCTGTTCCGACAACTTCATCTGCCATGGTTCACTTCCTCTTCTGGTCTTTGTAGATCTGATTCAGGGCTTCCGATTCAATGATTCGAATCGCTTTCATTACTTGGTCGTACTCTTCCCCGGTTATTCCCTTGCGGTCCAATTCGTGGAAGAACACCGTATAGTCCAGACCGACAACACCCATTGCCCCGGTTCTCCATTGGGTGGCATTGTCCTGGAAGA
>ERZ860322.2014-NODE-2014-length-10323-cov-5.074114_pt1 | contig 10323 bp, 12 predicted proteins | sample MGYA00509979_ERZ860322 | MGnify/ENA primary metagenome ERZ860322 (study PRJEB30046, sample SAMN00715217) | human gut metagenome | study: EMG produced TPA metagenomics assembly of the A metagenome-wide association study of gut microbiota in type 2...
GAAGCGTTGTCCCGGTTGAGCAGGAGGGTGTGAAAACTTATTTGTATATTGACACAGTTCCTTTAACCGCAGAAGAAGCGGCGAACCTTTACTGCTTTGATACGAAGCAAAGGGAACAGCTTGGGGAATTGCTCTCCGATAAGAGTAAAGAGATGTGGGATGGCTTGCTGTCATAGACATTTTGCCTTGAAAGAACACTTATAATAAAGGCGTGTGAAAAACACGAACAGTGCGGCTTGAAGTTTCCATGCAAGCAGACAAAAATGAGAGCAATCGATTAAAAGAACAATTGATAGTTATAGTAATGAAAAAAGACGACTTTCATGGTCGTCTTTTTTATGTATATTGAGATAATTATAAAACACGGAGGGGTACAAATTGAGTGAATATGGGTACGCCCGGATATCGTCAATCGACTAAAATGAGGAGCGGTGTCTTTGGGGTTATGAAAGATTGCCATTTACATCACAGGAAATGCTGATGTCAATGATTTTGGTTTCAACCGTAATAAACAGAACCTTCTGCTTGAATGTTCCGGCACCATAAGCAGTATTACCAGATTTGGTAGCACTGCCATTGCTGAAAGACCAGCCACTTGCATAAATTGTTTGGGAATATGTAGCGCTTGTGCAAGTTGCTGAAACTCCTTCTACTACAGAAAATTCAGCAGATAAAGTATATTTCCATTCGAGATTATTGTCCTTGTCATAACAAGTGACAAACTTATTTCCGACTTTTGTGAAAGATGTTGCTTGTCTTGAATTAAGTGATAATGAAGATATATCATTCGTTATAAGTGTTACTACAATATATCTTCCATCATCTAAATATATGGTATTGGTTGATTCTGAAGTGTTTGATATAGCATTACCTGTGGCGAAAGCAGATTGAGCTAATGCAAACATAAGAAAGAATGTTAGTAAAATTGAAAAGATGCGTTTTTTCATTGAAGTTCTCCTTAAGACTAGTTTGTTTTAAAGTCATTTGTGATAATAACTGTGTGATCATGAGTGATAACATATACCAATATATACACAGTAAGAATAAGCACAAGCAAAAGGACTACGGATAAAATCTTATAAAATATGAACCTTTTTGCTTTTTTATGTAGATGCTGCATATCTTCTGCCGATGCAAATGAGGATGCAATGTCCTTGGGGGTGCCGAACCTGTTTTCAATATCGTTGATTGTTATTTCATCATCAGGGTGTTCTTCGATATATTCATAAATTCTGTTTTTAAGCTCCGATATGAATGCAAATTTTATACCACCCGGACAAGCGAGCAGCTTTTTCACTTCGGAGCAATATTTTTTGATATCTTTATTGATTGTTTTCTTCATTTTGTTTTCCCTCGACAGAATAATTCATAATCAGATTTACACCCTCGATGACTTTTGAGTATACATCGATTATCGTGTTTAAATATTCGGCTCCAAGTGGTTCAAGGTGGTAATAAACGCGCGTTCTGCGCTTTCCTACAAGGATTTTGTTTTCGGAAATATAGTTTTTGCCGATAAGCCGATACAGGGGACCATACAAAGACCCCTCTTTGATGTCTATCAGCCCCTTTCCTCTTATATTCATTTCATTGATCATTTGATAGCCGTACATATCCTCTTGCGAGAGCATTTTCAGAATGAGCATTTCGAGAATTCCCCGTTTGAGGTTTTCTTCAATGTCGTTTCTTTGTATCATTTTTCTTTCACCTATTTAAGCGCTTAATAGTGCAAATCTACTATATCATACAAATTTCGCGTTGTCAATATTGATTGTGACAAAATATACTTGACAAAATTTATTTTGTGTGGTAATATATAAGCGGAAAATCATTTAGGTGCATCATGCAATAACATTTAGGGTGGTACACATTTTGCAAACACACGGTAAATTCCTACAATGTACCAAATTAAACTGTATACTTCCACACAATTGCTCACATTCTAAAACTATTTTGCTTTAAAAAGATATTTATTTAATGACATAGGTAGATGATATGAAATCAGTTCTAAAAGCCAATAAAGAAAATTTCAATTACCTTATTCGACATTTTTGGCCACTTATTATCGTAGAATTGTTGTTTGCAATTACAAGTGGAGAAATAGAATTATTCAAAAAACACGATACTTTAGAAGTTATGCTTTAAAGGAGAGAAAAATGAGAGATTATTATATTTATGGCTTTAGATTGTTTAGTAATATTGAGCTAAAAAACATTTCTTCTTTTTGTAATCAACCATATAATGGGATACTTCGACTTAATTTCATAAGAAAGGAATTGGGAGAATCACATTGGATAATAAAACTCGAAGAAAACGATGGCAAATATACACTGAATATTGGAGATCATATAATATATCACATCTGTCCAATAAATAACTGTATTACAGTATACTCTTCAAATGAAACATTGGTTGAATCAACAATAATTAATCTTCCATTTGCTGTTTTTGCTATTACCCAAAACTCGCTATTACTTCATGCCTCAGTATTAGTATGTAAAAACACTCTGATACCTATCTGTGCCTCGAAGGGTACAGGAAAAACTACATTAACAGCTGCGATGAGTAAATTTCTTCCATTCTTCTCTGATGATACTCTCTATATTAATTTAAACAACGGTAATTTTGCAACTTATCAAGGGTCTACAACTATGAAAATGTTTTGCGATTCTGCTTCAGCTTTAACTTTATCTGCCGTTTCCGATAAAGTTAATATCCAAAACAAAGGATATTATTACCCAACACTCGTTACTGAAAGTCAATTAAAAAAAGACGACAACAGTTTATGCAAACTATTTTTTCTTTTTCGCGAAAACAGACAAAACATCTTGATAGAGGAAATAAAATCACAACATTCAAAAAATATGTATCTCCATGCAAATATTTGTGGTGCGGAGGTTCTTGGATTTGAATATTGTAAACGAATAATACATAGCCAGCTTTATAAAAAGATGATGCTTGAAATTAGTTTCTACAAATTGTATATTCCGGATGGTCTTGCAAGATTGCCGGATATTGCTAAAAAAACAGCAAAACTGATGAATGACATGACTTAAGTATAAAACACAATACTAAAAACGTTATTGCGCCTTTATCGTTTAATAATAAAGAGAGAGGTGATATTTTGAAAGATATTGAAAAAAAAGTAGAACAAAAACGTATTGGCATTAATATTGTACCGCTTTGTGCTTGCACGGTTAATGTTCCGGCAAATTGCGACCATGTATGCTCCTAATGAACTAAACAATAATTTGCAAAAGAGGTGATATTATGGCAGATATTAAAATTGTTAACGAAAGCAAAGGTATTATAAACTTTATTCCAGGTTGCGATGGTAGCATTAATCTTGTATCACTTTGTGGGTGCGAGGTTGATCTGCAGTGTCCTTCGTCATAATACTGTAGCATGAAGACATCTGCCACAAAAGGCGCACCGATTCGATCAGTGGACTCAATTGGTTTGTGGCAGACATGTCAAATCATCATATAGCGCTGATATAGCAATATACTTGTTTTAAAACAATCAAACACGGAGGATATGCAAAATAATGAAATACATTTTTTCAAGATTTACAAGGGTAATTCCATATGAAGATACAGAAATTCTAATTATTTATAATTCATTTAATGGCAATCAAAGCTATGTGTATAGTTCAGAAATAAAAAAACAAATTGAGCTTTTGCTACAAGGTCCGGTTGAGGAAGATCAACTGGACGAGGCTGTGAAGCAAAAATATTGTATTATCGAAGGAACTGATGAAGTTGCACTTGTGTCTAATGGAATCAGAAAACGTATTAACAACGATAATCATCTTAATATAATAATAATACCTACCACGGATTGTAATTTTAGATGTGTGTATTGTTATGAACAGAAAGAAAGTGGGTTTATTAGTGATGAAACTTTGAATAAACTGTTCGATTCGATTTCGTTATACTTTTCTAAAATTAACGGCAAGAAGTCTTTGAGACTTGATTGGTTTGGCGGAGAACCTATGCTGTTTTTTAATAAAATGGTGGATTACTGCATACGAATTAATAAATATTGTGTGGAACATGAAATACTATTTCAACATTCTATGACAACGAATGGTTATCTGTTGACAAAAGACAAAGCAGCCAAATTGATAGAATGCGGTATTAATTTATACCAGATTACAATTGATGGAACATCTAACACGCATGACAAATATCGACAGTTAAAGAATGGTTCTCCAACTTGGCAGACAATAGTAAACAATTTGATTGATTTAAAAAATATAGCTGATGATTTTAAGGTGCAGATAAGAATCAATTATAATTTGGAAATAGCAGAAAGTGTGGATGAGTTTTTCGAGTTTTTTGAAAGAACATTTGGTGGAGATAAACGCTTTGAACTAACTTTTCATGCAATTGGACATTGGGGAGGGGATAATGACAGCAAAGTTAGCGTTGTTTCTCCAGAGTATCAGTCGTATATGATGCACGAACTGACCAAAACTGGATTGTCACGCGGAATAACACAATTTGTTTCATATGTGCCGTCCTGTGGCGCCGAACTATGTTATGCCAATATGAGGCGATCATATGTTATATATAAAAACGGGTTGATTGGTAAGTGTACACTTGAAGAATCACCAGATAAAGATTCAGCTTTTGTGATAGGAGATATTAATGACGGATATTTTCGTATTGATGCTGAAAAAGAGAAAAAATGGATACATACAGAGATTGATTATATAAATCATGTTGAAACGAATAAATGTGGCGAGTGCATTTCATTTCCGATATGTGGAGGAACTTCGTGCCCTGCATATAGAATTAAGAATGGAAAATACGCAAAAAAATGTACTCCTACTATGTATTGCATAGACGATCTAATAAAATTAAACTATGAAATGATGGTAGAGGGGAATAACCAATGAAAACACATTCGGGTTTATTTAAATCATACATATCATTTATCGCATCAGTTTATCGCAACAACAAGTTATTTGTTATATCTAAAGTTTTTTCGTCGTTATTAGCAGGTGCACTTACCGTTGTTACGGCGGTTTTACCCAAATATATGGCGGATGCAATCTTAATAGACAACAGCGAGTATGGGTTTATTATGTATGTGCTTTTCTATGTCGTTGCACAGTTGCTAGTTGGAGCAGCATATAGTTTTGTTGAATTGTATATCAATAAGGCTTTGGTTGTTGTAAATGCAAAATGTACAGAGGATATTATGGAAAAGTTGTACCGCATGGCATATGTAAATTATGAACGTCCCGAAAGCCGAAATTGTATTGAAAGGGCGTTCCAGTTTGCAACGAGAACCGGCGTAGCTTCGTTCAATACATTTATTTCGTTAATTAGTACAACCATTACACTTGTTTCATATGTTTATATTATCGCAAGACATAACTGGATCACGCTTGTGTTGCTCACAATCAGTATTATAGTAACATATGTTGTTCAGAAACAAAAAGCAAAGTATGAATATTCATTAAAGCGTAGTTTGACTACGGATGAACGCCGTATTGAGTACAACAAATCAACTCTATTGGATAGGTTTCTTGCTAAGGATATTCGTTATTCAGGAGCATTTCCATTGATAAAGCAGTTTTATCACGATAAAACTAATAGTTATTCAAAAAAGTTATTTAAAAAAAGCAAGAAACTTTTTCTGTATAATCAAGCAGTTTCACTTATCCAACTTTCAATTGTTTTTGCGGTAATGGTATCATTTGGAAAGCAACTTTTTTATGGGTCTATGACATATGGCGATTATACAATGTCGGTTAACGTATCGATGTCGTTTACTGCATTAATATTTCAATTGATAAACCATGTCACAGTTATATATACTGCAGCTCTTGAAAGTAAAAATTATAACGAGTTTTTGGAATTGTCATCGAATGATGGTGCGGGGTCTATTGGTGGTGATACACCTGACATAGTATTTCAGAATGTCAGTTTTAAATATGGGGAAGATGATGCTTGGGTTCTAAATAATTTTTCTTACACATTTAAATACGGAAAAAAATATGCAATAATTGGTGATAATGGTTCCGGAAAAAGCACACTTCTGAAATTACTTCTTGGGATGTATGCACCTGTAGAAGGTGACATTTTAGTAGGAGGTCAAAGTATCAGCAAACTCTCGCCGGATTATCTTTATTCACTTTATTCGGTCGTATTTCAAGATTTTAGACTGATTGATGGAATAACGCTGATGGATAATATTACCGTTGGCAAAGAAATGTCTAATGAAAAAGAAATAGATAATGTGTTAAATTTGGTTGGTCTTGAAGATAAATTGCGTAATGATGAAGTAAGCGCAATTTGTTTGCTGAAACGCGAATATTCCCGTACATTTGCAAGTGATGGTATTGAATTGTCGGGTGGTGAAAAACAAAAAGCTGTTATTGCCCGTGCATTAATAAAGAATGCCCCGATCTTGATATTTGATGAGCCAACAAGTGCATTCGACAATCTATCAGAAAGAAAATTGTTTAGTGCCGAAATGTTTGATAAAAGAAAGACTTTTATTTTTGTTACACATAATGTTGAATTGGTATCGGTTGCTGATGAAGTAATAAAACTAAAATGCGGTAAAATTGAGAGTATACAATTTAAAAATTAGGTAATTACTATTATGATTTTTAAATTTATGAAAGGAAGTTTTACTATTTGAATTATACTGATTTTGAAGAAAAGATATTACACTATAGAAACAAGCAATATTATTCACTCTTTAAAAAAATATTAGATAGCGGGTGCGAAAACTTGAACTATTCAGTTGTTAAAGGAGATGCTTTGTCAAAGTTGGCTTATGGCAGGGTAAATCAGCGATTTTATAATGACGTTGACGTGATTGTTTCGCGTGCTAATTTAAAAGAATTGAATTACATATTGTTTAAATGTGGTTATGAGCAACGTGAACATTCAAGAGAAGAAAATATATTGTTCTTGTCTGCATCTCATCAAACATTGCCTTACACGTGTAAACATAATTATTTAACTATAGATATTAACTTTGACATTTTGTGGGGCGAATATGAGGGAAAGCGAATAGATATTGAGGAGTTTCTGTCAGACACAATAGAAATGGAAATTTACGGTGTCAAAGTGAAAACTCTGCCCCCATTAAAGGCGATGATTCAGCTTATTCTTCACCACTATAAAGACATGAACTCTCTTTTTCTGCTTGCAACGAGAAAAAGCATCAGATACGATATGTTCAAGGATGTATATTACTTGCTGAAAAATAATCTTGATGCGATACCTTTGGACAAGCTATATGCCATGAGTGCCGAATATGAGATTATTCCTTATGTGTTTTATGTTTTATACTATACAGGTCAGGTATTTGATGACGATTTGTTAAAGCAGTACATAGAAGCATTCAGAACACCGGAGGGAGAGGCACTTCTGAATTGCTACGGGCTGTGCAAAAAGGAACGGCGTGAATGGAAGTGCGATTTCAAAACAAGGCTTGATTCTGATAATCTATATGAACTGATCAAAGAGGACTTGACAGAACGGGATAAGGAAAAGATCGCAATCAACAAGCGAGTCTTTCTGGGGATAAGCGAATGAAAAAAATAACAAAAGAAAAAATATTGGAAATCGTCAATTCTGTTCAGGACATGGAAGCAACCGTGGATCAATGTGATGACGATCTGCTTGAGTTGGGATTGGATTCTATCAAATTCATTCAAATTATTTTGTCGCTTGAAGAGGCATTTGAATGTGAGATACCTGATGAAAAATTGCTGTTGACCGAAATGAATTCGGTTAACAAGATGTTGGAGGTGCTCCAACTTGCTGTCAGCGAAAGCAATAAATCTGTTCTTGAATCCAGTGATCCATAAGCTGAGGTGAGTCTGTGCAGGGAAAGTCTTTATTTGAACTGACCATTGTCTCCAATCTGCCTGTTGAACCGTTTTTGGTGCCGTCTGTCAATCGGATATTTGAACAAAACGGAATTCGGATTAGAATAGCCACTGTGAATTACGATGAATATTGTTCTACTAAGTCGTTACAACGATTTGCCGAGAGCGATTTTATCGTAATTCTTTTGAATTTTGAGAACACATACCAGGGATTGTTGGATGAGGATTCGTTGACAGAGGTAAGCGCGATCGTTGAATCTGAACTTGAAAAAGCACGTCGCATTCGTGATGCGATCAGCAAAAATTCTAATGCATTTGTATTATGGTTCGGATATGAAGATTTGCAATGGAATTCTTCCTTTGTGTTCGGTTCGCAGCATGCTTTGAACGGATTGGTGGACAAAATCAATGCTCAGATACGAGAAGAATTCGACTCTGAAATTGTTTTTATCGATACCAAACGCCTGATTGCATCCGTTGGGGCATCGAATGCGTACAGTCATAAAAATAAGTACAGGTGGAATTATCCGTATAGTCAATTACTGTCTGAAAAAATCGGACCGGAAATCTATAAGCAATACCTGATTACGCACGGAATCACCAAGAAATGTATCGTGCTTGATTGTGATAATGTGTTGTGGGGCGGAATACTTTCAGAGGACGGTTTTGAAAATATCAAGCTGAGTTCTTCCGGTCTTGGAAAACCATATCAGGATTTTCAAAGATTTCTTTTGATGCTACATGATCATGGCGTTATTTTGACCGTATGCAGTAAGAACGACGAGTCGGATGTGCTGAAAGTTTTCCGTGAACAAAGCGATATGGTCTTAAGAGAGGAGCACATCGCGTGCTTTCGTGTGAATTGGAATACAAAAGCAAAAAACCTTAGAGATATTGCCGCAACACTCAATGTCGGTCTTGACAGCATGGTGTTTATTGACGACTCGGATTTTGAGATTGGAGCAATACGCAGTGTGCTACCGGAGGTTACAGCTGTTCAATTTAAGCGGGATAGCATATATGAAGCACTCTCTTGTTTTAATCTGAAACGGGATATAGATGTTGCCGCTGTAAAGCAACGTCATGACGTCTATAAAACGGATGAATACAGGCGTGAACTAAAAAAGCACTGTCAAACATTTGATGAGTATCTTGCTTCGCTTGATATGAAAGTGGATATTCACGAAGCAACTCCAATCGAATATGCACGGATATCGGAACTTACGCAGCGTACGAACCGAATGACGAACGGCACAAGATATACCGTCGAAGAATTGAAAGCCCATGTAACAAAACCTGAATTCAAATTGTATTCGGTCAGAGCGTCAGACCGTTTTTCAGATCTTGGCATAGTGGGTGCCATGGCTGTGGAGAACGATGAGTTACAGCTTTTCAGTTTGTCATGTCGGGCATTGGGCAGGAAAATCGAAACAACTATGTTGGATATGATAAAAGATAAACACAAAATCACAAGATATCGGTTTAGCAATACGAATAAAAATGGTGAAATGAAATCTATCCTTGGCGAGTATGAGGTTTCTTCGGTTGACTCGGAAAGAGCATAATGAAATCCGTATTTAGACCGAATCTCACACTTGATGAAATTTACAAAAATCGATTATATGTACTGCCTAAGAAATCTCCTGAATCGGGCAGGTAGCAAGACGCCGTCAGGTCCCATGTTGGTGTCTTCACCTTTTCCCGTTCCCTGTAGACAACCGGAAGTATCCCTTCATGGTTGACCGATAAGACAAAATGCTGAAAAGGCAGGTCCGGTTATCGTAGATAAGAATACGCAAGCTGCTTTATAAACTTCTATATATCAAAAAGGAGACCTGGGCATTTTCCTGATTAGAAGTAAGCATAGGATGAAAACCCTATGTGGCGGCGGATGCAGGCTACGATATATTGTGTCAAAGGAGCGGTCATATAGATGGCATCGAATCATTTTGAAGGCAAAATATTAAATGTTCGCCCAAATCTTGCAGTAAAAATCAATCCCGTATTCTATCAGTTGCTGAATGGGTCGTATGAGGGGTGGTTTTATGAACGTTTTATCAATCTCGTTTCCTATGAGAAATAGGGGCAACATACGCAGGGAAGTTGTCCTCAGAATAAACTGTTATTGATTTAGAACAAATAGTAGGTACTTATAATGTCAGATATTAGATTGCCAATCATAAAAAATCCCCCGTATAGGTCATTTCAAGAACCGGCGTTCTATTTGGGAATTCTTTTCAATGACCCAAATTATATCGACGAGTTTTTCAATAGTTATATTAATTTTGCAATCAGCACAAGTGGCTGGTTCCGAGTCTGTACTCCAAAATATAATTGGTATGATTATCCGGAATGCGATTGCGAAATTGAAAGCATTATCATAAAAGGGAATCCCTATAACATTTCAAAAGGTGATCCGTATGAAAGTCTTGTGAATTTGATGCAGAAGAAAATAGCATCCG
>ERZ860322.2017-NODE-2017-length-10319-cov-2.847428_pt1 | contig 10319 bp, 7 predicted proteins | sample MGYA00509979_ERZ860322 | MGnify/ENA primary metagenome ERZ860322 (study PRJEB30046, sample SAMN00715217) | human gut metagenome | study: EMG produced TPA metagenomics assembly of the A metagenome-wide association study of gut microbiota in type 2...
GGACGTCCTCTGCCTTCAGGAGATCAAGGCGCGTCCGGAACAGGTGAAAGACCTGTGGATTTCCTCCTGGCCGCACCAGCTCTGGAATCCGGCGGAGAAGGCCGGTTATTCCGGCGTGCTGATCCTCAGCCGGGTGCGGCCTCTTTCCACGTCCGTCGGAATCGGCTGGCCGGAGCATGACCGGGAAGGGCGCGTCTGCACGATGGAATTCGAGGGGTTTTACCTGGTCAACTGCTATACGCCCAATTCACAGAATGAACTGGTGCGCCTTCCGTATCGGGAGCAGTGGGACGCCGCGTTCCGCGAGTATGTGGCGGGACTGGCGGAAACCAAGCCGGTCGTTTTCTGCGGAGACTTGAACGTGGCCCATGAGGAGATTGACATTGCACGTCCCAAAGAGAACCGTTTTTCCGCCGGGTTCAGCGACCAGGAGCGCGCCGGGTTCACGCTGCTGCTTGAGGCCGGTTTTACGGATACGTTCCGCGCCCTGCATCCGGAGGAGCCGGGCTGGTACAGCTGGTGGTCCTACCGCGCGGGCGCCCGCGCCCGGAATATCGGATGGCGCATTGACTATTTCTGCGTTTCCAATCCGCTGGCTTCCAGGGTGAAGGATGCCGCCATCCATCCGGATGTGACGGGGTCCGACCATTGCCCCGTCAGCCTGGAGATTGACTGCTGAGCGCGGTCTTTCAGATGATTTTCAACTGTAAAAGATTGATGATTATGGAACAGGAATTGCCGCTGCTGGTGGTTGCCACGCGCAACGCCCACAAGACCGGGGAAATCCGCGCCATGCTGGCCGGGAAATGGGAAGTGAAGGATCTTTCCGACTATCCCCAGGCTCCGCCCGTGGATGAAACGGGAGTCACGTTTACGGAGAACGCCACGCTCAAGGCGCTTTCCGCTTCCAGATGCATCCCCGGCGTCCTGCTGGCGGATGATTCCGGGCTGGAGGTGGATGTGCTGGATGGGCGCCCCGGAGTCTGGTCCTCCTCCTTCGGCGGGGAGGAAGGGAACCATGCGCGAAATAACCTCCGCATGATGGAGGAACTGCGGCGCGCCGGCGTGAAGCCGGGGGACAGGCCTTCCGCACGGTTCCGCTGCGTCATGGTGCTTGCCGGGAACGGCCGCGTGCTGGCGGAGTTTTCCGGTTCCGTGGAAGGCTACATGTTGACGGAGCCGGCCGGAGAAGGAGGATTCGGCTATGATCCGCTGTTTGTCCCGGAAGGGTATGACCGGAGTTTCGCCCAGCTTCCCATGGAAGTGAAAAATTCCATGTCGCACCGCGCCCGCGCTCTGGCGCAGGTGGTGGAGTGGATGAAGGAACGCCGGGCCTGAGGTCTTTCCCGGACGCCTGGCGGCGGGGAGGTCAGTCCAGCCTGAAGGCGCATATCTGGAAGGGAGCCGGTGTTCCGGTGTTCAGGAGCTGGTATTTGCCGGCGCGCCAGGAATGATGGGGCAGGCGGGACAGGAAGGCTTCCACGGCTTCCGCTTCTTCCTTTCCTCCTTCGTGGCCGGGATAGCACATGACGCTGAGAAGCCCGTTCGGGGCAATGAGGGCGGCGGCCTGTTCCAGCGCCGCCAGGGTGCATTCCGTCCTGGTGACTGTTTTTTTGTCCCCGCCCGGCAGATAGCCCAGGTTGAAAACGATGGCCTTCACGGGGCCTCCGACCAGTTCCGCCAGGCGGTCATGGCTGGCAAGATGGAGCCGGACGGAAGGGGTGAGCAGCCCTTCCTTCTCCAGACGCTCCCTGGTGGCGCGGATGGCTTCTTCCTGCACGTCAAAGGCGTGCACCTGGCCGGAAGGGCCAACCAGCCGGGCCAGGAAAACCGTATCGTGCCCGTTGCCCGCCGTGGCGTCCACGACTGCGTCCCCGGGGGAGACGACGCGGCTGATCCAGTCATGAGTGCAGGTCATGGGGCGGCTGAGCAGGGAACATTTCATGACCGGGTTGTACAGAAGCCTTGCCTGTATGACAATTCGTTTATGAAATTCCGGTGCGGGAAGAATGACAGGTTGTTTTTTGGCAGGGCGTGTGTTAGGAAGAGGCATAAAACCTTCTGCGTGTTCCCGCATGCGGGGATAAACCACAGACGTTGCCATGAAGATGACTGACAGACGCACTTTTTTGAAAAGGACTGCCGCCGCAGGGGCGCTGGCGGCCATATCGGACATGGATTCCCTGTTCGCCCAGGAGGCCGGAGCTTCGGCGGCTTCCGGCATCCCGGATCTGGTGGCCGTCCGCAACGGTACCCGTGCGGAGATGGTCAGGAAGGCCGTGGAGACGCTGGGCGGCATGCAGGCTTTCGTCAAGCCGGGCCAGACCGTCGTCATCAAGCCGAACATCGGCTGGAACAAGGCTCCGGAATTCGGCGCCAACACTCATCCTGAAACCGTCGCCACTTTGGTGGAGCTGTGCAGGCAGGCCGGGGCGAAGGAAGTAAGGGTGTTTGACCACTGCTGCCACAACGGCGCTTATGAGGGCAGCGGCGTGAAAGAGGCCGTAGAGAAGGCTGGCGGTGTGATGGTGGACGGCGGCAATGAGAGCCAGTACGTGCGGACGGAAAACCCGAAAGCCCGGAAATTCACCTCCGCCAAGGTGCATAAGGCCGTGCTGGAAGCGGATGTTTATATCACCTGCCCGCCCCTCAAGCACCACAGCGGTTCCGAGATGACCGCCTGCATGAAGAATGTCATGGGCACCGTCTGGGACCGCGGGGCCATGCATAAGAACGACCTGCACCAGTGCATCGCGGACGCCGTGTATTTCCGCAAGCCGGACCTGTGCGTGCTGGACGCCTACATGCCCATGGTGCGCAATGGCCCCGTGGGGAAGGATACGAATGACCTGGTGGAGCGCAAAACCCTTCTGGCTTCCCGTGACATCGTGGCCATTGACGCTGCGGGCGCCGCCCTGCTGAACAAGGCCGGAAAAATTCGCCATGTGCAGCTTGGGGAGGAAATGGGGCTGGGCGTCGCCGACCTTTCCAGGCTTAATATCCGCCGTATCAGCATGGCCTGACGCGGCGGCTCCTTCTCCCGTCTGCGGATGACGCGGTGGGGGGCCAACTTTCCGCCTCCGGCGGGTTTATGATAAATATGTCAGTCATCAAAGCCTTTCTCGTCAGTCCTCTGAAGTGGCTCCGCGTGACGGTGGCCGTCATTTTCTTTATTGGGATTGCATACGCTTTTCTGCACCACATTCCCGCGTGGAACGTGCCGAACATGACGGGGGGCGGAGAGGGGATGGAAGATTCCTTTTCCCTGGCGCGGTGGCAATTTGTGCCGTCCGTGCTGGGGACCCTGAGCGGGGCAGCCGTTTCCGCCGTGATTCTGGGGGTTTTGCTGCTGCTTACGCTGCTGTTCGGCCGCGTATACTGTTCCTTCATCTGCCCGCTGGGGATTCTCCAGGATATTGTCTTCAGGATCCGCCGCTGGCTGGCGCCGAAGCGTTTCCTGAAATTCTCCCGGCCTGTGCCGTGGGTGCGGTATGGGGTGCTGGCATTGCTGGCCGCCTGCTGCGTGACGGGGCTGGCCGGTCTGTCTCTGAATTGGCTGGACCCTTACAGCATTTTCGGGCGCATCATGTATGTGCTGGCATGGCCGGCCGCCATTTGGAGCAATAACCTGCTGGCGGCGGACAGTTCTTCTGCGGACCTGGTCCAGATGGATTATTTCCCCGCGGCTTTCCCGGTTCTGCTGGCTTCCGCCGGCATGCTCGGCCTGGTGGCCGTCATGAGTGCCTGGAAGGGACGCTTGTATTGCAATACGGTATGCCCCGTCGGCACGCTGCTTGGCCTGCTTTCCCGTATCTCCCTTTTCCGGCTGGGCTTTGATCCCGCCTCCTGCAAAAAATGCGGCAAATGCGTCAAATCCTGCAAGGCGCAATGCCTGAACCTGAAGGAATACAAAATAGACTCCTCACGCTGCGTGGCGTGCTACGATTGCGTGCGCTCCTGCAGTGAGGGAGGAATACGCTACCGCTGGTTTACCAGGGCCCGCCAACTGGTTCCGGCCCAAAAAAAGAAGGCTTCCCCGGCTCCCGCTCCCTCTTCTTCCGCCGCGGTTCCCTCCATTGCCGGGAGTTCCCGCCGCCAGTTCCTGGAGGCTACTGCGGCCGGGCTGGCTACGGCCGCCCTTTCCGGATGCCGGGGAGATGCCGCCCGGAAGCTGGACCCCACCCAGTGCGTTCTTCCTCCCGGAGCCGGTTCCCTGGAACGTTTTCTGGATATCTGCACCGGCTGCCAGATGTGCGTTGCCAACTGCCCCACCCATGTGCTTCAGCCCTCATACCTGCAGCTTGGCCTGAAGGGATTCATGAAACCCCGGATGGATTTTTCCACCAAATACTGCCTTTATGATTGCCACCGCTGTGCGGAGGTCTGCCCCACAGGGGCCATACGCAGGATGCCTGTTACCGCGGAAAGGGATACTGAGGGAATAACAAAAGATACTACGCGCATTGCCGTGGCCCGGTTTTACGTCTGCCGCTGCCTGGTTGCCCGGGAGGACATGGATTGCGGAGCCTGTACGGAGCATTGCCCCACCAAGGCCCTTTACACGGTGCCCTATATCGGGCGTGACGGCCAGGAGCACCGCCTGCCCAGGCTGGATCCTTCCCTGTGCATTGGCTGCGGCGCGTGTGAACACGCCTGTCCCGTTACCGCGGAACGGCCTGAGGAACGCGAACGCCGGAACTCCTGCGATCTGTGCGAGGAAAAATGCGAGTTCGGAAGGCGGCGGGAAATGCCCCCCCGGGCGTTGGTGGTCCGTGCCGTAAATCCCCAGCAGAAAGCTGTTAAAAAGTTTGAGGACAAAGCTGTGGATCCGGTGGGGGATGCGGATTTTCCGTTTTGAAAACGGCTGGCGGTTTGGAAGATGATGAAATAAACGCTCCCGGAGGCTTCAAACCTCCCTTTCGGGAGGGCTGTGTCTGTCCATCCGGTTTTTCGGGGGAATTCCGTGCAGCCCGGTTTGCGGCACGGATACGGCCGCGGGGGATGCCGAGATGAGCGGGGGCAGGAGGAGCCTGACCGCGGGAGCGTTCCCGCGGCTGGCAGGGAAGGTTTCCGGAGAGCATGTTCTCCGTTGCTGGCGGGATAGAGTGCAAATGCCCGATTTTCCTTGATGATGCGGAAGTTGATACGTTAAAGTAAAAGAACCATGTTGCAGGCGGACGGCATTACGTATGAGATAGAAACACCGGATGGTCCTTTGAAATTATTGGACAATGTCAGTTTTAATGTCCCTCGCGGTCATTTTATGGCGGTCGTTGGTCCTTCCGGCTGCGGAAAGACGACCTTATTGAAGGCGATTGCAGGCATGATTGCGGAAACGGGCGGGCGTTTTTTCTGGAATGGCCATGATTTGGCTGAAGAAGACTTTGAACCTTCGGAAATCGGGTTCGTTCCCCAGTTCAGCATTGCCTATGACCAGCTGAGCGTGGATGAGAATGTGGAGAGCGCCGCCAGGCTCCGTTGCCGGTTCAATTCCGTGGACGATTTGGACGACAGCATTGACAATGCCCTGGAGGTAACGGGAATGGAGGGGATTACGGACCGGGATGTGAAAATTCTTTCCGGCGGCCAGAAAAGGCGCCTGGCGCTGGCCATGGAACTGGTATCCAATCCCCGGCTGCTGATTTGCGATGAGGTGACGTCCGGACTGGATCCCAGGTCGGAACACGATATCGTGTTCCTCCTGCATGAAATCTCCCGTTCGGAAGGCCGCATCGTCATTTCCGTCACGCACAGCCTTTCCCATCTGGACAGGTATGATTCCATCCTGGTCATGCACCAGGGCTGCGTGGCTTACCACGGTTCTCCGAAAACCATGCTGCATTACTTCGGCGTTTCCTCGCTGGAGGAGATTTACCCGAAGCTCCAGGATCGTGAAGGCCCTTCCTGGAGCCGGTCCTGGAGCAAGCACCGGGATTCCTATTATTCCCGTCTGGAACAGGAAAGGGAGAAGAAAATTCTTTCCGGGGAACTGCCGGATCCGGATGCCGTCCGTCCTGCGGAGGCGGAGAAGGAGGGGGCCTCCGGAGAATCCGGAACGGAACGGGAAAAGGCCGTGGAGGAAAACATTCCGGAAGTTCCCGGATTCTTCACCCAGTTCTTTTGTCTGCTGGGGCGGCGCTGGCGCATCTTTTTCCGCGACCGTTCCCAGTTGGTTCTTCAATTGGTCATGGTGCTGCTGTTTCCCGTGCTGGTAGCCATGTTTACGGACAAGGGCTCCGGGCAAATCGTGGGGCTTTCCGCCACGCAGGATGTCCAGACTGTCCAGAAGGATATGGAAGCCCAGCAGCTGAACATGAAAACGGGGTCCGCCGTCTCCGGCATCATCATGTTTGAGGTGATTCTGCTGGGGCTGATGGGGTCCAACAATGCCGCCCGCGAGGTGGCCGGTGAACGCGCCGTCATGGAAAAGGAAAAGTATGCGGGCATGAGGCCTTCCGCCTACCTGGCGAGCAAGCTGTCCTATCTGAGCGTTCTGGTGCTGGTGCAATCCGTCTGGATGTTTGCCTTTGTGGATTTTTTCTGGGCCCGTGGCGGCGGCCTGACGCATCTGATGTTCCTGATTTTGGCGAACGCCGCCATGACTTTTGTATGCCTGGGCATTTCCGCCCTGGCCCGGAGTGCGGACCAGGCTTCCCTGCTGAGCATTTATCTGGTGGGTTTCCAGCTTCCTCTCTCCGGAGCGGTGCTGGCGCTTCCGGAATATGCGGAGGGTTTCATACGGCCCTTCATTTCCGCGTACTGGGCGTGGTCCGGCAGCATCTCCGCCCTGAAGGACGACGTATATTACGCCGTCAAGAATGTGCTGGATACGGACCTGACGCCCTCCCTGGTTTGCTATATTGTTCTGGGCGTGCATGTTGCGTGCGGCATTGCGGCCGCCTACGCGGGAATCCGCCGTTCGCGCTGGGAGCTTTAATTTAATGCGTGCGCTTGCGGGAAGTACGTTATATACTTTTTCCATCAGAAATTATGGCGAGACGGCGTGCAGCAAAAAAGAAAAGTTCCTCATCATCCGCACTGGTTTTGACGGTCGGGGCGGCGGTTTTTGTGCTGGCCGTTATTGTGGGGGTTGTCATGTTCCGAGCCGGGGAGAAACCGCAGGCCGGGTCGGATATACCTCTGGACATTCTGGCGGCGAACGCCTCCCAGCTTTCCAATAACAACTATGCACTGGACGGAACGGTGATTGACCGTTTTCCGCGCGGCGAGTCCGAGCTTATTGCCTTCTTGTACAAAGACGCCTCCGGGCGTGAGTACATTATTCCCGTCTGTGTTTCCGCTGAGGCCAGGAACGGACTGAACATCAACCGGGACCAGCAATACAGGATAGAGTTCCAGGTGAAAGACGTCAATCCGAAGGTGCGCGGCGTGTGCGTAGCTACATCCATTCAGCCTAAATAAACAATCACCCTCATCCTATGAAATGCTGTTTTTTGATGACCCTGGCCTGCGCGGTTCCCGCGCTGGGGCAGATGATGTACAACCCTCCTGCAGCCGGCGGGGCGTCTACCGCATCCCCTGCCTCCCCTCCCGCCGTTCAGCCGAATGCCTACCAGCCTTCCAGGCAGGGGGACGCCAAGTCCCTGTACGGCAATGAGCTTCCTTTCCTGAACCCTCAGGACGGCACGGTGACCATCAACGGAACGACGTTGAATATGGGCAGTTTCCGGGAAATTGAAGCACGTTTCAACAAGTACCTGAGCCAGCCGGAGGAGAGCACGGAAGATGCGAAGGAATATCAGAAAATTTTTGAAAAGCTCCACGAAACGCTCTCCATGCGCAAGGAAAAACTGGTGGCGGATAATGTGGTGCGGCAGGGAGTGGACCTGTTGACCGCCGCTTCCAGCAACCCGCTGGACGGAGGCGTTTCCGACGCTCTCTGCCAGGCCATTTACACCGCGTGGCAGGCCAGGAGCAATGGAAAAAACAAGGGGAAGATGCTTGAGGCGGTGGAGAGGGAAATCCGCAGCAACGCCCAGAAGATGAGCCTGATGGAAAGCGGCGTGACGACGATTTCCGGTGCGCCCTCCGGCCAGAAGGGCGGGAAAAAGGGAACTTCCACCAATCATCCCGCCAAAAATAACCCCCGTTACAAATATCTGGAAAAGCGTGTAGTGGAGATGGAAGCCCGCAAGCTGAAGCTGGAAAGTGAACAGGTTCTGACGGTGACGGAAGCGAAGATTGTTTTTCAGTCTACGCTGGTTCAATTGTTTGCCCAGCGGCGTTTTGACCATGTTTCCATAGGCTGCGGCGTTTACAGCCGCCTGTTCAATGACGGGGATACCAAGCTGCGGCTGGATAAGAATTCCGATGCCGCCAAGATGTTCAGCGGTACGCTGGGCGCTCCTCCCACCGTCGCTATTCTGGACAACCTTTCCCGGGAACTGGCCCGTGACTCTGACCGGCACATGAAGGCCGTGAACAACCTGGTGGATTCCCATCATTACGTGGATGCGCTGGAACGGCTGAACGAAGCTCTCCTGATCGGGGAATTCATGCCTGCCGTGAATACGTTTCCGTATGAGAAGAAGCAAAAACTGTATGCCTTCAAACGGGACGTGGAAAAGTTGTTCGAGTTGATGAACGGCAAAGATTACGAAGAAGCCCTTTCCCTGGTGGAGAACCTTAAGAAGACTTCCAGGGATTTCAGTACGGGCCGTGCGGAGTCCGCTATCAGTGCCGCCGTATTCGCCAGTGACGCCTATATTTCCCAGGGGCAGGAAGCCCTGGCCAGGGGGGACCGCGCCAAATTGGAGGAATGCCTGAAAAGCGCCATTGAAATCTGGCCGAAGAATCCCCGTCTTCTTCCGCTGCGGAACGCCATGATGGCCGCAGGTCAGCAATCCCACGCTCTGGAGGATTTCAAGCGTTTCCACAAGAATAAGAATTATCGCCGCATTTTTGACAACCAGCATGAATTTGCCGTTCTGGTGAAGGATGATCCGGAGCTCCAGAAGCAGTTTGTGGAAGATCTGGGCAAAATGGCCGTTATTGAGCGTGCCCTGGGCGCAGCGCGCCAGCGTGAAGCCATGCAGGACGTATACGGCGCCTGGGAGGAGCTTCAACAGCTGCGTTCCAGGGACCAGGAACTGTTCATCAATGACCAGGAGCTGAATGCCCGGTATTTGGACCTGACGACAAAGGCAAGCACACTGGTAAATCTGCTGAATGATGCGGAAAAATGCAGGAATGCGGGAGAAGTGGGGTCTGCCCTGGGTAAATACATGGAAGCCAAAAGGCTGTATCTGTATTCCCGGTTTGCCAAGGAGGGAATTGAGTCCCTGCTGGAAGAAGTTCTTCCGTTGAACTAGGCGGGTGGATTCCGCCGGACGGCGCGCCTGCGGAGACGGAGTAATTGCTTTTCTTCCGGAACGGTGCCGTTATGCTACGGCTCATGAAGGCAGTATACCTGTGTTTGTGCATGCTGGCGGCGTTCTGTTTTCCGGCCGCGGCGCTCCCTGCGGATTGCAGCCAGGTGATTGTAGGTTCCGCGGACGGGTGGAATAGTTCCCATGTGCAGTTGAGCCTTTTGGAGAAGGGGCCGCGGGGCTGGGTGATGGTGAAGGGGCCGTTTCCGGCGCGTCTGGGAAAATCCGGTCTGGTCTGGGGCAGGGGCGTCAGCCTCCCTCCCGCCGGAGGGCCGGTGAAGAAGGAGGGGGACTTGCGCTCTCCCGCGGGAATTTTTGAACTGGGGGGCGTATATGGAACTGTTCCCGCGCCGCAGAAAAAGCGTTCCATGCCGTACCGCCGCATTACGCCGCGGGACATGTGGGTGGATGACCCTGCTTCTCCCCTGTATAACCAGCACTTTGTGCTGAAGCATGATCCCGTCACGCCTTGGGAGTTCAAGCAGCAGATGAAGCTGAATGATTACGCCCACAGTCTGAAACTGTTTATCCGGCATAATGCCGCAGACGGACGGCAGAAACCCGTGCCGGGTGCGGGTTCCTCCATTTTTTTCCATATCTGGCGCCGGGACGGAGGAGCCCCTACGGCCGGATGCACCGCGATGAGCGAGGAAAATTTGAGGGCCATGATTGCATGGCTGGATCCTTCCAGACACCCCCTTTATATTCTGCTCCCCGCCAGGGAATATTTGCGCCTGCGCAGAGCCTGGGGGCTGCCGTGATATTTTCAGAATCCGCCTTTGCGGGCAAGCCTGTTCCGCCGCCCCGGGACGGACAGGGGAGTGGTTTAAACCCTACGGATGGAAGGGCTGTTGGATGGTGCGGCTCCCGTGCCGTGCTGCACGTTCGTTGCTGCCTGGAGTTCCCTTTCCCGTAAATGCAGGAAGCCGG
>ERZ860322.2019-NODE-2019-length-10303-cov-2.846019_pt1 | contig 10303 bp, 6 predicted proteins | sample MGYA00509979_ERZ860322 | MGnify/ENA primary metagenome ERZ860322 (study PRJEB30046, sample SAMN00715217) | human gut metagenome | study: EMG produced TPA metagenomics assembly of the A metagenome-wide association study of gut microbiota in type 2...
AGAAGGTTCGTCGCAAGCCGTTCTCCGTGGTGCTGTTCGATGAGATCGAAAAGGCCCATCCGGATATCTTCAACACGCTGCTGCAGGTGCTTGATGACGGTCATCTGACTGATGGCCAGGGCCGCAAGGTGGACTTCAAGAACACCATCATCATTCTGACCACCAATCTTGGTACGCGAGACATCGCCAAGGCCGCCAACACCGGCTTCAACTTGGGTGCCAACACCGAGTCGAGCTACCAGCGCATGAAGGATCAGGTTTCCGCGGAGCTGAAGCAGCAGTTCCGTCCGGAATTCCTGAACCGTCTGGACGACATCATCGTGTTCAAGCAGCTCACCGAGCCGCAAGTGCGTCAGATCGTCGATCTTGACGTCAAGCAGCTCAATGATCGCTTGTTCGATCGCCACATGTCCCTCGAGCTTACCGACGCTGCCAAGGATCTGCTCGCGCAGAAGGGCTTCGACCCGCTGCTGGGCGCGCGTCCGTTGCGTCGCGTGATTCAGCGCGACGTCGAAGACGCCATTTCGGAGAAGATCCTGATGGGCGAACTCGAAGATGGCCAGCGCGTGAAGGTCGATGCGGAAGGCGAAGGCATCCTGGGCGAGTTCACCTTTACCGGTGAGGCGTTCGAAGAGCCAAATACGGAGCCTGCTGAAGGTGAAGTCGCAGCTGAAACCGAGGCACCTGCCGAATCGACGGAATCGACAGAACTTACGGAATCCGCAGAATCTGTTGAATAAGCAATCGGTGCGTAAGTAACGCGACACACGAAAGGCCTTGAAATCGTATGTAATGATTTCAAGGCCTTTCGTATGCCGAAAGTATTTCGAAACTTGACGAATTACAGTGTCAGCAGATCGAGATCGGCAGTGATTGACGTGTTACGGGTGAACAGTGTGCGACCCTCTCGTACCGAGCGAAGCACTTCGCAACGCTCGTATACTGCGTCGAACACGCTGGAAGCATCAAGCACAATGAAGTTTGCGGGCTTGCCTGCCTCAAGACCATACGAATCGCGCATGCCGAGCGTGGTTGCGCCGTTGACTGTCAGGAACTTCAACGCATCATCGATCTCTTCAAAACTCATCATCTGCGCCAAATGCAGCACATAATCGAGAATCAGCATCATATTGCCGTTACCGACCGGATACCAGGGATCTTGCATGGAATCCTGACCAAGCGACACATTCACCCCAGCTTCGGTGAGCTCCTTGACTCGCGTGATGCCACGACGCTTCGGGAACGTGTCTTGACGCCCCTGCAGATACAGATTTTCCGTAGGTGCGCAGGCGAAATTGATATGTGCGGCCTTCAACAGCTTGGTCAGATGGAAGAAATAGGCATTGTCGGCCGATCCCAAGGAGCAAGTGTGGCTTGCCGTGGTCTTCGAACCGATACCGGCGCGATAGGCGAGTGCGGACAGCAGTTCAAGATAACGTGAGTTTGGATCGTCGGTTTCGTCGCAATGCACGTCGATGAGCTTGTCGTACTTCGAAGCCAGTTCGACCACGGTGTGCATGGAACGTTCGCCGAACTCACGGCACTGCTCGAAATGCGGAATGCCACCGACGCAATCAGCACCCATTTTCAGGCCTTCCTCAACCAAATCCGCGCCGGATTCGCCATGAGGACCTTCATAGGAGTACATGCCCTCCTGCGGGAAGGAGACGATCTGCAGCGTGACAGTATCTTTCAGTTCCTCCTTAAGCTCCAGCAGAGCTTTGAGCGAGGTAAGATTCGGGTCGGTCACATCGGCGTGCGAACGAATGAACTGCACGCCATGACGCATTTCCTTGGCGATGCCGATTTTCGCGCGTTCCTTGATCTCGTCGACAGTGAGATCTGCCTTGGTTTCACTCCAACGCTGAATGCCTTCGAACAGGGTGCCTGACTCGTTCACCGCGCCGGGCTTGCGTGCGGTAAAGACGTAATCAAGATGCAGATGGGTGTCGCAGAATGGTGGACAGACCAGCTTTCCGCCCAAATCGACGACTTCCACGCTCGCCATATCTTTGCCTTGTGCTTCGAGTGTTGCTTTGAGATTGGGTGCAATGCTGATGAACTTGCCGTCTTCGACGAGAATATCTTGGATTGCCGCTGTTTCGGCTGCGGTGCTGCCCGGCATGCCGGTGGCGATGTGTGCGTTGATGAACAGTTGCGTGCTCATAATCACTCCTTCCAATACGAGTTTTCATGCGAGTTTTCGGGTTCCGGCAGACGTTTTGTCATATGTCCATTGGGTTACGGAAGGGAACCTTTGACGTAATCGTTGATGGTTATTGTCGGCGTATTGCTTTGCGGTCACGTTACTTGATGTGACATGTGTATTACTTCGGATTGGACGGTTTGTATGGCTGTTACGGTGAGGGAAGTGCTCGATGATGCCTTGGTTGCGACGGCGGAACCACAGGTTGAAGTTGCTGGCGATAGCTTGGATAATCCGGTGCGTTGGGTGTTCACCAACGAACGCGAGGACGTCGCCTCATTTCTGGCAGGAGGCGAGCTTCTGGTGGTGGAGGGGCGATCTTTAGTTGCGGACGGTCGTGAAAAACGTGCGGACGAATATGTGAAAAGCCTCGTGAATGCTGATATTGCGGCATTGATGGTCGAATTGGTTGAAGAAGTCACCCAACTGCCGAAAATGTTGGTGAAGGCAGCCAAGCATGAAGGACTTACGATTATTGGATTGCGCCGTCGCATTCCTTTCGTCGATATCTGCCAGAGCGTCAATACCATGATTGTGCGTGATCAGATGCGTATGCAGATGCAAGTGGACGTTATGTCAACTTCGTTGCGTTCTGAGCTTGCTCAAGCGTCCAATCCCAAAGCCGTTGCCGATGGCATTGCGAACCTGTTCGGCGAGGATGTGGTCATATTCGACGTGGACGGTCTTGAAGTCGCCCGAGCTGGACAGAACATCAATACCGCTACAGATTGCGGCATTGTACTTGCACTGGAGGAACAGAAACGGCCTTTGGGTGCTTTGGAGATCAGCCAGCGCAATACGGTGTTCGATGAAGCGATGTGCAGAAGGATCGAACAGATTGCCGCTCCGGTTTTGACACTGTATCTCGATGGGGGAGCGCGGGTCGGCATGGTGGCGCATCTGATTGCGGGGCCGGAAGATGGCGTGCATGTTTCGCCGATGGAGGCGCGTGAGGGCCATGCCATGCTTGATGCGTTGGGATTCGCCGCTTCGGGCGTGTATATGCCATTTGCCATGAAACTCAAGTCGGTGGCCAACGCCATGCCGGCAATCGTGTCGATGATCGACGATTTCGAATCCAACGGCGGTTGCGAATCGATCTGTTTGTTGGAAGGCGATTTAATGATCGGTTTTCTCGCGGCGCAAGACAGCGGCGGCGATGTGTCGGTATTTTCAGATCGGTGTTTGCATGCGTTGACGCAAGTCGCTGCAAACGAATACGTATATACCGTGCATGGACGCGCAGCGTTGGACACGATTTCATTGATGGACGCGTTCGGTGCGTTGCGCAGTGTGATTCGAACATGCATTTCGAACGATGCGGAATGCCCGTATGGAACCCTCGAATGTGTGGATTCCTCGTTGCTGGAACGCATGTTGGGAATGGAACGTACCGATGAGGCCGTGCGCATGGTGATCACGCAGACGGTTGGGCATGAGCTTATGCATAACGCCATGCTGATCGACACGTTGTGCGCCTGTTTCGACAATCTCGACAACAAGACCGGCGCATGCGAGCAATTAGGTATCCAACGGCAGACGTTGTACAACCGATTGGACAAAGTGACACAGATCGTGGGCATAGCGCCTACCGATAAAATCAGCTGGTCAATGCTGCTTTTAGGTGCGAAAATGGCGAAATCGCAACATAATCACACCATATTTTCCACTTCGGCGCTGTAAGCAAGGGGAACTTGGCAAAACGTCAAAAACAAACGGTTGCGGTTTAACAATCAGTTCACTTTGGCGCAAATACTTCGGGCGATAGTCAGAGTCACAACGTTCGCCGGGTATGAAGAAAACGCGAACGTACAGACAGATTCAGCAGAAGAAAGCAGGTGACATGATGAGTGCCAGTGCAACAATCGCAACCGCCAACAGGGCTTCCGTGTCTGAACAGTCCGAAGAGCAGAAGATGGTCAAGAAAGTGGCCGTCTCGTCTTTCCTCGGCAACTTCATTGAATGGTTCGACTACGCTTCCTATTCCTACTTCGCGACCACCATCGCTTTGGTGTTTTTCCCGTCCGGCAATCACACGGTCGCCATGCTGCAGACGTTCGGCGTGTTTGCACTGTCATTCGTGCTTCGTCCGATCGGTGCACTGTTTTGGGGTAACTTCGGCGATAAGAAGGGACGCAAGGGCGCTCTTGCGATTTCCATCATGTTCATGTCGGGTGCATCGTTCCTGATTGGCTGCCTGCCGTCATATGCTGCGATCGGCATTTTCGCTCCGGCACTGTTGCTGCTGCTTCGCATGGTGCAGGGCTTCTCCGCTTCCGGTGAATATGCCGGCGCCGCAACCTTCCTTGGCGAATACGCGCCGACCAAGAAGCGTGGCATCTACTGCTCGCTGATTCCGGCATCCACCGCCATCGGTCTGCTCGCAGGCTCCACGCTCGCCACCGTGATGACCGCTTCGCTGAGCTCTGATGCACTGACCTCTTGGGGATGGCGTATTCCGTTCCTCATGGCCGGCCCGCTTGGTCTGATCGTGCATTTCATCCGTACCAAGCTCGCTGATTCGCCGGTGTATGCTTCCATGACCGAAGCTTTGGACGACAAGCAGCAGTCCGCTTCCACCACTAAGAGCGTCTCCCCGCTGCGCGAGCTGTTCCAGAACCACTTCAAGACTCTGGTCATCAGTTTCGGTGCCTGCGTGCTCAACGCGGTCGGCTTCTACACGGTGCTCACCTACCTGCCGACCTATCTGAGCGACACGGTTGGCATGGCTGCCGCACAGTCGTCCACCATCACCACCATCTGCCTGGTACTGTATGTGGCTTTGGTGTTCGGCATGGGTCACATCTCCGACATGTTCGGACGCAAGAAGGTGCTGATTGGTGCATGCGTGGCCTTCATCGTGCTCACCGTTCCGGCCTTCATGGCGCTGAACACCGCACAGTTCTGGCCGGTGCTGATCGTTGAGCTCGCCATGTGCGCCACCCTGACCGCCAACGACGGTACGCTTTCGAGCTACCTGACTGAAACCTTCCCGACATCGGTTCGTTTCACCGGCTTCGCATTCAGCTTCAACCTTGCCAACGCCATCTTCGGTGGAACCGCGCCGTTCATCGCAACCTGGCTGATCTACACCACCGGTTCGAGCATCGCTCCGGCCTGGTACATGGTGGCGGTGTCCGCCGTGGCACTGGTCGCCATGATCCTCTCTCACGAAAACACGGATAAGGATCTGAGCCGCATCTGAGAAGAAACGGTTTTTACGAAACAATTCCTCGAAACAATAAACGCCGTCCCTGAAACATCGATTGCAACATCGATTCGCGGGGACGGCATCATCGCAATCATTATCAATTGTTGAAACGCAAACCAACAACAGCACATAAAGGAGCAATCATGAGCAGCAGCCGTCGGATGGACCATATGACCTGGCCGGAAATCGAAGCATCGAAATCAAAGCCGGTTATTGTGCCAATCGGCTCCACCGAACAGCATAGCCAGCATCTTCCCCTTGGCGTGGACGCCATGATCGCCAGCCATGTGTCTGAAGACCTCGCCGAACGCATCGACGGCATCGTGGCACCGACCATGAACTACGGGTACAAGTCGAAGCCGCTTTCCGGAGGCGGCCCATTGTTCCCCGGCACCATCGACATGAACGGTGTGACGGTGATCAATCAAATGCATGATGTGCTTGGCGAGCTGATCGCGGACGGTTTCACCAAAATCGTGGTGATGAACGCGCATTTCGAAAACGAGGCATTCATTATCGAGGTAATCGATCTGATCACCCGCGAAACCAGGGGAGTGGCCACCATCGTCGAAACCAACTGGTGGGATCCGCTGCCGGAGAACGTGGTCGAGCAGGTGTTCGACGGACTCGTGTTCCCCGGTTGGGCGTTGGAACATGCCGCAGTGACGGAAACCTCATTGATGATGCATTACGAGCCGGAATTGGTGCATATGGACCGTGTGATTGACGAAGGCAATGTCACACCGAAGGCTTACGTGCGCTACCCGGTGCGCAAGGGCGACGTTCCGGATTACGGAGGACTGGCCACTCCTGCAGGTTCCAGCGCCGAACGAGGTAAGCTCATCGTCGATGCCTGCATTGATGCGGTGGCCGATATTTGTGCTACCGAATTCGGCGAATGATAGTTGAATATTCTGTATGGTGATTGCGCATGTGAGAACACGTGCGATTATACGAAGAAGGCTGGTATGTGACGGATGTCGTTACGTACCAGCCTTCTTGATTATGCCTGAGTGAAGTCCAGCTGATATTTGACCGCATCTCTGTGGTGCAACCAAATATCAGGATGTGCGACTTACTTGATGGCGTTCAGCCACTGTTCCTTGGTGGCCTTCTCGGATTCGAGCTTGGCCTTCTTCTTCGGATCGGATTCCGCGGCGATCTTCTGATCAAGCTCAGCGAGCTGAGCGTTGAGCTGTTCTTCGAAGGAGGACTTGCGGGCGTCGGCTTCCGGATCGGACTGCTTCCAAGCGGCATCCTCAATGGCCTTGATCTGCTTGTCTACAGCATCGAGACGGCCTTCGATGCGGCGCACTTCGTCACGCGGCACGTAACCGATCTGGTCCCACTCCTCCTGAATGGCGGCGAGAGCCTGCCGGGCCTGCTTGGCCTCTTCTTCGCTTTTGACGGGAACCAGCGCCTCGGCCTTGACCAGCAGCTCTTCCTTCTTGGCAAGATTTTCCTTCTCGGAGGAGCTGATCTGGTCACGATCGGCCTGACGTGCGTTGAAGAAGGTGTCTGCGGCGGCGCGGAAACGCTCCCACATGGCATCATCGTCACGACGACCGGCACGACCGGCCTTCTTCCAACGATCCATCAGCTCGGTGAACTTGCGGGAGGTTTCAACCCAAGCGGTGGAATCCTGCAGCGCCTCGGCCTCAGCGATGATGGCTTCCTTGGTGGACTTGGCGGAATTACGCTCTTCGTCACGGTTCTGCACCCACTTGCGGCGGGCGAAATTGAACTTGGTGCGGGCCGCGGAGAAACGAGCCCACAGGGCGTCCGCATCTTCCTTGTCGATGCGGACGTTGTTGCGCTGATGCTCCTGCCACTGCTGGAAGAGCGAACGGAACTTGTCTGCGGTGGAACGCCAGTTGGTGTTCTCGTCGAGGGAATCAGCCAGCGCCTCGGCCTTCTCCACAATGGCGGTGCGCTCCTCGACGGCCTTGGCGATAGCGGCCTTGCGTGCCTCGGTCAACGCGGTTTTCTTGGCTGCGCCTTCCTCCTTCAGCGCCTCGAACTGGGCCTTGAGAGCGGCCAGATCACCCACCACTGCCGGCTGTTCGGTTTCCGCGGACAGCGTCTTGATGGTCTCGTCGATTTCGCGGGACTTCACATTGTTGGACTTGAGCTTGTTCGCGAACAGGTCCAACTTGGCCTTCAAATCAAGGTAACGGCGGGCATACAGAGCCAGCGCCTCTTCCTTGGAGGCATCAGGGAACTGACCGACCTCACGTTCTCCTTCGCCGTCCTTGACGAACACAGTACCATCGTCGGCGACACGGCCGAATGCTTCGGCGGTCTTCACATCGGCATCGGAGAAGCCGGTGGATGCGGCAGCCGGAGCGGTGTGCTGTGGAGCTTTCTTGGCGAAGGCCGCGGGGCTCGGAGCATGGGGCTTCATCGAAGCCGGGCTCGGAACGGCCGGTTTGCTGGCCTTGACTGCGGGCGTCGTTGCCTGCTCGGTGGTTTCATTGGTGTTCTCGGACGCGGTGACATTCTCGTCGGCCATGGCCAGCTCCTTTAAGTAAGCTTCATGTAGTGCAGGGGATGCGGATCGTGCGAACGTGCTTTCAAAGCCTGAAAAACGCGCTGCATTTTCCGCAACCTCATTTATTATAGGGAATCGTGGCAAAAGGCGCATCTATTTCAGGATTTCCAGAGTGGCTCCCCTCTGAACGTGTTGTGGAGCAGCGTGTTATCGACACGCTCCGTGAAGTTTTCGAGCTCAATGGCTTCATTGGCATTGAAACTCGTGCTGTTGAGCAGGGTTCGAGTCTGCTCAAGAAGGGCGAAACCAGCAAGGAAATTTACCTGCTGAGCCGCCTTCAGGAGGTCGGTCATGAGTCCGACACTCCGATTGAGGACCGCCTTGGTCTGCACTTCGATTTGACTGTTCCGCTGAGCCGTTATGTGGTCGAACATTCCGGCGATTTGGCATTCCCTTTCAAGCGTTGGCAGATTCAGAAGGTCTGGCGTGGCGAACGCCCGCAGGAAGGTCGTTTCCGCGAGTTCGTGCAGGCCGATATCGATGTGATCGGCAACGGTGATCTGCCCGATCATTACGAGGTCGAGCTGCCGCTGGTCATGGTATCGGCATTGGAACGTCTGCGTGAGTTCGGTTTGCCGAAGGCCACCGTGCATGCGAACAACCGTAAGCTTTCTGAAGGTTTCTACCGTGGTCTTGGCTTGACCGATGTCGAGGGCGTGCTCCGTGAGATCGATAAGCTCGACAAGATCGGTGCCGACGAAGTGGCCAAGTTGCTGGTCGAAGGCTGTGGAGCCGACGAGAATCAGGCACGTGCGTGCCTTGAGCTGGCTGAACTGACCGCAGCTGACGGCGCTGAACTGTCCGGCAAGTTCGACACGCTGTGCGAGAAGCATGGCATTGCCAATGATTCCGAGGCGTACGTGCTCGCACGTCAGGGTCTTGACACGTTGGCGATGATTGTTGACGAGGCCGCTCGTATTCGCCCGGGCTCCGTGATCGCTGATTTGAAGATCGCGCGTGGTCTGGATTACTACACCGGTTCCGTGTATGAGACGTTCCTTGACGGTGCTGCGGCTCTTGGTTCCATCTGTTCCGGCGGTCGTTACGACAATCTCGCATCGCAGGGCAACAGGAAGTATCCGGGCGTGGGCCTGTCCATTGGCCTGTCCCGCTTGGTTTCGTACATGCTGCACACCGCCGGTGCCCATGCGAATCGCGTGTCTCCGGCTTCCGTGCTCGTGGCCGTGTGGAACGAGGAGGACCGTTCCGCTTCCAACCAAATCGCCAACCAGCTGCGCGCCCGTGGCATTGCGGCAGATGTGGCTCCGACCGCAGCCAAGCTTGGCAAGCAGATCAAGTACGCCGACAAGCTCGGCATCCCATACGTGTGGTTCCCCGCGGACAAGTCCGCGAAGGACGCTTCGGACGAAGTCAAGAACATCATCACGGGCGACCAGCAGCCGGCCAACGCACAGTCTTGGGAGCCGGATACTGTGTATGCCCAGCAAACCGTTACCGTAGAAGCCTGAAATCGCAAGACTTCAATCATTAGAGAACAAGGAATAGGGGAAGCATGAGCCAGACGGCTTATAGAACACATCATGCAACCGAAGTGACCGAGGAACTCGTCGGTCAGAAGGTGACGCTCTCCGGTTGGGTCGATCGTCGTCGTGACCACGGTGGCGTGGCCTTCATCGATCTTCGTGACAACACCGGTCTTGTGCAGGTAGTTATCTACGACGAAGACATGGCACGTCCGCTGCGCTCCGAGTTTGTGATTCAGGTGGTGGGCGAGGTCCGCCTGCGTCCGGACGGTAACGAGAATGATCATCTGGCCACCGGCAAGATCGAGGTTGTGGCGGAAAACATCGAGGTGCTCGCCAAGTCTGACGCGCTGCCGTTCCAGGTGTCCACCGCGTTGGAAAACGAGTCCGAGAACAAGCTGCCGGGCGAGGAAGTTCGCCTCAAGTACCGTTATCTCGACCTGCGCCGCCCGTCCATGCAGCGCAATCTGAAGCTGCGTTCCCAGATGTCGAAGGCTGCTCGCCACGCTCTGGAAGAGATGGGCTTCGAAGAGGTCGAAACCCCGACCATGATCAAGTCCACTCCGGAAGGCGCTCGCGATTTTGTGGTGCCGGCCCGCTTGGTGCCAGGTTCTTGGTACGCGTTGCCGCAGTCCCCGCAGCTTCTCAAGCAGCTGCTGATGGTTTCCGGCGTGGAACGCTACTACCAGCTGGCCCGCTGCTACCGTGACGAGGATTTCCGTGCAGATCGTCAGCCGGAGTTCACCCAGATCGATATGGAGCTTGCTTTCGTTGATGTAGATGATGTTATCGATGTAAATGAAAGATTCCTTGCATATCTTTTCAAAGAAGTTCTGGATGTAGATGTAAAA
>ERZ860322.2023-NODE-2023-length-10281-cov-3.601408_pt1 | contig 10281 bp, 5 predicted proteins | sample MGYA00509979_ERZ860322 | MGnify/ENA primary metagenome ERZ860322 (study PRJEB30046, sample SAMN00715217) | human gut metagenome | study: EMG produced TPA metagenomics assembly of the A metagenome-wide association study of gut microbiota in type 2...
CAGCCCGGCGACAAGATGGCCGGCCGCCACGGCAACAAGGGCGTGGTGTCCCGGGTCCTGCCCCAGGAGGATATGCCCTTCCTGCCCGACGGCACCCCCCTGGACATCGTGCTGAACCCCCTGGGCGTGCCCTCCCGTATGAACATCGGCCAGGTGCTGGAGGTCCATCTGGGCTACGCCGCCAAGACCCTGGGCTGGAAGGTGGCCACCCCCATTTTCGACGGCGCCACCGATAAGGACATCACCGAGGCCCTGACCCAGGCGGGTCTGGACCCCCAGGGCAAGAGCTGGCTGTACGACGGACGCACCGGCGAGCGGTTCGACAACAAGGTCACCGTGGGCTATGTGTACTTCCTGAAGCTGCACCACCTGGTGGACGATAAGATCCACGCCCGGTCCACCGGCCCCTACTCCCTGGTGACCCAGCAGCCCCTGGGCGGCAAGGCCCAGTTCGGCGGCCAGCGCTTCGGCGAGATGGAAGTCTGGGCCCTGGAGGCTTACGGCGCTGCTTACACACTGCAGGAAATCCTGACCGTCAAGTCCGACGACGTGACCGGTCGTGTCCGCACCTACGAGTCCATCGTCAAGGGCCACAACGTGCCCACCCCCGGCGTACCGGAATCCTTCAAGGTGCTGGTGAAGGAGCTGCAGTCCCTGTGCCTGGATATCCAGGTGCTGGACGAGGACGGCAACCAGATCGAGCTGAAGGAGGACGAGAACGCCCCGGATTCCTTCAACCTGGCCCGGATGGACGCCGAGGACGACCGCCGCAATCGCTACGCCGACGAGAGCGAGCTGGCGGACGCAGGCTTCGACTATGTGCCCGAGGAAGAGGTGGAGGCCTCCTACGACGGCGCGGACGATGAATTTTAAGGAACAGGAGGAGCATAGAGCATGAGTTATCCCACTTTTGACGCCATTAAAATCGGAATCGCTTCTCCGGAAATGATTCGCGAGTGGTCCTACGGCGAGGTGAAGAAGCCCGAGACCATCAACTACCGCACCCTGAAGCCCGAGCGGGACGGCCTGTTCTGCGAGCGCATCTTCGGGCCCACCAAGGACTGGGAGTGCCACTGCGGCAAGTATAAGAAGATCCGCTTCAAGGGCAAGATCTGCGACCGCTGCGGCGTGGAGGTCACCCGGGCCAAGGTGCGCCGTGAGCGCATGGGCCACATCGAGCTGGCCACCCCCGTCAGCCATATCTGGTATTTCAAGGGCATCCCCTCCCGGATGGGCCTGCTGCTGGACATCAGCCCCCGGATCCTGGAGAAGGTCCTGTACTTCGCGGCGTATATCGTCACCGACCCCGGCGAGACCCCTCTGCTGCGCAACCAGCTGCTGTCCGAGAAGGAATACCGGGACATGCGGGAGAAGTATGAGGACGATTTCGACGCCGGCATGGGCGCCGAGGCCGTGAAGAAGCTCCTGCAGCAGATCGACCTGGAAGAGCTCAGCGCCCAGCTCCATGCGGAGCTGAAAACCGTCACCGGCCAGAAGAAGGCCCGGGTGGTGAAGCGCCTGGAGGTGGTGGACGCCTTCCGCCTGTCCGGCAACAAGCCGGAGTGGATGGTCATCGACGTTCTGCCGGTGATCCCCCCGGAGCTTCGGCCCATGGTCCAGCTGGACGGCGGCCGGTTTGCCACCTCTGACCTCAACGACCTGTATCGCCGGGTCATCAACCGCAACAACCGCCTCAAGCGCCTGTTGGAGCTCAGCGCCCCGGACATCATCGTCCGCAACGAAAAGCGTATGCTCCAGGAGGCCGTGGACGCCCTCATCGACAACGGCCGCCGGGGCCGCCCCGTCACCGGCGCCAACAACCGGGCGCTGAAGTCCCTCAGCGATATGCTCAAGGGCAAGCAGGGCCGCTTCCGCCAGAACCTGCTGGGCAAGCGCGTGGACTATTCCGGCCGCTCCGTTATCTGCGTGGGCCCCGAGCTGAAGATCTATCAGTGCGGCGTGCCCAAGGAGATGGCCCTGGAGCTGTTCCGCCCTTTCATCATGAAGAAGCTGGTGGAAGACGGCTCCGCCAACAACATCAAGTCCGCCAAGCGCATGGTGGACAAGGGCGTCACCGAGGTGTGGGACGCTCTGGACGTGATCATCAAGGACCACCCCGTGATGCTCAACCGCGCGCCTACCCTGCACCGCCTGGGCATCCAGGCCTTTGAGCCGGTGCTGGTGGAGGGCCGCGCCCTGAAGCTGCACCCCCTGAACTGCACCGCCTTCAACGCCGACTTCGACGGCGACCAGATGGCCGTGCACCTGCCGCTGGGCAACGCCGCCATCCTGGAGGCCCAGCTGCTGATGCTGGGTTCGCACAACGTCCTCAATCCCGCGAACGGCGCGCCGATCACGGTCCCTTCGCAGGACATGGTCCTCGGTCTCTACTACATCACCAAGCCCCGCAAGGGCGTGAAGGGCGAAGGCCGCGTATTCTACGGCGCCGAGGAGGCGATCATCGCCTACAACGAGGGCCGGGCCGACCTGCACGCCATCGTGAAGTGTATGGTCGACGACCTGGACGAGCAGGGTAACGAGGTGCGCGTGCTGAAGGAGACGACCATCGGCCGCATCCTCTTCAACCAGGTGGTTCCCAAGGAGGTAGGCTATATCAACGAGATTCTGACGAAGCGTTCGCTGCGCGACATCATCGCCGTGGTGATGAAGAAGGCCGGTGCCGACAAGGTGGCCGCGTTCCTCGACGACATCAAGAATATGGGTTACCGGATGGCCTTCCGCGGCGGTCTGTCGTTCAACCTCGATGCCGTGATCATCCCCGAAGAGAAGGAGAAGCTCGTGCAGGAGGGCTACGAACGTTCGGACTCCATCATGGAGGACTACAACATGGGTCTTATCACCAACAACGAGCGTTACAACCAGATCATCGACGTCTGGACGAATATCAATACCAAGCTGACGAAGGCCGTGATCGAGACGCTGATCAAGGACAATGACGGTTTCAACCCGGTATACATGATGCTCGACTCCGGCGCCCGTGGTTCGAAGGAGCAGATCCGTCAGTTGAGCGGTATGCGCGGTCTGATGGCCAAGCCGCAGAAGTCGGGCGTCGAGGGTGGCCAGCAGGTCATCGAGAACCCGATTCTCTCGAACTTCAAGGAGGGACTTTCGGTGCTCGAGTACTTCATCTCGACGCACGGTGCCCGTAAGGGTTTGGCCGATACGGCGCTGAAAACGGCCGATGCCGGTTACCTGACGCGCCGTCTGGTGGACGTTGCGCAGGATGTAATCATCAACGAGGAGGATTGCGGTACGCTGCGCGGTCTGACGGCTACGGCCATCAAGCGTAACGATGATGTGGTGCAGACGCTCTACGACCGCATTCTGGGCCGCACGGCTCTCAACGACGTGATCCACCCGATCACGGGCGAGGTCATGTGCAAGGCGGGCGAGGAGATCACCGAGAGCATCGCCGAGGCCATCGAGAAGTCGCCTCTGGAGTCGGTGGAGATACGTTCGGTACTGACGTGCGAGTCGCGTCACGGTGTATGTGCCAAGTGTTACGGCCGCAACCTTGCCACGGCGCGAATGGTGCAGAAGGGCGAGGTCGTAGGTGTCATCGCGGCGCAGTCGATCGGCGAGCCGGGTACGCAGCTTACGCTTCGTACGTTCCACGTGGGAGGTGTCGCAGGCGGTACCGCTGTCGAGACCAACGTCGTCTCGAAATACGAAGGACGTCTGGAGATCGACGAGCTTCGCACCGTGAAGGGCAAGAACCCGCAGGGCGAAGCCGTGGACATCGTCATTTCGCGTCAGTCGGAGTTCCGCATCGTGGATCCCAAGACCGAAATCGTGCTTTATACGCACAACCTGCCTTACGGTTCGATGCTCTATATGAGCGACGGTGCCGAAGTCAAGAAGGGCGACATGATCTGCGAGTGGGATCCGTACAACGCGGTAATCATCTCCGAGCATGAGGGTAAAGCTGTTTATGACAGTGTTATCGAGGGTGTTACTTACCGTGACGAGCGCGATGAGCAGACCGGTCTTTCGGAGAAGGTAATCATCGAATCCAAGGATAAGACCAAGAACCCCGTGATCAAGGTGATCAACAAGGAGGGCGAAGAGGTCAAATCCTACAACTTGCCGGTGTCGGCCCACGTGGTTGTCAAGGACAATGCGAAGATCAAGGCCGGCGATATCCTGATCAAGATCCCGCGTGCCGTCGGCAAGTCGGGCGGCGATATCACCGGTGGTCTGCCGCGTGTTACGGAGTTGTTCGAGGCCCGCAACCCGTCCAATCCGGCCATCGTTTCGGAGATCGACGGCGAGGTGACCTTCGGCAAGATCAAGCGCGGTAACCGTGAGATCATCATCACGTCAAAAGAAGGTGACGTACGCCGTTACCTGGTGCCGCTGTCGCGTCAGATCATCGTTCAGGAGAACGACTACGTGAAGGCCGGCGGTGCGCTTTCGGACGGTGCCATTACCCCGAGCGATATTCTCAATATCCTGGGTCTGACGAAGGTGCAGGAGTACATCGTCAATGAGGTGCAGGAGGTGTACCGTATGCAGGGCGTGAAGATCAACGACAAGCATTTCGAGGTGATCGTACGCCAGATGATGTCGAAAGTCAAGATCGAAGATCCGGGTGATACCCGCTTCTTCGAGGATCAGATCGTCGATAAGTGGGAGTTTATGGACGTGAACGACGAGCTTTATGACAAGGTGGTCGTAACGGATGCCGGCGACTCTACGGCCGTACAGCCGGGGCAGATTATCTCGATGCGCAAGTTGCGTGACGAGAATTCGAGCCTCAAGCGTCGTGACCTGAATCTCGTCAAGGTGCGTGATATCGTTCCTGCGACTTCCACGCAGATTCTGCAGGGTATCACCCGTGCCGCATTGCAGACTTCGAGCTTCATTTCGGCCGCTTCCTTCCAGGAGACGACCAAAGTGCTGAACGAAGCTGCGATCCAGGGCAAGGTCGATCCGTTGGAGAACCTGAAGGAGAACGTGATTTGCGGCCACCTGATTCCCGGCGGTACCGGTATGCGGGAGTACGACAATCTGGTCGTAGGATTGAAGGAGGATCTGGAGGCGATTCAGGCTGCCAAGTAATAGACAATTTTTATCATAATCGAACGGGAGCGGACGGAAAGTCTGCTCCCGTTTTTTATGGGGTTTTGTCACCTGCTTCCGGAAGATGGCGGACTTCGTTGCGGAGTTTTTTGGTCGCTTCGCAGTTCAAGCCATGTCGGGCGAATAACCGGGACACCGAATTGTTCTGGCTCGTTTTTGTGGCTGCAATGGAAGAAACCGGATCGAACGAAACTATTTCGGATGTCGATATAATCGGCGGTGTGCCGTTGAAAGCTGGCTTTCGATCGGATTATATGGGGAGCAATATGCAAACAGGACGACCGGGTAGGTCGTCCTGAAGAGAAGATAGTAGCTCCACCGCGACTCGAACGCGAATTTGAAGTTTAGGAAACTTCCGTTCTATCCCTTGAACTATGGAGCCTTGTAAAGCTGTCCGGCTTCTTCCCGAAGTCGTTTCGGCCGGGAGGAATCGTTGGCTTTCGATCGGGAAGCGTGTGTCGTGCCGGAGATCCCGATAAACAGAAACAGTGCGTACCGGGAAAGTACGCACTGCAAATATAGTGATTTTTACGGGAAATCGGGGCGGTTTTAGAATTTCAGGTTCACTCCGATAGCGAAAGTGTGCGCCGACAGGGAATAGTTGCCCGAAAAAGGCTGGATCGCCTTGTCGTTTGCCGTGGTATGAGCCTGGATTTTCGCTTGCTCCGGGGCCATTCCGCCTGCGATGAGCTGCCCGTATGTCTGTGCATAGACCGCTTTGTAAGTGAGTGAATTGTAGTAGTCGCACGATCCCGTCCGCTCCGGGTCTGCCGAGGTGATATATCCGTATGCCAGATCGATCGATACGTTTTTGCAGGGGTTGATCGTCACGCCGGCCGTGTAGGATACTTTGGTCATCGAAGGGGTTTCGGGGTTGAGGAAATCGCTCCGTACGGGGCTTTCATCTACGTACATACCCAGGCGTGCCGTGACGAATTTGCAGGCGTGGTATTGGACGCCGATACGGGTGGCCACCGTGTTCTTATAGTTCTTGATGCTCGTCGGCAGATCGTAAACCGATGCCCCGGTCGCCGGGTCGGTAATATCTACGTGGAGCGATTTATAGGCGCTCCACAGGACGTATTGGATGTCGAAAGCCATTTCCCACTTCGGGGTCGGTCGGAAGCCCACGCCCCAAGCGAGGTTGGCCGGCAGCGGGAGTTCCGTTTCGACGCAAGCGCTGCTCAAGTCGGGAATCATTCCCGTTGCCTGGAGGACCTGCCCGATTTCGGGAGAGGCATACAGGAGGTTGGCCGTGCCGCTTGCCACTTTCATCTTCACTTTCGAACGATAGGAGAAACCAAGGGTCCATTCCGGGGTGATGTCCCACAGGATACCTACGTTTACGCCGATCGCAGTTTTGGCGTCGCCTTTGATCCGGGCGGATACCAGGGAGCGATCTCCTGCCTGGGTGAACAGTTCGGCGTATTGTCCCTGCCCTGCGGCGGTCAGCAATCCGGCGATCGTATTGTTCGTCGCTTCGCCGACGGGGAACATGGAGCGCGACAGGTCGAACGTACCCCAGGTGATCGTCATGCCGACACCTACCGAGAGTTTATCCCAGAATTTGTAGGAGATCGTCGGCTGCAATGTATAGGCTTGCAGGTCGATGCTTTGGATCAGATGTGCTCCGACCCAGTTGTCGCCCCAGTTCATAGACGAGCCGTAAGGGGTATAAAATCCCAGGCCGACGGCCAGATTTTTGGTGGCTTTGTAGTTGAAATAGGCGTAGAGCGGCGTCGAAATCTTGTTGTCCGAGTGGGCTTGGATCTGCGGATTGCCCCGGTAGTCGTTGTTCGACAGGTACGTTGCATTGGATTTGATGCCCGTGATGCCGACCGAGAAGGAGAATCGGGAGGTTTGGAAGGCGGTTCCCGCCGGGTTGAAGTAGATCGACTCGGAATTGAGTTTCATACCTGTTCCCACGTGTCCCATTCCCAACTGTTTTGCACTCAAGGTATTGACTTGGTAGCCTTCGGCGCAGACCGCCGTTGCGAACAGCAGGGCCGAGATAGTTAGTAGCAGTTGCTTCATAATCAAAGTTTTAGTTGATAATTTGAAAAATATATTGATTTCTGTGGTAAGTTTATGCGCTCGGACGAGTTTCGGAGCGATTCTCATCCATGCTTTCAAAAATGCTTGTCTTAAAACGGAGCAAAAGTACGAAAACAAAGTCGAGTAGGAAAATATTTTGTTCGTAATTTCTTAAAAAGTGGATTAAAATGGATATAATTGGTCAGAATTGGATTCGATTCGAAAATAACAGGAAAGTAAAATACCGTTGTTCGAGATCAGATTTCATTGTTTCAGGACGTTTTTTTGATCGGGGGACTTGGAATTACCCGGAGGAAAGATTTGGCAGAATCGAAAATCCGTTATACTTTTGCACTCGGAGAGATGGCAGAGTGGTCGATTGCGGCGGTCTTGAAAACCGTTGAGCTGCGAGGCTCCGGGGGTTCGAATCCCTCTCTCTCCGCGATAAAGCAATCGTAAAAGAAGTAAATCCCTGCAAATTAAACATTTGTAGGGATTTCTTTTTGAGCCATAGATACAAGATAATGCATTTTAATACGAGTTTTTCGTGGCTTATTCGGTGTACTTGATTTTCGCGAAAAAAAAGTACACCGAATAGCTTGTAATGCGTTGTATTGCATTGTTTTACATCTTGACAAGCAGGTGCTTGGGATATTATTTTTGCACCCTAAAATCAAGTATCTATGGAAAGGACATCTTTCAGTTTGTTATTCTACATTCGCCGAACAAAACTTAATAAATTCGGCGAAGCGCCCATTTTTATGCGCCTTACAGTTAACGGGAATCGTTCGGATGCTTCAGTCAAGCGCTTCATCGCACCACGTTTGTGGAATTCAAGTAAGGGTAAAGCTACGGAAAAAGGTTTAGGTTGTCGGGATCTAAACTTGTATTTGGATGCTATTTCCTCGAATATTCTTCGCATTCTACGAGATATGGAGTTAGCGGGAGAAGAATTGTCCGCACGATCGATTCTCGACCGTTATTTGGGAAAGAATTTACCGGAGCGTCGGACACTTGTTGAGGTCTTTCGTGCACATAATGAGAAATGCCGTAAACTATCGGGTATCGATTATGCTCCGGCGACGGTATCCCGGTATGAAACCTGTTTGAAGTTACTTTGTAATTTTCTGTCTGTTCATTATCAGAAAGAAGATTTTTATTTGAATGAATTACCGCAGGATTTTATCGAGGAGTTTGAACTGTATTTGAAAACGAATCGAAAATGCGGTCACAATACGACGATCAAATACCTTGCTAATTTCAAGAAAATTACGCGACTTTCACTTGCCCGCGGCTGGTTGAATAAAGATCCTTTTTCCGAGTATAAATTTCATCTGAAACCTGTCGAACGGGATTTTCTCGAATGGCATGAATTGCAACGTCTCAAAGATAAATATATCGATATTCCCCGAATGGCCCAGATCCGTGATATTTTCGTCTTTTGCTGCTTCACAGGATTGGCTTTTTCGGATGTGAAACAGTTGAGGCCCGAACATATTGTTTTGGACATCAATGGGGCGAGATGGATTCGTAAGTCACGTCAGAAAACGCAGAACATGTGTAATATTCCTCTGTTGGATGCAGCAAATGAAATTTTGTCGCGCTATGCGGACAACGATTACTGCCAAAAGCGCGGAGTTTTACTTCCTGTATGCAGCAATCAAAAGATGAATTTATATTTGAAGGAATTGGCAGATATATGTGGTATTCGAAAGCATCTATCCACCCACACGGCTCGTCATACTTTCGCCACGCTTACGCTTGCCAGCGGAGCTGCCATTGAGAACGTGGCCAAAATGCTCGGACATTCCGATACGAAGATGACACGTCATTACGCACGGATCTTGGATACGTCGATCATGCGGGATATGCAGCTTGTTGCAAAAAATATGGCACAGTAATCATCGTGTTGTCTTTTCTCATCGATGATCGTGAAAGATAAGAGAAAGATAGTGAAAACTATTTATTACAGATAAATTTCGTTGATTTGTATATTCCCGTTTTGTGGTAATATTTCTGCCGGAATCGATTTATTCGGTTCCGGCAGAAATATTCGATCAGCTATCAATTCTATTGTCTATTTGCTGTTTGTCCGCAAGGAAATTTTATGTAAGTAACAGTGTAAGTTACAAAGAATATCGGTCGGGAGTTGTCACCTTTGCACCGTAACCAACTATCTCGATTATGGATAAAGACGACAAACTCCGCCTTGCGGAAATTCATGCAATGGTCAAGACGCTTTCCGTGGACCTTCAATTTTTGAGACGCCATCGCAACGTGCTTTTCGGGACACCGGTTCTGGAGTTCAACGAGGTTTGCTCGGTGCTTCACCTGAGTGCCCGTCAGGTGCAGCGCCTTCGTGAGCGCAAAGAACTCGTCGGGTTCAACGTGGGCCGCCGGCGCTTGTACTTTCAGACGGAGATCTATGACTACCTCTCCCGTTTGGAGAGAGAAAACTTCAAACATCCCGAACAGTCAATGGAACAGTGATTATGGATCGACCGAACAATCCCAATGAAACGAAGTATCTGCTGATCGGGGAAGAGGAGTTCGAACGTCTTCTGCGCAGCTATTACATTCTCGGCAAGGGGCTTCTGGCTTTCGAATATCTCTGCGGTCACAGCGACCGTCCGATGTACCTGTCAGCCGAGGGCGTGTGCGAAGTGCTCGGCATTACGCGCGACGAGTTGGACGAGCACCGCCTGAAACGACAGATCAAGGCGAAAGTTTTCCAGCGGCAGATGATGTACAGCCTCTACGATCTGGTACTCCTCGCCGAACGTCTCGTGCGCCATAAGATCCGGTACAGGCTCTCGAAAGCGCCCCGCTTCGATGCGACGGGCCAACGCCTGTGATTCGCGTTGTATCTCAGCTTATCAAGACCGGTCGTTTGCGGCCGGTCTTTTTCTCCGATTTCGTAAAAGCGACGAAACGACAGCAGGAAGAAAGGAGGTATAGACAAATACCATATATCCGATCTACCGGCCCGCTTCGAGGGAAGCCTTTCGGAACTCTTTGAGCAGCGCCATCAACTCCAATGCGGCTTTACGAGCCCTCCGTCCGGCTGCCTTGTTGTTATGTCAATATTTACATAACAACAATTAGGTAAACACTATTATAATGTAAAGAAGCGGTTGGAATATA
>ERZ860322.2024-NODE-2024-length-10280-cov-2.412518_pt1 | contig 10280 bp, 8 predicted proteins | sample MGYA00509979_ERZ860322 | MGnify/ENA primary metagenome ERZ860322 (study PRJEB30046, sample SAMN00715217) | human gut metagenome | study: EMG produced TPA metagenomics assembly of the A metagenome-wide association study of gut microbiota in type 2...
CTGAATATTGAAGAATTAGAGACAAAAAGGAATTTACCACAAGAAGAAGCAGTTAAGTTATTTACTGAAAAAGACTCATCATTACATACGTTAGAACCCGCATTTATTAATGCAAATGCAGATAACTTGAAAGGACTATCTAAATTAATCAGAGGGGAAAATGTTGATAAAGAATCTGCGGAATCCCTTTCGGAATATATGAAAAAGCATAAGACAGAGTGGGCTCTGAAATTATTAGAAGATGAATCTTACAACTTTAATGTCCCTCAATATATTATAGACGCTATAGATTGGTTGATTGATGGGAACAAATAACATTTGTTATATTGCATCTGCTGGTGCAGGGAAAACCACTAAAATTGTAGAAGATGCTGTAAATAACTCAAATAATGACTCTACAAAAAAAATTGCAATCATAACATATACACAAAATAACCAAGCTCATATTCGAAATAAACTTGCAAGTCATAATTTAGGTTATAAAGTCGTGGTTATGGGATGGTTTGAGTTCTTGTTAAAGCACTGGATAACACCATTCAAAACCACTTTGTTTCCACATTTAATAGACACCCACTTAGGAGTGTCATTTGTTAATGGAAAATCAGGACTCAAATCCTATAATGAGAAAATATTTGCCACTTATAAAAAAGACAATTATCGTAAAAAATATTTAACAACAGAAGAGCATAAAGTATTTAGTGATAAGTTATCTGAACTTGCAAATGAATTGTATCTTAAAAATCCCTCGGAACTTACTGAAAGGTTAAATTCGATTTTTGATTATTTGTATTTTGATGAGTGCCAAGATTTTGTCGGCTATGATTATGAAATTATAAAGTTGATACTAACAAGAACAGGTATAACTTGCGTATTTGCAGGAGATCCGCGCCAGCATACATATTCAACACATACATCATCTAAATACAAAAAGTACTCTGGCGACATAGCTTCATTTATCCAAGATTGTGTAAATAAAAAAAATAAGCGCTATGTTACTATAGACGAAACAACTCTTGTAAAATCACATAGATGTCCGAGATGTATATGTGATTTTGCAAGTTTGATTATGCCACAATATCCCGAAATGAAATCAGTAAAAGAAAATTCTCAACAAGAACATTGTCTATTAATTAAGAACTGTGATGTTGGGAACTATGTAGATAGATTTAATCCAGTTGCTCTAATTTGGAATAATAAAGCCTTGAAAAATATCCATCCAAATATTAAGCAGAGATATAACATGGGAGAAGTAAAAGGCTTGGATTTTCCTAATGTTATAGTTTATCCAACAGAAAACATGTTGACATGGATAAATAATACAACTAAACAATTGGCTGATGAAACACGCGCAAAACTATATGTTGCTGTAACAAGAGCTGAAATTACAATTGGGATAATTGTACCAGATGATTTTTGTTTACCTTCTGAATCTATACTTCAATTTTGGAGTAACCCTGATTGAAATGTAATAATTATAATTGATTGCTTTGTTATTTCACGACTATTATATTAAAGACTTATTGATAATAAATATATTTCTTAAATGAATGTGATAACGGCAACCGGACAAATCTGGCGACAGAAATACGCTTCTCCCCGAGAAGGAAGATTTCCGTCGGCCACCGCAGGCCGTGAGGATTTGCAAGGTGCAGCTGTTATCCGTTACTTTCGCGGAACAATAAGCCGGAAGGTCAGGACGGACTGCAAGGACAAAGATATAAAAGGATTGAAAGACAGATATAAAGGGAGGCGATAAAAAGGGAAAAGGAGGATAAAAAAGGCAGATGCCAGCCTACAAAAGCCAGCCGGCCCCGGCAGGACGAAACACAGGAAAACCTGCCCGATCATCACGACCGGACAGGCAAAAGGTTAAATCAATGAATCACGGTCAGGCAGCCCTGACAGTATTTTCTTCTTCGGGAACTTCGGACTGCGGACGCTCGGCTTCCTTGAGTGCCTCGTCAATCCGCTGCTGCAATTCCTTACATCCCTGTTTCAACCGCTCCAGTTCTTCCGCCTTGCTCCACTTCCGGGCGGTGATTTCCTGCAAGGTCGGTATTTCGTGCTGTAGCATGGCTATCTGCTTCTGCTGCTTCTCTATCAAAGACGGCATCCTTTCAAGTGCGGCCTGCGGGTATCGTGCCGATTCGGCAAATCCCAACGGCAGGGCTCCCGACACGCCACAGCGGTATTTCAGTCCGCTTACGCCCTCTACAAAGAAAGCGTTACGGTCGAACGAGCCGGAAAGGGTGTACTCGCTGCGGACAAGCAGATTCAGCCCCAGTTCGTTCTCAAGCGAGTTCATCATATGCGTCAGCCCAGACTGCGTGTAGCCAAGTTTTTCCGCCGCGGCGGTGAGGCTGCCGCAGTCAATTGCTGCTAAAAGTGCATAAATCTTTTTGCTATCCATAGTTAAATATTTCTTTCCCATAGTAAAATTAATCCATGACAAAAACTAATTACATATATAATAATTCAGAACTTGGCGAATTGCAAGTGAAATGTTATAATCGCATATACTTTAGTAATTTGATGTGAGAAAAGGAGATTCATTATGGAGAATGATCGTGGATCATGGGGAAGCACATTTGGCTTCATCATGGCGGCAGTAGGCTCCGCAGTGGGCCTCGGCAACATCTGGGGATTTCCCTACGAGATGGGTAAGAGCGGCGGCTTTGCGTTCCTGCTCATTTACCTTGCCCTCGCAGTTTTCGTTGGCATGATAATCATGTGCAGCGAGCTTGCCCTCGGTCGTAAAACCGGCAAAGGCGTTATAGCGGCGTATCAGGCGGCAACCAAGAAGTTTGCATGGCTCGGCTGGCTGGGCGTCATCGCCCCCTTCCTTATTATGAGCTTTTATTCCGTGCTCGGCGGCTACTGCATCCAGTACACGGCGCTTAACATGGCGGAGCTCAGCTTTGACCTCAGCAACAGTCTCGGCGGCACCGCGGGCGGCGGCGCAGTATTCACCGCGATGCTCAAGGCTCCCTTCGGCGCTGCAATATTCACGGCGCTCTTCCTCGGCATCTGCATGGTCATAGTCAAGGGCGGCATCTCGAGCGGTATTGAAAAGTTCAATAAAATCGGTATGCCCGCACTGTTTGTCATGCTCGTTATCGTTATCGCGCGCGCACTCTCCCTCCCCGGCTCGGCGGAAGGTCTCAAGTTCATGTTCGTCCCCGGCTACGCGGTTCAGGCGGGATTTATCGAAAAGAACCCCGGCTTTATCGAAATTCTCGGTACCGCAGGCGGTCAGATGTTCTTCTCCCTGTCGCTTGCAATGGGCGCAATGGTCACCTACGGCTCTTATCTTGAAAAGAAGGATAACATAGTCAAAAATGCCGGCGTCATCGTCTTTGCCGATACCCTCGTTGCTATTATGGCTGGTCTTGCGGTCATCCCCGCAGCCGTTGCAAACGGTATCGCAAACGGCACTCCCTATGCCGAGATAACCCTCAGCGGCCCCGGTCTCCTGTTCGTCACCCTGCAGGACGTTTTCTACAACATGGGTCCCACCGGTCCTCTGTTCGGCATCATCTTCTATCTGCTCGTTATCCTCGCCGCCATCTCCTCCGCAATCTCCCTGATGGAGGTTATGGCTACCCACTTCATCGACAAGCGCATAGAAGCGGGCAAGTCTCCGGAGCGCACCAGGGTTACCCTTTGGGTCTCCGCTCTTATCCTCATTGAGGCTGTTCTCGTCGCGGTTGACGGTCTGGGCAAATCGGGCGTGTTCAAGTTCTGGGGCGATCAGGCATGGAACGACTGCTTCCTCGACTTCATGGATTGCTGGTCTGAGGGTATTGCAATGCCTCTCGGCGCAATGCTCATGTCTCTGATGATAGGCTGGGAGCTCAAGCCCAATTATGTGCTCGATGAGATACACAGCGGTGAGAACTCCAAGTTCTTCGACGTATTCTATAAAGTATGCATTATGTTCGTCGTGCCCATCGTCATGGCCTTCGTTCTCGCAGGTCAGCTCCAGTCTTTCTTCAACAAGGCAAACCCGAACACGATGTACATAATCTCCGGCGTTCTGCTCGTCCTCTTCTGGATCGTTGCCGCAGTAGGCAACAAGGCAAAGGCCGCGGCGAAATAAAATCTGATACTTTTTAACAGCCTTCGCCGCGGCGAAGGCTGTTTTTATATCCAAAAATCATACAATATTATAAATATGTATGATTTAGTGTGTGAAAAAAATTACTTTTCTTGATAAAGAGCCGTTAAGGATATATACTTTGCTTAAACTGTTCAATATGGACAAAATATCTGTCCTCATACCTTAAATTGATATAAAAAAAGCAAACATTTGTGAAAGTGCACAAGAAATACTTGCCAAAATTTAAAATATGCATTACAATATTGCTTGATATTTAACGATCTAAAATCGAATGGAGTAGCGTTGCTTTTGGAAAGAGAGAAGATCGCCGTTCACGGCATTGTGCAGGGGGTCGGTTTCCGCCCGTTCATCCATAAGCTTGTGCAGGAATACGGCCTGCGCGGCTTTATCAAGAATACTTCCTCCGGAGTGGAGCTGGAGCTGGAGGGCGAGCGCGAGACGCTGGAACGCTTCACCGAGGCTCTGCCTCTGCGCGCGCCGAAGCTGGCGGTGATAGAGAGCGTCGAGGCGGAGTTCACGGCGGAGCTGAAGAATTATCCCGATTTTCGCATTCTCAAGAGCAAAACGGAAGAGTTCCGGAATACACTGATATCGCCGGATATCTGCATCTGTGACGACTGCCTGCGCGAACTGCGCGACAGGAACGACCGGAGATACCGCTACCCGTTTATAAATTGTACTAATTGCGGTCCACGCTTTACTATAATAAAAGATGTACCGTATGATCGCTGCAAGACCTCAATGAGCGAGTTCCCGATGTGCCCGGACTGTGACCGGGAATACCACGACATCGAGGACAGACGCTATCACGCCCAGCCCGACTGCTGTCCCGTCTGCGGGCCGCAGGTGTTCTTCCTCGACGCGGAGGGAAACCGGCTTGAGGGCGACGCGATAGAGCTTGCGCGCGAATATGTGAAAAACGGGAAAATAATCGCGGTCAAGGGACTTGGCGGAATGCATCTGGCCTGCTCCTGTGCGGAGCCTGAGGTTGCCATGACACTGCGCCGCCGCAAGCAGCGCGACGAGAAGCCTTTTGCAATAATGTGCCGCGACGTGGAGACGGCAAAGAAAATATGCCGCGTCTCGCCCGATGAGGAGAAGATACTCAACGGCTTCCGCCGCCCGATAGTTCTGCTTGAGAAGCGCGAGCCGGGCATGGAGCACATCAGCGAGAACAATTACGTTGGCGTGATGCTGCCGTATACGCCGCTGCACTACCTGCTGTTCGGGGACGATATCGACATGCTCATTATGACGAGCGCGAATCTCTCGGACACGCCAATCATGTATAAAAACGCCGAGGCGGTCGAAAAGCTGCACGGCATCGCGGACGGCTTCCTGCTGCACGACCGCGAAATACAGACCCGCTGTGATGATTCGCTGTGCTGGGTGCTCGACGGTAAAGAGTACCCCGCGCGCCGCTCGCGCGGATACGTTCCCTTCCCGGTGAAGGTGGCCGAAGCCGCATCCTCGCCTGCGGGGCGGAGCAGAAGGCGAGCTTCTGCCTGTCGAAGGAGGACTATGTTTTTCAGAGCCAGCATATAGGTGACCTGAAAAATCTTGAAACGTTTGAAAATTACGAACAGCAGATACGGCATTTTGAAAGGCTGTTCGATATAGTGCCGCGCGCCCTCGCCTGCGATATGCATCCGGACTATATGTCCACGGCATACGCTGCCGAGCGCGGAGCGGCGGATAATGTGCCCGTCGTGCGGGTGCAGCACCATCACGCGCATATGGCTGCGTGCATGGCGGACAACAATATAGACCACCCGGTCATCGGCCTTATCTGGGACGGCACGGGCTACGGGACGGACGGAACGACGTGGGGCGCGGAGTGCCTGACGGGGGATTGCTCTGCCTTTGAGCGCCGGGGCAGCATCCGCGAGATACCGCTCATCGGCGGCGACAAGGCCACGAAGGAGACGGACAGAGTCGCGTTTGCGCTGCTGAGAGACGCAGGTTTTGACGCGGGCGATTTCCCGTGGATAGAAAACGCGGAGATATACGGCGCGATGCTGGACGCGGGGCTGAACTGCCCGCCATCCTCCGGCATGGGGAGACTCTTTGACGGCGTCGCCGCGATACTCGGCATAAAACGCCGCTGCTCCTACGAGGGACAGGGCGCGGTGCTGCTTGAGGCCGCCGCCTCGGCGGACGACGGCGTGTATAACTATACGCTCGACGGTGCTCCGCTGAGATTCGACTGGCGCGATATGATCCGCGGCATTGTCACGGATATGAACCGCGGCGATGACGTCGGCGCGATTGCCGCGAGATTTATGAACACGCTCATCGACATGGCGCGGCGAGGAGCGAAACGGGGCTTGACAGTGTTGTGCTGTCAGGCGGAACTTTTCAGAATATGTACCTGATGAGGCGGCTGCCGGAGCGGCTGGGCGAGGCGGGCTTTACCGTGTATCATCACAGCCGCGTCTCGACGAACGACGAGGGCATCTCCCTCGGCCAGCTCATGGTTGCGCAGCATCAGCTTGAAAGGAAATAAGAAATGTGCTTGGCAGTGCCGCTTAAAATAATCGAGGTGAACGGCAAGACCGCCGTGGCCGAGGCCATGGGGGTCAGCCGCAAGATTCGGGTCGATTTCATCCCGGAGCCGAAGCTTGGGGACTATGTCATAGTCCACGCCGGCTTTGCTATCGAGCGTCTGCCCGAGAGTCAGGCGCTGGATGATATCGCCGCATGGGAGGAGCTTGAAAATGCCCTCCGATAAAGCTGCCGTGAGCAGGATAATAGAGAAGATGGCCGCGCTCCCGCTGGGTGAAACGCGCATCATGGAGGTCTGCGGCACTCATACCATGGCGATAGCCAAGTCCGGCATACGCAGTATGCTGCCGGGGAATATCCGCCTGCTCTCAGGCCCCGGATGTCCCGTGTGTGTCACTCCTGCCGCCGTCATCGACGCGGTGCTGGAGCTTGCGATGCGGCCGAACGTCATAATAACAAGCTACGGCGACATGCTGCGCGTTCCCAGCAGCGTTCCGGGGGACAGTCTGCAGCGCCGCCGCGCCCTCGGTGCAAGGGTCGAGATCGTGTATTCGCCGATCGACGCGATAGACATCGCGGAGCGGAACCCCGAAAAAGAGGTCGTGTTCCTCGGCGTCGGCTTTGAGACGACCGCGCCCGGCACTGCCGCCGCAGTCCTGACGGCGCGGGATGCGGGAGTGAAGAATTTCTCGGTCTGGTCGATGCTGAAAACCGTGGAGCCGGCGCTGCGCGCGCTGATGCGGACGGAGGACTTCAACATTCAGGGCTTCCTCTGCCCCGGCCATGTGGCGACGATAATCGGCGAGCGCGGCTTTGAGTTCCTGCCGCGTGACTGCCATATGCCCGCGGTGATAAGCGGCTTCGAGCCGGAGGATATCTTGACCGCCGTGTACCTGCTTTTAAAGCAGATAGCGGACGGCGAGCCGAGAATTGAGAATGAATATAAGCGTGCAGTTGCCCCGGAGGGGAATCCGCTTGCGCAGAAGATAATAAACGAGTGCTTCGTCCCGCGCCGTGACCTATGGCGCGGCCTCGGCGCGATTGATGCGAGCGGGCTTGCACTGCGAGACGAGCTTGCAGAGTTTGACGCCGAGAAGAAATTCGCCGTGGAGTACGGCGAGGGCAGGCCAAGCCCCTGCCGATGCGGCGACGTGATATGCGGCAGGATCGCGCCGCGCGAATGTCTGCTGTTCGGCGCACGCTGTACGCCGGAGGATCCGGTGGGGCCGTGCATGGTGTCCTCGGAGGGCGCGTGCGCCGCGGCATACAAATATCAGAGCATTTAGCGTGGAATGCGGGGAGATATGATATGGACGAGATAATAACTCTTGATTATGGCAGCGGCGGCAAAAAGACCTCGCGCCTCATAGAGAGCATGATAGTCCCGGCGCTGGCCAACCCCGCGCTCAGCGAGCTTGGCGACGGCGCGGTGATACCGGGCGCGGATAAGCTCGTATTTTCGACCGACAGTTTCGTTGTCGACCCGATATTCTTCCCCGGCGGCAGCATCGGAAAGCTATCCGTCTGCGGCACGGTGAACGATATCGCAATGTGCGGCGGCGAACCGAAATATCTCAGCTGCGCATTTATAATAGAAGAGGGCTTCCCCGCGGCGGAGCTGGCACGCGTCGTTGAGGCGATACGCGAGGCCGGCGAAAAGGCCGGGGTGCAGGTCGTGACCGGGGATACGAAGGTAGTCGAGCGCGGCCGCGGCGACAAGATATATATCAACACCGCGGGCATCGGCTTTCTGAAATATCCGGGACTCAGCCCGAAGGCGATACGCGCGGGCGACAAGGTCATCGTCTCCGGAACCGTCGGTGACCACGGCACGGCGGTCATGCTGGCGCGAAGCGGCATGATGCAGGGGAATATCAAGTCCGACTGCGCGCCGCTCAACGGCCTGTGCGCGGCGATACTTGAAAGCGGCGCGGTGCGCGTCCTGCGCGACCCGACGCGCGGCGGCGTCGCAACGACGCTCAATGAGTTCGTCGAGGGCACGGAGCTTGGAATAGAGCTGCGCGAGAGCGCAGTACCTGTGCGCGGTGAGGTGCAGGCTGCCTGCGATATGCTGGGGCTTGACCCGATGTACTGCGCCAACGAGGGTAAGCTGCTCGCGGTTGTCCCGCCGGAGGACGCGGAGAATGTCCTCGCGGCGATGCGCGCGCATGAATTCGGGCGCGACGCGGCGGTGATCGGCGAGGTCAGCGCGAAGTATCCGGGCAAGGTCGTCATGCATACGGAGCTTGGCGGCAGCCGGATAATGCAGAAGCTCACCGGCGCACAGCTGCCGCGCATCTGCTGATGGATAGGAAAAACGTATTTTATATAAAGCGTAAAACGAGAGGTGAAATGAATGCAGGAGTATAAGAAAATCATTATCGGCAAGGACGAGATAATACCCGTCGCGGAGCGGATGCGGAAGGAAGGACACTACCTTGTGATGATCCACGCTTTCTTCAACAAGGACGGCAAGGCCGACATCTCCTATGACTACGCGGTCGATCCGGCGGTAGAGTCGTACCACGTTATAGGCGAGATGAAGGTGCCGAGCATCTCGGAGATCTATGACACTGCGGCCTCATGGCCGGAGCGGGAGCTCAACGAGCTGATGGGCATCGAGTTTGAGGGACTGGACGTTTCACAGCGCCTGTTCCTGCCCGAAGATATGCTCGAAACGCAGGGCAAGGGGCAGATACTCGTCATGCCGCTGAAGGAACTGGTCGATAAAAACCTGAAGGAGGAGCAGTAATGAGCTATATAGTTCCCATAGGCCCGTACCATCCCGCGCTGGAGGAGCCGATACACGCGAAGCTCTATACCGAGGGCGAGGTCATCCGCGACGCGGATGTGTTTGTCGGCTATAACCACCGCGGCATAGAAAAGCTCGCAACCGAGCGCAACGCGATACAGACCCTCGTGCTGGTCGAACGCGTCTGCGGCATCTGTTCCCACTCTCACGCCTTTACCTACGCGATGTGCGTCGAGAGCATAAACGGCATAGAGGTGCCGAAGCGCGGTCAGTACATCCGCGTCATCACCGCCGAGCTTGAGCGCCTGCATTCGCACTTCCTGTGGCTCGGTATCGCCTGCCACATCATCGGGCATGACAGCATGTTCATGCATATCTGGGATGAGCGTGAGCTTGTTATGGATCTGCTGGAGAAGATGACCGGCAACCGCGTAAATTACGCCATGGTCACCATCGGCGGCGCGAGACGCGATATCAGCGACGAGCTGCGCCGCGAGCTGCTTGCCGCCTGCGACAAGCTCAAGGCTCCGCTTGACAGGATAACCGAGATCGCGCTGACGGATAAGACCATCGCCATGCGCACAAAGGGCGTCGGCGTGCTGACGCGCGAGGATGCGCTGCGCATGGGCGCCGTCGGCCCCCACGCGAGAGCGTCGGGCGTGAAGATAGACGTCCGCAAGGACGCGCCCTACTCCTCCTATGAGGACTTCGATTTTGACGTGCCCGTGGTCGAGAGCGGCGACGTGTTCGCCCGCGTGGTCGTGCGCGCGCTCGAATGCTATGAGAGCATCAAGATCATCCGCCAGGCGCTTGAGAACCTGCCCGCAACGCCTATTAACCTCGGCAATAAGCTCATCAAGATACAGCCGGGTCAGGCGGTCTGCCGCCATGAGGCGCCGCGCG
>ERZ860322.2029-NODE-2029-length-10255-cov-4.145588_pt1 | contig 10255 bp, 12 predicted proteins | sample MGYA00509979_ERZ860322 | MGnify/ENA primary metagenome ERZ860322 (study PRJEB30046, sample SAMN00715217) | human gut metagenome | study: EMG produced TPA metagenomics assembly of the A metagenome-wide association study of gut microbiota in type 2...
TAACGACCAAAAGGGAGGGGCGTTGCCCCTCCTTTTTGGATTATCCTCCCCGCATTTCTGACGTGCATCTTTGCTGCTATTTTAATTTTCCGCTGAATTGCCACTACTGATTGGTTCATCGGGAATGATGTCGTATGCGATAACCTGCTCTTCTGCGTCTAACAAGGCTTTTTGCATAACTTCCCTGGCAAGAATACCTTTCCCCGCATCATAAAGGTCAATAGCCTCGCTCATACTGCGCACCATGCCGTGATAAAGGTTTCGATATGTTGTCATTTTATTTTCTCCTTTTATGCGTCATTGTTGCGTCACTTTTTCTTTTCAGTATAATTTGACGCTAAACTTTTGTCAATACTTCGTCACGAAGGTTGGCAAATGGATTCAAAAAGTCGTTACACCTTGCGCACCGATCCGGTATTGCTGGAGAAGCTTGGATATATCGCCGAATACGAGGGTCGCACCAAAAACCGTGAGCTGGAGCAGATGATCAAGCGCCGCATCGCAGCTTTCGAACAGGAGCATGGCGAAATTCCCATAGAAGAAAACGACCGCTAACGTGGTCGCTTTTTCAGAAGCCAAGCACCGCAGTCTGCCGCTTTCGTCCTCTGCTGATAGATAGAGTTCTTCTGCCCTTTGCTGGGCGGAAACGAGGGTTTCTTTGGCAGAACCATAGTTCTGCTTCTCCATTTGCATCAGCGCATCGGTGATGGCGTTGAACAGCAGCGTATACATCTTCTGATAATCTGTCATAGCGAAACCTCCGAACACATTTTAGATATATTATATATCCACTACGCCCATAATACCTCAAAACGAGCTTATTGTAAACGCATAATAAATATGTTTTGAGGTTTTTCTATGGCTATTAAGAGTTTATCTATCCGCATTGATGAAGAGATGCTGCATAAGCTTCACGTTGTGGCCGACTATGAAGGCCGCAGCGCAAACAACGAGATTTTGATTCTGATCCGCGACGCGATCGAAGCCTACGAGGAAAAGCACGGCAAAATCGAACTTTGAGTGAGCACCGCAGTCTGCCGCCAGACTACCGTCACACGCGCGCTACGGAGTGCGCGCGGTTGATACCGGTAACGACTCGCAGAAACTCATGGCGAAGCCATGTACACCGCACGTACACTGCGCAGCGCGTGCAGCCCTTCAAGCTGCAAGCTCGCAATGTAAATTTTCTCTGGGTGGGTCTAAGGGAGGGATATCTCTTTTTGAAAAGAGATATCCCTCCCTTGTCCGTGCAGCGCCAGCAGGCGCTGCCTTCCCCGCCCCTCGTAAGGGGGAATCAAAAAGGGATACCCTCTTCGGAAAGAGAATACCCCCTTCGATTTGTCTCCCCTTTTGGGGCACAAAAAAAGAGCCGTCCAATGGACGGCTCTCATTTTTGCTCGATTAGCCAATGTGGTTGAGCTTCAGGGTCATCGCGCTCTTCTTGTGCGCGGCGTTATTCTTGTGAAGAATACCCTTTGCAGCAGCCTTGTCGACAGACTTCACTGCGACCTTGTAAGCGCCCTCGGCCTCGGTGCGATTCCCTTCAGCGGCAGCCGCCTCGAACTTCTTGAGTGCGGTCTTCAGTGCGGACTTGTCGGCCTTATTGCGCTCGTTACGGGTGCCAGACACGAGAACGCGCTTCTTGGCAGACTTGATATTCGGCAAACCAAACACCTCCTCCGGTTGGAATTCGCTCCGGCAGACAGAAAATCCACCGTGCAGAATGGTATTTTAGCAAAGAATGCAAGAAATTGCAAGCATTTTTTCGCAATTTTTTGATTTTTTTGTATGACACAAAACTTTGTGGATAAAATAGGGCTTGCAAACAAGATTTAGTAAAAGGAAGGTGACAACATGCTCCAGTATCGCACTGACCTTGCCATGGAGGCGCACGAGCTGCTTTGCGCGCAGAGCGGCGCGGCGATCCCCGGCGCGGAGTGCCGGACGGTCTTTCGCCGCGGGTGCAGCGTGACGAGCGTGCACATTGAAACGGAAGGCGCCGCCCAGCGGCTCGGCAAGCCCTGCGGGCGGTATATCACGCTTGACCTCTCGGCGCTGCAAAAAAACAGCGGAGAGCTGCTTGCGCGCGCCTCGCGCGCCGTCGCGGCGGAACTCAGGCTGCTGCTCGGCGAGCATACGCGCAGTGTGCTCGTCGCGGGGCTTGGTAACGCGGGCATGACGCCGGACGCCATCGGGCCGAAGAGCGCGGAGCATGTGCTCGTCACGCGCCACTTGCGGCAGGAGGACGGTTTTTCCTCGCTCTGCCCGGTCAGCGTGCTCACGCCCGGCGTGCTTGGTCAGACCGGCATCGAGGCGATGGAGACCCTGCGCGGCGCGGTGCGCGCGGTGCAGCCCGACGCGGTCATTGCGATCGACGCGCTCGCCTCCCGTTCCCTTGCGCGCCTCTGCACGAGCGTTCAGCTCTCTGATACAGGCATCGTGCCGGGCAGCGGCGTGGGCAACCACCGCTGTCCGCTCAGCCGCGATACACTGGGCGTGCCGGTCTATGCGATCGGCGTTCCCACGGTGGTCGACGCGGCGACGCTTACGCTCGATGTGCTCGAAGAAGCCGGAAAGTCGGACGTCGATCCCGCCGCACTGCGCGGACACGAGACCGTCATGGTCACCACGCGCGACATCGACGCGCAGATCCGCGAGCTTTCCCGCGTCATCGGCTACGGCATCGACCTTGCCCTCCAACCGCTCACCTTTGCCGAGCTTTGCGCGCTGCTCGGCTGAAAAGTTTTACTTTTCCACAGGCAATTCATAATTTGTTTACAAGCGATTCAAACTTTAGCCAAGATTGACTGTTATCTTAATACTTGCAAAGGGGAACGATCCCCGATGTGATTTTCTCCCTCCTAAAAATACACACACAACACAGCAAAAAGCCCTCGCCGCAAGGCGAGGGCTTTTTGTTTTTTCTCATTTCTTATTGGGATTGTAGTAATCCGTTTCCTCGGGAAGAACGATGGGCAGGCCGTTCTGATAGACCGGCAGCGTCTGGAACTTGAAGCGCGAAATTTTGTGTTTGCGGTCGATCTGCTCCTTGATGGCAGGGTCGACCACGCCGCGGCGGACATATTCGTTCACCGCATGATAGGTGAAGCCGAGGTTGTCCTCGTCGGTCTTGCCCGTCAGGCCGTCGGACGGCGGCTTGATGAGGAAGCGCTCGGGAAGCCCCAGCTCCGCGCCCAGCGCGATGACCTCCTCGGTCGTGTACATGCCCAGCGGCGAGAAAGCGCCCGCGCTGTCGCCGTAGATCGTGCAGTAGCCCACCCAGTCCTCGGAGAGATTGGAGGTGTTGATCACAATGCCGCCGTCCACGCTCTGCGCGATGGCGTAGAGCGTCGCCATGCGGATGCGGGAGGGCAGGTTCACCTTCGTCTGGCGGCTCGCCTCGATGCCAAGACGGTCCATCTCGTCGAGAAGTCCCTTCGTGCCTCCCTGGATATTGAAGGTGTAGCTGCGGATACCAAGATGCTCAACAAGGCCGTTTGAATAGTCGATGTCCGGCTGCACGCCGTCGGGCATCAGCACGCCGACGACGTTCTCGCGCCCGTAGGCCGCGACGCTCAGCGCCGCGACGACGGAGCTGTCCTTGCCGCCGGAAATACCGATGACGGCGGTCTTGCCGCCGCAGGCTTTCATCTGCGCGCGCATCCAGTCGAGAAGACCGGCAAGCTGCTGCTTTGCGTCAAACTGTTCCATACTTTTTGCTCCTTAAAATTTAATTCAACAAGATGGGAAACCCATCTTGTTGAGAGGGTTCTCACTTAAACTTATGCCATTCCGCGACTGCCATCTCGTCGCAGCGGTTGTTGTATTCGTTCTCCGCGTGTTTTCCCACGCGGCTTCCCCGCGCGGGAGCCCTGTTTTATTTCATGTCTTACGGCGGCGAAGTGAATTCGCCGCTCGCGCCGCCGGACTTCCGGCGAAAGGCCACGCTATCCCTCACTTAAACTTATGCCACTCTGCCACTGCCATCTCATCGCAGCGGTTGTTGTATTCGTTCTCCGCGTGGCCTTTGACCCAGTGGTAATGCAGCTCGTGCTGCGCGATGAGCTGCAAGAGCTGCTCCCAGAGATCGACGTTCAGCGCGGGCTTTTTGTCGCTCTTCATCCAGCCGCGCTGCTTCCAGCCGTAGACCCAGCGCTTTTCCAGCGCGTCGATCACATAGCGCGAGTCGGAATAAAGCTCGACAACGCACGGCTCTTTGAGGAGCCGCAGCGCCTCGATGACAGCGGTAAGCTCCATGCGGTTGTTGGTCGTGCTTGCCTCGCCGCCGGAGAGCTCACGCTCATGCGCGCCGTATTTGAGCACCGCGCCCCAGCCGCCGGGGCCGGGATTGCCCGAGCACGCGCCGTCGGTATAGATAATGACTTGTTTCATGGATTTCCTCAATAAGAACTGATCTCGAGCGAGGAATCGTCCTCGCCCGGCGTGATCTCACGAATTTCGACCGTATACTTCATCGTGGGCGAAACGACGACCTCGACCCGGTCGCCGACCTTTTTCCCCAGCACCGCCTTGCCCACGGGCGATTCCTTGCTGATGAGACCCTTGAGCGCGTTCTGGCGCAGCGTAGTCACAAGCTGAATGGACTGCTCTTTCCCCAGCTTTTCGTTATAGAGCACAACATGGTCGAAAAGGCTTACAGCGCCCTCTCTTTCCTCCACCTCGATGACCTTTGCCGTGGCGATCATGCGCTCCAAGTAGCGGATGCGGCTCTCGTTGCGGTTTTTCTCCTGCTTGGCGACCTTGTACTCGTAATTCTCGCTCAGATCGCCGAACGCGCGCGCCGTCTGCACATCTTCGATGAGCTTGGGGCGCAGCTCCAAACGGCGGTGGTCAAGCTCCGCCTTCATTTTGTCAATGTCGACCTTTGTCAGTTCGTCGTACATATTGTGTTCGCTTCCTTTTCTCTGCTCAGCCTCTGCTCTGTGCGTGAGCCTGCTTGACGCGCGCGACGCGCTGGGCGTATTCCTCGCGGTCTAAAATGCCCGCGTCGTACAGCACCTTCAGGTTCTCAAGCCGGCTCTCGCAGTCGTCCATGCGGACGGAGTGGACTTCCCCGCTGTCGTTCTGCTTTTTGCGCGCAAGCTCCCAGCGCTTTTCGCTGTGCGCGCGCTCGTCGGCGTGGCGCTGCTCGTTTCTCTCCCACTCGTCGGCGCGGTGCTGCTTGTGGAGCGCCTTGATCTCCGTCGGGCTCGGGCGCTTTTTTCCGTCTGCCCGCGCAGCGCATCAAGATCTTCGACCGTGCGCTTGGCTTTTTTGATCAACTCGTCGGGCGACGCCGAAACGCTGCCGGTTTCCCGATCGTTGACCTTTTTTTCCTCGTTGGCGACAACCGCCTTAAACCCCCAGACAAGTGCGATGATAATAAGGATCAGAACTTCTCCCATTGTCCGCGCTCCTTTCTCTTATAGCTCGTCAAGGATCTTCCTGCGCTTTTGCTGATACTCCTCTTCCGTAATAAGCCGGCGGTCGTAAAGGGTCTGCAATTCCTCGAGCCGCGCCTCAGCGCCTGACTTGCCGCCCTTTGCGCCGTCTTCCGTCTCGTCGGTGATCTCATAGCCGCCGTTGTACTTCACAACACCCGCGGCCAACAGGAAATTGTAGATACCGATGCCGAAGGCAGCCAAGCACCAGACGAGCCGAAACGCCAGAAATTCCGTTCCAAATCCATATGCCATATCAGACATACCGAACAAGCCGAAAAATCCCATCGCACAGCCGATGATACCGCCAAAGATGCTTGCGCCCTTGCTGGGCTTATAGTGGATATTTCTTCTCATGGTGACCTCCTCACAGCTTCTTTCTTCGTGCGTCATATTCTTCTCTGCTCAGGATTCCCGCCTCGTAGAGAGTCTTGAGGTTATTTTTCCTCTCTTCCCTGCTGCCGGTCTCCGCACTTGGCATCGCGGAGTTTCCCACAGACTTTGGCGGAACGGGGATCTCTTCTGCCTCTTTAGACGCAGAATCGTCAGAAATTGTTTCTGGCTGCGGTCCAGCGCGCTGCCCACGGTAGTGATGAGATCATCCATTGTCCATCCCTCCTTTTTCTTCTTTTATTTTAGCAAAAAGAGGTCTCGCTTTCCAGCAAGTTGGGGTTTACATCTGTACTTTATCGCGCCACTTTGATGTTACATTGTGCTTTTTTTGCGCATTGAGGGGAAATTGCCCGCCGTTGTCTTCAAAGGGGGTATTCTCCCGCGTGAGAGAATATCCCCTTTGCTTTTTTGCGATGGGCGCTTACTCCTCGCTCTCTTCGTGCTCGGTGAGCGCCATGGAGATAACGCTGTCGCCCTCTTCCTTAAAGCGCATGACGATCACGCCCTGCGTGGCGCGGCCCGTCGTGCGGATGGCCTCCACCGGCGTGCGGATGAGAATGCCCGCGCGGGTGACGAGCAGCAAGTCCTCGCTGCCGTCCACGACCTTGACGCCGACGATGCCGCCGGTCTTCTCGGTGACCATGTAGTTCTTGATGCCAAGGCCGCCGCGGTTCGTGATGCGGTATTCCTCGACGGGCGTTTTCTTGCCGTAGCCGTTTTCGGTGATGGTGAGCACCTCTTTGCCGGCCTCGGCGCGGGCGGCGCCGACGACATAGTCGCCCTCGCGCAGCTTGATGCCGCGCACACCGACCGCTGTGCGGCCCATCGGGCGCACGTCGTTCTCGTCAAAAACGACCGCCATGCCGTCGTGCGTGGCGATGAGGATCTTCTGCTCGCCGTCCGTCTCGCGCACGCTCACCAGCTCGTCGCCCTCGTCGAGGTTCAGCGCGCGGATGCCGTTGTTGCGCAGGTTCTTGAGCGTTTCGACCGGCAATCTCTTCACCGTGCCGTTTCTCGTGACCATCGTGAGGAAGAGATTCTCCGCGCCAAGATCGCGGAAGTGGATCATCGCCTGCACGCGCTCGCCCGTCTCCACCTGAATGATGTTGATGATGTTCGTGCCCTTGGCGGCCTTGCCGCTCTCGGGGATCTGATAGCCCTTCTTGCGGTACACCTTGCCGGTGTCCGTGAAGAAGAGGATATAGTCATGGGTCGAGGCGGTGAAAACGTCCACCACGCTGTCCTCTTCGCGCGTGGTGATTCCCTTTTTGCCCATGCCGCCCTTACTCTGCGCGGTGTACTCGCTCGCGCTCGTGCGCTTGATATAGCCGTTGCGCGTGAGCGTGAAGACGCACTCCTCCTCTTCGATGAGGTCTTCGATGTCAATCTCGTCCTCGACCTCCTGGATCTCGGTCTTGCGCGCATCGCCGTACTTGTCGCGGATCTCAAGAAGCTCGTCCTTCAAAACGCCCTTGAGCATCGTTTCGTTGGAGAGCAGCTCGACAAAATAGGCGATCTTCTTCTCCAGTTCGTCGAACTCGTTCTGGAGCTTTTCGCGGTCGAGGCCCTGCAAGGCCTTCAGGCGCATATCAAGGATGGCCTGCGCCTGAATATCGGAGAGGGAGAAGCGCTCCATGAGCTTTTCCTTCGCGTCGTCGTAGCTCGTGCGGATGATGTGGATGACCTCGTCGATGTTGTCCTGCGCGATGAGAAGGCCTTGCAGCAGGTGCTCGCGCTCGCGCGCTTTTTTGAGATCGTACTGCGTTCTGCGCGTGATGAGCTCTTCCTGGAAGGCAAGATACTCGTCGATGATGTGGCGCAGGGACAGGATCTTCGGCTGCTTCTGGTTGTCCACAAGCGCCAGCATATTGATGGCAAAGCTCGTCTGCATCTGCGTCTGGGCAAAGAGACGGTTTAAGACCACCTGCGGGTTCGCGTCGTGTTTGACCTCGATGACGATGCGCATACCCGTGCGGTCGGTCTCGTCGCGGATGTCGGAAATGCCCTCCAACCGCTTGTCGTTCACCTGATCGGCCATATTCTTGATGAGCATGCGCTTGTTGACCTGATAGGGAAGCTCGGTGACGATGATGCGCGTGCGGTCGCGGCCAAATTCTTCAAATTCGGTGCGCGCGCGCAGAATGATCTTGCCGCGGCCCGTGGCATACGCCGCGCGGATGCCGCTGCGGCCCATGATGATGCCCTTGGTCGGGAAATCGGGGCCGGTGATGTGCTGCATCAGGTCGTAAAGCGTCGCCTCCGGGTTATCGAGCACGCAGACGCAGGCGTTGATGACCTCGGTCAGGTTGTGCGGCGGGATATTCGTCGCCATGCCGACGGCGATACCGCTGGAGCCGTTGACCAGCAGGTTCGGGAATCGGGAGGGCAGGACGCGCGGCTCCTTGCGGCTCTCGTCAAAGTTCGGATCCCAGTCGACGGTCTCTTTGTCGATGTCGCGCAGCATCTCGTTGGATATTTTTGATAGTCTCGCCTCGGTATAACGGTATGCGGCAGGGGGGTCGCCGTCCACGGAACCGAAGTTGCCGTGGCCGTCAACGAGCATATATCTCATCGAGAAGTCCTGCGCCAGACGCACCATTGCGTCGTAAACCGACGCGTCGCCGTGCGGATGGTAACGCCCCAGCACATCGCCGACGCAGGTCGCGGACTTTTTGAAGGGCTTGTCGCTGGTGAGATTGTCCTCATACATCGCATACAGAATGCGGCGGTGCACGGGCTTGAGACCGTCGCGCACGTCGGGCAGCGCTCTGCCGACGATGACGGACATGGCATAATCTCTGTAGCTGTCCTCCATTTCGCCAACCAGCTCAGATTCGGTTATGACCTGATTCGGGAAGGCTATATCTTCGGGTTTATAATCTCTCTTATGTGCCATTTGAAGCTAACTCCTCAAATATCCAGATTGACAACGTATTTTGCGTTGGCCTCTATCCATTCCTTGCGCGGCTCGACGTTTTCGCCCATGAGGACGGTAAATATCTCGTCGGCCTTCACGGCGTCGCCCAGCGTGATGCGGCGAAGCGAGCGCTTCTCCGGATCCATGGTTGTCTCCCACAGCTCGTGCGGGTCCATCTCGCCCAGACCTTTGAAGCGGTTGATGTCTATCTTCACGTTCGGGTTATCGCCGCGCATCTCGGCGGATATTCTGTCGCGCTCCTCGTCGGAATACGCGACGCGCTGGGTCTTGCCGCGGGTCAGCTTATAAAGCGGCGGCACAGCGGAATACACATAGCCGTTTTCGATGAGCGGGCGCATGTATCTGAAGAAGAAGGTTAGAAGCAGGGTTCTGATATGGCTGCCGTCGACATCAGCATCGGCCATAATGATTATCTTATGGTAGCGGAGCTTTTCGATATTGAACTCATCCCCGATGCCAGCGCCGAGCGCGACTATCATTGGATAGAGCTTGTCGTTGCCGTAGATTTTATCGGCGCGCGCCTTCTCGACATTCAGCATCTTGCCCCACATGGCGAGGATAGCCTGGAAGCGGCTGTCTCTGCCCTGGATCGCGGAGCCCGCAGCGGAGTCGCCCTCGACGATGTATATCTCGCAGAGGGACGGGTCGCGCTCGTTGCAGTCCTGAAGCTTGTCAGGCATCTGGCCGGACTCAAGTCCGGTCTTGCGGCGGACGGATTCCTTGGCCTTGCGGGCTGCCTCGCGGGCACGGTTTGCCATCATGGCCTTTTCAAGTATCGTCTTTGCGGTCGCTGGGTGCTCCTCAAAATAGGTCGAGAGCTGGTCGTTGACTATGCCGTCGACCAGAGTCCTGATATACGCGTTGCCGAGCTTCTGCTTGGTCTGACCCTCGAACTGCGCCTCCGGAAGCTTGACGGAGATGACCGCGGTGATGCCCTCGCGGACGTCCTCGCCGGAGACCTTATCGTCGCCCTTTATGGCATTGGTCTTCACGCCGTAGGCGTTTATGACACGGGTGAGCGCGGTTTTGAAGCCGGTCTCATGCATACCGCCCTCAGGAGTATGGATGTCGTTTGCAAAGGAGATGAGATTCTCGGCATAGCTGTCGTTATACTGCAGGGCGATCTCGGCTATCGCGTCGCCCTTGGTGCCGCTGAGGTATATGACCTCCTCGTGCAGCGGATTTTTATGGCGGTTGAGGTAATTTACAAACTCGCGGATGCCGCCCTCATAGCACATCGAGTCGCTCTCGCCGTCCTCGGTGCGCTTATCGGCTATCTCGATATGCACGCCGCCATTCAGGAATGCCTGCTCGCGCAGTCTGGTGTGCAGCGTCTCATAGTCATATACGGTCGTATCAAAAAGTTCGGGGTCTGGCTTGAAGGTGACGACGGTGCCGTGCTTATCGGTATCGCCGATTATCTTCATCTCCTGCGTTATCCCGCCGCGGGCAAACTTCATCTCATAGATTTTGCCTTCTTTGT
>ERZ860322.2032-NODE-2032-length-10244-cov-3.251251_pt1 | contig 10244 bp, 7 predicted proteins | sample MGYA00509979_ERZ860322 | MGnify/ENA primary metagenome ERZ860322 (study PRJEB30046, sample SAMN00715217) | human gut metagenome | study: EMG produced TPA metagenomics assembly of the A metagenome-wide association study of gut microbiota in type 2...
GCGTAGCCGATGCCTTCGATCATCAGGGAGTAGCCCGGGCCGGAGGTGGCGGTCATTGCGCGCGCACCGCCCCAGCTTGCGCCGATGACGGCGTTGATGGATGCGAGCTCGTCTTCCATCTGCATGAATACGCCGCCGGCTTCAAACATCTTACTGGAGAGGTATTCGGGGATCTCAGTGGCCGGGGTTATAGGATAACCGGCCATGAACCGGCAGTCGGCCGCCAAAGCGCCGGCTGCACATGCTTCGTTGCCCTGCATAAGCTTAGGGCCGCTGTTTTCAAGCTTTTTAACTCTCATGGTCAAAACCTCAATTCTATAAAATATAAAGCCGGCAGGGGCGCAACAGGAGATGAAATGGTCACGCCCACTCGCCGGCTGCATACGCTTTCTGCCTTACGGGGATGCCGTTAAGACCGGTATATGCACAGCTGATGCTGTATTTATAATTGGATCACAGAGCCGTGAATGCCGGCCAGTACCGCACGAAGAGCCAGCCCATCACGCTGACAAGCAGGATCATGCATCCGGTGACAACAACGCCTTTGCGGAACATGAACCGTGTGTCGAGCCCGTAGCCCACGGGGATGGAACGGATGGAGGTGGGCAGGGTGAAGGACAGGTTGTAGGATACGGTGGCTATCCAGAGGTAGGGGATCACGGGCAGGCCGAGTCCCTGTGCAATGCTGATGACTATCGGAATCGTAACAGCGGCGCAGGCCGTGTTGTTGACGACGTCCGACAGGATAACGTTAAGGGTGACTATCGCTATGATAAGGGTGAATTCGCTGTGGAAATTGATTCCGGAGATGATCTCTGCGAGGGTATCCGCCGCTCCACTGCCGTTGACGAGCGCGCCGAGCGCCGTGCCGCCGGAGAAGAGGAAGAACAGACCCCACATCAGATTTTTCTCGGCCTTCTCCCAGGTGACGACCGCTTCGCCATGCTCATCCTTGAGGAAGAACATCAGCAGACCGCCGATGAGAAAAATGTAGCCGGGCTTGAGAGCGGGTAGCAGCTGCTGATAAAGCCCACGCGTAAATGCAAGTATCGCCGCGGCGAAGAAGATCACCATCGACGCTTTGCCCGCGCGGTCGAGCTTCGGGAAGCTGCGGCACAGCTCACGGAAATGCTCTCTCGAGCAGTCAAAATGCTTTTTGCCGCAGTCTCCGCCGACAAGGAACAGCGCAGTGACCGCGGTCGCAAGCAAGGTGAACGGGAGCATACGCACCACCCAGTCGGAATAGAGGAACTCGGTGCCGGTGAAGCCCTCAATGTAGGACACCGTTACGAGATTCATCGCTCCGCCGAGCGGGGTCAGCATACCGCCGTTATTCGCGCCGTAGACGATGGCAAGCAGGATAAGTGAAGCGCTCTTGCTGTTTTTGACGTCGCCCTCTCCTACCGCCTTGAGCATGGATATTGCTATGGAGCACATCACCGCCGCCACGACCGTATTTGGCAGGACGGACGAGAGCAGCGTTGCGATGATGAACCAGACAAGGATCTGCTGCTTGACAGAGGTGCCGACAAGGGCGAGTGAGCGCGCCGCTATGCGCTGGTCAACGCCTGTGGCCTCCCATGCCATGCTTATGATATCAGACCCCGCCAGAAGGAAAACCAGCTCCGCCGAATAGCAGCTTATTACGCTCTGCATATCGGTGAGTGAGAAAATGGCATTTATCGCTACGGGCAGGAATGCGGTTATTGCTGCCGGTACCGGAAGGGTAACCCACCATACTCCCATCCAGAGCACCGTTCCCAGCGCCAGGCGGATCTTGAGATCCAGCCCGGCGTAAGGAATAAATGCGAGCAGGAAGAGAGCGGGACCCAGTAACAGACATATCTTCTTTTTTATATCGATCCCTCCCTGCGTTCAGTGCTTATCAAAGAATACCGATCACGGGGAACCAGACGTTCACGAGGAACACAAAGCCGATGATGACGAGCACCGCTATGACTATTGCGCCCTTGAGCTGCTGAGCCGTGGAGAATCTGTCGGTGGAAGCGTAGATGAGGTTCGGAGCGCTGTTGAAGGGCAGGAAGTTTGCACTCGGGGCGATGGCCATAACGGTCAGCAGACCCATGGTGTAAACGTCGAAGCCAAGAGCCGCGGCCATAGTCATGCTGACGGGAACCAGAACGGCTTCCATAGCGTTCATGCCGGCGAAGATGATGTGGCTGACAACAACGAACGCGAGCCAGATCGTGATGAACAGAGTGGGATCCATTGCGGAGAAAGCAGGGTTGGTGGTAAACATGGCATCAACGAGCCACTGGAAGCCGCCGGTCTTATTGACGCAGGAGGCCAGGGACATCGCGAAGCCGAGCTGGATGAATGCAGGCCAGGCAAAGTTCGGGCCGACATCCTTGAAGGAGCAGACGCCGATGCCGGGGCAGAGCATCAGGAAGATGGTGACAAAAACGACGTAGTCGGGAGCGACATGGTGGATGCCGTTGGTGCAGAACGCAAGCAGAGTCAGGGCGAAGTAGATAGCGGCCTTCTTTTCCTTGACGGTCAGGGGGCCCATCTCTTCGAGCTTCTTCTTTGCAAACTCGATGTCGATGCTGCGCTTCTCGCCCTTGCGGGTGCCGAAGAGGAAGTTTGTGATGAGGGGGATGAGCAGGACGATGATTCCGGCGGGGATGCAGGTGGCCTTGAGCCAGCCCGTCCAGGAGATGGACTGTCCGGTCATTTCCTCAACGAGTGCCATACCGATGGCGTTTGCGCCGACTGCGGTGTAGAACAGCCAGGTGTTGGTGGTGTTGGTGTAGAGGTTGGAGAGCATGATAGCGGCGTCGCCCTTATGTTCTCCGCGCTTGTAGCCCATGCCCTCGCAGATGTTGTCGCAGATGGGGCTCATAACGGCGCCGCGTGCGGTGTTGGAGGGGATCATCAGGGACAGGACGGTGTTTGCAAGGCTGGTCGCGTAGTTTGCGCTCAGCTCGCTCTTGGTGAGCTTGACAAGTATCCAGTATGCGACGCGTTCGCCGAGACCGGAGAACTTGATGACGGAGCCGATGAAGCCGGCCCACAGACACAGCCACCAGCCGGAGGTCGCAAAGCCGGAGACGACGTTTGCCTTCTGGCCGAAGAATATTGCGAGGATGGCGGCGGCGAGTACGCCGACGAGGTATTCGGGGATGGGTCTGACGATCCACATGAGGATAGCCCACAGGAACACCAGAAGAACGCCCTTGCCGGCAGGGTCAAGGCCGTTCATCGGTACAAATGCGAGCGCCGCACAAAGGATAGTCAGGATCGCTGCAGTGATCAGACGTTTCTTTTGCATCTCTTTTTCTCTCTCCTTAAAAATGTGCTTGTCCTGAATATTGAAGAAGTGCGCATCCGGTTTATTTGTACCCCTCGGGGAAAAACAAAACCAACTACGCCTCCGAAGCGCTGTGCATACAGAACAATAAATACAGCATATCGGAAGTGCAGTTGGCATTCTATGTCGAGCCCCGCTTTTGGGATAAGCGGCAGACATCAAATCAACCGGATATTCACTTTGTTCAGGTTATATAAATTATATATCACCTTTTGTTTTTACTGTAAATATCGCTAAATCAACAAAAAAATGTTGTGAATTCTGGCCATATCTTTTTTTTAACAGCCGGTTCATACGCCGCCGATACTGCATTTTTTCCGCTTTCAGTCAGGTTCCGAGCAGGTTCTACCGTCGGAATATGTATGGGCATAACTGATGTAATTCTGCTGAATATCGGTGTATGCCTTGATTATTGCCTTTACGGCGTTGCCGCGATGGCGCATATTTATCTCTTCGATTATCTGTGCCGAATCTTTAACAACACGCTTTCCGACGAAATATTCCTTGACTATGCATCTCGCTAAATCAGAATTCAGCGAAACGGACACATCTTCAATCCGTTCCGATGCAAGATCGATCAGCAGCCCCAGCGTCAGGCAGCCGTTTACGACGGGCGTTGCGACCTGCGTGGACAATTTTGCGTTTGCGCAGAAATACGCGGTCTTATACTTGAACATTAGCTATACCTCCTGTTTCGATTTTTACTCGTTGTATTTGACTTTGGTTTAAAAAAATATAAGTCGCACTTAACCAGATTGCAAACTGTCGAAACTTGTGGTAGTATACAGTATAATTACTGTGAGGAGGAAGTGCCGTGAATCTGCTCCCGATGAAATATTATATAGTTGTCGCCGATCAAAAAAGCATCACCCGCGCCGCCGAGGAACTGCACATAACGCAGCAGACGCTCAGCGCGCACATGGCCGCGCTCGAAAAAGAGCTGAAATGTCAACTGTTTCAGCGCCGCCCGAAATTTGAGCTGACCTACGAGGGGCGTGTTTTTTACCGCTACTGTCAGAGCTATCAGCGGCTCAGCGCCTCGATGGAGGACGAGTTCCGCGACATCAATTCCGGTCAGGGCGGCCTGCTGCGTCTCGGCATTGCGTATACGCGAGGCCGCGTGCTGCTGCCGCGCATCATCCCCGCGTTCAACAAGCTGTATCCGAAGGTGCAGGTGCGCGTCAAGGAGCGCAGCAACGAAGAGATGGTGAACATGCTCATCGAAGATGAGCTGGATGTTGTCATCGGCCGCGTGATGAGCGACGTTCCGGAGCTGAGCTACAAGGAGCTCTACCATGCGCAGACGATGCTGTATCTGTGCGGGGGACTGATAAACCCGTTCAAGCTGGATGCCTTTGTGCATACGCGCGATCTGCGTCTGCTGGCCGACTGTCCTTTCCTGCTGGGTCAGCCGGCAGATATCATCGGGCGAATGAGCCAGACGCTGCTTGAAAAGGCGAACATCCAGCCGCCGATCATATTCCGCTGCGGCAATATCCAGACGCTGCTGGAGCTGTGCGCCGACGGCATGGGCGCGTGCTTCAGCCCCGACGTGCTGGCCACGACACTGCCGGAGGAGAAGCGCAGGCGCCTGACCGCTGTGCCGATGGGCGAGCCGTTCACGATAAGCATCGCGTGGAAGAATAAGCCGTACGTGTCAAAGCTCGTCACCACCTTCCGCGACGTCTGCGCCGCCGAGACCGTAAATCTCCGCCGCAAGCTGCATCTGGATTGAGACGCTGCACAGTTCTACTTATTATAATAAAGCACCCCTGCATCCGCGCTCTTCAGCGGCTGCAGGGGTTTTTATATTCTGCTTCTTATTTCCGACCGGTGAGGAGGCGCACGACGGCCATCACCGCCGCGTAGAGCACTCCGCCGACCGCCCATATGATCCACGTCTCACGCGGCATCATCGGCGTATTGGGGCTGAACATCATCACGAGGAACACTGCCGTCACTATGAGCCAATACACGGCGCTGATCGTGCCGATTACCTTTCTGCGCCCCTTATTGTCGCGGCTGTAATCGCCCTCCTCAAGCAGCTTTTCCATCGCGCCGTGATAGGTTCCAGAATACACAAAGGCTATGCAGCCAAGCCCCACCATGAACAGCAGCACACAGACTGCGGCGATATAGACGACGTCGTCCGCCGCGGGCATCACGCTGAGCACCGCAAACATCGGCAGCACGGAGAGGATGCACAGCACCGTACCGATAACGGTCAGGCGGGAATTTTTCTCACGGAACTCCCGCTCGCGCTCGCGCACCATGCCGCTCACACCGTACTCGGTCTCGAACGGCTCATTCCCGATGAACTCGAAGTCCTTCACCTTCGCGGCGCTGGTTATAAATAATGTAACCCCAATCGCCACAAGTATCATCAGCACGCACAGGCCGATGCCCGCCGCAGCCGTTTCCGTGATCGGGACGAACCCGCCGCTGCTCAACCCGGCCAGAAATATCAGACACACAGGCGAGATGACACATAGAAACGTCGCAAGCGCCAGCTTCGGCGCGGTCTCGCGGCTCAGCGCGAGATAACGCGATGCCTCCTCCATGCTCACGCGGCGCAGCGCCGGCGTGCTGTCCGCCGCCGCAGGTTCCTCCGCCGGAAGCTCTATCTCATCCTTGAGCAGGTAATCCGTGCTCACGCCGAAAATGCGGCTCAGCTGCAATATCTTATCAATATCGGGTATGGACTGCGCACCCTCCCATTTTGAGACCGACTGCCGCGAAACGCCAAGCTGCTGCGCCAGCTCCTCCTGCGACCATCCCGCTTTCTTGCGCAGGTCTATTATCTTGTCTGCCAGAATCATATTGCTACCTCCATCGGGGGACGCTCCCCTGTTTTTTACGAGCCGAGTATAATAAATTTCGCTGTTGCGGACAAGAAAGCGCACCGTCAAATCTGTCAACCGGCGGTTGCGCGGGCACTTTTTCAAACGTTTTTTCTATTATCTATTATAATATAGCCACAGCTCAATTACGAGCGTATTTCCGAAAAAATATTTTCTGATTTTACAATTTTGAAACAACTTTCTGCTTATCTACGAAACATCTTTCCTGTATCTTAATACTCGCAAGAAACTTTTTCATTTTGTCCTCTTTCACCTATACAAAAAAGCTCAGGGTTCTCCCCCTGAGCTTTTTGTATTTTAGAGGCAGTATGGTATAATTGAATGGGAAGAGAGATTCTTAAAAAGTTTTAAGATATTATTAGACTGTAAAGTATCGCCGCACCTCTTCCATTTTCCGTGAATTTGTCGTATACTATATCTACCCTTAACAGACAGGAGGTCTGACCATTTGAAGAAGCCTGTAAAAATAGCGCTTATTGTTCTCTGCGTTATATTCCTCTCGATATTCGTGTACAGCGGGTATAAACTAATATCAACGCTGCATGAATACAAGGTCGCAGAGGATACATACAACAAGATCAGCAGCGATTTCGTCTCCACGAAAAAGGATAAGGATAAAGACAAGGACGGCAGCGACGGCAATCAGATAACCGAAAGCTCGCCCGTTGACGTCGATTTTGACGCACTGCTCAACCAGTGTCAGGATGTTGTCGGCTGGCTGTATTCGGAGAACACCGTTATTAACTACCCCGTTGTGCAGGCGGAGGACAACTTCTATTATCTGCACCGGTTCATCGACGGGCAGTATAACGCCTCCGGCTCGCTCTTCCTCGACTGCACCTGCTACGGCGACTTTTCCGGCAAGAACACCGTTCTCTACGGGCACAACATGAACGACGGCTCGATGCTCGCCTCGATACGCAATTATAAGGATCAGGAATATTACAACGAGCACCCCGTCATGTACCTCAACACTCCGACCCAGAACTACAAGATCGAGATATTCAGCGCCTACACCACCGACGCCGAATCCGACACCTACAAGATGTTCTTCGAATCCGAGGCGGATTTCGCCCGCAATCTTGACGACTGGCGCGTGCAGTCTCTCGTCTCGACGAACGTTGACGTCTCGGTAGACGACCGCGTTATCACCCTTTCGACCTGCACCTACGAATTCTACAACGCGCGCTTTGTAATTCAGGGCAAGCTCACTCCCGTAAATTGACAAAGTTATACAGTGAAGTTACAAAATGTAAATTTCACATTTTAATTCTTAAAAAACATAAGAAGTCCGTTCCTTAAGAAATATTATGTAAATACCCCTTGCAATTCTAATATAATTTAGATATAATGCAATCGTAGTAAGTTACAGTATGGTTAAAAATAGTTACATCATTTTGTAACCTTTCAGTGTTCTTCAAAGCGATGTAGCAAAGTTGTAACAGTTTCAATTCAGCAAAAACTTTTTGAGGTGATTTTTATGAAGAAGACAGTTAAAGTACTGTTCAGTCTGGTTCTGGTCTGCCTGTTCGCAGTTCAGTTTGCAGGCGCGATGCCCGCCAGCGCAAGCGCTGACCGTGTTGCCTCCAAGTGGGACAATGTACAGCTGGATACCAGCGTATATGTCTACGGCGACGACGGCGCTGTAAAGCAGGACGGCGATTTCGGCGTCAAGGCCGGCTTCTCCGGCGCTGATGCCTCCGGCAAGTCCACGCTCGGCGAGTTCCTTAACGGCGACTACACGATAACTCCTCCGGAAGGCTACTACGTCTCCGGGCTGTATGTCCGCGCCGCTTCCAAGGCAGATGCTGAATCCACCAACCTCGTCGGATACGCCACCGCGAGCAAGGATTCCGCAAAGCTCACCATCGCCCGTGGCACTCTCGCCAACAGTGACAACGAGCTGAACACCGGCCTGTTTGCCGCAGACGACGAGAGCAGCAGCTACGTCGCCATGATCTATCTCAAGGCGATTGACACCGAGACCAAACCCACCGTCAAGTATAACGACGGCTGGCTCAACGGCAAGGTCGGCGGCACCGTGGACGGCGCTGTCGATTTCCATGACGATGTCTACACTCACACCGTTGTCAACGACTACGCTGCATACAATGGCGTTGAGACCTACGTCGGCATGACTCTCAAGTACGCAAACGGCGCCACCATGGCAGTCGAAGCGGGCGACACCATCACCCTCTACGCCGACGCCACCATTACCGCGAAGTATGTTGTCAAGGCCTCCGTTACCGCAGATGACAAGAGCATGACTTACGGTGAAGAAGTCCCCAAACTCACCTACACTCCCGATGTTCCTGACGGCTATACTCTCACCACTCCTACCCTGTCCCTCGGCGATTACAACGCTGAGACCGGCACCCGAGCGATCATCCTGAGCAACGCATGGGTCGCGGACGTCAATGGTACCGCTCTCGATGCAGCCCAGCTTGAGCTGACCGTCAACAACGGCACTCTGACCGTTGCAAAGCGCAACATCACCATCTCCGCGAAGCCCGTCACCAGCGAGTACACCGGCTCTGCCGTCGACGCGACCGATAGCGAGATCACTTCCGGTTCCCTCGTTGAGGGCGACACCGTCAAGTCCGTTGAGTACACCGGTGGCCCCGTGAACGTCGGCACCGGCGTCAGCACTCCGAGCGCCGCAGTCATCGTTGACGCAAACGGCAACGATGTCACCGCAAACTACAACATCACCTACTCCGGCGCAGAAGTCACCGTCAGCAAGTACTCCGGCGAGGTTGTCATCACCGCGAAGGACGCCACCAAGCCCTACGACGGCTCCGCTCTCACCGCTTCCAATGACGTGACCGTCTCCGGTCTGCTCGGCTCCGACACCGTTGATGCGACTGTCTCCGGCGAGGCCACCGTGCCCGGCAAGGACGGCACCGCAAAGATCGGTGACTACGTCATCAAGAACGCCGCAGGCGAAAAGGTAAACGACAACTATGCAAACATCAAGCTCGTGGACGGCAAGCTGAGCGTCACCAAGCGCGACATCACCGTCACCACCGGCTCCGCCAGCAAGGCTTATGATAAGACCGCACTTACCACCAAGGCCGATGATTACAGCATCACCTCCGGTTCTCTGGTCTCCGGTCAGAAGCTCACCCTCGCCCTCTCCGGCACCCAGACCGAGCCGGGTTCCTCCAAGAACACCGTCAAGGAAGGCAGCCTGAAGATCTCCGATGAGCAGGGCAGAGATTACACCGCATACTACAATGTCACCATCAAGGAAGGCACTCTTGAAGTCACCGGCGTGAAGGTCATTGAAGTCTCCATCAAGGCCACCTCCGCAAAGAAGGTCTACGACGGCACCGAGCTTACCGCGAACTCCTACGACGTTATCTCTGGCGAGCTTGAGAGCGGCGATACTCTCGTAGTAGAGTACTCCGGCAGCATCACCAACGCCGGCACTACGGCGAACAAGATCGTCAAGGTCACTGCGAAGGACGCAAGCGGCAAGGACGTCACCGCAAAGTACAAGATCTCCACTCAGGACGGCACCCTTGAGATAACTAAGGCTCCCCTCACTGTCACCGCGAAGAGCGCCGAGAAGGTCTACGACGGCAAGGCTCTTACCGCCAACACCTGCGAGGTCAAGGGTTCCCTTGCGAAGGGTCACAAGATCTCCGCTACCGTTACCGGCAGCCAGACTCAGATAGGCTCCTCCAAGAACAAGGCCTCCAACGTCAAGATCGTTGACGCAAACGGCAACGACGTCACCAGCAACTACGAGATCACCTATGTTGAAGGCACTCTCACCGTCAAGGCCGCGAACGCGAAGCCCAAGACCGGAGACGATGCAAACATGGGTCTGTGGATCGGCCTGATGGCAGTTTCCGCAGTCATCATCGCAGGCGGCGTGGTGTTCTTCGTCAAGAAGAATAAGAAAAAGAACGAGCAGTAAGTTCGATTCTGAAACACAGTAATTAAACAAATATCCGGCCTGTCAAACAGGCCGGATATTTTTATGCCTTAACTGCTATCCTCTTCCGTATAAATTAATAGCCGCCCGCCTGCGGTCGATGCAGGCG
>ERZ860322.2035-NODE-2035-length-10226-cov-2.920755_pt1 | contig 10226 bp, 9 predicted proteins | sample MGYA00509979_ERZ860322 | MGnify/ENA primary metagenome ERZ860322 (study PRJEB30046, sample SAMN00715217) | human gut metagenome | study: EMG produced TPA metagenomics assembly of the A metagenome-wide association study of gut microbiota in type 2...
CGGCAGTCATCAATCCTGTGAAACTGATCATTACCAACTATCCCGAAGGACAGGTGGAGGAAATGGAAGCTGTCAACAACCCGGAAGATCCGTCGGCAGGCACACACACCATCGAATTCAGCCGCGAACTGTGGATAGAACGCGACGACTTCATGGAAGACGCCCCGAAGAAATATTTCCGTATGACTCCGGGACAGGAAGTGCGTCTGAAAAGCGGATACATCGTGAAATGCACAGGCTGCAAGAAAGACGACAACGGCAACGTGGTGGAGGTATACTGCGAATACGATCCCGACAGCAAAACAGGTATGCCGGGCAGCAACCGCAAAATCAAAGGTACCATCCACTGGGTAAGCTGCGCACACTGTCTGCCTGCCGAAGTACGCCTGTACGACCGCCTGTGGAAAGTGGAGAACCCGCGTGATGAGATGGCCGCCATCCGCGAAGCAAAGAACTGCGACGCACTGGAAGCCATGAAAGAAATGATCAACCCCGATTCGTTGAATGTATTAACCAACTGCTATGTAGAGAAATATCTGGCCGATGCCAAACCGCTGGATTACTTGCAGTTCCAACGCATCGGTTATTTCAATGTAGACAAAGACTCTACACCGGAACATCTGGTGTTCAACCGCACCGTATCTTTAAAAGATACCTGGAGCAAAATCAATAAATAAAAACAAGCTTATGAACTACGACATGTCTTCTTACTTTGAAGACCCGGAATTTAAAGAAGCATTGGCAAAATACGAGGGTATGGTGGAGAACCATACCCCCGCTTATTTTGAAGCTGATGAACTGATCGATATCGCCGAATACTACACTTTAAAAGGAAGACATAAAGATGCAGACAAGGCCATAGACCTCACTCTCCAATTACATCCCGAAAACACAGACGCCCTGGTTTTCCGGATACGCTCCCTGATGCTGCAAAACAAAAAGGAAGAAGCCAAAGTGGTAGCGCAACTCATCGCCAACAGCACCGACCGTGAATGCAGGTTCCTGCAAGCTGACATGCTGATGGAGGAGGACCGCATAGAAGAGGCCGAGGAGATATTCAAACAACTGGTCATGGACGAGGAGTACGAAGTGGATACGCTGCTGGATATCATCCAGGACTATACCAACGCCAATCAGGAAGAATATGCCGGACAATGGGTAGACTGCCTGTTTGCTCATTCCGACATGCAAACCCTGCCCAAAACCAACCAACGCCTCCGCGATGTGCTGTGCGATTATTACAGCACGTTCAACAAGCCCGACTTGGCCATCCCCTACCTGAACATGACCCTGAACGAGTATCCCTATTCCATCGAGCATTGGAACGAACTGGGGAAATGCCATCTGCAACAATGCCAATACGAAGAGGCGAACGAAGCCTTGGATTTCGCATTAGCCATTGATGATGAAAATACAGATTCATTGACTTTGAAAGCATTTGGTTACCACCAGGCAGGCAATTTAAAGGAATCCTGCGACTACTATCTCCGTCTGGCCAATGTGAGCAAGAACAAGACGAAAGCCTATCTGGCACTGGCACAAATCTATCTGGAGATGCGGGATCATGCTTCGGCCATCAGCTATATAGAAAAGCTGATAAACCGGAAATCGGGCCTGACCGACTACGAATTGGCCGAGTTATATTCTGACACGGCGCTCTGTCATGCCTATCTGGGGCATACCGAAAACGGATACAAATATATCAACCAAGCATTGGAGCTGAACGAACATGATGCCGAAATACGTATCGCAGCCGGACGCTTCTTTACAATAGAAGCTCAAAAAAGCGATATCAGCGAAGAGGAACAAGAAAACAACCTCCGCAATGCGGAACATCAATTCACACGTGCATTGGAGTTTACTCCGAAGGAGGAACGGTTTGATGTGCTGTTCAAAATCGGCTCTCTATATTTTGACGAACATAATTTTGAATATGCCAACCAGTACTTCGAACTAATAAACAAAGAATTTCCGGAGGATGCCGATGCCACTTACTTTTTTCTGGCTTACGGTTATTACCACCAGCAGGAATCCGCTTCGTTCATGCACTATCTGGCTAAAATCAGAAAAGAAATTCCGGATATGTACGCCACCATGGGAACCGGCGATACCATACTGATGACCGACACCTACTTCAATGAAGCGCTGCGTGCCATTAAAGAAGATGTCAGCACAGGCAAGATTAACTTAAACAAATATTTATAATAATTTTATGGAATCAGTTGCATTTATCCAGTGGTGTCTGGACCACTTGAATTATTGGACAATAACGTTATTAATGGCCATCGAAAGCTCTTTTATCCCCTTCCCGTCGGAAGTGGTGGTTCCCCCGGCCGCTTATAAAGCTGCAGGAGGAAATAGTGACCTGAATGTATTTCTGGTAGTTATATTTGCGACAATCGGAGCCAATATAGGAGCCATCATCAATTATTATATAGCCTATTTCGTAGGCCGTCCGCTGGTTTATAAATTTGCGAACAGCCGCTTCGGACACATGTGCCTGATTGATGAAGCCAAGGTTCAGAACGCAGAACACTACTTTGACAAGCACGGGGCACTCTCCACCTTTATCGGACGTCTTATTCCTGCCGTCCGCCAGCTTATCTCCATTCCTGCCGGTCTGGCCAAGATGAAATTATCCACTTTCCTGCTGTACACAACGCTGGGAGCAGGTATCTGGAATGCCATCCTGGCAGCCATCGGTTACTATCTGCAATCAGTGGTTCCCGAAGAGCAGTTATTGAGTACCGTCACCGAATACAGCCACGAGTTAGGATATTGCTTTATAGCTATCGGCGTTTTAATAGTAGGTTTCCTGATTTATAAAGGAAGAAAATAAAAAAGAATGAACTTTTTTCCATTTAAATTTGTTATCATTACAGTATCGAACTAAAATATAATAAAATTATGGCAAAAACAGCATTTAAAGGAACACCGGTAACACTAGCCGGAGAATTTGTGAAAGCAGGAACTTCAGCTCCGGAATTTACATTGGTAAAAGGAGATTTGAGCAATTATACATTAAAAGACGGAAAGGGCAAATATCTGATTCTGAACATTTTCCCCAGTATGGATACCGGCGTGTGCGCTACTTCCGTACGCAAGTTCAACCAGCTGGCTGCAAACCAGCCCAATACGGTGGTGTTGGCAATCTCTAAAGACCTGCCATTCGCCCAGGGACGCTTCTGCACTACTGAAGGCATCACCAACGTTATTCCTTTGTCTGATTATCGCTATACTTCCGATTTCGCTGAAAAGTATGGTGTATTGATGACTGATGGCCCTTTGGCAGGATTATTGGCACGCTCGGTTGTAGTGATTGACCCGGAAGGAAAAGTGGTTTATACCGAACTTGTTCCCGAAATAACCCAGGAACCGAATTATGAGGCCGCACTGAAAGCGGTAAAATAAAAAGTGCTTCCCGAAAGAATAAAGAAAACGGCAGAAGATTTTTACAATCTATCCGCATAGTTTTTAGGGTAGTTTCCGGCATAGCTTCTTGAAGGTTATGCCGGAAATTTTTATATGTCATGCTTGAAAGATCTATAATCTTGCATGTGAAAGATTTATAATCTTATGCCCGCAAGATCTATAATCTTACATCTTCATCCTTTAGACAAGTACCATTGGTACATTCTGTGTACCCCTTCTTCTATATCAATCTTATGCTGCCAGCCCAGCCGGTGCAATTTGCTTACATCCGTCAGCTTACGCATAGTGCCGTCCGGCTTCGTAGCGTCAAAAGTCAGTTTGCCCTGATAGCCCACTTCTTTGACAATCTTATCCGCCAGTTGGGCAATGGTGATTTCTTTCCCCGTACCGATATTGATATGACAGTTGCGGATATCCTTGGAGCCGGCAGCATAGGTATCCTTAAAATCCACATGCTCCATGATATAGACACTGGCATCAGCCATCTCCTCACTCCATAAGAACTCACGCAACGGCTTGCCTGTTCCCCACAAAGTTACTTCCTGCCCGGTTATACCATACTTTTTCAGAATGGAGAGAATCTCCTCATCCGTATGCGAACCGTCTATCCCCTCTACGGGACGAAGATTCATATCTTTACGCACCGCGTCCCAGTCCCCTTCATTCAGGCATTTTCCCAAATGAATCTTACGAATCATGGCAGGCAGCACATGGCTGTTCTCCAAATGGAAATTATCATTGGGACCGTAAAGGTTCGTAGGCATCACGGCTATGTAATTGGTTCCATATTGCAAGTTAAAGCTTTCGCACATCTTCAACCCGGCAATCTTCGCAATAGCATACGGTTCGTTGGTATATTCCAAGGGAGAAGTCAGTAACACATCTTCCTTCATGGGTTGTACGGCATCACGAGGATAAATGCAAGTGCTTCCCAAAAACAAGAGTTTCTTTACATCATGGCGGAAACTCTCCCCTATCACATTCTGCTGAATCTGCAAGTTCTGATAAATAAAATCGGCACGGTAAAGACTGTTCGCCATGATGCCTCCCACATGTGCCGCTGCCAGAATGACATACTGGGGCTGCTCTTCATCAAAAAACTTCTTCACAGCCTGCCCGTCCAGCAAATCCAGTTCTTTGTGAGAACGGCCTACCAGATTGGTATATCCCTTTTGCTGCAAATTATTCCATATAGCAGACCCCACCAGTCCGTGGTGGCCTGCTACATATATCTTGGCTGTTTTTTCCATTATTCTGCTATTTGAGCCTTTAAATACAGTTTCTTCACGAACTTCATATCATGCTTCACCATGATTTTCACCAGTTCGGGGAAAGAAGTCTTACGGGGATTCCAGCCCAGCAACGTTTTGGCTTTAGTGGGATCACCCAACAACTGCTCCACTTCGGCGGGACGGAAATACTTAGGATCGACGGCAACCAGTTCCTTGCCCGTCGCCACATCGATACCTCTTTCATCCACCCCTTTGCCTTCCCAGCGCAATTCAATGCCCACTTCCTTGAAGGCCAAGGTACAGAACTCGCGCACCGTATGGTATTCGCCGGTCGCAATGACAAAATCTTCGGGAGTATCATGCTGAAGAATCATCCACATACACTCCACATAATCCTTGGCATAGCCCCAGTCGCGCAAAGAATCCAGATTTCCCAGATACAGCTTGTCCTGATATCCCTGGGCTATACGTGCGGCAGCCAAAGTAATCTTGCGTGTTACGAAATTTTCACCACGGCGTTCACTCTCATGGTTGAACAGGATGCCGTTCACGGCAAACATACCGTAACTTTCACGATAGTTCTTGGTAATCCAGAAACCATACTGCTTGGCCACCCCATACGGAGAACGGGGATAGAAGGGAGTCGTTTCCTTCTGAGGCACTTCCTGTACCAGTCCGAACAATTCGGAAGTCGATGCCTGATAAATCTTGGTCTTCTTTTCCAGGCCCAGAATACGGACCGCTTCCAACATACGCAGCGTACCTACCGCATCCGCTTCCGCTGTGTACTCGGGTACATCGAAACTTACTTTCACATGGCTCTGAGCAGCCAGATTATAGATTTCATCGGGCTGTACAGCCTGAATGATACGTATCAGCGAACTACTGTCGGTCATATCCCCCCAATGCAGATTCACCAGACGGGTCTTTTGCATATCACGAACCCACTCGTCCAGATAAAGATGTTCGATACGACCGGTATTGAATGAAGAAGAACGGCGCAGAATACCGTGAACCTCATATCCCTTTTCAATCAAAAACTCTGCCAGGAATGAACCGTCCTGACCTGTAATACCTGAAATTAAAGCTACTTTTTTCATTTCGTTTATTGTAAATGGCCTTATGCAAGCCCTCTTGGTTATTTCATATCACATAGCTATCTACTGCTATCTGCCTTTCGGCATGGCAAAGGGCGGAATGACCCAACAGAACAGCAGATGACAGACAGCATACACTCCATGTATGCAGAAATAAAATATATACAAGAAAGAATATTTACTCCGCCGAAAATTCTTTGATGCGCTGTTCCTCGCTCAACCGGCAGATCAGCAATGTGTTATTCTTCTCAGCAACGATATATCCGTCCAGTCCCTGTACCACCACCCTCTTTTCCTGTGTAGTGTGAATCACACAGTTACGGGTTTCATACAACTTTATATTCTCACCTATCTGCGTATTATTATGGGCATCTTTCGGCAAATTCTCGTGCAATGATCCCCAAGTACCCAGATCACTCCACCCAAAGCTGGCAGGAAGGACAAAAATCTCATCCGCCTTCTCCATAATGGCATAATCCACCGAAATGTTCTCGCACAAAGGGAAATTCCGGTCAATCATTTCCTGCTCCTTGTCCGTATAATAATAAGGAAGCAAACGCTCGAACACCTTCGAAATGGCAGGCTGATATACGCGCAGGGCGTTCACCACCGTATTTACATTCCACACAAAAATACCGGCATTCCAGAAGAAATTATTTTTTTGAATATAGCGCCGGGCTGTTTCCAGATCGGGTTTCTCTTTAAAAGAATACACCCGGAATACCTCCTTATTGGCGGTAGAAGGTACACTGAGATCAGCTTCAATGTAACCGTAGCCCGTCTCAGGACGGGTAGGTTTCATGCCCAGGGTAAGGATAGCGTCCGAATCGGCCGTAAAATTCATCGCCGAATTAATCACCCGCTGAAACTCCGCGATATTCATCACAATGTGGTCGCTGGGGGTCACCACCATATTGGCCTTAGGATTACGTGCCTTTATTTTCCAACTGACGTATGCTATACAAGGAGCCGTATTGCGACGGCAAGGCTCACGCAGGATATGATCATCAGCAATATCGGGCAACTGCTCCTTTACAGTGTCCGCATACTTCTCTGATGTCACCACCCAAATATTTTCCGGAGGACAGATCCCCTGAAAACGGTCAGCCGTAAGTTGGATCAATGTACGGCCGCAACCCAGTACATCAATAAATTGCTTAGGATAATCAGGAGTACTCATCGGCCAGAAACGGCTTCCAACACCTCCGGCCATTATAACGAGGTGATTATTCTTGATGTTCATATGATTCATTTTTTACGTTGTATGACCGCAAAGATAAGTATTATTTTTTAAAAAAAGTATTGCGTTTTAATTTATATGTCCTATATTTGCATACGACTAACATTTTTTTTGTCATGAAACAACCGACAACTGAAAACTCTGATATAATTAAACTAGTAGCGATATTAGGTGATTTTGCCTTGTTGAACCTTTCTATGATACTTGTGTTTTTTATTCTGAAAGGAATAGATTCACAGGCCATAGCCCATATTTCATTGAAAACCTACCTGCTGACTTCCAACCTGTGCTATATTCCCTGCATATCCATCTTTGGGGTCATACTGCACAACCGCATAGTGCGTCCGGAACAGATTGTAGGCCGCCTGTTAGGAACAATCAGCTTGCATGTAGTCATCTTCCTCACGGTGCTGGCCATTATTAAGGTAGATAACTTCTCACGCATCTATCTGCTTGCTTTCTATCTGTCTTTCATACCTTTAGCTATAGGATGGCGACTGACATTGCGGTTCTTTGTGAAAATGTTCCGCCGCAGTGGCAGGAACCTGCACACCACTGTACTGATAGGCGACGGGGACAATATGGTGGAGCTGTACCATACGTTGAACGATTTGACTTACGGATACAGGGTTTTAGGCATTTTCTATGATGAGAAGGACTCTAATTACCCCGAAGGGATTCCCTTTAAAGGTCCTGTAAACCAATTATTTGAATGGTTATCCCATAACACCGTGCACGAACTGTACTGTGGTCTGCCATCCAGCAGAAAGGATGATATTCTGGCCATCATGAACTATTGCGAGAACAATCTGATCCGCTTCTATAGCGTACCTCATGTACGTAATTACATAAAGCGTCAGCTGCAACTGGAATTATTGGGTGAAGTTCCTGTATTGTCCATCCGTACCGAGCCGTTGCAGAACCCGGTAAACAGACTGGCAAAACGGTTATTTGATTTGACATTTTCCTCTCTGTTTTTACTTACAATTTTTCCATTTATGTACCTGATTGTAGGTCTTATTATTAAAATTACCTCACCTGGTCCCATATTCTTCAAACAGGAGAGAAACGGGGAAAACGGGAAAATCTTTAAATGCTATAAGTTCCGTTCCATGAAAGTGAATGCATTGTCCGATTCATTGCAGGCTACCAAGAATGATCCCCGCAAGACCAAGTTCGGCAACTTCCTGCGTAAAAGCAATCTGGACGAACTGCCGCAATTCATTAATGTATTCAAAGGAGAGATGTCCATTGTAGGTCCCAGACCCCATATGCTGAAACATACAGAGGAATATTCCCAACTGATTAACAAATACATGATGCGCCACCTTGTCAAACCCGGAATTACCGGATGGGCGCAAGTCACCGGCTACCGGGGAGAAACCAAAGAACTTTCCCAAATGGAAGGCAGGGTAAGAAGAGACTTGTGGTATATTGAGAACTGGACTTTCCTGCTCGACATCCGCATCATGATAAAAACAGTAACCAACATGTTCCGGGGCGAGAAAAACGCCTATTAATCCAAATCGTAGGGACATATAAAAAATAAAAAGATATGAAAGGTATTGTACTAGCCGGAGGTTCGGGCACGCGCCTCTATCCTATTACCAAAGGAGTATCCAAACAGCTGCTGCCTGTCTTCGACAAACCCATGATTTATTATCCTATATCGGTACTTATGCTGGCCGGCATACGGGAAATACTCATTATCTCCACCCCATACGACTTACCGAGCTTCAAAAGACTGTTAGGAGACGGAAGCGATTTCGGAGTACGCTTTGAATATGCGGAACAGCCTTCGCCCGACGGACTGGCTCAGGCTTTCATCATCGGCGAGAAATTCATCGGAAATGATTCCGTCTGCCTTGTACTGGGTGATAACATATTCCACGGCAACGGCCTGTCCGCCATGTTGAGAGAATCCGTACGTGCTGCCGAAGAGGACAAGAAAGCAACGGTATTCGGCTATTGGGTCAGTGACCCCGAAAGATATGGCGTAGCGGAATTTGACAAGGATGGCAATTGTCTCTCTATTGAAGAAAAACCTGCCCAACCTAAGTCCAACTATGCCGTGGTGGGACTCTATTTCTATCCCAACAAGGTGGTGGAAGTAGCCAAGAATATCAAGCCTTCGGCACGGGGAGAACTGGAAATCACCACCGTAAACCAGCAATTTCTTCAGGACAAGGAATTGAAAGTACAGACATTGGGCAGAGGTTTCGCATGGCTGGATACCGGTACTCACGACTCGCTGGCCGAGGCAAGTACCTACATCGAAGTCATTGAAAAGCGCCAGGGGCTGAAAGTGGCGTGCCTTGAGGGCATAGCTTTGAGAAAAGGCTGGATTACCCCGGAAAAGATGCAGGAACTGGCCCAGCCGATGCTTAAAAACCAATACGGACAATATTTACTGAAAGTTATAAAAGAACTGGGATTAGAATAATGGAAGTTATAAAAACAGCAATAGACGGGGTTTTCATTTTGGAACCCCGTATTTTTAATGATGCAAGAGGGTATTTCTTTGAAAGCTTCTCGGGACGTGAATTTGAAGAAAAAGTATGTCCGACATGCGGTTCATGCTCCGGCATGTATACGGCAAACTCCATGAACTGTCTGACAGAAGCACTGGGTATGGGACTTCGCGGCAACGGTACAATTCCAGCTGTTTATTCTGAAAGAATCAAGCTGGCAAAACATGCCGGTATGGCAGTGATGGATATGTACCGCAAGAATATCCGTCCAAGAGATATTATGACAAAAGATGCAATTCTTAATGCTCTTACAGTTGATATGGCACTTGGATGCTCTACAAACAGTATGCTTCATCTTCCGGCTATCGCTCATGAAGCAGGAGTGGAGCTGACAGGAAAAAAGAATGGGGCGGATAATTCCGCCTCGTTTCCCTATCAGGCTGCGTTCTTCGCGCGGCGGGCTCTGACGGCCGCGGCCAGTTCATCGAGCAGCGGCACCGTGTCCTCCCAGCTGAGGCAGGCATCCGTGACGGACTGACCGTACACAAGCTCCTTCCCCGGGACAATATCCTGGCGGCCTTCCACCAGGTTGCTCTCAATCATGACACCCATGATGTTTGCGCTGCCGCCCGACACCTGGCGGGCGATATCCTCTACGACGCTGATCTGATTTCGGCAGATCTTGCGGCTGTTCGAGTGGCTCGCGTCAATCATCAGATACGGCAGGTGATGGGCTTTGACGAGGGCTTCAGAG
>ERZ860322.2041-NODE-2041-length-10204-cov-2.012711_pt1 | contig 10204 bp, 8 predicted proteins | sample MGYA00509979_ERZ860322 | MGnify/ENA primary metagenome ERZ860322 (study PRJEB30046, sample SAMN00715217) | human gut metagenome | study: EMG produced TPA metagenomics assembly of the A metagenome-wide association study of gut microbiota in type 2...
GCCGACAGCAGAATCATCACAAGCGACGACGTGTTTGAAAACGTTTTGTCCATACGCCGCCTGAACGAGGGAATAGACGAGAGACGCAATCAGCTGATTCACGAGTACATTACAGGGCGCGACCCGAATAGGACGAACACTCTCGCTGGACTGGACGACTACGAAAGATGGAGAAAGTCAGCGGATCTTCGGAAGAAAAGTCTTACTCAGTCGGCGTTCATCCGAAAAAATCTCATAGGGAACGTGCAGGAGAGGTCGAACGGAGAGTCCGCGCTCGCTTATTTCGTTGAGAAAATGCAGGACGGCGCGCTGTATCTCCTCGACGAGCCGGAAAACTCTCTCTCCCCGCAGAATCAGCTCCAGCTGAAATATTTCATCGAGGACGCGGTGCGGAATCACTCCTGCCAGTTCATCGTGTCGACGCATTCCCCGTTCATCCTCTCACTAAGACGCGCGAAGATATACGACCTCGATACAGTGCCGCCAATGATTACGCCGTGGACGGAGCTTGAGAGCGTGCGCACTTATTATGATTTTTTCCAGGAATACGGCATTGATTTTGCGGAGTAGGCTAAACTTTCGTTTTTTCACAGAATTGCTTGCAAAATTTACGCCGCTGTTGTATAATAATTTCAGCTGAATTAAATATTTGAAACGGAGGCAACAATGGATAAAGTAAGATTCGGTGTGGTCGGTCTCGGCAACATGGGTTCCGGACACACAAGAAACCTCTTTGAAGGAAAAATCCCCGGCGCGGTTCTTACGGCAGTCTGCGATATTAAGCCTGACAGACTTGATTGGGCTCGCGGAATTTGCGGTGACAGCGTGGCGTATTTTGCCGATTCCCATGAGATGATAAAGAGCGGACTTGTTGACGCTGTTATGATAGCGACGCCGCACTATTTCCATCCCATCATCGGTATAGACGCGTTTGAAAACGGACTGAATGTTCTTTCCGAGAAGCCGATCGGCGTTTACACAAAGAGCATTTACCCCTTCATGGAAGCTGCAAAGAAGAGCGGCAAGGCGTTCGGTATCATGTACAACCAGCGCACAAACAAGCTCTATCAGAAGATGCGCGAAATGGTAAAGGACGGTTCTCTCGGCGAGCTGAAGAGATGCGTATGGATTATAACCGACTGGTACAGAACTCAGGCGTACTACAACAGCGGCGGATGGAGAGCTACATGGGCAGGCGAAGGCGGCGGAGTGCTTCTCAATCAGTGCCCGCACAACCTTGACCTGTGGCAGTGGATATTCGGTATGCCGTCTTCTATCTACGCAAACTGCGAATACGGCAAGTATCACGACATCGAGGTTGAAGACGACGTTACCGCTATGGCAAAGTACCCGAACGGTGCGACAGGCGTGTTCATCACAACAACAGGCGAATATCCCGGAACAAACAGACTTGAGATAACAGGCTCGAAGGGTAAGCTCGTGTATGAGTCCGGCAGACTTATGTACACCAAGCTTGAAGTGGATGAAAGAGAATTCACGTTCTCCACAAATCAGGGCTTTGCGTCCATCCCCGCAACCACCGAGGAGATAAAGATAGAAAACGGCGGCGGAGAACAGCACGTCGGCATACTCAAAAACTTCACGAACCATATTCTCCACGGCGAAGAGCTTCTTGCTCCCGGATACGAGGGAATAAACGGTCTGTCACTCTCGAACGCTATGATGCTTTCTTCATGGACGGGCAAGTGGGTAGATCTCCCGAACGACGGCGAAGAATTCTGGGCTCATCTCCGGGAAAAGATAAAGACCTCCCGCAGAAAAGAAGACAGCGGCATAGTCTTTGACACCACCGGCTCATACGGCAAGTAAATCTATAATACAATAAGAAAAAATCCGAAACCGCGTCAAAATTGATGTGAGTTTCGGATTTGTTTTTTATATGTAAGCCCTATCTCATTTCGGAATCGGCTTTTTTGAGGAGTTCTATTATGCCGAGATGCTGGGGGCAGATACCCTCGCACGCACCGCATTCAACGCACTTGTCCGCGCCGTGACCCTCATCGCAGAGTCTCTTGTATTCGCCGTTTCCTTCGAGCTTTTCGTTGTAGAGGAAGCGGTTGTTCCAGATTGCGAAAATGCGCGGGATGTCTACGCCGTTCGGACATGGCATACAGTAGCGGCATCCGGTGCATCCGACCTTTGTGCGGCTCTTGTAGGCTTCACGAACACGCGCGATAAGCTCTTCTTCCGCTTCCGTCATAACTCCGACTTTGCAGCGGTCGAATATGGAGAGGTTGTCGTCGCACTGTTCCATTGTTGTAACTCCCGAGAGGACAGTCGCCACTTCGGGATGATTACATAGCCATCTGAACGCCCATTCTACAGGGGAGCGCTTTACGGGGAACGCGTCGTACAGTGCCTGAACATTGTCGGGAGCCTTTGCCAGCTTTCCGCCGAGAAGTCCTTCCATGATTACTACGGGAATGCCCTTCTTGCCCGCGTATTCAAGACCTTTCTGAGTAGCCTGATTTTCTATGTCCATGTAGTTGAACTGAATCTGGCACATATCCCAGTCGTAGGAGTCGATTATGTCAATGAAGGTGTCGTAGTTGTCGTGGAACGAGAAGCATGCATACTTTATCTTGCCCTCCGCCTTAGCCTTGGTAAGAAAATCTCTGATTCCGAGGTCGCGCACCTTTGCCCATGTGCCCTTGTTAAGCGAGTGTACGAGATAAAAGTCGATGTGATCCGTTTCGAGATTTGCGAGCTGCTCCGCGAGAAGTCTGTCCATATCTTCGGGGGAGTGGATATCCCATGTGGGTATCTTCGTAGCGAGATATACCTTTTCTCTGTAACCGTCGCGGAGAGCGTGAGCTACAGCCTTTTCGTTCTTTCTGTCGGAATAAACGTAAGCCGTGTCAACGTAGTTCAGTCCGTTGTCGATGGCGTGGCGGATTATCGGGGTGGAGATGGATTCGTCAACCTCGCGTCCGCCCTGTCCGTCGTCCTTCATCGGGAAGCGCATACACCCCATGCCGAAAGCCGAAACCTCAATGCCGAGCTTTTCTAATCTTCTGTATTGCATTTTCGTGTCCTTTCTGTTCATGACGTTAGTTTATTCTACCGCATTGCAGAAGTAATTTCAAGACGAAAATGTTAATTATTAAAATTAAACAGTATTAATTAAAAAATATCCTCGGTGAAGATAGCGTTGGTGTTCGCGTGGTTGCCGTGGTCGTCGAGAACGTCAATGCGGAAGTAAATGTCGTTCGGGTCTATTCTGAATTTCGCTTCCGTTGCGCCGTGACCGTATTCTGCGTTGACCTTTTCCGTTCTGCGTCTGCCGGTGATGAGGCTGATTCTGTGCGCGGGAGAGGTCGTTACATACACAAAGCCGTCTTCTACGCGGAACGACTTTATCTCCGGACCTGTGGAGCAGTAGAATCTGCCTTCCTCGAGAGCCTTTGTAATAGCGTTGTACTCGAGGCGCTCGGCAAAAATCGAAACCCATCCGCCGCAGCAGTCGCATCCGGGCTTTCCGCGGTCACCTTCGCCCCATGTGTGGTTGTCGTCGGCTGCAATGCAGAAAATCTTCTTGCCCTGTCTCAAGAGATCCTCGTAGCAGTGGCAGTTGTATTCGTCGTAGCCGTCAACTGCGCATCCCGTGTTGTATATCTCCATAGCGTGCATTCCATCGTAGCCAGAGTATTCGGGATAGCTCTCGAGAGACCATGTCGGGTGGTTGTACGTTACGAAGAATCCGTTGTCGCGTCCGGCTTTCATGAGCGCGGATACACCCTCGTGCGAGTATTCTCTCTTGTAGTCGGGCTGTACTATGTCTGCCTGAGGAATGAATCCGCGCGCGTTGCCCCATATGTCACGCTCCGAGGTGCAAATCTGGCGGAGATTGTCCTGCTTCTTTGCTACAAAGCAGATGTGCGCGGTGAGAGCCTTGCTTCTGTCGTCCGGTCCGGGAGCGTTTACAGACAGCTCGTAGCCGTTGAGCGCAATAAAGTCCTCGTCGCAGAGGTCGCTGTGGTCGAGGAGTATCTCGTGGTCGGTGAACGCTATGACGGAATATCCGTGAGCCTTGTAGTATTCCTTCACTTCCTCGGGGGAGTAGTGACCGTCGGATACCGTGGTGTGGCAGTGCAGGTTGGCTTTGTAGCTCTTGCCTGACAGTTCAAACTTTTTCATAAACTTTTATCCTTTCAAAATACCGTATATAAGCGGCATATCGTTCGGTTTTGTGTCGGAGTATTCTATTGCTGAGACGAACATTTCCTCCGCCGCGTCAAGCGTGTCCTTGTTCCCGGAATACATGACGGCTATCTCGTCCCCTGTGCGTACCCTGTCTCCCGTGTTCTTTTGCAGCATAACTCCCGCGCCGTAGTCTATCCTGTCGGTCTTGCTTATTCTGCCCGCTCCGAGAAGGGATGCCGACATTCCGACCTTTTCCGCGTCTATGTGGGAGATGAATCCGCTCTCGGACGCACGCACAACACGCGCAAATTCTCCGACGGGCAGGGTGTTCTCTTCTATATATCTCACGTCGCCGCCCTGACATGATACCCACTCGAGCATCTTTTCGTAAGCCTTGCCGGAGCTTATTGAATTTTCGGCGAGCGCGAGGGCTTCTTCATGCGTGCTTCCCATGGCGAGGGAGTACATTTCCGCAGCAATGTTCACGCACAGCTCGTACAGCTCTCCCTTTTCCTCACCGCGCAGGACCTTCACCGCCTCTATTACTTCAAGCGAGTTTCCTACGCAGTTTCCGAGAGGCTTGTCCATGTCCGTTATCAGCGCGGAGACTTTTCTGCCGAACGATGCGCCGACCTTTACCATCTCACTTGCGAGAGCCTTTGCGTCGTCGGGGGTCTTCATGAACGCGCCGCTGCCGTACTTTACGTCAAGGACTATGTTTTCCGCTCCCGCAGCAAGCTTTTTCGACATTATGCTCGATACGATAAGCGGAAGTGAGTCCACAGTCGCGGTGACGTCTCGCAGAGCGTACAGCTTTTTGTCGGCAGGAGCTAAGTTTCCCGTCTGACCGATGACTGCCACTCCGATTTTTTTAACTTGGTTTAAAAATTCCTCTTCCGTGAGAGAGGTTCTGTAGCCGGGGATGGATTCGAGCTTGTCTATCGTTCCTCCCGTGTGACCCAGCCCTCTGCCGGACATTTTAGCGACGCTCAGCCCGAGACTTGCCGCAGTGGGAGCTACGATGAGCGAGGTTTTGTCTCCCACTCCGCCCGTGCTGTGCTTGTCGACAGTGTGCGTGAGCGCGGAGAGGTCTACGGTGTCGCCGGAGTACATCATGTGCTTTGTCAGCGAAAACGTCTCGCTCTCACTCATGCCGCGGAAGCATACAGCCATGCAGAAAGCTGAAGCCTGATAGTCGGGTATCTCGCCCCTTGTGTAGCCGTCGACGAAGAAGCGTATCTCCTCGTCCGTCAGCTCTTCTCCGCGGCGTTTTTTCAGAATAATATCGTACATTCTCATAGTGCTTACCTCTTTACTTCAAATCCATCGGCGTGAAGGAGTGCGGCATCATCTCGTCAAGCGTGTATTCCGCGGTTTTCTCTCCGTCGTAGAACACAAGAGTAAAATCTCCGCGGCAAAACTCACGCATTACCTGACGGCAGACACCGCACGGGTAGGTGAAGGAAGCTATAACTCCACCCTTGCCGCCGACTATTGCGATTTTACAGAAGTCCCGCTCTCCGTCACGCACAGCCGAAAAGAACGGCACCCTTTCCGCGCATATCGTCGGGGTGTAGGACGCGTTTTCTATGTTGCAGCCTGTGTAAACCTTGCCGCCCTTTGTGAGCAGAGCCGCGCCTACCTTAAAGCCCGAGTAGGGTGTGTAGGCTGACTTCATCGCTTCGCAGGCTTTGCTTACCAGCTCCCGTGAGTCCATATCTTCCTCCTTATATATTATTCAGTCCTCTTTTCTTCCGTTTTCTCGTCCTCATCGTCAGGCTCATAAAGCGCGGAGACAACATCGTCCTCGGTTATCTTCATGAGGTCGTCTCTTGATACGCTCGGAAGCGACGCTATGCGGTTAGCCTGCTCGGTGAGTATTTTCTCGAAGGTGTTTCTTACTCCGCGCGCGTTGCCGAATTCTCCCGCAGCCTCGGAGACAAGAGTGAAGTATTCCTTTATTTTGTCCTCCGCCGCGCTGTCGAGAACATAGAAGCTCTTTGAACAGTTCAGCTTGAAGATCGCGAACATTTCATCCGCAGTGTAGTCGGCGAAGTCTATGTATTTGTTGAATCTCGAGCGAAGACCGGGGTTGGAGTCGATGAACTTTTCCATGAGGTCGGTATATCCCGCGACTATTACCACAAGGTCGGCACGGCTGTCTTCCATTGCCTTGAGAATGGTGTCCACAGCCTCGTAGCCGAAGTCGTTTTCGGTTTTAGATGTGAGAGTGTACGCCTCGTCAATGAACAAAACGCCGCCCATCGCGCTCTCTATCACCTTTGAGGTTTTAATGGCAGTCTGTCCGATGTAGCCCGCGACAAGTCCGCTTCTGTCAACCTCGGTAAGCGTTCCCTTTGAGAGAAGCCCGAGGTATACCCTTGCCATGAAGCGCGCTATCATCGTCTTGCCCGTTCCGGGATTGCCGGAGAAGACAAGGTGCAGCGACATATCGGGGTTCGGGAGGTTGTTGTCTATGCGGAGTTTGTACACTGTCGCCATGTTTATGAGGTTCTTGACTTCCTTTTTAACCTCGTCCAGACCTATGTATGAGTCCAGCTCCTTCTTTAAGTCCTCGATGTTCTCTTTCGGCGGCAGCTTTTCCTCTTCCGATTCGGGCGGAGTTACCGTCGCGCCGTCGGACGCCTTTGTGAGGTCTGTTTTTTCTCCCGACGCTCCCGTGTCAATCGGCGGAAGATTCTCCTTTGTCTCGGCTTTCTTCTCCCCCGATTTCTGTGCGGAGCTTGGCTTTTGCGTTGTTTGCGTCGATTGCGTACTCGTCGTTCTTGTCGCGCCCCAGATGTCGTCGCTCAGTCTTTTTATGTTGTTCTCGGTCATCTTTCGAATGATGTCGAGCTGCATTGCTATGATTTCGTCTTTTTTCTGGGAATTTGTTTTGTTGTCAGCCATTTTGTCTCCTGTTATTTTACAACGCCCTTTTTGAGGATTACGTTAGCGTAGATTGCGCTCTCTCCCGTAACGACGACTGCGTAAGCCTTCTTCGCTCTTTCGTAGAACTCGAATCTTTCAAGGAATACAGGCTCTTTGTCGGTGTGCTCGGCGGCTATCTTGCGGTATTCTTCCCAAATCGGAATGTCAAGGCCGCGGTCGCTTTCGGTTTTGTCCATGAGATACACGTTGTCGTCGTAGCTGTCGAGAGGAAACAGCTCCAATACGGCTTTCATAAGCTCGTGAACACCGCACGCGTCGGCTCTGAGCACTATTCTGCCTATGCTTTCCCCGGGGAAGTTTCCGTCGGAGAACACTATCTCGTCGCCGTGTCCCATCTTGTCGAGTATCATGAGAAGCTCGGGAGATATGATTTTGTTTATTCCTTTAAGCATAACAGCCTCCGTTAAATTCAAATAAAATAAATATTGTTTTACAGCTACATTTTAGCATAGCGACGGATAAAAATCAATAGAAAGAAAGAACTGCGCGAAATAAAAGAGATTTTCTAAAACTTTGTTGACAAAATTTAAAAATTAAGCTATAATTATCAGACTACAGTTTTAATGGAGAAACACAATGCTTAAAAGATTTATTTCGTACTATAAGCCGCATAAGCTGGTGTTCGCACTCGATATGCTCTCATCCCTCGGCGTGTCCCTTATCGGTATAGTATATCCTATGGTCACGCGCACCATGCTCAACGACCTCATACCGAACCGCAACTACCGCATGATTGTGATATTCGGCATGACGCTCCTTCTGCTGTACGCCGTGAAAATGATGCTTAACTACTTCATACAGTACGTCGGTCACGTCATGGGCGTAAAGATGCAGGCTCAGATGAGACGCGATATGTTCGAGCACCTTGAAAAGCTTCCGTACAGCTTCTACGACACTCACGAAACGGGTAAGATAATGTCGCGCATGACGAACGACCTCATGGATATAAGCGAGCTTGCCCACCACGGTCCGGAGAACATCATCATCTCCACGATTTCTATCGTAGCGTCGTTCATTTACCTCTCTACCATTGATATTTATCTCACGCTGATAATATTCTGCGCTGTGCCGTTTCTTCTGCTCATAGCAATGCTGCTGAAAAATAAAATGCACAAGGCGTTCTCCGATTCACGTAAGTCTGTCGCAGTGATAAACGCCGCGCTGGAGAGCAGTATTTCCGGCATAAGAGTGACAAAGGCCTTCACAAACGCCGACAAAGAGGGAGAAAAGTTTGAAGAGGGCAATAAATCCTTCGTTGAAGCAAGAAGCGACGCATATAACGCGATGGGACAGTTCCACTCCGGCACGACCTTTGTCACGGATGTGTTCAACGTTATAGTGCTCATCGCGGGCGGACTTTTCCTCTACAACGGAAAGATATCGTTCGGCGACTATTCCGCGTTTGTTGTTTCGATTAATATGTTCATCTCCCCCGTTATGACGCTCATAAACTTCATGGAGCAGTACCAGAACGGCGTCACCGGCTTTGAGAGATTCATTGAGATACTCGACGAAGAACCCGAGACAGACTCAACGAATGCTGTCGATATAGGAGACGTGAAGGGTCACATCGAGCTGAAGGATGTCTCCTACGCATACACCACAACCGAGGACGGGGAAGAGGAAAAGGAAGTCATCGACCATCTTTCCCTCGACATAAAGCAGGGAGAGACGTTTGCGCTTGTTGGCCCTTCCGGCGGAGGCAAGACTACGATATGCCACCTCATCCCGCACTTCTACAACGTCAAAAAGGGAACCATACTCATCGACGGCAAGGACATACACGACGTGACGATGGAATCCCTCAGACGGAATATAGGCATAGTTCAGCAGGATATCTACCTCTTCAACGCAAGCATAAAGGAAAACATCCTCTACGGCAGACTTGACGCGACGGACGAGGAGGTAGTTGAAGCCGCAAAGAGAGCGAACATCCACGACTACATAATGACGCTCGAGGACGGATATAACACTGTGATAGGAGAGCGCGGGGTTCGTCTTTCCGGCGGTCAGAAGCAAAGACTGTCTATAGCGCGTGTGTTCCTCAAAAATCCCCCGATTCTCATCCTTGACGAGGCAACAAGCGCACTCGACAACACGACCGAGATTCTCATTCAAAAGTCGCTTGACGACCTGTGCAAAGGAAGAACCACGCTTGTCGTAGCCCACAGACTCTCGACCATAAAGAACGCGGATGAGATAGCCGTCATAGCCGAGGGCAGAATTGTGGAACAAGGCTCTCACGAGGAGCTTATGGCAAAGGGCGGAATGTACTCCGACTTATATAAACTCCAGTTCCGCGCAAACACGGGAGAAGACGCGGCATAATCGGCACTGGCACAAACACTCACGGGAAACGAAAATCCTGCGGGTGTTTTTCTCTTTGTATAAGGACAAAAAATGAGAAAAAATATGGATTTTTCGCGGAAATCGTGATATAATAGGGTAAAGTAAGTCACAGAAGGGTGGGTGCGCGATGTCTCATAGCCGTAGAGCAAAGGGCAGCATACTTGACGTAAGAGCGGCTGTCGAGAGGATTTTTTCCTGTACGCATTTTGAGACGGAGTGCCTGACGCTTCCCACAAAAATCGGCGCTCAGCTTTCCATGACGGGTGAGGTAACAGCCTGCGGAAACCGCTGTACAATAGACGGGGACAGGCTTCCGACGGTGCTGAGAATGGTAAGCCCGTACAAGAATATGCACGAGGATGACGCGGAGGAATTTGCTTCCCGAAAGAGATTCATACTCCTTTGCGGTGAGAACAGCGGCGGCGTTGACAGGACTGTTGCAATGATCGGGGCAATATCCGAGATGATACGTGCGGGGGCAAAGAAAATCGTTATCTGCACCGACGACCCGCATGAAAGATATACCATTGTGCAGTCGCTTGAGGTAATGCGAAACGTGTTCGGCGTCACGTCCTACATCCCCGGCGAATATGACGAGGGCGCGGTTTATACCTTGTCGGCGTCCGTGTATTCATTCCTCGCGTCCCCGAATCCCGAGGTGCTTGTGGTGGGCAGGGACTGCATTACAAAGCGCACGAACCTTGTCAGACGGAAGAACGACGGCGAGGATTCACTGACG
>ERZ860322.2047-NODE-2047-length-10188-cov-2.871509_pt1 | contig 10188 bp, 7 predicted proteins | sample MGYA00509979_ERZ860322 | MGnify/ENA primary metagenome ERZ860322 (study PRJEB30046, sample SAMN00715217) | human gut metagenome | study: EMG produced TPA metagenomics assembly of the A metagenome-wide association study of gut microbiota in type 2...
TGCTCGAAGACCTCGGGCTCACCCTCTCCGGCGCGGTCACGATCTTCCTGAAGGCCGTCGTCAGGGAACAGGGACTCCCGTTCGAGGTCAAGAAGGAAACGTCGAATGGCAGATAAGGTCATCCGCATCAAAGACCTCCGTCCTCAAGACGTGCGCGGATTCCGAGGTGACACCGTGAGTGCAGATGGGCTCGTGGTCGGAGGACAACTGGGACCGTATCATGGCCGACTACCAGTCGCGCCACGAACAGGCCATCGAGCAGCGCGACGAGGTGCTGTTCAAGGGACATGACCTGTTCAAGCTCCCCCAGCGCGAACTGCGCACGATACGTCCGCAGATGCAGTACATCTTCCAAGACCCGTACAGTGCGCTGAACCCGCAAATGACCATCGGGCGGTCCATCGGCGAGCCGTTGCTCGAACACCGGCTTGCCACGAAGGCGGACGTGAACGACAGGGTCGCGCAGATACTGGAGATCTGCGCAGGAGCGCGGGCGAGGGTGACGGCGTCGGCCACTGTATATTCTCGGGGTGATAGTGGTAGTAGCTGTTTGCCTCTTTGTTTCGGCTTATCAGGTTGCCGTCTTTATCGTAAACGCAGCGGTAGGTCACGGCCTTTGTGCCTATCGCAACGCTCGGATACGTTGTATCATACACCGTCCACGCCGAATAGTCCATCTTAACATAGCTTCCGTCGTTGTCGGTGCCCCAAATTTCTATCGTGAGCTGGCGGTTTTCGCATTTGGTCACGATCTTTATCGGGAATTCGCGGTTGTTTTTGAATTTGAACTCCGGGCCGCCCCAGCTGACCGTTGCGTCCATGCCCCAGGGGACATAGGAAACGGCAAAGCCGTGCTCGTCGCGCGCGACGATCTCAAGATTTGCGTACAGCGCCGCGCAGTAGAGCGTCGATGAGGTCTGGCATATGCCGCCGCCTATCTCCTGCACCACCTTGCCGCCGGCGTATGCTCCGGCGGATTTGAAGCCTGCCTCGGCAGTGCGCTTGCCGACAACGGTGTTGTACGAAAACGTTTCGCCCGGAGCGAGGATATATCCGTTTATCTTTTTGGCCGAAAGCTCAACGTTCGTTGCGCGGTTTGAGTTGCTCGAGGCATAGCCCGTCGTCTGCGAGCCGAGCTTGTCGGCAAAGAGCATCTTATCAAGCTGCTCCTGCGTATATTTCGGCTGAGTCACGGCCAGCGGTATCTTCACCGTTGCGCTGTTTTCGGCCTTATCCCAAAGCTCCCGAGCCTTTTTCGCGTCAAACTCAATGCCGACGCGGCTCTCGGTAGCCTTCTGCGTTTCGGGGTCGTATTTTGCGTCGAGCGCCTCGGCGCATATCTCCTCGTGCAGCTTGTCAAACGGTGCTTCGTCCCCTTCCGCAAGATAGCAGGCTGACTCCAGCTTGTTCATCTTCATTGCTCCTTCATGCTGACCAGTGTTTGATTACCACACAAGCGCCCCGGACAGTCGATTGCCATCCGGGGTGCAGATATTCTTATTCGCCCATCAGGCGCTTGCGGATTTCGATGTACGCGTCTTCCACGTTGCCCAAATCGCGGCGGAAGCGGTCTTTATCCAGCTTTTCGCCCGTGCGGGTATCCCAGAAGCGGCAGGTGTCGGGCGATATCTCGTCCGCAAGCACTATTTTGCCGTCGGGCAGCCTGCCGAATTCGAGCTTGAAGTCAACGAGCTTCACGTTGAGCGAGAGGAAATATTCCTTGAGAACGTCGTTGACCTTGAAGGCGAGGGCTTTGATTGTCTCGATCTCCTCCTCGGTGGCGAGGCCGAGGGCGAGGGCGTGATATGAATTGATGAGCGGGTCGTGAAGCTCATCGTTTTTGTATGAGAATTCTATCGTGGGCTTTTTGAATACTATGCCCTCCTCAACGCCGTAGCGCTTTGCGAACGAACCTGCGGAGATATTGCGGATTATGACCTCGAGGGGAACTATCGAGACTTTCTTAACTACCGTCTCACGGTCGTTCAATTCCTCCACATAGTGGGTGGGCACTCCGTGCCGCTCCAGCAGACGGCAGAGGTAATTTGACATCCTGTTGTTGATAACGCCTTTGCCCGCGATGGTGCCCTTTTTCTCGCCATTAAACGCGGTCGCGTCGTCTTTGTAATCCACGATATAGCATTCGGGATCATCGGTTTTGTACACCTTTTTGGCTTTGCCTTCGTACAGCTGTTCGAGCTTTTGCATAACATCCGTCTCCTTTATATGTTCATTCTGTTTTGATAACCCACTGTGTTCAGATCGAAGCGGACAGCTTGCGGTCCTTTTCTTCCACCGCCGCCGCCATCTCCTGCTTCATCGTTTTCAGCAGCGCCGCCAGCGCGTCGTCGCTCAGCGCCAGCAACGAGCCGCTTTACGTGATCGACGGCATTCCGCTGTCGAACAACTCGGCGTCGCTCTATTCGTTCGGCGAGAACATGAGTTCGCTGGCGACGCTCAACCTCACGGACATCGAGTCGATCGAGGTGCTGAAGGACGCCGCTTCGGCCGCGATCTACGGCTCGCGCGCCACCAACGGCGTCGTGCTGATCACCACCAAGCAGGGCCGCGAGGGCAAATCGGAGGTCAAGGTCAACTACGGCTTCAGCATCACGCAGTTTCCCAACACCGGGCGCCGCGAATACGTCGGTTCGAAGCAGTACGTCGAGGTCTTCAACGAGGGCGTCGACAACTACAACCGCCAGAACGGCTTCACGGTCAACAGCTCGGGATATGTCAAGCCCATCCGCAATCCCTACGGAGACATGCCCGACACCGACTGGCTCGACCTGATCACCCGGCTCGGGCAGTCGCACTACCTCGACCTGTCGTTTTCGGGCGGCAACGCCAAGACCAAATACTACCTTTCGGGCAGCTACAACTACCAGGAGGGCGTCATCAAGACGAACGACATCTCGAAGGTCAACCTCAAGTCGAACATCAACCACGAAATGTTCAAATGGCTGAAGGTGGGCGCCAACATCAGCGGCAACTACCTGCACAACAACCGTATCCCGGGAGCCGACCTCGGATCGACGATCATCGGACGCGCCGTGCAGCAGCGCCCCTTCGACCGTCCCTACAAACCCAACGGCGGCTATTACACGGGCGGAACCGACGAACTGCTGCTGCACAATGTCGTGCAGATTCTCTCCGAGGAGACCTCCTATACGGACAACTACCGCTTCATCGGTTCGTTCTGGGCCGAGGCGCAGATCATCAAGGGCCTGACGGTCAGGGCGTCGTACAACAACGACTCGGCCTACACCTACGACTACATCTATTACAATCAGAACCACCCCTATGCTGCCGACAAGGGCCGCATCCTGGACCGGAACCGGTTCGTGATGACCAACACGATCGACCTCTACGCCAACTATAACCGCAAGATCGGCGAAGATTTCGAACTCGGGGCCATGGTGGGTCACTCGTTCCTCAAGACCAGGAGCCGCACGTCGTACATTGATGCGCAGAACTATCCCTCGCCGGCGTTCGACGTGGCGAGCGTGGCCGCCAACATCGTCGATGCCAGCGCCGGACTGTCGGAATATGCCATCGAATCCTATTTCGCCCGTTTGAGCCTCGCCTACAAGGACCGTTACGTGGTCAATGCCACGATCCGTACCGACGGTTCGTCGCGCTTCGCGCCCGACTGCCGCTGGGGCTGGTTCCCCTCGGTGTCGGTCGGCTGGAACGTCTCGAACGAGTCGTTCTGGAACGCCGAGAAGACCGACCTGAAGATCCGCGCCAGCTACGGCCGCACGGGTAACCAGGACGGAATCAGCAACTACGGCTGGCAGGCCCTGATCAGCGGCGGCGTCAACTACGGCGGCCAGAGCGGCATTGCCATTTCGTCGAGCGGCAACGACCGTCTGACGTGGGAGACCGCCGACCAGTACAACGCCGGATTCGACCTGAGCTTCCTGGGCGGCAAGATCAACATGATCGCCGACGTTTACCTGAAGAACACGAACAACCTGCTCTACTCGAAGCCCGTGCACGCCACGACGGGCGAGACCTCGATCCTGAGCAACATCGGGTCGATGCGCAACAAGGGTGTCGAGTTCACGATCAACACCCACCTCAATCTGGGCAAGGTGCTGTGGAGTTCGTCGTTCAACATCGCCCGCAACGTCAACAAGCTGACGTCGCTGCTCGAAGACGACCTGCTGTCGATCGGCGCCAACCGCGCGCTGAAACTCGGCCGGACGGTGGGTTCGTGGTACATCTTCCGCACGGACGGCATCTACCAGTACGACGGTGAGGTGCCGCAGGCGCTCTACGACAAGGGCGTGCGCGCCGGCGACGTCAAGTACTGGGACCGCAACGGCGACGGGAACATCACGGACGACGACCGTATCGTCACGGGCAACCCCAACCCCAAATTCTCGGGCGGCTGGAACAACACCTTCAAGTACAAAGGGCTGGAATTGAGCCTCTTCTTTACGTACAGCTACGGAAACGACGTGTATGCGTCGTGGATGATCCCCGGCTCCAAGCCCGGCCATACCCGCTCGCTGCTGAAAGCCTATGCCGACAACCGCTGGACGGGACCCGGCACGTCGGACAAATACCCGCGCGCGATCTACTCGTACAGCGGCTGGAACGGCAAGAACTCGACGATGTACCTGACCGACGGTTCGTTCATCCGCCTGCGCTCGGTGACGCTGGGATACACCTTCCCGCAGCGGCTGGTTTCGAAAATCCACCTCAAGGGACTCCGGGTCTATGCCCAGGGCGACAACGTCTTCCTCTGCTCGCGCTATCCCGGCTGGGACCCCGAGACGAGCGTCAATCTCGATCCGCGCTTCTACGGCGAGGATAACGACGGCGTTCCCCAGCCGCGCATCTTCAAGTTAGGCGTAAACATCACTTTCTAAATCCGACAATCATGAAATCGTTGCATAAAATCATCTTGTTTGCCCTGCTGCCCCTGATGGGTGCTTGCAGCGGCATGCTCCACATCGAGCCGCATTCGGCGGTCTCCCCGACGGTGGTCGGCTCCGACGACATCGAGGCGCTGCGCATCGGAATGTACAATAAGGTTCAGGAGGGACCTACCTACTACTCCTACATCGCGTTCGACCTCTTCGGCGGTGAGCTGATGACCAGCACGGGCCGCCCGATCGACCTGATCAACTCGCTTTCCAATGCGCTGCATACGTTTGTCAGCAGCCAGTGGAACGGCTACTACAAGGCGCTTTTGCAGGTGAACAACGTCATGTCGATCGCCGAGGGGCTGGCCGACAGCCCCACGCGGAACCGGGTGCTGGGCGAGTGCCGCTATTTCCGGGCGTATATTTACCTCTGTCTGGTGACCCGCTTCGGCGACGTGCCCGTCCTGCGGCAGAACACCCAGGCCAAGGTTTCGCGCGACCCGGCCTCGATGGCCTGGGAACTGGTCGAGGAGGACCTCGACGCGGCTTCGGGCTTCCTGAACGGGTTGAGCGCCGACAGTTTCTACTACGTGTCGCCCGCCGCCGTGACGGCCCTGAAAGCGCGCGTGAAACTCTATCTGGGCAAGAAGGGAGAGGCCAAGGAGCTGGCCGAGAGCCTGATCGCCAATCCGAACTACGCACTCGACGACTTCGACAAGATTTTCCGCTCGAAGGCCAACAAGGAGGTGATCTTCGCCTTCTCGTGCCTGACCGAGGACGGTTCGTCGATCAAGATTTCCAACCAGTTCTACTCCTACAACCACCCCAACAAGGGCAGTTACAACTACCGTCCTGCGGGCGACGTGATGACGATGTACGCCGACAACGACCTGCGCAAGGAGGTGTCGATCACCACGCTCGACAACCTGAACTTCGTCAACAAATACCCCAGCGGGCAGACCGGGTCGGACCCCGTGGTGATTTCGCGTCTGGCCGAAATGTACCTGATCAGCGCCGAGGCGCAGGGGCTGAACGGAGGTCTGGATCGTCTCAACGAACTGCGGGAAAAGCGCGGCCTCGACAGGGTGAGTCCGGGGAACGAAGCCGATTTTCTCGACGCGGTGCTTCAGGAGCGCCGTCTGGAGTTCCTCGCCGAGGGTTTCCGCTGGTACGACCTCGTGCGGACCGGAAAGGCTACGCAGACGCTCGGCACGAAGGACTACCAATGCCTGATGCCGCTTCCGAGCCGGGAGTTGCTTTACAATCCGAACCTCAAACCGAATAATCCGGGTTATTAGCGGGATTGTCCAATATGCATAAAACGATAAAACGATGAAAACATACAGATATATGATCGGAATGCTGTTGTGCGTGTGGCTGCTTGCTGCGTGCGACAATTCGAATGCTTTCGACGAATACGCCAAGTTCGACACGACCGCCCAGACGGCCTGGGGACAGAGCATCGTCGACGGATCGAACGGGTATGTGGCTCACGTGAAGAGCGACAGGACCTACAACCTGGCCGACGGCGTGGACGTGCTGGAGATGGCATTTCTGGCCGACGACGGACTGGCCATGCAGCTGTTCCTGTTCAAGATCGCCCTGAGCGACAAAATCACCCTGCGCACGACGCTCGCCGACGACAAGAACCAGGTGGGCACCGGCCAGACGATTATGAAGCAGCTCGAGGCGATGCAGAAGAACGGGAAGAAGGTCTTGGGCGGCACGAACGCCGACTTCTTCAATACGACCTACATCCCCTACGGCGTATGTTACCGCGACGGCGTGGCGGTGAAGACTTCGTTCAGCCGTACGGACTGCAACGTCTTCGTGATCACGAAGGACAACGAGGCCTGCTGCTTCACGGAGGAGGAGTACGCTCTTCACAAGGACATCGTCCGCGAAGCAGTCTGCGGCCTCGGCACGCTGCTGCTCAAGAACGGCGAGCAGCTGGACCAGAGCGGCAACACGATGCCGGTGGCGAACATGGAACCGCGTACGGCGATCGGCGTGTCGCAGGACGGCAAGGAGGTCTACCTGATGGTGGTCGACGGCCGTAACTTCTACTATTCGAACGGCGCCGACCTGCTGGACCTGATGAACCTGATGTCGGCCTGCGGAGCCTGCGACGCGCTCAACCTCGACGGCGGCGGCTCGTCGACCTTCATCGCTCGCGATGGCGCGGAGGGCGAACTCAAACTGCTGAACTGGCCGACCGACCAGGGCGGGGTCATGCGCAAGGTGGCGACCGGATTGGCGATTGTTGAACAATAAAAGACGGAACCGATGAAAACGATATTTCAATACCTGCTCCTGACGGCCGCATGCGCGGCGCTGGGAGCCTGCCAGGATTTTAGCGACGATACGGCCTTTACTCCCGAGACGCCCGAACTGTCGTTCGTGGAGACGAGCATCACCGCGGAGAAGGCCACCAAGGACTACGAACTTTCGATCAAATCGAACCTTCCGTGGCGCATCGAATGCGACAAGGACTGGGTGTCGTTCGATCCGTCGTACGGACAGGGCGACGCCACGATCACGGTGACCGTGGCCGCAAACCGTACGCTCGACGAACGCACGGCGACGATCTCGGCCTATGTCATCAAGGGCGAGAACGTCACGCTGCCCGTGACGCAGGCCGCTGCGAGCGCTTCGGACCTGGCGACGCACTACTATGTCAAGACCGACGGCTCGGCCGACAAGGACGGCCTGACATGGGAGACGGCGACCACGCTGGCCAACGCGATCGACCAGGCGATGAACGGCGATGTGATCCATGTGGCTGCGGGTTCCTACGTGCCTTCGGTTCCGCTGACGGGCATGAAGACCGCGCTGGACAACACGTTCGAAATCCACAGCAACTTCTCGATGATCGGCGGCTATCCGGCCGATGCGGCCGAGGGCGCCGTGGCTGATCCCGTGGCGAACGAGACGATTCTGGACGGCGACCACGCCGTATGCCACGTGGTTGCGGTGACGGCGGCCAAGATGAACGGCATGAAGGCTTCGCTCGACGGATTCACGATCAAGAACGGTTCGTCGCAGTTCAGCTCGGTGGGCAGCACGACGATAGGCGGCGTGAAGTTCTACCAGAGTTACGGCGCGGGCATTTTCATCGGCAACGCGACGGTGGACATCCTCAACTGCAAGATCGTCGACAATACGGACATCCGCATGGGCGCCATCCGTGTCGACGCCGGAGCCGAGGCGTTGTTCGACAACTGCGTGGTTGCCGACAATGCGACCAAGTCGACGACGACGTACAACTGCGGCGGCCTGTGGGCCGACGGAGCCAAACTGCTGCGGATCAACAACTGTACGTTCAGCAACAACAAGGCGTCGGGCGTAGCTCCCTGTATCTACGTCTTCGGCGACACGGGCGGCAAGACCAATGTGCTGATCAGCAACACCACGATTTCGGGCAACAGCGTCAATCCCGAGCATGCGACCCTAAACGGCGGCGGTATCTACGTCCGCGAAAACGGCAACCTGGTGATCGTCAATTCGACGGTCTATGGCAACCATTCCGGAAAGGGCGGCGGTATCGCGGTCTACGGCAAGGCGGCCAAGCCGAGCAAGGCGGTGATCGTCAGCTGTACGATTGCCGGCAACACGACGGTGACGGCCGGAAACGGTGCGGGATTGCAGCAGGCTGCCGTCGGAGGGGCCATCGAGGTCTACAATACGCTGATCTCGGGCAATACGACGGACGGCGCGGCCGACGATGTCGCCTGGTTCAAGGACGCCAGCTACAAGGTCGCCAACTCCATTATCGGAGGCATGGTCTACAATGCCGACGGTATGGCTGTCGCAGGCGCGGCGTTCGATCCTGCCTCGATGCTCAGCCCGCTGGGCGACAACGGCGGTGCGACGAAGACCTGCGTGCTGCTCGGCGACGCGAATCCGGCGCGCCAGTACGGCATGTCCGCTTCGGAGCTGAAGATCCTGGGCGAGACGCTCGATCCGGCCTTCGGCGAGGCGGTCAGCGCCATCGACCAGACCGGCGCTTCGCGCACGGGCAAGACGGTGATCGGAGCCGTCGTGAAATAAATCTGTTCACAGGGGGCGTGCTTTCATCGGTGCGCCCCTTTTTTTGTATCTTTGGGGTCGTAACGCCCCTTTTATCTGTCGCGGCGTCCGGCCGCCCCGCAAGGAGGTGCGGTTTTGCATCGGCCCGACTTTTTTATGATCTTTACAGTTATGAAACTTTACAGAACCGGACTGCTGCTGCTTGCAGTCCTATGCACAATCCCGGTGTTTGCCGGGCAGCCGCCGCGGCTGAAGGTGGGTTCCTCGTCCGGGATTTTCGGCCCGGTGACGAACTGGACCTACGAAACCTTCGCCGAGGCGAAGAGGGCAGGCATCGACGCCATCGAGATCAGCGCGTCGACGTTGTTCCTGAACAAGGAGATGACCGACGATCGGCAGATCGAGGCGCGCTGCCGTCAGCTGAAGCGCGACCTCAAGCGCGCCGGAATCGAAATCTGGTCGGTGCACATGCCTTTCGGCCGCGAGATCGACCTCTCGCAGACGGACGAGGCCGTGCGGCAGCGGAGTGTCGAACTGCACCGCCGCGTGCTGCGCTTCTGCAAGATCCTGTCGCCGCGGATCGTGCTGTTCCACCCGAGCTGGTATCTCGGGCACGGGGAGCGCGACGCGCGGATCGCGCAGCTGGTGCGCTCGGTCGGGGAGCTGCTTCCCGATGCGAAGAAGATCGGCGCCCGGGTGGTGATCGAGAACATGCTGGGCTACGAACTGGTCAAGGACGGGAACTACGAACGCCCGCTGGGCCGTACGGTCGAAGAGGTGCTGCACATCATGTCGCTCGTGCCCCGGGAGGTGGACGCTGCGGTCGACACCAACCACATCGACAATCCCGAACTGCTGATCAGTGCGCTCGGACGCCGGGTGAGGACGATTCACGTCAGCGACGGCGACGGCCGCAACGAGTGTCACGAACTGCCGGGCCAGGGCCGGGGCGACAACGACTGGACGGCGATCCTGAAGGCCCTGTACGAGGATGCGCACTACCGGGGCGTCTTCATGTACGAGGTGAAGAAGGCGGAGTTCCCGCAGTTGAAGGCTTGTTACGACCGGTTGTACGAACAGTACGTGCAGTCGAAGCAATAAGGACGGTCGGGTTAAATGAGAACGCGGTTTGATGCAACTTCATCAAACCGCGTTCTTTGATTCAGGGCCGCTGGCCGGTCACCTGCGGACCACGATGCAGTTGGGGACCCCGCGCTCGCCCTCGTGGTCGAAGCGGCGGTTGTCGTAGGGATGGTTGAGGACGCCTTCCTGCGCCGTCCAG
>ERZ860322.2058-NODE-2058-length-10141-cov-2.767599_pt1 | contig 10141 bp, 5 predicted proteins | sample MGYA00509979_ERZ860322 | MGnify/ENA primary metagenome ERZ860322 (study PRJEB30046, sample SAMN00715217) | human gut metagenome | study: EMG produced TPA metagenomics assembly of the A metagenome-wide association study of gut microbiota in type 2...
CAGCTTGTGCTCAACGACGGATCGCTTTACTCCCAGGAGGGACGCATCGAATCGATCAGCGGCGTGATCGACACTTCGACGGGCAGCGTACAGCTTCGCGCCGTATTCCCCAATCCCGGACGCTTGCTTCACAGCGGTAGCTCGGGTAATGTCCTGTTGCCGCACATCTACAAAAACGTAGTCACCGTTCCGCAAGTCGCTACCTTCGAATTGCAGGACAAGAAATTCGTTTATAAGGTCGAGAACGGCGTAGCCACCTCGCAGAATATCACCGTATCGCCCCAGAGCGACGGCAAGAATTTCATCGTCACCGCCGGACTCACCCCGGGCGAAGTCATCGTGACCGAAGGCGTCGGTCTGATGCGCGAAGGAACCCCGATCAAACCCAAAGGAGCCGCAACGACCGCGACCGCTCCTGCAGAACAACCTACAAAAGAGCAGTAAAATATGACACTAAAACATTTCATAGACCGCCCGGTATTGGCGGCGGTCATTTCCATCGTAATCGTCCTGGGCGGTATTATCGGTGTTGCGACGCTCCCCGTCGAGCAGTACCCCGACATCGCGCCCCCGACGGTCATGGTGCGCGCCTCCTATCCGGGAGCCAGCGCCGAAACGATTCAGAAGTCGGTCATCGTACCGCTCGAACAGGCCATCAACGGTGTGGAGGACATGACCTACATGACCTCCAGCGCAGCCGTCGGCAGCGCCTCCGTGACGGTCTATTTCCGCCAGGGAACCAACGCCGACATGGCGGCCGTCAACGTGCAGAACAAAGTGTCACGCGCCACCGGCCAGCTTCCTCCCGAGGTCACGCAGATCGGTGTGACGACCATGAAGCGCCAGACCTCGATGGTCAAGATCTTCTCGCTCTACAGCCCCGATGACTCCTACGACGAGACCTTCCTGTCGAACTACCTGAAGATCAACGTCGAGCCGCGCATCCAGCGTATCCGCGGCGTCGGCGAGGTGTTCACCCTCGGCGCAGAATACTCGATGCGCGTCTGGCTGAAGCCCGACGTAATGGCCCAGTACAAGCTCATCCCGTCGGACGTGACGGCGGCGCTGGCCGAGCAGAACATCGAATCGGCGACCGGTACGCTGGGCGAGAACTCCCAGAACACGTTCCAGTACACGATGAAATACCGCGGACGCCACCAGACGCCCGAAGAGTTCGGTGAAATCGTGCTGCTCTCGAAGCCCGACGGCACGCTCCTGCGTCTGAAGGACATCGCCGACATCGAACTGGGCAGCGAATCCTACGCTTACAAAGGTTACACCAACGGCCATCCGGGCGTCAGCACGATGATCTTCCAGACGGCCGGTTCGAACGCCACGCAGGTCGTGAACGACGTCAACGCCCTGCTCGACGAATTGCAGGCCGAACTGCCGAAAGGCATCGCCATCGCACATCTCCAGAGCGTGAACGACTTCCTCTACGCCTCGATGAAAGAGGTGGTCAAGACCCTGTTCGAGGCCATTCTCCTCGTGATCCTGGTCGTGTACGTCTTCCTGCAGGACATCCGCTCGACGCTCATCCCCACGGTGTCGATTCTCGTGGCGCTGGTCGGAACCTTCGGCTTCCTCGCATTCGCCGGATTCTCGATCAACCTGCTGACCCTCTTCGCGCTGGTTCTTGCGATCGGTACGGTCGTCGACGACGCCATCATCGTCGTCGAAGCCGTGCAGGCACGCTTCGACGCGGGCTACAAATCCTCCTACATGGCGACCATCGACGCCATGTCGGGTATCACGTCGGCCATCGTGACCTCGACGCTGGTCTTCATGGCCGTGTTCATCCCCGTCGCCATGATGGGCGGAACGTCGGGCGTCTTCTACACGCAGTTCGGTATCACGATGGCCGTGGCCGTGGGTCTTTCGGCCGTCAACGCCCTTACGCTGTCGCCGGCGCTCTGCGCCATGATCCTGAAGCCGTACCTCGACGAGAACGGCGAGATGCGCGACAACTTTGCAGCGCGTTTCCGCAAGGCCTTCAACACGGCATTCGGAGCCTTGGTCAACAAGTACAAGCACGGCGTGATGCTCTTCATCAAGCACAAGTGGCTGATGTGGTCGACGCTCGGCCTGACCATCGCGGCGCTGGCTCTGCTGATGAACACCACCAAGACGGGTCTGGTTCCCGACGAGGACCAGGGTACGATCATGGTCAACGTCACCACGGCCCCGGGTTCCTCGCTCGCCGAGACCCACAAGGTCATGGAGCAGGTTTCGCAGCGCATCAGCGGCATTCCGCAGATTCGCGACTACATGCAGGTGGCCGGTTACGGCATGATCGCCGGACAGGGTTCGTCGTACGGTATGGCCATCATCAAACTCAAGGACTGGGACGAGCGTCCGAACAAGGAGGATGACGTGAACGCCGTCATCGGCCAGATTTACGGCCGCACCGCCGACATCAAGGACGCACAGATCTTCGCCGTGGCTCCGCCGATGATCTCGGGTTACGGAACCTCGACCGGTTTCTCCATGCACCTGCAGGACAAGACCGGCGGCGACCTGACCGAATTCTACAATATTTACCTGCAATTCATCGGCGCGCTGAACCAGCGTCCGGAGATCGCCCGCGCATACTCGACCTTCAACATCAACTTCCCGCAGTACATGGTGGACATCGACGCGGCGAAGGCCAAGCGTGCCGGCATATCGCCGACCTCGATCCTCTCGACGCTGGCAGGCTACTACGGCGGCCAGTATGTTTCGAACATCAACCGGTTCTCGAAAATGTACTATGTGACGATGCAGGCCGATCCGAAATACCGTCTCGACACCGAGTCGCTCAACAACGTCTACGTGCGTTCGAGCAGCGGCGAGATGGCTCCCCTGGGCCAGTTCGTAAATCTGACGAGGGTTTACAGCTCCGAGGTGCTGAACCGCTTCAACATGTACAGTTCGATCGCCGTGAACGGTACGGCCGCCGACGGTTATTCGTCGGGCGACGCCATCCGGGCCATTCAGGAAACGGCCGCGCAGGTGCTTCCGAAGGGCTACGGTTACGAGTTCGACGGCATCACGCGCGAGGAGGCCCAGACGGGCAGCAACACGGTCATCATCTTCGGTATCTGTATCCTGCTGATCTACCTCATCCTGAGCGCGCTGTACGAGAGTTTCCTCATTCCGTTCGCCGTCATTCTGTCGGTTCCGTGCGGTCTGATGGGTTCGTTCCTGCTCGCCAAGATAATGGGACTGGAGAACAACATCTACCTCCAGACGGGTATCATCATGCTGATCGGTCTGTTGTCGAAAACGGCCATCCTGATCACGGAGTACGCCGCCGACCGCCGCGCCGCGGGCATGAGCCTCTCGCAGGCCGCCGTGTCGGCCGCCAAAGCCCGTCTGCGTCCCATTCTGATGACCGTCCTCACCTGCGTGTTCGGTATGATCCCGCTGGTGCTCTCGCACGGCGTAGGCGCAAACGGCAACTCGACCCTCGGTGCAGGTGTCATCGGCGGTATGATCGTAGGTACGCTGGCGCTGCTGTTCCTCGTGCCGACGCTGTTCATCGTCTTCCAGACCCTTCAGGAGAAAGTCAAGCCCCTCGAACTCGATCCCGATCCGCAGTGGTCCGTTCGCGCCGAGGTGGAAGAGGTCAAAAACGAGAAAGAGGAATAAAACATGAAAAAGATACTGATTGTCTGCCTTGCAGCCGCCATGACGAGCTGCGGCATCTATAAGAACTACCAGCGCCCCGACGTGGTGACCGACGGTCTCTACGGCACGGCCGAAACCGCCGACTCGACCACGCTCGGAGACATCTCCTGGCAGGAGATGTTCACCGATCCCCAGCTGCAGGCGCTCATCGACCTGGCACTGACGAACAACACCGACCTCCAGTCGGCACAGTGGCGCGTCAAGGAGGCCGAGGCCACGCTCAAGTCGGCCCGCCTGGCCTACCTGCCGTCGTTCAACTTCGCCCCGCAGGGCAGCTTGAGCAGCTTCGACGGCGGACCGACGGCGAAAACCTATTCGATTCCCGTGACGGCCAGCTGGCAGATCGACATCTTCAACGGACTGACCAACGCCAAGCGCAAGGCCAAGGCGCTCTACGCCCAGAGCAAGGAGTACGAGCAGGCCGTGAAGACGCAGCTGATCTCGGGCGTGGCCAATCTCTACTACACGCTGCTGATGCTCGACAGCCAGTACGAGGTGACGGAGGAGACGGCCGCCAAATGGCGCCAGAGCGTCGAGGCGATGCGCGCCCTGAAAGAGGCGGGCTACGCCAACGAGGCCGGAGTGGCCCAGTACGAGGCCAACACGCTGGCCATCGAGGCATCGCTGCACGACCTGGGCTACCAGCGTACGCAGGCCGAGAACTCGCTCTGCTCGCTGCTGGGAGAGGTTCCGCACACCATCGCACGCGGACGTCTCGAAAACCAGCAGCTGCCCGACGACCTGACGGTCGGCGTACCCCTGCTGATGCTTTCGAACCGTCCCGACGTACGTTCGGCCGAGTATTCGCTCATGCAGTCGTACTACGCCACGGCGAGCGCCCGTTCGGCCCTCTATCCCTCGATCACGCTGAGCGGCACAGTGGGCTGGACCAACAACAGCGGCGCAGGCATCGTCAATCCCGGCAAGCTGATCTGGAACGCCGCAGGATCGCTCCTGCAACCGATCTTCAACGCCAACGCCAACCGTGCCCGCGTGAAGATCGCCAAGGCGCAGCAGGAGGAATCGAAGCTGTCGTTCCAGCAGACGCTGCTCAACGCAGGCGCCGAGGTCAACAACGCCCTCACGCAGTGCCAGTCGGCCCGCGCCAAGGCGGACCTCCGCGAGCGGCAGATCGAAGCGCTGGAGCGCGCCGTGGAGTCGACCGAACTGCTGATGCAGCACGGCTCGACCACCTACCTCGAAGTGCTGATCGCCCAGCAGTCGCTGCTTTCGGCACAGCTGTCGCAGATCGCAGACCGTTTCGACGAAATCCAGGGAACCGTGAACCTCTACCAGGCTCTCGGCGGCGGACGTGACATTACGGAGGAAAAATAATGAAACGGGGAGTGACCAAAGAGGAGATCATCCACGCTACGCAGGAGCTTATCGCCCGGAACGGCATCCGTGCCGTCCGGGTCGATGAGATCGCGCAGACGCTGGGAATCTCGAAACGCACCCTGTACGAAATGTTCACCGACAAGAATGACCTCGTAAGCGCATGCCTCGAGGCCATGAGCCACCAGCAGCGGGAACGCATCGTCGCCTGCCGCAAAAGGCGCGGCGGCAATCCGCTGCAAAAGGTGCTCCGGCTGACGAACGAATACATCGACAACCTCTATACGGTAGACCACCGTTTCCTGTCGGACATCAGCCGCAAGATCATCTTCGCGGAGCACTACGACGAGCACCGGGAATTCTGGCGCAGGGAACTGACCGACTACCTCGAAACCTGTCGCCAGGAACAGCTTCTACTGCCCGAAATCGACGCCCCGGCATTTGCCGAACAGGTGATGAACACGATCCTCGACCTGCGCCTGAACGGCACGGTCCGCGAGGAACTCCGGCTCTTCTGCCGGACGATACTCCGCGGCGCGGGGACCCGGAAGGGCATCGAACTGATCGACCGCAAACCGTGAGTTTCGCAATACGCCTGTAAAAAAGCCCCGCAGCCGAACTGCGGGGCTTTTTTACGCCCGGAAACGACATGGCCGCCGGACGCCGCAAAGGCGTCTCCGTCCGCCCGAGGCCCGCAGACCTCTGCGAAGCGAAGCCGCGGGTTCCGCGGAGTTTCAAAGCCTGCGGTCCCCGGGCCTGCGGAAGCCCCGCACGGCCCGGCCGTCCTCGATACCCGCGCAGCCCTCGGTCCGCCGGCATCTTCCGGATGCGAAAAAGGCTGCGAATCGTTCGCAGCCTCTTCCCATAACAGGTCGTTTTCTCAATAGATCCTACCGGCATCGGCGCTCTCCAGATACCACTCCGCGTGCTCCGCGCCGTTGTTGGACGAGGCCCATGCCATGAAGTATTCGTAGACGCCGCGGATGTCGTTCGTCTCGGCAGGGTAGCGGAACTCGCCCGGAATCATCAGCGCCCACATCATGTAGTTGTTCTTGGTCTGGTCGCCCTCCGTCACGAAGAACTTGTAGGGATCCGAAGGCAGGAACGAACCCTTGCCGATAATCCCCGAAGCGGTCGGCGCATAGCCCGGCATGTGAATCTCGCTGGTGCGCTGCTTCGGCGCGATGAAGAAATTCATCTCCGAATCCAGTACCGAGGCGATGTCCACCGGCTGCGAGAAGGTCACCGTCGTGGTGTGTTTCCGGATTGCGGCGGCGGGCTGTCCCTTCCAGGTGTTCGAGGCACTCAACAGCTCCTCCGTCCTGTTGAAGAACGGAATCACGGCACAGGGGCTGTCGGCGTCGAGCCCCCGCGAAGCGAACGCACCGCTGCCGAAGCCCTCGTGCGACGAGACGACGCCGGCCACGTCCGACGTCTGCACCTTGTCCATCTGCACGGCTCCGGCGATGTCGTAGGTGGTTCCCGCAGCACGCAGTTCCCAGTTGATCGTAAGAGCCGAGACCTTGCCGCCGTCCTTCGACATCATACGGTCGATACGGCTCACGATGACCACGTCGTTCATGTCGTAATCGCCCAGCCACGGCCAGTTGTCCTCGAAGCAATAAGTATAGGTACGTCCGGGAACGTTCGCATACTCGTCGGGTTCCGGCTCCGGATCGGGATTTACGGGGTCCTTGCCGCCGTTGCAGCCGTTTTCTGCGATGATCGTCGTCTGCGACGCCGACATCACGGCTCCGTCGGTCAGATAATCCTTCCGGATCGTGTAATCCTTATCCCGGTCGTTGTCATAAACGACCTCGATCGCTCCCGAGAAATAGGTTTCATGCCCTTTGCGGGTATACGCCTTCTCCGAAATCAGGACCACGGCCCTTGGATCGGCGTCGCCGGTAAACGTGAATCTGTTCCCGCCGCCCTTTTCGTCGGCGTTGTACTCCTCCATCGTGAAGATCGCGCCTCTGGCCATCGACACGTTCGTATTGTTGAATTCGACCCTTCCGGCATCGAGTCCGGCATTCGCGCTGAAATTGAACTCCGCCCCCTGGGCCTCCAGCTCGTTCACCGAAGTGTGGCAGTTCACCCAGATCGTACCGCGGGCGGTCATCTCTTCGATCGAAGCCCGGCCGCGCTGGTAAATGGCCGTATTGCGCTCCAACTCGCACTCGTCGTTCACGACGAGCAGGGCGTTCTCGCAGTTGTGGAACTCGCCGTCGGAATTGATCTTCAGGTCGTCGACCGTAACGGCGCCGTCGTTGTAGATCCGCGCGGAGTTAGAAACCTTCATCTCGTCGGTCACGGTCAGCACGCCCGTCGCCGTGTTGTAGACAGTCAGACCGTTATTCATGTCGAGGCTGCCATCGACCGTCAACGTACCGTTGTTTACGATGCATTTGCCGCTGACATTGGGTTTCCCGACGGACAGCTTGCCATCGGCAAAGACGTAGACCGCAGCCCCGTCGGCAGCGGAAGGCTGAATTTTCAGGGTCCCGATCTTCACCTCGCCGCCCGGCAATACAGCCAGTTTGGCCCGTCCGATGTTGAGCGACGAAAGCGTCAGTTTGCCGGCGACATAAAGGATCGGGGCCTGATAGGGGCTGAACCCGCCGTTGAGATCCAATTTGCCCGCAACCTCCGCCCCGGCAGGGATCAGGTATTCGGGAGCGGCGTAAAAAGCCCAACTGGCTCCCAGCTGGTAGCTCTTGCCGCTCTCGATCGCGGTGATCACGGCTTTGGAATCGAACGACGCCGCATCGGGCGCCTCCATTTTCGGATAATCGGGCATCGAACTCCCGACCCGGGCGTTCGCCGCCAGACGCATCTTCGGCGCAGCGGCAGCCTTCATCGAAGCGCCCGTCACGGCTACCGTGCCGTGCGCCCCGACCATCTTCACCGACTTCGTGCCGTCGGGCAGGGTGGTCTGGACATAGAGGTTTTCGGTCCCGGCGGGCAGCGTGAACGCCGACCGGAAAGGCATAGCGGATTTCGCCACGCCCCGGGCCGCCAGATTCTCCGCCGAAAGGATCGGCGAGGAGTAAATGCGGATCACGGCATAGGGTGGCGTCGTGCCTTCCACGACGGGCGCCGACACCGAAACGGTCACGTTCCGGGTCGTTTTCCAGTCGAAATCGGCGGGAACAGCCCCCGGCACAACCGGACTGTCAGGGCTTCCGCCCAGATCCTTCTGGCAGGAGGAAGCGACAACAGCCACCGCCATCAAAGCCGTGCAAAGTTTTTTCATATCGTAATTCTCTAAAAGTGTGATGCATTCTGTCTTCGCGACAAATATAAGTATAATTTTCTCAACTACAAAATTCCGCTCATTTATATAACAAAAAAGCCCATTTTTTCACGCAAAACAAAATTCCGGCCGAAAAAGAGGATTTCCGAAAAAATTTCCTATATTTGCACCGTAAGAGCAACAGAAGCGAATGACCAGCCCTGCAACATACGACTGTCGGCGCCGCGGAGAACACCGCGGAACGATGATGATGTCCATGTGCATGTGCAACCGTTTTCGCCGGGTGTAGCTCCTTCATGCACTGAAAATGACACAATCCGGCTTCGTAGAGGTCGGATTTTTTTATCGGATTTTTTAACGACAGATATAACATACCATGGATTCAAAAAAGTACCGTTTCGAAACCCTCCAGATTCATGCGGGCCTGCAACCCGACGAACCCACCGGCGCCCGGGGCGTGGCGATCTATCCCACGGCGGCCTATCGGTTCAAAAACTGCGACCACGCCGCAAGGCTCTTCGAGTTGAGCGAAGGCGGCAACATCTATACGCGCCTGCAAAACCCCACCACGACGGCCTACGAACAGCGCATCGCCGCCCTGTACGGGGCTGTGGGGGCGCTCGCCGTCTCGTCGGGCATGTCGGCCATCCTGATCGCCGTGCTTTCGCTGGCGGCCGAAGGGGACAACATCGTCGCCTCGCCGTTCCTCTACGGAGGCACCTACAACCAGTTCCGCACGTCGCTGCGCCGGCTCGGCATCGACTGCCGCATCGCCCCGAGCGAGCGTCCCGAGGATTTCGAGGCGCTGACCGACAGCCGCACCAAGGCGCTCTACGCCGAGAGCATGGGCAATCCCACCTGCGCGGTCCCCGACTTGGAGGCGCTGGGCGAACTGGCCCGGCGGCGCGACATTCCGTTCATCGTCGACAACACGTTCGGCGCGGCGGGCTACCTCTGCAACCCGTTCGAGTGGGGCGCGAACATCGTCGTGGACTCCGCGACGAAGTGGATCAACGGCCACGGGACGGCCATGGGCGGCGTGATCGTCGACGGCGGCAACTACAACTGGGCGAACGGCAAATTCCCGCAGATCGACGGACCTTCGGAAGGGTATCACGGGCTGAATTTACACGAGGCGTTCGGTCCGGCGGCCTTCATCGTCAAATGCCGCGTCGACGGGCTGCGCGACCTGGGATGCTGCCCCTCGCCGTTCGACTCCTACCTGATGATGATCGGGCTGGAGACCCTCTCGCTGCGCGTGAAGCATCAGGTGGAATCCACCTGGAAACTGGCCGAATACTGCCGCAGCCACCCGAAGGTCGAGCGGGTCAGCTTCGTGGGATTCGACACGCACCCGAGCCATGAAAACGCCCGCAAATACTACCGCTACGGCTCGTCGGCGGTCTTCACCGTCGAACTCAAGGGCACGCTCGAAAGCACCGTGCGCTTCGTCGAATCGCTCCGCCTGGCGGCCAACATGACCATGATCGGCGACTCGATCACCGTCGTGACCCATCCGGCGTCGACGACCCACAAACAGTTGAGCGACGCCGACCTCGCAGCGGCAGGCGTCACGCCCACGCTGCTGCGCATCTCGCTGGGACTGGAAAACGCCGACGACCTTATCGAGGATTTCGAACAGGCTTTCGCACAAATCGGATAATGGAACCGCAGATTTACATAGCTCCCGGACCGTTCGAACTCGAAACGGGCCACACGCTGCCCGAGCTGCGGATCGCCTACCACACCTACGGCACGCTGAACGCCGCCAAGGACAACGTGGCATGGGTGTGCCACGCGCTGACGGCCAATTCGGACGTCGCCGACTGGTGGCCCCACACGGTGGAGGAGGGAAAGTTTCTCGACCCGGCGAAATATTTC
>ERZ860322.2062-NODE-2062-length-10101-cov-3.563010_pt1 | contig 10101 bp, 8 predicted proteins | sample MGYA00509979_ERZ860322 | MGnify/ENA primary metagenome ERZ860322 (study PRJEB30046, sample SAMN00715217) | human gut metagenome | study: EMG produced TPA metagenomics assembly of the A metagenome-wide association study of gut microbiota in type 2...
ATTAGAAAATATCTTGTCAGTGGAATCATGATTGATGATGAATATGAGGATTCCATCGTGGGAACACCACAAGGAGGAAATCTATCGCCCCTTCTAAGTAACATAATGCTAAACGAATTAGACAAAGAACTAGAAGCAAGAGGACTACACTTTGTAAGATATGCAGACGACTGCATAATAGCCGTAGGAAGTAGCGCAGCAGCTAACAGAGTAATGGCAACAGTAACAAAGTGGATAGAAAAGAAACTAGGATTAAAAGTAAATGCAACAAAATCCAAAGTTACAAAACCAAGAAAACTAAAATATTTAGGATATGGATTCTGGAAAAACAAAGCAGAATGGAAAGCAAGACCACACAAAGACTCAGTTAAAAGATTTCAAAGAAAATTGAAACAGTTGACAAAAAGGAGTTGGTCAGTACCAATGACCTATAGAATCAACAGACTGAACCAAGTAATTAGAGGGTGGATAAACTATTTTAGACTAGGAGATATGAAGACGGTTCTTAGAAAGATAGATGAACGACTTAGAACAAGAATGAGAATAGTCATATGGAAGCAGTGGAAGACAAGTGGGAAACGCCTATGGGGACTTCGAAAGTTAGGAGTTCCGATGTGGATGGCAAAACAGTCAGTAGGATTTGGAGATCACTATCAAGCGGTTGCCAAAACCACAGGACTACATCATATAAACAAAGAAATCCTCACAAAGCGAGGACTTCAAAGTTGTTTGGATTATTATTTGAATTAAACCGCTGTATGCCGAACGGCACGTACAGTGGTGTGAGAGGGGCTACATGTTAGCTCCTACTCGATTTATACAAAATCAAGGAAAAGGAGATTGAAAATATGTTACAGAACAATGAAAAATCAGCAGAGGTTTTAAAAGCAGAGAAGATTGTGGAACAGGCTAAGGCAAGACTGGCAGAAGCCAAGAGAAAGGCAAGTCAGCAGAAGCGAAAAGAGGAAAATCAGCACAAGTACATGATGGGTGGCATTGTTCACAAATATTTCCCAGAGTGTTATCAGTTTGATGAGCAGGAGCTGAACAGAATTATTGCTTCGGGGATGAAGTCGGAGCAGTGCCAGCGCATTATTGAAATCGTGAAAAAGGAAAGTGCTGACAAGCGTGAGAATGCAGTTGTAAAAGCTGAAAGTGAGGTGGCAGGGGATGAAGGTACTGGCAAAAGTGAAAATGCCTAAGACCAGTCAACGAGATTTTCTCGTTGCGCACAGATATACCATCTGCGATGGTATGTGCGCTCTCCGAGGGGTCTTGCAGACAGCTGTTGCCTGCCCAAGGCAGTCAAAAGGGAACACTGCGTTTTCCCTTCGGTGCAGAGGGCGCACCTACCCATTTGCATACTTTGCGTTCAGTGAAGCTCTAAAGAGCGGAGCTGCACTGCCCACAAAGTCAACCGATACCGCACAATCCACAGTATCGGTCTGCCACAGCCTATGCAGGAGAGTGAGGTGTGGCTATGGCAGTTAAAAACCTAAGTACCCGAGTTGCCATTATCGGAAGAGGTGCAAAGTGCAGAGGTGGTTCATCCGCAGTTGACAAGTCTGCATATATCAGCCGTACCACCATGTACTCTGAATATGACGGAACAACCTATTACCCGAAGTATACCGAGGATTTGGTGCATAATGAGGTCATGCTTCCGGTCAATGCACCAGCAGAATATTCAGACCCATCGGTGCTATGGAACTCCGTTGAAATGAGGGAGAGTAAATCTGCCAAAGCACAGCTGGCGAGGTCATATAAAATCAATCTGCCGAATGAGTGGAGTTATGAGCTTGCCATAGAGGTAATGAGGGATTATGTGAAAAGGAATTTTGTGGATGATGGAATGTGTGCGCAGTTTGCCATCCATGACTCCGAAAACCCGAATACGCACCAGCGCAATCTTCACTGTCATATTATGCTTACCATGCGCCCGATTTTGGAAGATGGTTCATGGGGAGATAAGCAGAAGAAGATTTATGCACTGGACGCAGACGGAAACAAGATAAGAAAAAAGAATGGGCAATATAAATGCACCACGCAGGATGTGACTGGATGGAACAGCAGGGAGAATGCCAGGAAGTGGCGCAAGGATTTAGCTGACACCATAAATGCGGTCAATGATAAAAACGGATTAAGGGAGAATTTTTGGGAGCATAGGTCATTTGCGGAGCAGGGCCTTGATACCATACCACAGATACATTTGGGAGAGAAAGCCAGTGCGCTGGAAAGGGCAGGAATACAGACAGAGAGAGGGAATGTCAACCGCAGGATAATGGAGCAGAATAAGGCTATTCTTACTGCAAAAATGCTTGTGGCAAAAGCAGAGGAACAGTTGCAGAAGCTTGTTAATTCCAAGCCAGTTGAAGCAGTACGCAATACTGCAAATGAAGTCCTTGATATGATTAGGGCAGTTGTCGGCAAAAAGGGCAGACTGGAATTGCCAGTAATCAAGAGCAAATATTTGAGGAAGATTTCTCAAAGACAGGCATTGCAGGAGCAGGAGAGAATGGAGCGTTTTGTTGTGGTAAATCAGATTGAGAGCTTTGAGCAGTTGCAGGAGTTTAAGGAACAGCGAGAGCCAGCCTATGAGAAGCTGTCAGCGGAGCGACAGCAGATTGCAGAGCAGATAGCAAGACTGGAGCAGTTGCTTGTGGCATACAGCGAGTATGAGCCTTATATCGTGTATCATAAGACAAGTAATTCGCTGAAAGGATTTGCCAAGCGTAAATATGATAAGGAGCATGAAACGGAGCTTAGAGAATACGACAGTTATCGTGCGAAATTAAAGAAAATGCTGTCCTCTGATGAGAAGATTACACCGAAGAAATGGACAGCGGAAAAGGCGAAGCTGGAAGGGCGATTGCAGGAGAGCAATCCCGACTATGCAAGAGTGGTTACAGAGCTTGCATCCACAGAGGTTATTGAGCATAACCGTAAAATGCTTGCCATGACACGAGAAGCCGAGCAGAACCAACGCAGTCAGATACACAGCAGGAATAAAAATGAACAGTTATTATAACAGCGAAAGGGCAGTTTACAAGTAATGGTTTGTAGCTGTCCTTTTTGCATGAAGGGAGAGAAGAACATGGAAGAAGTAAAGAAAGTGAATACAGAGAATTTCAAGAAAAGGATAGGAAATACCACTTATCGTGTAAGGGTGCATTTTCCGCAGAATACCAAGCGCACTTTTACGGACAGCGTGAATACGCTGATTATGAATGAATGTACCAGCAAAAAGAAATAAATCCACATCCTACCTTGACAAATACTCACAGAGGATACGCTGCTTTCTGCAATGGAGGTCGCCGGTGCGAAAGAAATGCCCGAAGATGCTGAACGCAAAGGGCTTGGGACGCCTGCCACCCGCGCGGCCATTCTGGAAAAGCTGGTGGCCACCGGCTTTGTGGAGCGCAAAAAGAGCAAGAAGACGGCGAGCCTGATCCCGACTCACGCCGGTATTTCCCTGATTACCGTGCTGCCGGAACAGCTTCAATCGCCCCTGATGACCGCTGAGTGGGAACACCGGCTCAAGGAGATCGAGCGCGGCGAAGAATCCCCGGAAACCTTTATGCAGGGCATCCGCGATATGGTCTGCGAGCTGGTCAAGACCTATAAAACGGTGTTGGGAGCCGATGTGCTGTTCCCGTCCGGAAGAACGGTCGTCGGAAAATGCCCGCGCTGCGGCAGTGATGTGACCGAGAGCAAAAAGGGCTATTTCTGTGAGCGGAATGACTGCCATTTTGGCCTTTGGCGGGACAACCGTTTTCTTGTCGCAAAGAAGGTCAACCTGACAAAGAAGATGGCGGAGACGCTGCTGAAAGACGGAAAAACGTATGCCAGCGGCATCTTCTCCGAGAAAACCGGCAAGACCTACGACGCTTATATCGTTCTGGAGGACGATGGTCAACGCAGCGCATACAAGCTGGAGTTCAGCAAGGAGAGCAGAAAATGAGACTGGAACCTTCGGAACGTGAGACCATTATCCTGTTCTCGGATGCGGATGATACCGCCAGCGTTTACACCTTCGATAAAAAACTCAAGGCGCGGCTCAAGGAGCTGCATCGACGTCAGCCGGATAAAATCTATCCGGATAACAAGGGACGCTCCGGCTCTGCCTGCTTCATCGTACCGAAAAACTGCATCTCTATCCGGGAGCCGTACAGCGAAGAGCGCCGCCGCGCCGCCAGTGAGCGAGCCAAACAGGCCGGGTACAAGCCCCCGGTCAGGGGCACCGTCCCCAAATCTGAATAAGCCCTATGCTCCTGCGAGGATTTCCACGTCCCCGCAGGGGCTGACCATATGCAGGGATTACAATCCCGGAAAGGAGCGTATATGGCAGAAAAGCAGTCCAATAAGGACAGGCTCAAAGAGATCACCGACAGCATTGAAAATGGTATTAAAGAGCTGTTTGAAAGCGAAAAGTACAAGAATTATCTTCGCACCATGAGCCGGTTCCACAAGTACAGCGTCAATAATACCATGCTCATCTATATGCAGAAGCCGGACGCCACCGTCGTTGCCGGTTTCAACAAGTGGCGCGATCAGTTCGGGCGTAATGTGCTCAAGGGCGAAAAAGGCATCAAGATCATTGCCCCGACGCCGTACAAAAAGAAAATCGAGGAAGCAAAACTCGACCCGGACACCAAGCTCCCCATGCTGGATGCTGACGGCAAGGCCATCATGGAAGAAAAGGAAATTAAGATTCCGATGTACAAACCGGTCACGGTTTTTGATGTGAGCCGGACAGAGGGCAAACCCCTGCCGCAGCTTGCCGCCGATCTTACCGGCAATGTGCAGAATTATGAGGTCTTCATGGAGGCGGTGAAGCGCAGTGCGCCGGTTCCGGTCTTTATGGAGAATATGACCGGCATGGACGGGTATTACGACGACGAGAATCGGCGCATTGCCGTCCGCACCGGCATGAGCGAGGTACAGACGGTATGCGCGGCGATCCACGAGATCGCACACTCCCTTCTGCATGGCAGAGACGACGTTGGCGAGAAATATCAGGTAATCGAACTGTTTGAAGAGCCTGCCCTGTATTCCAATGGGCGCATCGACAGAGAAAAGCTGCCCGAAGGGCTATATGCGTATGACCTGCGCGGTTCAGACGATGATCCGGGATTGCCCGTGACCATTCAGGAGCATGTTGTCGTGAATCATGCAGCGACTGTCATTACAGCGACGCCCATTGACCTGACGGATGCGGGGTATCTCCCGCTGGGCGAGGACGGCCTGAATTTCTTAGGCGGAGAACAGACCATAAAAGGATTTCTTCACGAACAGTTTCCGGAAAAGGCAAAAATCTCCCGCAACACCGAGGAAGTGCAGGCCGAGAGCATTTCCTATGCCGTCTGCGCCTATTTCGGTATTGAGACCGGCGAGAACAGCTTCGGCTATATCGCCACCTGGTCGAAGGGCAAGGAGTTGCCGGAGCTGAAAGCCTCGCTGGAAACCATCAACCGCACGGCATCCGGCCTGATTACGGATATTGACCGGAACTATAAGGCGCTGATAAAGGAGCGCGGTCTGGATAAGGAGCCGGAGAGCCTTGCTGCCGAACCCGTGCAGGAGATCGCCGTGCAGGAGCCGGAGCCGGTCAGCGCACCGGATAATGGCTCCGTCCCTGACCCGGCAATTTCTGTGGAGAGCATGAACGCCTACGGCTACACCGACGCCAATATGCTGCCGTTGACAAAGGAGCGTGCGCTGGAACTCATGGAGCGCGACGTGACCGTGTATATGCTTCACACCAACAACTCCGAGGCCATGGCGTTTGATGCCGATGAAATCCGCAGCTTTGACGGCATTTTCGGCGTGGAAGCTTCCGAATGGGAGACGGCTAAAGACCGCTTCGCGCCGCAGGACTACGAGAAAGCCTTCCTTGATAACCCTGCCGACAGCTTTGCTATCTATCAGCTTCGGGACAGCGAGGATACGGCGCAGCTCCGCTATATGAACTCCGAGTATCTGGAGAAGAAAGGACTATCCATCCAAAAGGAGAACTACACCGCCGTCTATGCAGGAGACCTCGACCGCAGGGGTGATACACAGGATAAATTGAACGAGCTGTATGAGACCTTCAACATCCGCCGCCCGGAGGATTTTCGCGGTCACAGTCTGTCCGTCAGCGACATCGTAGCGCTGAAGCAGAATGGCGTGGTATCCTGTCATTACGTCGATTCCTGGGGCTTCAAGGAGCTGCCGGGCTTTCTCAAGCCGGAAAACTATCTAAAAAACGCGGAGATGGCCATGGAGGATGATTACGGTATGATCGACGGTATCATCAACAATGGCCCGCGCAAAACAGTCGCGGAACTGGAGGAACAGTCCAAGACCGGCACACCCATTTCTCTTCTGGAGCTGGCACAGGCCGTCCAGCGCGAAGACGCGGAAAAGCGCCGTGCCCAGCAGCCGGTGCGCAGAGAAAAATCCGGCGAAAAGCCCTCCATCCTTGCGAAGCTGAAAACGCCGTCCGTAGCCGACACCAAATCTGTGAAGAGCGCCCCGAAACGGAGCGCGGAAAGGGAGCTGTGACATGAGCAACTTTACATTTGACGAGATCAACCTGATGTGCATCTACAATACCGGCACCCGCGCCGGTCTGATGCAGGCGCTGACCGACATGCGCGGACAGTTGGAACCCGATGAAGCCGAGCTGCTGGAGCTGACCGACAGTGCTCTTCGCAAGCTGGACGGTATTACCGACGAGCAGTTTGCGGAGCTGGAGCTAGTGCCGGACTTTGACTGAACAGCAAATGCAGAGAGACGGTTCCATTCGGAGCCGTCTCTCTGCTGGCTCTATCGGTGTTGCAGCGAACCTAAAGGAAAATGCAAGGATTCAGGCAGCAAAATATTGGACATTTTTTCGCATCTTTCAAAATCCCCTTGCGTTCGTACTTGACCGTTGCTATAATATACTTGCATAACTCCCACGGAGTTTTGCTGGTATGAAGATACAACTCCGTGGAAATGCTACCTGTACGGAGGTGTTTGTATGGCAATCGTAAGCGATGAGCAGGTCATCAAGGTGCTGCGGCAGTATAATCCCTGGTGGCGCAATCCGCTGGCAATCAAAGAGGAAAACAAGCCACAGAAAAGGCTTGCCTATTACGAAGCATTGAGAATGATTTCGCACAAAACGATTCGGCGGTTTGCCGTTTTATCCGGCGCAAGGCGTGTCGGCAAGACGACGATCATGTATCAGATGATGAACAGCCTGATCGACGAGGGCGTAAACCCCAAAAATATCCTGTATGTATCCTTCGACAATCCGATTGTAAAGCTCGTCAATGTGGAGACAGTCCTTTCCATCTATGAATCCCTTTATCCCATAGAGGGAACAAGATATATCTTCCTTGATGAAATTCAATATACCGAGCATTGGGAGCTTTGGATGAAGGTCATCTACGACAGCAGGAAGGACATACGGCTTACAGCGACCGGCTCGGCAAGCCCGATATTGGAAAAAGGCTCGACCGACAGCGGGACGGGGCGATGGAGCATCCTGAAGATACCCACCATGTCGTTTTATGAGTATTGTCGTCTGCTGCAAATTGAAGAGCCGATTCTCCCGGACAATTTGCGGCTCACAAAGCTCGTAAAAATGAGTAAAGCGGAGTTGGGCGATCTGATGGATCGCTTTGCGCCGCTGGAAGTGCATTTCAACCGTTACCTTATGATCGGTGGCTTTCCTGAGCTTGTATTATCCGACGATGATATGTATGCACAGCGGATGCTACGGGAAGATGTGGTGGATAAGGTTATCAAGCGTGATGTTCTGACACTTTTTAATATCCGAAGCCCGCTTCTGATGGAAAAACTGTTTTTGTATCTCTGTATGAACTCAACGGAAATTTTCAGCGTTACCACGGCGGCAAAGGAGCTGGAAAATACCTCTGCCGCTACAATAGACAGCTATATCGAGGCGCTTGAAATGTCTAACCTGATTTATCTGTCGAAGCCGATGGATGTGGGCAGCAAGGGTGCTTTGAAGGGCAAGCCGAAGATATACATTGCCGACGCCGCCATACGCAACGCCGTTCTGATGATAGACGACGTTCTTTCGGATGAGCGAGAGCTTGGGGCGATGGTGGAAACGACGGTATATAAGCATATCGTATCCTTCTATCAGGGCAGCACGGCGCAGCTCGGCTACTTCAGAAAGGCAAAGGATAATCAGAAAGAGGTCGATGTTGTCATTGAGCTGCCCCGTGAAAAGATTCTCTGTGAGGTAAAATACCGCAACAACTCCCATATACCTGCCACAGATGCCATCGTCGAACTCTGCAAGGATGAAAGTGCAAAGGTCACAAGCGCATTTCTCATCACGAAACAGTTGGATGATTTCGGCATTGCAAAGCACGAAACCCAGGTGCCGATTCTGCGTGTGCCCGCCATTGCGTTTCTGTATCTGCTGGGGAAAGCGGAGGCCGACGGACAAAACGGAAAAATGTAATACCAATGGCACAATGCCCGCTTGTCCCAACAGGCGGGCATTTTTCTGTCAGATTCATTGGTGAGTGGTCTTGCGCTCATACTTTTGTCTGGCGGATATGCTTGGACTTTCTATTTCCCAAAATCGAAAAAATTCAATTTTGGGAAATAGAAAGTCAACTTAATAGATACCGCCCCTTTACATAGAGCACCCAATTCCGGGTGCTCTAATTTTTTACCCAAAGGAGGCAGCCCTATGCCGAGTAAATATCAGGAGTACAGGCAGATGGCAGACACAGCGGAGCGGCAGCTTACCAGCAGCTACAAAAGCTGGACGCAGTTCCTGCGCACAGCGGCGCGGCTCTATAAGTATCCATACAACGAACAGGTCATGATCCACGCCCAGCGGCCGGACGCGACTGCCTGCGCCGAGTACGATTTCTGGAACAAAAAGATGGGACGCTTTGTCCGGCGCGGCTCCACCGGCATTGCCCTTATAGACACAAGCGGCCAGAAGCCGCAACTGCGGTACGTCTTTGACGTGGCCGACACCGGAGAACGGGAGCACTCCCGGCCCATGCACCTCTGGCAGTTCCGCGCAGAGCATGAGGATGCCGTCGCTGCCACGATGGAGCGAAATTACGATGTGTCCGGCAGCAACGGCATTATCGAGCAGATGGAGTCAGCAGCCACCCAGCTTGCAAAGGAATACTGGAAGGATCACAAACGGGACATTCTCTACAACATTGACGATTCTTATCTTGATGGGTATGATGAGTTCAACACCGAGGTGCAGTTCCGAAATGCCGCAAAGGTCAGTATCACCTACATGCTGATGAGCCGGTGCGGGCTGGAACCGGAAGCCTATCTGGAACCGGAAGATTTTATGCCCGTGTTTGACTTCAACACCCCGGCTGCGGTTGCGGCGCTGGGAACGGCGGTCAGCGAGATCAGCCAGCAGGTACTCAGGCAGATAGAAGTTGCCATCCGAAATTATGAGCGCGAAAGGAGCCAGAATCATGACCGAATTGACTTACACGAAGAACGGAGATTACCGGATTCCCGACCTGAAGCTGAGCGAGGAACCGGAGAGCAAGCCCCTGGGCAAGTACGGGATGCTGCGAAAGACCTACCTTCAGGAGCATCGCCCCATCCTTTGGAACCAGATGATCCTGTCCGAGACGCTGTTTCCGCACCTGCGGGAGATCGACGAGACGGCGCACCGGAGGCTGGAACAGATGATGCCGGTGCTGATGCAGTCGGCGGGCGTGACGGAAGCGCTGAAAGCCAGCGACCCATTGACGTGGGTGGGGCTGATGAACAGCTGCAAGGCACGGGCGGAAGAGACCATTCTGAACGAGCTGGTGTACAACTGACCAATGACGCGCCGGAAGCAGAACCGGCGCAGCCCACAGCGGCATATCAGATGAGCCTGTTTCCTACGGAAGCGGAACAAATTGCATATATCGACACAGCGGAGAGCGCCAATGATGCGCCCTCCGCTATTTCTGCGTTCATTTCGCAGGACGATATTGACCGCATTCTGCGCACAGGCGGCAATGCGGATGAAGCACGCATGAAAATTGCCGCTGAGTTCTCCAAGCAAAAGCCCATAGCGGATCGCGCGGCATTTCTCAAAAATCTCTACTATGGCGG
>ERZ860322.2067-NODE-2067-length-10074-cov-3.512327_pt1 | contig 10074 bp, 7 predicted proteins | sample MGYA00509979_ERZ860322 | MGnify/ENA primary metagenome ERZ860322 (study PRJEB30046, sample SAMN00715217) | human gut metagenome | study: EMG produced TPA metagenomics assembly of the A metagenome-wide association study of gut microbiota in type 2...
TGTCGGCCTGCGGCCGTCGCGCAGCGACTTCTGATTGGCGGAACCCCAAAAAGCGGTTAAGAGATCTTCACGCCGAACAGGCGGGAATCTCCAGCTTTTTGGGGTGGAGCCTACTGCTTTGGGATTATTAAGGGCGAGTAGCCCTTAATTCGTGCCTCCCGCGCTTCGAAAGTAGCGGGTGCTTTTCTGGTTCTCTTTTGGCACGCAAAAGAGAACATACCCGGCGGAGAACGACTTCATAAAAGCCACACAGCCTATCCCCTACTCGAATACGCTCTGCACGGGAAGCAACACGCAAAAAGGCGAGCCGCCCATTGGACGGCTCGCCTTTTGTGTTCTTCGGGGTAACTTTATCAGCCCAGAGTAACTTCCTGGATCTTGGAGGAAGCAAACTCGAAAGGCCAGACAGTCTTCCACTCCTGATCCTGCACCTGTGCGATAGCAACAGAAGCGTAGGTGTTGTCACGGTAGTGCTTTGCGCCGCCGATCTCATACTCGGGAGTGAACTCGATCTTGGAGTAGGGCAGAACGATCTTGCGGCCGCCCTCGAATGCACCGTCGATGGACAGCTCTGCCAGAGCGTCGCGGACGGCAGCACCGTCGGTGGAGCCAGCCTTCTCGATGGCGGTCTTGAACAGCCACACAACGGTGTAGGACTCAGCAGAGTGGCCGTTCATGTTGACATTGTAGACCTTCTTGAAGTCCTCGTTGATCTCCACGCCGTTGGTCAGGTCGGGGTTGAACTCGACAACAGAAGCCACGCCGTTTGCGGATGCGCCCAGATTGGGGATGAAGGAAGGATCGGTGAAGCCGTTTGCCTTGGCAACGATCATCTTGGGCTTGTAGTTCTGCTCCTTCAGGGTCTGGACGAACAGAGTAGCGTCGCCGATGTAAGAGTCGCACAGAATGGCATCGGGATCAGCCTGCTTCAGGGCCAGGACCTGAGAGGACAGGTCGGTAGCGTTGGAGCTGTAGTCCACTTCGGCCACAACATCCAGACCGTAATCGGGTGCGAACAGGTTGACGCAGCGGATCAGCTCCTGACCGATGGCAGCCTTATCGGTGAAGATGGCGACCTTCTTGATCTCGTTGCCGGTCTGCTCCTTGGAGTCCTGCAGATACTTCAGCATATCTTCCACGTAGACGGAGTTCAGCGGGCACAGACGGAAGAAGTAATCGTAGTCCTTGTGGTCCTCGTCGGTCAGACGGTCCAGCGTGGAGATAGCGGTGATCATGGGGATGCCGTACTGCTGGCAGACCTGAGCCACGACCTCGGTAACAACGGACATATGGCAGCCCATAATGACGTTGACACCTTCCTGAGTGATCAGGCGCTCTGCCTCAGACTTACCGGTGGCTGCGTCGCCTGCGTGGTCGCCGCGGACGACTTCCAGCATCTGGCCGTTCACGCCGCCTGCCTTGTTGATCTCATCCACTGCGAAGTCGATGCCGCGCAGGATGTTCTCGCCGATGGCTGCGTTGCCGCCGGACATTGCGTAGATGGTACCGATCTTGATGGTGTCGCCGGAGGGAGCAGCTGCGGTGCTGCCGGATGCTGCGGGAGCAGTGCTGGTGGAAGCGGAAGAGCCGCCGCAGGCGCTCAGAGCAGCAGCAGCGCCGCAGGCAGCGGCAGCGGTAAGGAACGAACGACGAGAGATCTTTTTCATAAGTGTGTCCTCCTTCAGGGCAGTGTGTTTGTTCTGTGCAGCGGCCTCCCCCGTGCCGGGGAGCCGCTCGCTTTTGTTGACACTAGGATACCGCACAAACGCAAAAACCGGAATGGAAAAATTCCGGGAAGAGTTGCAGTTTTTCTGTATCTTTTAAAAAAAGATGCACTTTCTTACACTGGAGTCTGCACTTTCTTGTTCTCTTGCACAGTTTACATCCGTAGCACAAGAAAAAAGCGTATAAAGTACACAATTTTCATGAAAAAAGTCGTTGACAAACCGCGCCGGAATCAGTACTGTATAAAGGAAAGAATGCAAACTGTCACCAGAAAGGAGGCACCGTTATGAAGAGCAGCCACCGTTTCCCGCTGCGGCGGCAGATCGTGTGGGGGATGCGCTTTTTTACCATCCTTACCTCGCTGGCCGTGGGCGCGGCGCTGTTCACCCTCTCCAACCAATATGTGCGCGCCAACTCCTTGCAGGCGGCAGAGTTCAACCTGCGGCTGGTGGCCACCTCCATCGAGACCAGTCTGGACAGCGCTGATGCTCTTTTGAACTGGGCTTCCATCGACAGCACCGTGCGGCGGTACATCTCGCAGGAAAATATCAACGGCACCCAGACCATTGCCGCCTACGAAGCCGTGCAGGAAAAATACTATTCCAGCACCCTGTACAGCCATATCCTCCGCTTTTTTGTTACCAATGAGAACGACCGGCATTTGCAGTTTGGCCCGCTGAACTCCTCGGCGGCGCTCAACCGCACCAGTATAAAGCAGTTTCTCCCCAAGGGGTACGGGATGCAGTTCACCACCGACCCGCTGCTGCCCGGCAGTCCGGACTGCATCGCCCTCAGCCAGCCTGTCCGCTGCGGCAAGGGAACCTTGCACCGGGGCAGCACCTACCTTGCGCTGGATACCGCCATTATCACCGACCCGGCAGCAGGTTACAGCCTGACCGACGGCAGCGCGTTGTACTGGGAGATGGGCAGCCGCCTGTGGCAGATCGAAAACGGCAGCCTGACCGAGATTGAAAACCCGCTGCGGGAGGTGGACTACACCCTGCGCACCGGCAGCAATAACGGCGTGACCGAGCAGACCGCATGGCAGGGCAAGGTGCAGCTGGACGGCCAGAAGTATTATGTAGTCAAGGTAACACTGAACGGCCGCAGCGCGGCACTGGTACAGCTTTTGCCCGCAAATACCTTTTTGCTGCACTACGGCGTGTACCTGTGGCTCATCACCCTTGGCATTGCCATCATCTGGGGACTGAGCTTTTTGATGCAGCACTGGCTGGAGTGGGTCATTACCCGCCCGGTGGAGGCGCTGCAAAAGCGCATCGAAACCGTGGGCAGCGGCAACTTTGCCCCCGACCGCACGGTGGAGTGGAACAACGAGCTGGGCGACATCGGCCGGGGCATCAACCAGCTGGCTGAAAACGTGGACAGCCTGATGACCCGCCGTGTGGAGGACGAGCGCCGCAAGCAGGAGCTGGAATACCGGATGCTGCAAAACGAGGTGAACCCGCACTTTATCTACAACACCCTCAACAGCATCCGCTGGATGGCTACCATCCAGCACGCGCCCGGCATTGCCGAGATGGTCACCGCCTTTGCACGGCTGACCAAAAGCATCTCCAAAGGCACCCAGAAGCTGGTGCCTTTGCAGGAGGAGCTGGCATTGCTCAACGATTACTTTACCATCCAGCAGTACCGCTACGGCGGCGACTTAGAGATTGAGGTCTCCCGCATTGAAAGCGAGACCCTTTGCCGGGACTGCATGATTCCCCGGTTCACCTTGCAGCCGCTGGTGGAAAACGCCATCTTCCACGGGCTGGAGCCCAAGGGCGGCCACGGCAGCGTGCTGCTGGATATCTCCACCGACCCGGATACCGGGGACGTATTGCTGCGCATTACCGATGACGGCGTGGGCATGCCGCCGGAGCTGGTGGCTCACCTTCTGGACGAGCCCGCCGAGGGTGCCGAAAAGGCTGAAAAGTTCCGTCATGTCGGCCTGTGGAACGTGAACCGCCGCATCCGGTATTCCTTTGGCGAGGGTTACGGCCTGACCATTGAAAGCGAAGAGGACGTGGGCACCGAGGTCACCATCCGGCTGCCCTATCAACAGAAAGGAGACAGCCATGCTGCGGATATTACTGGTGGATGATGAGCCGCTGGTGCTCATCGGCCTGCAGGGGATGCTGGAATGGGAAAAGCTGGGCTATACCGTCTGCGGCACCGCCCGCAACGGAAAGCTGGCGCTGGAACTCATTGAGCGGGAGAAGCCGGATATCGTCATTGCCGACGTAAAAATGCCGGTGATGGACGGGCTTACCCTTGCCCGCACCTGCCGGGAGCGCAACGCCCTGCCCGCCTTTATCATGCTGACCAGCTTTGAAGAATTTGATTACATCAAGCAGGCCATGGGTGCCGGAGTGGTGGATTATCTGGTCAAGCTGGACCTGACCCCCGAGAACCTGCAAACCGCCCTTGCCAAGGCCGCCGAAAAGGTAAAAAAGGAGCGTGCTTTGCTGGGCGAATTGTCAGCACAGGAAAATCTTGCCGAGAGTGTGCGCAGCTATCAGGAGCGTTTTTTCGTGCGGTTGTACGCCGGGCTGTTCCCGGACGAAGCCGCATTGGAGCAGCCTTTGCAGCACATGGAGCTGAACCTTGCAAGCGACGCCTACCTTGTAGCCAGCTGCGAGATCATCGCCAACACCGCCCTTACCCCCGCCCAGCAGCTGAAGCTGAGTTTTTCCTGCGGGCGGATGCTGGAGACCACCCTGCAAAACTACCTGCCCTGCTATGTGACCGGGGCGGATGCCATGCGCTGCAATGTGCTGTTCTGCCTGACCGATGCCCAGTGCCAAAACTACCGGACGGTGCTGCGCCCGCTGCTGGAACGCGCCAGCCAAATTCTATACAACTATTTCACGGTACGGCTGCTCTGGGCGGTAGGTCGTCCCACCGGCTCCCTGCTGGGGCTGGCACGCTGCTGCCGGGAAAACGCCCATTTGCAGCCCCTGCTCACGGTGGAGCAGCCTATCCAGTTCGTGGAGGTCAACGAGGGCGACGCCACCGCCGGGAAGATGCAGGTGGTGGCACAGGTGCAGGAGTATATTCAGAGCCACCTTTCCGAGCGGCTGACGCTGGCCGATGTGGCGGCTGTATTCAATTTTTCGCCCAACTACCTCAGCCAGCTGTTTGGCAAATACGGCGACAGCGGCTTTGTGGAGTACATCACCGAGACCCGCATCGCTGCGGCAAAAGAGATGCTGGAACAGGGCGATTTGAAAGTATACGAGATCGCTGAGAAACTGGGGTACGAGAGCGCTTTCTATTTTTCCAAGGTGTTCAAAAAGGTCACGGGGCTCAGCCCGCGGGAATACCAGCAAAGTATTTAAAACCGGAGGCTTTTATGATACAGGAACAACTTGCTTTTCTGCCGGAATTTCTTCCCGATTACCGGCCCTTTCCCCCTGTCAAAGAGCACACCGCATGGCAGGGGCTGCCCCTGCGGGCAAAGCAGCGCTTTTTGCAGGCGGGGGAAGCCGCGCTGCAAACGCCCATTGCGCCCCTGCCGCTCTCGCTCTGGCTGGATTTCACCCACACTGGGCGGCGCACCCCATGGGAGACGGCTTACTTTTCCCGCCGGGCGCGGCTGTGCGCGTTGGTAAGTGCCGAGTGTGTGGAGCACGAAGGGCGCTTTCTGGATGCCATTGCAGATACCGTATGGGCGCTCTGCGAGGAAAGCGCATGGCAGCTGCCCGCCCACAACAGCTACATCCGGGACACCCCGCAGCTGCCCCTGCCGGACACCACCCGCCCCATCGTGGATTTATTTGCCGCCGAGACCGGCGCGCTTCTGGCGCTGACCCGGTACTTACTGCCCGATGAGCTGGATACTGCCGCGCCGGGCATCACGGCGCGGATGGAGCAGGAGCTGGACGCCCGCATCCTGACGCCCTATTTTACAAGCCACTTCTGGTGGATGGGCAACGGCGAAGAGCCTATGTGCAACTGGACGAGCTGGTGCACCCAGAATGTGCTGCTCACCGTTTTTCTGCTGCCCACCACCCAGCAGCAGCGAAAAGCTGCCGTCAAGCAGGCAGCCTACAGCCTCGACTGCTTTTTGAAGGACTACGGCGCGGACGGCTGCTGCAACGAGGGTGCGCAGTATTATCGCCACGCCGGACTGACCCTGTGGGGCTGTCTTGAAATTTTATCCAACGTTGCGCCGGAGGCCTTCCGCCCGCTATTCAGAGAAACAAAGATCAAAAATATCGCGGAGTACATCTGCAATGTCCATGTGGAAGGACCTTACTATCTGAACTTTGGCGATTGCAGCCCCCTGGCCGGGCGCTGCGGTGCACGGGAATACCGCTTTGGACAGGCCGTAGGCAGCGATGCTTTGCAGGCCCTTGCGGCGGCAGATTTCCGCGCCGATGCCGACCCCGACCATTTGCAGAACCCGGACGGCAGCACCCACATCAACCTGTGGTACCGGCTGACCACCGCCTTTGCAGAAGAAGAAATGATGGCGTACTCCGCAACGCCCCGGCACCATTTAACGGTATGGTACCCCAGTGTGGGCGTTTATGCCGCACGGCAGGGCAGCTGGGTGCTGGGTGCAAAGTTTGGCTCCAACGGCGACAGCCACAACCACAACGATACCGGCAGCATTACCGTGTACAAGGACGGAAGACCGTTTCTCATCGATATCGGAGTGGAGAGCTACACCAAAAAGACCTTCAGCCCTCAGCGGTATGAGATCTGGACGATGCAGAGCGCATGGCACAATCTGCCTACCTTTGACGGCGTGCAGCAGCTGCCGGGCGCGGAATACGCTGCCCGGGAGGTGTGCACCGAGGAAAATAGCATCACCGGCGAACTGGCGGGCGCGTACCCGCCCATCCCGGGGCTTACCACCTACCGCCGCAGCGTATCGGTCAGTGAACAGGGCATCACCCTGCGGGACGAAACAGACTATCCCGGCACAGTAGACCTGACCCTGCTCACCGAGCAGCAACCCGTCCCCACTGCGGACGGCTTTGCGGTGGGCACACTGGGCGGCATTCGGTTTGACCCGGGTGCCGTAACGGCTGCTGTTACGCCGGTGCCCATCACCGACCCGCGCCTGCGCACCGCATGGCCGGAAACGATCTATAAGATCACCCTGCATTTCCAAAAAATGCTGAACCTCGAACTGTACTAAGGAGAACTGCCATGGAGACCATCAAGCTGAAAATTCTGGACGAAGCCGGCCACACCCTGATGACCTGTGACGCTGACACCGCCGTATCCCTTGTTTACACCAACTGCTACAAGCCCGGCGACCGGGTGGCGCTGGAGATCGACCATCCCGGCCAGTACTGCGTTATCCAGTTCGAGGACACCATGCCCGAAGCCCTTGTGTATGTGGTCAAGCGGGAGATCAACTTCCACATTCCCTTCGGGGAGCAGGCCATCACCTACTCGCCCAAGAGCTTTGCGGGCAGCCGTCACGTTATCCGGGCACGGCTGGCACTGCCGGAAGAGATTGCCGCCCGGCGGAATCTGGCCTTCAACTGCTATGACGAGCATGGCGACACCGGTTTTTATCCCCACGCCAGCGCCAACGTAGAAACGCGCGGCGAGGCGGTGTTTGCCGCCCGCAACGCCATCGACGGCATTTTTGAGAACAGCGCCCACGGCGAGTATCCCTACCAGAGCTGGGGCATCAACCGCGACCCGAACGCAGCCCTGACGCTGGATTTTGGCCGGGAAGTACTGCTGGATGAGCTGCGCATCACCGAGCGGGCAGATTTCCCCCACGACAACTACTGGGTAAAGGCCACGGTGGAATTTTCTGATGGCAGCCAGCTGGACATCCCGCTGGTGAAAAGCGCCAAACCCCAGAGCGTGGCCTTTGAGCCCAAGCGGGTGCGCAGCCTTGTGCTGAAGGATCTGATTCAGGCCGAGGGGACTTCCCCTTTCCCGGCGCTGACCCAGATCGAAGCCTTTGGCACCGAGGTGAAGTAAAATGAGCATCTACAATGCCCTTTATGGGCGTGACGGCCATGGCGTAGGCCCAAATGAGCCGGAGAAAAAAGGCTTTGCACGCTTTTGCCAGATGGTCGGCCGCGACCTCGGCCAGCTGCTGGGCACGAACCTGATGGTCTGCGTGCTCTGCCTGCCCGCTGCGCTGGGGGTCTCGCTGGGGGTCACCCTGCTCTCGCTGCCGATTACGGTGGTGTGCAGCGCGGTCACCGGTCTGCTGACCGGCCCTGCCATGGTGCTGCTGGCAGACTGCGCTCTGCGCAGCTTGCAGAACGACCCCTCCCAGTGGCTGCCCCGGGCAAAGCAGACCCTAGCCGCCCATTGGAAAGCCGCCTGCGGCTTTGGCTGCATTGGCACGCTGGTGCTGGGGCTGCTGTGCTTTGTGTCTGCCTTTGTGTTTGAAGCCGCCGCGCAGCAGGGGTATTACCCCGGGCTTGCCATTCTCGTTTTTCTGGCGCTGGATTTTCTGGTGCTGGCGGTTCGGGCTACGCTTTGCGCTGCCGTTCTGCCGCTGCAACTGCCCGCCCCGGACAGCTTGCTGCGCCGGGCGGGCAGGCTGCTGGCTGTCGCCCCGGCGCGCTGCGTCCTGGCAGGCGTTCTCATGCTGGCGGGCATCGGCGGCATGATCTTGCTGTTCCCGGTCAGCATCTTCTGGGCGGTGCTGTTCGGCTTCTGGCTGCCGGGGCTGGCAGCGATGCAGACCCTGTTCCCGGTTTTGCGGCAGGAATACGGCGTAGAGGTGCGCAGCATCCCGCGCCCGACAGCGCCGGATAAGCCCCTGACCACACAGGAGCAGAAAAAGCGCTCCCGCGCCAACTGGTGGTATTACAACTGGGGCATCGTGGCGGTGGCGGCAATGGTCATTGTGGGCGTAGCGTATGTGGCACACGGTCTGCTGACCACCGTAGACCCGGACTATACCGTAGCGGTGGTCACGGCAGAGGCTTTGCCGGACGAGGCCGTGCAGCGCTTGCAGACTGCACTGGCAGACTATGCGGAGGATGCTAACGGGGACGGGGCTGTTGTGGTGCAGGTAAACAACTACACATGGAGCGCCGATGCCGCCCTGACCGACATGAACGGCCAGATGGCGGGTGCCACCCAGATGAACACCGACCTTGCTAACGGCGAAAGCAAAATTTGGATCTTGGATGACCCGGAGGGCTTCGAACAGGCCTATGGGGCGCTGAGCGAAAAGCTGGGCGCGGACTGGCAGGCAAAGCTCATCCCGTGGAGCAGCCGGCCCGCCCTTTCCGGGCTGGAACTGGGCAGCTACAACACTGCCGCCGATGGCAGCCAGACTGTTGATATCCAGAGCCGCTTTGCCGGGTACAGCGTAGCAGTGTTTGATGCTTCAGATGCGCTATGGCAGGCGCTCAATTCGTAAACAGAAACGACCGTCCGTTCTCTTTTTGTTTATGTGGTATTCTATACACAGAAAAATAGACGGAGGCATACCGCCATGAATCCCCATACCACGCTGAATCTTGCCAAGATTGCTCTGTGCGCGGTGGAAACCGTACTGAGGAATACTTCGCCCGATGCAGAGGACTATCCCCCAGCCAGTTGAATAAAATAACAACGCTGCAAGTGCTTATCGTCAGGCTGTTACAGATGCAGCAGCATAAAACGGACATCTCTTCAATAAAAAAGTCAAGTAGACTTCAATTTGAGCCAAATAGTAAGACTTCTTATGCTTTACCGTCATAAATTTTTCAAAATCATCTTGACGCACCTTGCGAAACATGATATTCTCTGTCACAAATCCCACTGATTTTGTGGATTGGTTTAAAACCATCCACAAGATGTGGTCGTGTTCATTTTGAACACTGCCTCGCCGTGGATCATCCCTGAAAGATTAACCGCCCCGCAACACACCCGATTCATTTTGCCGCCGATTCACCCCGACAAAATCATCGCTGCGCTGCTTGGGCGGTATTTTTTTACAAATAGAACCTTATGTGGTTGTACAATTCTCTGAAATTCGCTTTCGGTTGTTTGCAGCACAACCTCAAAGCGTTATTCTTGTGCTTGAAAGAAGCAGGACACAGTGTCCGCGCTGTGCCCGGCTTTCTTCATACCGAACCTTGAATCCTTCATAAGCCGTCTGAACGTGATACTGCGCCACAACCTCACACTTTCTGTGGGCGAGCCGGACAACGCCGCTGCACAAACAGGGGCAGGAACTTCGTTCGGAGCAAACGGTGACCCCATTACATGAGCAGAGCCCAGCTACTTATTTTTTGCGTCTTAACAATTTGGAAACATTTGTTGAACTTGTCGGGGCGAGGCCCCTCCATCTGCTATCGCAGACCGTTCTGCCGCTTAAAAGCCCCACTGGGGCTTTCATTGCTGCGCTGCGCTTCGCAAACG
>ERZ860322.2072-NODE-2072-length-10052-cov-3.293488_pt1 | contig 10052 bp, 9 predicted proteins | sample MGYA00509979_ERZ860322 | MGnify/ENA primary metagenome ERZ860322 (study PRJEB30046, sample SAMN00715217) | human gut metagenome | study: EMG produced TPA metagenomics assembly of the A metagenome-wide association study of gut microbiota in type 2...
CCGAAGGAATTCGTCCGCGCAACGCTGCCGCACGGCACGACCACGGTTATCACCGACCCCCATGAGATCACCAACGTCATGGGCACCGACGGCATCGATTACATGTTCCAGGCGACCGAGGGACTGCCCATCGACGTGCGGTTCATGCTGCCGTCCTGCGTCCCGGCCACGCCGATGGACGAATCCGGCGCGAATCTGGACTACCGCGCCATCGACTCCTTCTACGACTATCCCAGAGTGCAGGGTCTTGCCGAGATGATGAACTCCTACGGCGTGATCCACAACGACCCGGAGGTCGTCTCGAAGATCGTCGCCTCGCAGGCGCACCACAAGAAAATCGACGGCCACGCGCCGGGCCTGCAGGGCAAGGATCTGGACACCTACGTCGCCGCAGGCGTCTATTCCGACCACGAATGCGCCACGATGGAGGACGCGCTGGCCAAGCTGCAGCGCGGCCAGTTCATCATGATCCGCGAGGGCACCGCCGCGCGCAATCTGGAAGCGCTCGCTCCCCTGCTCACGCCGCAGTACGCTGAGCGCTGCATGTTCTGCACTGACGACAAGCACCCGAGCGACCTGCTGGAAAAGGGTCATATCGACTATATCGCCCGCGAGGCCATCAACAAATATGGCGTCGATCCCATCATCGCCGTCAAGGCCGCCTGCCACCACGCCTCACGCTACTTCCTGCTCAATAACCGCGGCGCGATCGCGCCCGGCTATCTGGCCGACTTCGCCGTGATCGACAATTTCAAGGACTTCAACGTCGAAATGGTCTTCAAGAAGGGCATTCTGTACTGGAACAACGGCGAACTGCGCGACTTTGAAGCACCGAAGATCGAGGAATATCTCGACAAGCGCGCCCACGACACCTTCCACGTCTCGACGCTCACGCCCGACGATTTCCGCGACACGCGCCAGAGAGGCGTTCTGGGCATGGTCCCGGGCGAGATCATCACGACCGACAACGGCTATGCCGACCACGTCGATCTGGAAAAGGACATTCTGAAGATCGCCGTCGTCGAGCGCCACAAGGGCACGCATCACATCGGCCTCGGCTACATTCAGGGCTACGGCCTGAAATCCGGCGCGGTCGCGACCAGCATTTCGCATGACTCGCACAACATCATCGTCGTCGGCACGAACTCCGCCGATATGGCGTTCGCCGCGAATTACATCGTCGAGCACCACGGCGGCATCGTCGTGGTCGAAAACGGAACGGTAAAGGGTTCGGTCGTGCTGGAGATCGCGGGCATCATGTCCGACCGTCCGCTGACCGAGGTCAACGACCAGCTTGAGGCGGCCAAGGACGCGGCCTTCACGCTCGGCGTCAGCCGGGGCATCGACCCGTTCATGACGCTCAGCTTTATGGCCCTGCCCGTCATCCCCAAGCTCCGCATCACCACCAGAGGCGTCGTCGACGTCGACACCCAGCAGTACGTATAAAATACACAGAAATAAGGCAACCGGCCCGCAGGCGTGTCCTGCGGGCCGGTTCTGATTTTTATGACCGCCTCCGGCGGTATTCTGTCGGCAGCTCGCCGTATGTCTCCTTGAACGCGGCCGTGAACCGGCTCTGGCTCTCGTAGCCGACGGCCTGCGCGATGGCGGCGATGTCATTCTGCGTTTTTAACAGCAGGGACGCGGCCTGCTCCATGCGGTGCTTTTTCATGTGTGCGGCGATCGTCTCGCCGTAGACCTGCTTGAAGCAGCGCTTGAGCGTCGTCGTGTTCATCAGATACTTCCGCGACAACTCCTCAATGGTGACGCGCTCGGCGAGATTGGCCGTCAGCTCGTCGTGGACATGGCGGATGATCTGCTCCTGCGAGTCCTGATAGTCGACGGCCTTTTCCGGGCAGGCGATCTGCATGACCTGCTCGACGATCTCGTGCAAGAGTTTGATCTGTACCGTGTCGCCTGCCTTGTAGTAGACCTCCTTGCCGCACCGGCGGCTCTCGATCAGCCCGCTCTGTGCAAGCGAACGCAGATGGTGCGAGACGGCGGGGCTCGACATTTCAAGCAGCGCCGCAATGTTGATGACGCATTCCTCCCGGTGGCTGAGCAGCCAGAAAATGCGCACCCGCGTCGGGTCGCTCAGCTGCTTGAAAATATCGCACACCGCGCCGAAATGCTCCACATTCTTCAGTTCCCGATGCAGATCTTCCGTGTGTCCATGCGCACCGTGGTCGTGCGGAAGAGAAAACTCCGCCATTGCCCGTTCCTCCTTGTTTTCCCTGTGTCTGTCAATGCCGAAAAGGACGCGGCACAGGCCGCGTCCTTTTTATTCTGCTCTGAATAATCTCAGACCTGCTGCGCAGATTACTTCGCGGTCTTTTCCTTGAGCGCCTTGCCGGCCTTGAAGGTGGGAACCTTGGAAGCAGCGATGGTGATGCTCTCCTTGGTCTTGGGGTTGCGGCCGGTGCGCTCAGCGCGGTGCTTGGTCTCGAAAGAGCCGAAGCCGACGAGCTGAACCTTTTCGTCATTCTTCAGGGAGTCGATAATGGTTTCGAGGGCGGCGTTGATCACGACCTCGGACTCCTTCTTGGAAATGCTGGCTTTTTCTGCCACGGCAGCAATGAGTTCAGTCTTGTTCATCGTTAGATCCTCCTGAAAAGTATCCGGAAGCGGAGCTTCCGGGGTTATATGAGCAAAAAGCAATTTTGCTTTTGATCATCGGGTCTGGTCTTTGGCGGCGTTCCAGAGGGCCGTCAGCTCTTCGAGCGGCAGAGAGGAGAGCGATTCTCCGCGGGCATCGGCCGCCTGCTCTACCTTGCGGAAGCGCGCAATGAATTTTTCGCAGGTCTTTTCAAGCGCGGCCTCGGGATCGACGCCGCAGAAGCGGCCGACCTTGACGGCGGCAAAGAGCACATCGCCAAGCTCTTCTTCGAAATTGGTGCCGGTTTCCACGGCAGCACGCAGCTCCTGCGTTTCCTCGTCGAGCTTATCGAGCGCGCCGGAAACATCGGGGAATTCAAAGCCCGCTTTTGCCGCCTTGCTCTGAAGCTTGTCCGCCCGCCAGAGCGCGGGGAGCGAACGCGCGACGGAATCCATGGCGTCTGCCGTGGTGCGCTGGCCCTTTTCCTGCCGCTTGAGCTTGTCCCAGTTGACAAGCACTTCGTCGCTGCTGTCCGCCTTGCCGCTTGCAAACACGTGCGGGTGGCGGAAGATGAGCTTGCGTACCACATGGTCGGTCACATCGTCGGTCGTGAAGCGGCCGGCTTCCTCTTCCATGTGGATATTGAAGAGCACCTGCATCAGCATATCGCCGAGCTCTTCCTCCATCAGCTCCGGATCGTCGAGATCGAAGGCCTCGGCAGCCTCGTAAGCCTCTTCTAAGAAGTTGCGGCGGTTGGACTGATGCGTCTGCTCGCGATCCCACGGGCAGCCGTCCGGTGCGCGCAGAATGTGCAGCACATCGACAAGATCGTCATATGTGTAGACAGCTTTCTCAGGATAATTTATCATACATTCCCTCCCATTGCAAGGCATTTCTCGGAAATTCCTTGATTTTTCAGGCTTTTTTAGCGCACATGAAGGATCCGGGCGAGCTTTTCGCCCTTGGGCAGCAGCGCGAGATCATCGCGCGTGACGATCCGCAGTGCAAGGACAAGTACAGCGTATACGACGACGGCCACCGCGATCGCCGCGCCCACGCAGACGAGCATGATCGTTCTGCCGCTATTCTCGGAAAGGAGGAAGTGCGCGCAGAGGGCATACACGCCGCGCGCGGAGAAGGCCATCGCAAGGGAGGCCAGCAGCGGGCGCAGGAAGTAGCCGGGATAATTGAGATGGAAGGCTGCGACGCGCGAGACGGCGATGAGGTTTAAAATAGCTGTGAGCGCAAAGCACACGAGCGTGCCGATGGGCGCGCCGTGGATATTGATGGACGGGACGGCCGTGAGGTTATAGTTGAGCACGATCTTCACAACGCCGCCGATGAGCATGGTGAAGATGGGAATATTCACCCGCCCGTAGGATTGCAGAATGGAGTTTGTGATGAGCATCAGGCAGACGAAGATGCTTGCGATGCCGAGCACCGAGAGCAGCTGCCCGCCGAGCGCACCGTCGTAGCGGGGATAAAAGAGACGGAAAATAGGGCCGCTGAGCGACCACAGGCCAAGCCCCATCGGGAAGGCGAGCAGCGCCGTGACGCGGAAGGACGAGCGCACGATGCGCGCGGTCTGCTTTTCGTTGTGCTGCGTGATGGAGGCGGAGACTGCCGGAATGACCGAGGCCGTGAGCGCGACCATCAGCGAAGAGGGCAGGTTGTAGAGATCCATGCAGGCAGAATAGTTGCCGTAGAGCGCGCGGGTCTCATCGAGCGAGTAGCCCAGCGCGTTCTGGAGCTGCCCCTGCACGAGCGAGGTGTCGATCAGCGTGATGATGGACACCATCGACGAGGCGATGGTGATGGGAATGGCCAGCGCCAGCAGGCGGCGCACGATCGCGCGGCCCGACGCGCAGCGCTCGCCGCTTTGCAGGGCGGGACGGTGGCGCAGATAGTTAGCCGCCATGTAGACGAGCGAGAGAATGGTGCCGATGGTCACGCCGCCGATGGCGCCTGCCGCGGCGGATACGCTGAAAAAGCATCTTTTTGATACCGGCAGAACGGTAGCGGATTACGACTACATAGTAACGGGGGATCTTGGCCGTTTTGGCAGCGAGCTTTTTGCCATGCTGCTTGCGGATTCGGGCATAGATATAGGCAACAGGCATCTTGACTGCGGCAACATAATATTCTATTCAAAGCAGAATGTTGATTGCGGCGGCAGCGGCTGCGGCTGCTCCGCAGTGACGCTGAACGGCTACCTTTTGCCGCGCATGGAGGCCGGCGATTTTAACAGGATACTGTTTATGGCTACGGGCGCGCTTATGAGCCCCACGGCAGGCTTGCAGGGCGACAGCATACCCGGCATAGCGCACGGAGTGATAATAGAAAGGCGGAAAAACTGATGCATATGGAAGCGATGGATTATGTGTACGCGTTTATTATAGGAGGCCTTATATGCGTTATAGGCCAGCTATTGATAAGCTTAACAAGGCTAACGCCTGCAAGGATACTGGTATTGTTTGTGGTAGCGGGCGTATTCCTTACGGCGATGGGCTTGTATGAGCCGCTTGTAAGGCTTGGAGGAGCAGGGGCAACAACGCCGCTTACCGGCTTTGGCTACGCGCTTGGCAAGGGCGCTATAGACGGGGCGATGGAGGATGGTATAATAGGCGCGTTTACAGGAGGGATAAAGGGCACCGCAGGCGGAGTTGCCGCGGCGATAGTGTTCGGCGCGCTTAACGCGGCCATATTTACGCCTAAAACGAAGAAATAACAGCGCGAGCGCATTAACGCTGCCGCTTCAGCATTTTGCCTATAAGCCTGCTGATAAGCTCTACGCCGCCGACGGAGTAGCCGGTAGTGCAAAAGCGGCACTCACGGTTTTTTGAAACGATGAACAGCAGAGGATAGTCGTTAGGCTCATTAAATGTTTCCCTTGCAAGCTTGGCTTGAACGTCGTCCTTGTCCAGCAGTATCTCGGCATCCTGCCAGCGCGCAAGGAAGCGGGCGAGGGTTGGATCGTTCGCGGCTTTATCGGGAAGTATAAGCAGCACGCGGCAGCGCTTTGCTATATCGGCGTATTTTTCATAAAGCTCGTTGATAAAATGCTCGGTAGGCTCGTTGGCGGGCCTTAAAAACGCAAGCAGAACGGCTTCGGCTCTGCATAATGAGGATATATCCCTTGCCGTATCGTCAAGCGCATACAGCCTTGCATCGTCAAGCGGTATACGCTGCAGCATGTCCTTAAGCTCAATATTCGGCAAGGAGACGCTTATGCTGAAGCCATCGTTTTCGTTAAGCTCAAAACAGTATGCGTTAAAATGCTGGTTGCCGTTTGGCAGCCTGTTTGTGGCTATCAATAAGTATCTGCCTATGGGGAGCCTGCCGCAAAAAGGCAGCTCTATACAGCCCAATGGAGCATAACTGCTGTTTTTAAGCATGGAAAGGCTCCAATTCTCAAAACAGCTCAGATCATGTTCTGATAAAATGCTTATTGGAGCCGTTTTTATGTTCTCAACATAGCTCCAGCCGGAATCGAGCAAATACTGCGCCTTGCCGGTGACGGGGTCTAACCTTGCAGGAACGCCGGAGAGCCTAAGCCTTGCTACGGCGGCCTCCTCCACGCTGAAGCCGAGCTTGTTGAAATCATTCCATATGCTTATGGGCTTAACGCCTATGCGCGGGCAAAGGATATTGTCAACAAAAACGCTTTCGGCATATTTGAATCCGGCATAATACGGCATGGCGCGCTTAAGGTGATATTCAAGCACGCCGGCTTTTGTGTCCCTAAGGTCCTTTTCAGCCAGGCTTTCTAAAAGCTTTATGGCCAAATGCTCGCTATCATCGCTATGCTCAAGCAAGAACGCGCCTGTCTCGGCTATGTTTCCGCAGGACTTTTCAAGTATAGGCAGCCATTCCTTTTTATGATTGCCGCGCTTAATAAAATCATCATACGCAAGCCTGGCGTGCCTTGCGCGCTTATTGGCGGCTTCAAGCAGCATGCTTCTTTTTCTGCTTTCGTCCGCTTTTGAAGTATGCGCAGCCGCCCCTGCAACGGGAGCAGGCGCACGGAAAACGCCGCTGATGAAGCCTGTAAGGGCTCCGCACAGCTCTACGGTTACGCTGCGCTGCTTTTCAGTATCGACGTCTATGCTGCCATAGCGGCCGCCATGCTCAACGAATATATGTACGCTGCCCTTTCCGATGGTTATAGAAGCCCTGCCCGCGGCATCGCTTGTAAGCACGGCTATATCCCTGTATGTCGCCATGTTAAGCACCTGAATATGCACCCTGGCGTTTGCAGCGGCCTTGGCTCCGCTTTTTATATGTATATCCAATCCTACCGTATCGGCATAGCGGAACGTTTCATTAAGAAGATACGCATCGTTACGCTTTTCTATTATTGCTTCATTATCAAGGCCATAGGCTGAAAACGCCCGCGCATGCACGAGCATAGCCCTTCTTGACGCGGCCATGAACCAGCCCCTGTCGAGCACGGTCTCCGCCTCGCAGGCGCCTATGAAACGCCAACAGCCGTCAACATAAGCTTCTACCCAGGCATGGTTATCGTCGCAATGGCTCCACCATGGCGCGTATACCTGCCTTGCAGGTATGCCTATGCTCCTAAGCGCCGTGACCGCAAACACGGATTCCTCGCCGCAGCGGCCTTTTGCGGAAAGATACGCAGTCATAGGGCCTTCCGTGCGCTCGTCAGAAGCCTGGTATGTAACATGTTCGCAGCACCAAAGGTTAGCTTCAAGCACAGCCTGTTCCATGCTGAGCCCCGATACCCTTTCGATGAGCTGAGAGTGAAAAAAGAGGCGGCAGCTTTCAAGCTTTTCGTTGTTCACCCTTGGGCAAAGCACGAAGTGGGCAAATATATCCTGCGGGATGCGCTGGCGCCATGTGTCGTCATTATATGTTTTAAGCGCAAGCTCAGCCTCCTCATAAAACGTATCGAAGCTCACGTTTTGAATGTCATACCTTGGCAGCGTGCCGTAAAGATAAAGCATGGCGTAAAGGATATCGCCGTCAAGCTCGTCCATACGCGCTGCCGCATTGGCGGATATGATAGCTTTTCTAAACTCAAAATTATGCCTTGCATATTGCTTAAAGCTGTCTGTAAACATGGCTATTCCTTTAATGTTACCTTCAAGACGGTATCCATGCTGTCCGGAAGTATTGGGTCCGGGCCAAGCTCGGCAAATGCAATATCCTGATAATCGCTGTGTACCCAGCTATCGGATAGCGCGATCTCCCGGCCGTCGCACAAAAGACGCATGCTTTCTATGGCGTCAGCTTTTATGCCGTATAGAGGAAGCGGGCCGAGGGTGTTTTCAAATATATGCAGATACAGCGTGCGCCCGTTTCTTGTTATCCTGCCCCAATCCGGCTTTTCAAGCATGCTCACGCCGCAGCCGAATACGCTTTCGCCGTTCACATCGACCCAGCGGCCTATTTTGTTCAGTATATCAAGCGCTTTTTGGGGTATCCTGCCGTTGGCGTCCGGCCCAACGTTAAGCAAAAAGTTGCCGCCCTTGCTCACGCACTCAACAAGCTTTTTTTGCAGCATCTCGGCGCTCATATAATAATTGTCCGTGTCGCAGTAGCCCCAGTTGCGGTTCATCGTAGCGCATACCTCCCAGTATACGGGCCTCCCTTCAGGATCGAACAGGCCGTATGGCGGCACAATCTTTTCGGGGCTTACAAAGTCGCCGTGATATGCCGCAGGCCTGCCCTGCGCAAGCGAGCCGAAGCCTTCGCCGCTGCATTCAAGCCTGTTGTTAAGTATTATCCCGGGCTGCAACGTGCGCACCATGTCAACAAGCCTGCTCGCGCGCCACTTCTCGGCACGCATATCGTCATATGAAAAATCAAACCACAGTATGTCTATCCTGCCGTAGTTGCTGCAAAGCTCTTTTACCTGGGTGTGCATGTAGTCAAGATATATGTCAAAGTTCCTGTTCTCGTTGCTGTATTCCGCATGGTTGCGCATGGGGTGCTGCCTGTCGCCATAATGAGGAAAATCCTTATGATGCCAGTCTATAAGCGAATAGTACAGGCCAACCTTAAGCCCTTCGGCGCGTGCAGCGTCAACAAATTCTCTCACTATGTCGCGCCCAAGCTTTGTGTTTGTGGATTTGAAATCGGTGGTTCTTGTGTCGAACAGGCAAAAACCGTCATGATGCTTGGCGGTGAGTATAATGTACTTCATTCCGGCGGCCTTTGCGGCTTTTGCCCAGGCCTTAGCGTCAAACGCCTTCGGGTCGAATTCATAAAAGTACTTCATGTATTCTTCCTCGGGCATTTCCTCGCTGCTCCTTACCCATTCTCCCCTTGCGGGTATGGCGTACAAGCCCCAATGTATGAACATGCCAAAGCGCGCGTCAAGGAACCATCTCATTCTGCTTTCGTATTCGCGTCTGTCAAAAGTATACATATGAACCTCCTCAAAGCTGAGCTAAGCCCTCTACTATATCTGCGACCTTTTGAAAGTCTACTGCTCTATATGTAACCTCATCAGGATACAGGCAGCCGCCATAGTGTATGGAGCGGTCGTTTGCGGCGGAGTGGTCAAAGCTGCTCCTGTGTGCGGAAAGATGTATCTGAGTGCAGCCGGTATGCTCTATTATGGCGCGCATGTTGTTTAGCCTTATGCCCGCGCCAGGGAGTATCTCTATGCGGCCAGATGCATGGCGTATCATGCTTTTTATGGTGTCCATACCCTCAAAAGCCGTGGGGTGCTGCCCGCTTGTAAGCACCCTTGTAATGCCTATGTCTATAAGCGCGTCAAGCACGCTTTTCCAATCCGGCACAACGTCTATGGCTCTGCTGAAAACGCTTTCCTTTCCCATGCCGGCGGCCATTTGGGCAAGAAGCCTGGTGCGATTATAGTCGATGCTGCCGTCCCCGTTCAAAAAACCGAACACTATGCCGTCCGCACCGTTTTTCAAAAAAAGCTCCGCATCTTCAACAGCGGTTCTGAATTCCGTATCGCTATAGCAGAAGCCGCCCTCCCTTGGCCTTACCATGGCTATGATCTTAAGCTGTGGCGCTTCGCTCCTTACTACCTTAAGCGTGCCAAGGGACGGCGTAAGCCCGCCGTGGAACATATCGCAATTAAGCTCGACCCTGTCTGCTCCTGCATTGCAGGCTTCAATAGCGTCATAGGCGCTGCCGCAGCATATTTCTAAAACCGTACGCACGGGCTTATCCTCCTTGATTATTATGATAAAGCTAAGCCTGTTAACTTATAGTCTACCATAAACAGGCAGTGTATTCTATATATTTTGCCAGGCAATACCGTGCTGCTGCACATGCACACCTTTTGGGCCAAATGAGTAATATATCTTAGAATTGCCCATCGGGGCAAATAACAAGGAGGAAAGCATAATGTGTAGCTTTTGCAACGGTAACAACTGGTGGTGGATAATCATACTTATCCTGCTTGCCGGCGGATTCAGCAACAACGGCTGCGGCTGCGGCTGCAACGATGACTGTG
>ERZ860322.2073-NODE-2073-length-10048-cov-3.149305_pt1 | contig 10048 bp, 9 predicted proteins | sample MGYA00509979_ERZ860322 | MGnify/ENA primary metagenome ERZ860322 (study PRJEB30046, sample SAMN00715217) | human gut metagenome | study: EMG produced TPA metagenomics assembly of the A metagenome-wide association study of gut microbiota in type 2...
CGCGGCAATAGGCTACGCAGTCTATCTGCTCGGGTATCTGCTGCTCACGGCGATATTGCATTCGATGAATTCAACCGGGCTCAGCGAAATAACGGAGCATTTCGGCGCGCCGCAGTTGTGGCAGGCGGCAATATTCTGCGCGGTTTTGTTTGCCGTTTGCAGCGTCAATCTGTATTCCAAGGTCAGCAGGCTGATGAAATACAGCATAGTTGAGAATATAAGGGAGCTTTAACAGATGAAAAGAATATTTGCAATTTTCGCCGTGCTTTGCCTGCTGCTCCTCCCCTGTCAAGCCTTTGCGGCAGAGGAGACAGCCCCCGAGGCGCCGAAGCTGATAGTCACGGGCGTTGCCGTCCCCGGCGGTGAGCTGGCGGCGGGCGAGAGCGCGGGAATAACCGTGACAATAAAAAATATGAGCCGCAGCAGCGCCGCAACATCTGTAATGTGGAACGGAAACTGCGAAGAACCGGCTCTGATAACGGCCACACCCTTTCATCCAAACTTGACGCTTCATCCGGCTTTCTGCTGCAGATTGTCCAGCAGAACGGACGCTGCGGCTTTGAGAATATTGTCCGCCTGATCGCAGCCATAGAGATACCATTTGAGGCTCGCCGGGCGGCGCTGCGCGACTTGTTCGAGCGTCCAGCCGCGGCAGGTGCCGATCTGCACCACAACGGCCTTGGCTTCGTCCACCGTCATACGCTGCGTGATCTCGCTGACATCCATATCTGCCGTATAGGACGCGGCCTGTGGCTGTTCTGCAACTTCTTCCGCAGCTTCTTCCTGATGGGGCGGTACGACATGAAGCTCAGGCGTTTCTTCCACAACAGGCGCCGTTGTTTCCACGACAGGCTGCTCAGCGAGCGCGGAATCCGTATCCATCGTCTGCGGTGTTTCTGTGACGGTTTCCTCCACAATGGGCGCAATGGATGTTTCGGTTTCTTCGGCAGATGCTTCTGCCTGGATCGGCACTTCTGACCCAAACAGCTCGCCGCCGTAGTCGCGGCTCACGTCGCAGAACTGGATGCCGAAACCGGCGTTTTCCAGCGCCATGTTGAGCGCGTCCTCCTGCGCGGCACGGAGAAATTCCCCGCCGGGGATATTCTCCCTGCGCTGTTCGGAGGTAAAGCTGGCGGCCGGAACCGGATCGTCCTTGCTGAAATAAACCTGCGCTTCGATAATTGCCAGCTGGTCGCTGATGCGCAGCGGCTTCAGGAGCATCCTTCCGTTCGGGCAAGCCAGACGGAACCAGAGCCGCTTATAGCGGAGATCCAGCTTCCAGACCGGGTGCCCGGTTTTGACGGAGATCGTTTTGCGCAGGAGCTTCATCGGGTCAAAGCCCGGCACCTTGCGCAGCTGCTGCACAGCGGCGTTGTTCATCACAGTGGATTTGTTGTCATTCATTTCTTAGAACTCCTTCCATAAATAAAATAAGAGATGACTGCGCAAATTCTGCACATCCATCTCAACTTAACCGGCTTTTTTCAATTTCTGCTCTGTCGCGCCCTGCGGCAGAGCCTTTTGTCTGAATACCTGATTGTACTTTAAGATCCGTTCGGCAAGGCAGGTGTTCCGTTTGACCTTTCTGCCGGAGTGGATCGCCAGAAACAGTGCGCGCTTCTGACCGACCAGAATGACACGCTTCTTTGCGCGTGTCACGGCGGTATAGATCAGATTCTTCGTCAGCAAAATGCGGTGCGCCATTAAAATGGGGATAATGACCGTTTCGTACTCCGAACCCATGGATTTGTGGATCGTAATGGCATACGCCAGTTCCAGATCGCCGAGCTGCGTTTTGGAATACTCCACGATGCGCCCATCATAATCCACGCACAGCTTGTCGTGGAGGATCTTGCAGATGCTCCCGATGTCACCGTTGAACACACCCTTGAATTTCTGCTTACACGCGGAATCATAACCTTCCAGATTGTAATTATTCTTGGTCTGCATCACACGGTCGTGCAGACGAAAAATACGTTCTCCGAACGCAAACTCCGGAATCTTTTCCGTATGCGGATTGACCGTCTCGCGGATCAGCGCATTCAGTCCGTTGGAGGACGCTTCTCCATCCGTCCGATAGGGCGAGATGATCTGAAGCTGTCCAATGGACGTATCCTGCAATTCCCGCAGATAGAGCGTCTGGATCTGCGCTGCGGTTTCCTCCTGATTTTCTGCCTTGACGAACTGAAAATCCGGACCATAGAACAGGCTGCTGTTTTCCTCGTTGATGAATTTGGCATTGTAGGCGATCAGGCTGTCCTTGGATTGCCGGAAGATCTCATCGAGAACCGTCACCGGCACGATGCCGCTTCCAATCAGCTCCGCGAACACATTGCCCGCGCCGACGCTCTCCAGCTGATCGACATCGCCCAACAGCAGGAGTTTCGTGTCCTTCTGTAAGCGCGTAAACAGCTGATGCGCCAGCCACATATCCACCATGGACGCCTCATCCACGATCAGAAAATCAACTTGCAGCGGCTTATCCTGCTTGTCCTTGCTGCAAAAATCGCCCTGCAAGCCAAGCAGACTGTGCAGCGTCAGCGCCTCCAGCATACCGGTACTCTGTGCCATGCGTCGGCTGGCCTTGCCGGTCGGTGCGGCGAGGACGATGCGGTTTTTGGGGTGCAAAATCCGGTAAACCTCGATGATGGCTTTCAGCACCGTCGTCTTGCCGGTGCCGGGGCCGCCCGTGATGATGGAGAGATTTCGTTCCATCGCCACCTCAACGCCGCGGCTCTGCCGCTTTGTCAAGTGCAGACCCAGCTTCTGCTTGACCTGTTCCAGCGGGAGCGTCACGTCAATTTTTTCTGTACTCTCCATGAGCATGGCTGCCGCCTTTGCTGCGGTCTCCACCTCCTGCATGAAAATGTGCGGAAGGTATAGTCGCCCGCCGTCCGAAACAATTTCGTTATCTTCTGCCATCTGCTGCAATTTCTGCTCCACCTCTGCGCGCCTGACTTGCATCTGGGGCAGCGGGATCGGCTCATTGAGAAATTGCAGGGATTCTGTGATCAAGGCATTGACCTCCAGATACAGATGTCCATGCTGCCGTGCGTTTTCCAGTGCGCAGATCATCGCGCCGTGGATACGAACCGGGTCGTGCGGGTCGCCGCCGGACTTGCGGATGATCGTATCGACGCGCCTGAATCCAAACCCGGATATTTCACAGAGCCGGAACGGGCTTTTCCGCAGAATATCCGTACAGGCGGGGCCGAAGTGCTGATAGATCTTCATCGCCGTCACAGGCGTGACCTGAAACGGCGTCAGCAGCTCCATAATATCCCGCATGGCGCGGCTTTCTGCATAGCACGTCTTGATCTCCTCCAGCTTCTGTTCCGTGATGCCGCGGATCTCCAGCAGCTTCTCCGGGTGATACTCCAGCACGTCGAGCGTATCTGTGCCGAACCGCTGGACGATGCTTCTGGCCGTGCTTTCTCCGATGCCTTTGAGAAGGCCCGATGAAAGATAGCTCAGAAGTCCTTCCGTTGTTGGCGGCACAAGCTCGTGCCAGTTCTCTACGTGGAACTGCAAGCCGTATTTGCCCTCTTTCCAATCGCCCTCGATCTCCAGCTTGACAGAGTCCGTCTGCGGCAGTCCGTAGCCGACAGCAGTGAACCGAAGCATCCGGTCACGGAACGTATATTGGGAACGGGCTTCTTCCGGAACAGACGGATCATCCGTGCGCATCCGAAGAATGGTGTATTTGCTGGCTTCATTGAAGTAGATGAGCTTGTCATAGACTGCAATCATTCGTTTTTCACCTCACTCAAGCGGCGGGCTGCGCCGCGATTTTGATGCTGAACCGTCTGGACTCCGACGTTTCCACAAACTGCTCGTAAATCTCCGGGTAAACCTCCCGCAAGCGAACCAGATTATCCTTGGAGATGCCCTGCCTGCGAATGGGATTGTAGGAGATAACGTAGCTTTGTTCACCGTCCACGCAGATTGCGCAGTCTTTGCCGTCCAGCTCGCTGACCAGCAGACCCTTGAGCTGCTGCATCTGCGCGTCCAACTGTGTGACCTGTTTTGCAAGCGCGTTTTTCTCCTCCTGAAGCTGCAAATACTGGTGGATCTGCGTGACCTGCGGTGCGCCGAACGCTGCCGGCGGCAAGTCTTTTCGGTCAATGCCTTTCCATCTCTGCAAACTCTGCAAAATGAGGTCGCCGCTTTCCGTATAGTCCGGCGGGCATTGCTTCTGGACATGGTCATTCCAGAACGTATCCTCCAGCGCGATCAGCTCCGACTCATAGGCATAGTCCCGGTCCAAATGCCGGATGATGACCTCATCCTCATTGTTTCCATACAGGCAGCAGAAGTAGACCCTGTCCAGATTCATGACTGACATATAATGCCGACCCTGAGATTCGTAGTACACCGGAACGATCTCCTCGCCGTTGTACCACCAGTTTTCTTTGGCATTATAATTTGTCGTCTTGATCTCCAGAATGGCATTGTCGCCGTCCGGAAGCTCCACAAGGTAGTCCAGATCCGCCAGCATCCACGGATACAGCGGGTGCTGGAACATGACCTTCCGCTGAAAGATATGCAGCCCGGTTTTCTTCGCAAAAATCCGTGCGACCAAGTCTTCCAGCAGATGCCCCATCTCCAGAGCGACCCAGTTTTCATCCATGTCCGCCTTTACGACGTTCAGCTTGTCATAGTACAGATCCCGTGCTGTCCGCCAGGGCGAAATGCCGAGGATCGCCGCAGCGTCGCTGCCGCCGATGCCCCGCCGTCGATAGGACAGCCATTCTTCGTTGCTCAGGTTACCTGTGTCTACCAACTCCTGCGGCTCATACTTCAGCCACAACACCATTCTTTTCTCCCTTCTTCCACACCCGCAGCCGTACCACACGCTTCCGCTCGTGAACCGCTTTGCGATGATACGCCGCAGACTGCCGCTGCCGTCCTCCGGGACGCCATTTCTTTCGTGATTTCATTTGGTTGCCGCCTTTCTCAAAAAATATATCCTCAAAGCCTTTCGGCATTTGGGCAAAAAAAGAACGGGAACTTCCTGCGGCGCAGCTTCTTCTGCGTCGCGGTCATTCCCGCAATCTGTGGGCGTTGCGCCCAAAAAAGAAATCCGGCAGAAACCTGTCCTGCGGACATGGCAATTCTACCGGAAATCGTAAAAGCCTGACAATACGTGTGCAAGTCGGAATACTCCGAACGCTGCGGCTGTCGTGCCACAAGCGGTATGCACAAATCTCAATTACAAGCCAACTTTACCACAAGATATTGTGGTTGTCAAGGAAAGGGCAGCTTACGGCCACTTGGAAGTCAATTCCTTCCGGAGATATTCATACTCCGGAAGCTGTTCAAAAAACGGCTGCCACCGGCGCAGGATCTCAGCACGCTCCAACGGGTCTGCCGTTTCTATGGAATGTTCGTTTTCTGTCAGCAGGAGCACATCCAGCGCAATGTCCTCCAGCATGAGTTCGCACAGTCCTTCTGCCGTTTCAATGCGCCGCGCACTATCTACATAGTCATAATTCGTTGAAATGTCCAGCAGGACATATCCCACCTTGTCCGACCAGACAAGGTCAAAGGCATCGCTTTCCTTCAGCCGCTCCGCAAACACCGAGATCACCCGATCCAGCTTCTGTTTTTCCTGTTTTGTGTAAATCATGATTATCCCTCCATAATCGCGTTATGTTTTAGCTGCATCATTTCCTATCACGAATTATGGCATTTTGTCAATGATGGGATTTCTAAATGGCGCAAATTGACTGAGTCAGCTTTAAGAATCCGACTGAATGAGATCGTAAAATTTGGCTGATTCGGATAGCACAGAGAATGCACTGTCGCTTGGATTATCTCGTTTTAGACCGTGGCGTTACCTTTGGTGTCGTAGTCATTTTGATAATTTACCATGCTGCCATGTCTTGAATCCATCTTTTGAAGTGTGGGCATTGTTTCATGATTGTATGGATCCCCATAGCATCTGAAAGCTGTGTTCCATTTTTGATTTTTGCATATCCGGGGATCAGCGCCTCCAGTCTTTTTGACGGCGCGGTTTCTGGAGAATTGTTGATATGTTCAGGCGTTTCAAATTCTTCGCGAATTCTTTGAACAGCAGTAACTACTTCGTCTCCGGCAATCAAAGAAAATGTTTCTGGTTTGGAAAATAAAATCCCTTCAAACTCATGGAGCATGAAATGGAATTTGCAGTTACGCTCTCCAATGTCCTCGTTGATAATGGATTCGATTTTGTTGATCCGTTCAAAAATATCTGTGGTTGCATCGGCAATACCTGGGGTGTCGCTGGGCATCGCATAGTAGTCAAACATGGTCGTTACATACTCATGGGGATGGCTTTTGCAAAGAATCATTAGTTCGCTTTTGATCTTTGCATAGCGGCTCACCCCGCCGCGATATTTCCTGTTGGCATCTCGCCTTGTTTCACAGACAATAGGGCGTACATAAATGCCCAGAGCGAAAAAGTAAGGATACAGTACAGTGTTAATAAAGGATTCTTCTGTGGGACCTTCGCAATAAATATAAATCGTTTTCATTTCGAGAGTCTACCTCCCAAAATGTTCTTCTTCCAAAGATCACCCAATGTGTAGTCTCCATCCAACCACAGCTTGAGCTGTTCCGAGTCTAAGCGTCTGAACTCAGAACCGTTGTCGCTTCTATCGACTACAATTACATCTTCTACATCAAATTCATTTAACAATTCCACGGACTGCGTTGAAATAATAATTTGCTTTTCGTTGGAAAGCTGACGCACCATTTCAGCGAAGATCGTGATCGCATAGGGGTGTAAGCCGAGTTCCGGCTCATCGACAATGATAGTGGCCGGCTGCAATTCATGCGGCTGCAGTAAAAGTGTAGTCAAGCAAATAAAACGCAGCGTTCCATCTGAAAGCTGAGAGGCATTAAAGATATCCTCACAGCCGGTCTGTCGCCACCGCAGGACAATTTGCTCTTCATTGCCCTCCTGCGGATCCAAAACAAAATCCGAAAAATACGGGGCGACCAAGCGGATCGTATCCACAATCTCCTCGTAATTCTGTTTGAAGTGATTTTTTAGCCGATATAGGAATGCTGCCAGATTTGCAGCATCGTACATAAGCACTCTGTTGTTTGAGATATTGTGTTCTTGCTTGACTCTAGCGCCCTTTCCTGTGTCATGGAAATGATATACGCGCCAATTCTGCTTGCGAAGAATAGGAATCACATAGCCGTCAATTTGATTATGCGCACCGGTTTCCCAATTCGATTCACTATGACCGCGCCCAATATTGGTTTCATTGTCCCAACCGCCATGATAGCCGAAGTATTCCTTTTGGAAGATCAACCGGTTATCATCGGTAGGCACCAGAACAAAACCATAAGAATTCTGCCCAAAGAATACTTCAAAGTCAATTTCCTCCGTTTCTTTTCGCCCTTTGTACAAGAGAGAACTTAAACCGCTTTGACCAACAGATACCTGGAGATTCTTGGATAGAATGTTTTGAAGGAAAGAAAAAGAAGAAATAAAGTTGCTTTTTCCTGCACCGTTGGAGCCGATAAGCACATTGATTTTCCCGAAAGAAATATCACAGCTTTTAATTGATTTGAAGCCATGGATTGTCATGCGACTCAGCTGCTCTTTCTGCAATGGCATATGACCCCTCCGAACTAAGATGAAATATTGTTTTCATTATAGAAGAAAATGCAGGGAATAGCAAGTGAATTATGATGCAGCGGCACAATGCAAACGTTCTGGCCGGATATTTTTATTCGAAATATTTTTGATCATTGTGCAGAAAAAGTCGAAGTGCTCCCTATTTTCTTAGTGTAAGAACCTTCAAGCAATGCACCTTGACAACCGAACACCCATCTGGCAGGGAGATACAGCAGCCGCGGACAGTATGCGACGACATGAGCGTACCCACGGCCTAACGCTGCACAGCAGCGACTGCAATACGTGCTCTTGACCGGAGCGCAGGAACGGACTGCCGGATGGCTAACCCAACTAACGGGAGGATCAAAAATGAAAAATACATCGCCATACAGCAAGCGCTCGCTGAAGCGTCTCGCGGACTACCCGGATGTTTTGACCGTAGAGGAAGCCAGTGAATTGCTGGGCGTTTGCACGAAAACTGTGTACAGTCTGATTAAAAAGGGTGATTTGAAGAAGCTCAATGTTGGTCGGCTGTTCCGCATTCCCAAGCGTGAAATTTTACGCTATCTGGGAATTCATGAAACAAAATAAGAATTCATGCAGAATTTGATGGAATGTCGTTGAAAATCGTGGACATCTGCCGTATAAGTTTTATATAGGCAATGGCAGGTGAGTTTGCGGCTCGTGAAAGGAGCAATGAAATTTGTTATCGGGTCATCTGCGAGAAAAAAACAACACTTATTACGCCGTCTTGAACTGCAAGCACAGCGACGGCAAACGCTATTCAAAATGGGTTTCCACAGGAATTGCTGTAAAGAAAGGCAACAAGCGCGCAGCGGAGAAAAAGCTGGAGGAATTCTGCACAACCTACGATGAGTACGGGAATCTTCCGGGTGAAAAACCGGAAGCACAGCAAAATGCACAGCTCGCGACAGTCGGTAAGATTTCCTCTGACATTCTCTTTTGCGACTATATGCTCACATGGCTGTCCTATGTAGAAACAGAGGTCGATCCTGTCACATACAGCGGCTATTGCAACTGTGTCGAAAACAACGTTTATCCCTATTTCAAAGAAACCGGCATTAAACTGTCTGAGCTGGAGCCGGCGCATCTGCGTGAGTTTTACAGGTATGAACGAAAGGGCGATCCAGAGCACGGACGAAAGCAGAAAAAGGGAACGACCGTTGCACACTATCACGCTGCCATCCACGCAGCATTGGAACTGGCACTTGAAGACAAAGTGATTTTAAGTAACGCAGCACATAAGCAGCGTCCAAAAACCGAACGTTTCATTGGCAGCTTCTATATGCCGGATGAGGCACTGGAGTGTATCCATGCAGCCGAAGGAACTCGTCTGGAGCTGGCTGTCCTGTTTGGATTCTTTTATGGCCTGCGGCGAAGTGAAATCGTTGGCTTGAAATGGCAGAACTTCGATTTCGCGAACAACCTGTTTACCATAGCGCACACGGTAACAACGTATTCACGAAAAGGAGAACATACTGTTATTTACGCCAAAGACAAGGCGAAGAATGCGTCCAGCATCCGTACTCTGCCGCTGATTCCGCTTTTTCAGAAGAAACTGCGGGAGCTTCGCAAGCAGCAAAAGGAGGATCAGCGCCTGTTCGGTAATTGCTACAATCGGAAATACCTCGGATATGTTTACGTCAATGAAATTGGCGAGCTGATCAAACCAGACTACATTACAGAAGCGTTTTCAAATCTGTTGAAGAAGAATGGCTTGCGGCATATCCGCTTTCACGATACGCGGCACAGCTGCGCAAGCTTATTGCTTCGCAACGGCGTAGCTATGAAGGATATTCAGGCATGGCTGGGCCACAGCGATTATAGTACAACAGCAAATCTTTACGCGCATCTTGAGGTGTCGGAGTCCGTACAGCGGTCAGCCAGTCGACTGAACAGCGGACTGTTCCATAATGCTGCTGATTTGTCCGAGTTGCCGACGGGCGACGACGATCTGGAGGAAACCGGATAAAGAAAAACAGAGGCAAGCAATCGCTTACCTCTGTCTGGCGGAGAGTTAGGGATTCGAACCCTAGGTGCCTTGCGGCACACAGCATTTCGAGTGCTGCACCTTCGACCACTCGGACAACTCTCCATATCCCAACTTTATTTTACAACTTTTTCTCTCATTTTCAACCGCAACTTTCCTTGGCATTCCAGAAGTTTTCAGGAAGTAGGGGAGAAAAAAGGAGGGAAAAACGGGATTACGCGAAAAATGTGAAATCAAAAAAGCCAGTATTCATGCGGGTTTGCGGGCGAAAAGTTTCCATAAATCCCTAATGCTTTCGAGTCAGGGCCGTTATAACCACTTCGATACCGCTCCGTGCGGGCATATTATAACAGGCGGTTCTGGGAAAAGCAAGATAAATTTCGCACTCAGGTCTTTTTGATGAACTGACGGCTGCATTTCGGGCA
>ERZ860322.2082-NODE-2082-length-9987-cov-3.187273_pt1 | contig 9987 bp, 8 predicted proteins | sample MGYA00509979_ERZ860322 | MGnify/ENA primary metagenome ERZ860322 (study PRJEB30046, sample SAMN00715217) | human gut metagenome | study: EMG produced TPA metagenomics assembly of the A metagenome-wide association study of gut microbiota in type 2...
GCAGCGCCTGCGGGCCTTCCGGACAGCAACAAGGGGCCGCTCCCGGAAAGGAGCGGCCCCTTGTTTTTTTATTGTTCCGCTGTGCAGACGCAGAGCAGATCAGTCAATGAGACCCTTGTCCTTTGCATTCTGCCAGGTAAGGCAGACGCGCAGCTTGCTGACCGGGAAGCACGGATGGAACTTGTTGTTGTCCTCATCGAACTTCATCAGCTCCTGCTCCACCATCCAGTGTGCAGCCTTCTGGGCATCGGTGTCGGCGGCGTCAATGTCCGCATACAGGTCCTCATCGGTCATGTTCTGCGGCTCCGGCTTGCCTGCACGCTCCCAGACCAGCTTTGCCAGCTCGATGCGGTCAGACGGCAGGGGGAGGCCCTGCATGTTCATCAGACGGTAGATGCCGGTGCCGGTCTCATAGGCACCCAGGATTACAGCGCCGCCGATGATGACACCGGGCAGGACGGGGTCCACGGGGCCCACCGGGTCCACCGGGTCTACCGGATCCACAGGCGGCTCCACGGGGTCCACGGCTTCGTACACGGCTCTGACCGTCACGTTGCCTTTGGGCATTTCAAAGTTCGCCGTGGTATGGTCCTCCTCATTGGGGAAGCTCAGCAGGTCATTCATTTCATTCTGTACAACGCCGTTCAAGATCACGATCCCGGTCCAGCCTGCGAACTTCTGTCCATCGGGGGCTGGGTCTGCGGTCAGGGTGACCGGGGTGCCTTCGTAGATCTCGTCATTGGGGTCAACCTTAGTGTCAACGCCCCCGACCTTGATCGTTGCCGTGGCATCCTTGGCGGTCAGGGTGTAGCCGGGTGCCCGTTGGGTCAGGTAATAATAGTGCTGTGCCTTGTCATACGCCACGCGGTAGCCATCCTGGCTCACAAGGTTCAGCTTGTTTGCATTGCCTGCGACCGTGAGCTGACGGCCTTCTTTCGGGTCGGCAACCTTGATGATGGTGGCTTGGGTGGTAAAGGTATCGCTGATGGTGATCTTCTTGCCGGACTCGAGGTAAATATCGCTGTCGTTCCCCTCAAACTCGGCGCTCTTCAGCTCTGCGGAGGCGTTTTCGCCCTTACCGAGATAAATGCCGTATTTGCTGTTTTGGATCGTGCAGTTCTCAACGACCAGATTGCCGCCTTGCACATAAGAGTAATCCGACCCTGCCGGTTCGCCCGAAGAAATGGCAGCATTGCCGCCCGTGCAATCCACAGTGGCACCATTGACGCTCAATGTGCCGCCGTTCCATACCTTCAGTGCAGGGGACTCGTAGCTAAGCTTAGGCGGCTCCTGGTTGATATACTCGTTGGTGTTGGTATAAGTACCGCCGAAAAGGTTGGCGGTGGCGCCCGTCACAAACACATCGCAGTAGGTTCCGGTGACATCAGCATTTGTGACGTTCAGCGTTGCATTATTGGCGACGCGCAGCGTCGGACGGTCTGGGTGTACCTCGGCCTTATTGCTGGAGTAAGAGCCGCCGACGACATTGACCACACTGTTGTCGATGGCGTTCAGGACCCAGCCCGCGCCGGAGGCTGTCACATAATTGAAGGACGAGTTGGTGGAATTCTGGATCCAAAACGTTGCGCTGTCGCTATAGCTGCAGTCGTAGGTGCCGCCGTTGACGGTCACATTGGCTCCATCTGTTTCAATAGCACGCGTGATGGCTTTCATGGTGAGATGGTCAAACGTCCAGCTGCCGCCGCACAGATAGCATGCGGGCCTGCTGCCACACTGCCAGTTATAGGTGCCGCCGTGAAGCACTGCGGTGCCCGTGAAGCTGTTTTCGGCATAGAAGCAGCGGCTGTAGGCGAGGCCCTCTGCCGTCTTGATGGTCTGCCCCTCAGCGTTGACGGTCACGCTCTTGGCTTTGCGGACTGTAATAAAGGCCGCACTACCCTTAGCAAAGGTCGTTTCTCCGGTGACGTTGATGACCACATCGTCGTCCTCAGCGTCGATCACGATCCCATCTGTATAGGTACCGCTCATGGAATAAACCTTGCTGCCGCCATGCTCTTCAATGAACTCCTTGTTGATGGTCTCGCCGCCGGTCAGGGGGCAGGCCGCTGCCACCTCTCCGGAGGGCTCTGCAGGCGCATCGGAATTTTCCTGTGCGCTCACATTGCCTTCAAATTCTGTACTTTCCTCCAGAGCAAATGCGCTCACGGGAAGGACAGAGGTCATCATGCAGCCTGCAAGTACCGCACTGATGAGCCGTGTGCCAAACTTCTTCATAAAGATGACTCCTCTCTCGCTTTTTTCGTGCATGCAGGCTTTTTTCGCCTGCCCGCACGTTTTAAACATTTAAAGTATAGCACTTCTGCAACAAGGCGCAATCTTCATTCTGTACGAACCTTTTGGATACCCCCCCCCCTGTTTTTTCGTGCGTTCTGTAAAAAAATGGAAGAGAAAATGCTTTCGCAGCCGCAGAAAAAACAGCCCGGAACGACCCACAGATCGTTCCGGGCTGCTGTGTCAAAAATGGTTTGGAGCGTCAGAGCTCCAGCAGAGCTTTCTTCACGTTCAAAAGGTTCTGCGGGCTCACCGAGAAGCTGCGCAGGCCCAGCTGCAAATACTGCACCGTGTTGGCCGGGTTGCCCACCGCAAGGCCGCAGATGGTCACCGGCACATTGCGCACCTTTGCGGCATTCAGCACCATAGTGATGAGCTTTTTCATGGCCTTGCTGGCCGGGCGGTAGTAGTGCTCGGCGCTGGCAAGCTCCCGGTCTGCCGCGTGGGTATACTGGGTCAGGTCGTTGGTGCCGACCACAAGAAAATCGACCCCGTGCTCTACAAATTCCTCAGCGGTCAGGCAGGCAGCGGGTACGCTGAGCATCACGCCGAACTTTGTATCTTCGTTGAACGCCACGCCGCGCTCCCGCAGGTGCTCGCGGCAGCGCTCCACCACACGCATGGCTGCGTCCCAGTCCTCCACATTCGTCACCATGGGGAACATCACCCGCAGCGGGCCGCGGGCGGCGGCGCGCAGCAGTGCACAGAGCTGCGTCTCGAACTGGTGGGGCTGGCGCAGACTGTTGCGGATGCCCCGCAGGCCAAGCTTGGAAGACTGCAGGCCCTGATAGGCGTCGGAAATGGTGCGGTCTGAGCCAAAGTCGAAGGTGCGCACCGTTACCGGGCAGCCCTTGGCGGCAGCAAGGCAGGAGCAGTAGAAGAAATACTGTTCCTGCTCATCGAGGATGCGGCCCGGCAGCATCATGTAGCCGGTGCGCAGCAGGCCCACGCCCTGTGCACCGGACTGCATGGCCGTGTCGATGTCCTCCGGCCCAAAGCAGTTGGCCAGCAGCTCAAAGGGCTGGCCGTCCTTTGTCCTGTTGGGCAGAGCATGCAGCTGCCCCATCTCTTCGTTCTCCCGCTGCAGCTCGCAGATGCGGGTCTCGGCCTGCTGGCGGGCGGCAGCGTCCGGGTCCAGCGTGCACTGGCCCCCGGTGGCGTCCAAAATCACGGTGCGTCCGTCGCAGTCGTCCAGAAAATCCCGGCCCACCTGCACGATGCCCGGGATATTCATTGCCCGGGCAATGATGGCCGCGTGGCTCTGGCCGCTGCCCTCTGCCGTGATGATGCCTAAAATCATGCCGGAGGGCACGCTGAACAGGTCGGTGGGCATCAGCCGCTCTGCCGCAAGGATCACCGGGTGATCCAGCGCCAGCCACATGCGGGGGCGGTTGGTGATGATGTTGATGACCCGGCGGCTTGCGTCGAGAATATCCACGCTGCGCAGCTGCATGTAGGGATTATCCTTCATGTTGGCCAGCTGGTCGGCGTAGCGCTGGCCCACCTGATTCATAGCCGCTGCCGCGCCAATGCCTGCATTGATGCAGAAGCGCACCTCGTTCATCATGCCCTCATCGTCCAGCATCATGCTCTGGAACTGGAAGATGGCCTGCTCGCTGGGTGCGGCGCGGTCTGCCATGGATTCCAGCTCGTCCTGCGCCGTGCGGATGGCATCGGTGAGCAGCTGCAGCTCCCGGGACGGTTTAAAAGGGCCCACGGTCGTGGTCTCCACATGGTGCTCCAGACGGCTCACCTGCCCCAGCACAAGGCCGGGAGAAGCGCAGGAACCTTTATACACTTTCATGTTCGGTCACCTCCGGCAAAAGCTCGGCTTCCGGCGTGGTCAGGGTGCGCCAGACCAGCGCCTGCAAAAAGGTATTGGGCAGCAGCGCGGCCAGTGCGGCCCGCGCCGCATCGGCACTGCCCTCAAACAGCGGTGCAAAGCTCTGCATCCGTGCCTGATCGCACTTTGCAAGGAATGCATCGCACAAAGTATGGGTGGTGTAGTAATGGGCCGGGTCCACACCGGCATCTTCCGCGGCGGCTTCCAGCGGGGCAAGGTCGGCATCCTTCATCTTGGCCAGCAGCAGGGCCGCATCCGCCGTCAGGGTGACCGGGTATTTCTCCCGCACGGCCTTTTGCACCCGCTCAAATTTTGCGTGGAACGCAGCAGCGTCCGCGCAGCTCTGGGCATCACAGGAGACAGCATAGGCACACCCCCGCAGATATCCCATAGCGCGGCGGGTATCATAGTAGCCCAGCTCAATGTTGCGGCGGGCGGTGTCGGGGTCAAAGTGCAGGATATCGCCCAGCTCCCAGTAGCTGCGCACCATCACGGTGGGCAGGCCGGTGAGGTTGGGGCGGGTGATGCCCACGCCTTCCAGATCGACGCACACCAGTTCATCCGCGCCCATGCGTTTGGCAAGACCGGTGGGCATGTTGTCGCTGTAGCCGCCATCCAGAAACTTGACCCCGTCGATCTCCCGCGCACGCAGCGCCGGGAAGCAGGCAGCGGAGGCCATCAGGTAGTCCTTGACCTTTCCTGCCGGGATCTCGTCCAGCGTCAGCTCCCGGGGCTTTAAGCCCCGCTGCTCCACCGTGACAAGACCGAAGCGGATGGGAGCCGCGCGCAGGGCATCCTCGTCCAGCACCCGCTCCACGATCTCTTCCAGCGGGGTCACATCCATGCCGCCGGCTTTCACCACGCTGCGCAGGAACTGGTGCAGGGCCGAAAGGTCGGCATCCTCCTCCGGCAGCTCCATCACATCCTTGCTGCGGATGGCCAGCCACATATCGCGGGCCGTCTCGTACTGGTCCAGCACGAACATGGCACCGTTCAGGCTGCCAACGCTGGTGCCGGTAATGATCTGCGGGTGCCAGTCCAGCTCCATCAGCGCGCGCCACACACCCACCTGATAGCTGCCCCTGGCTCCGCCGCCCGCCAGCACCAGAGCTTTGCACGGCGCTCTGCGATCATCCATTGCATCCGCCTCCTTTGATCGTTTCCGGTTTTGTTCAGATTATAGCATATTTCCAGAGAAATTTCTTCCGTTTTTTGTAAATTGATGCCTTTCTCCCGGCAAAGAAACATGGTATACTTGTCAGGATTTCAAAAGGAGGCATTCTCATGCACTGCAAGCAATGGATCTTTGATATGGACGGCACCCTGACCGACAGCATGACCGTGGTGTGGGAGGGTGCCCCCGACGCACTGCTGCGCCGCTATGGCCGCACCCCGCGGGGGGATCTGCGCGCCACACTGCTGAACATGGGAATGCAGGAGGGCGCACAGTACCTGATCCGGGAGTACGGCCTGCCGCTGACCGAGGAAAGCTATTTTTCCGTGATGCGCGAGGTGATCGCCGAATTGTACGAGACCGTGGAGCTGAAACCCGGCGTGCGCACGATGCTGGCAAAGCTGCAGGCCGAGGGCGCACGCATGTGCATCTGCTCCAACACCTGGGCCGAACAGTGCCGCACCGTGCTTACCCGGCTGGGCATCGCGCAGTATTTCTCCTTCATCGTGGAAGCGCGGGGCGTGCTGCACAAAAGCCACCCGGAGGTGTTCTTTGAGTGCATGAGCCGTCTGGGCGGTGCAGACCCCGCCGCCTGCGCCGTGTGCGAGGATGCCGTATACGCCGCCGCCACCGCCCACAAGGCCGGGTATTACGTCATTGGCATCGCAGACCGCACCTCTGCCGCCGACGAGCCGGAGATGCGCCGCATCTGCAGCCAGTTCGTGCCCCGGTGGGATGCGCTGGACTGGACACGTGTGTAAGAAAAAAGGGCCGCAGCGTGCGGTTCTTTTCTTTATCTGATCCTTCTTTGCTCTTGCATTTTGTGCGCAAGAAGAGTATGATATTATAAATAGGACTGCCCCAAGGGGGAAGTGTCCTCATTTGTGAGAATACACTCTGTGATTTTTAATATAAAGGTATAATATCCGTAAAGAGGAGACCTTCCGTCATGAACAACCCACTCGTCAGCATTATCGTGCCTGTGTACAACGTGCAGAATAGTGTTGCCCGCTGTCTGGAGAGCATTTGTGCCCAGACATGGAAGGATATCGAGGTCATTCTGGTCAACGACGGGTCCCGGGACGAAAGCTTTTCCATCTGTGAGCAATTCCGTGAAAAGGACCCCCGCATCGTTCTGGTGGACAAATCCAATTCCGGTGTGTCGGAGACCCGCAACTGCGGCATGTCCCTTGCAAGGGGCAAGTATGTGCAGTTTGTGGACAGCGACGATTATCTCGACCCTGATTTTACCGAGCGGCTGGTGACTGCCGCCGAAGCGAACAACGCCGATCTGGTCATTGCACCTTACTGGATGGTGATTCCCGCCAACTCTTCCAAGGCCACGCAGGCACTGGAAAACCTGCAGGAGAACCTTGGCATCGATGCCGAGAAAAAGCCCGATGATATCCGTGAATACGGCTTCCTGCCCGAGGGCATCTACGACCGCGATACCTTTGCCCTGCGCCTGATGGAGAAGCCCGCATCCTTCTTCTACAGCGTGCTGTGGAACAAGCTCTACCGCCGGGATATTCTGGCAGACCATCATCTTCAGTTCACCAGCGAGGTGCGCTGGGCCGAAGATCTGGTTTTCAACCTGGAATACATTTTGTACGCCAATGTTTTCGTATCCATTTCCAAAGCGGGCTACCACTATGTGCAGAACCCCCAGAGCATCTGCCACACCCAGATCAATCTGGCTTCCATCGTGCAGAACAAACTGCAGGTGTTCCGCTATTACAAGGAGCTGTACACAAAGCTGGGCCTGTACGATCAGGTGCAGCCGCAGCTGTATAAATTCCTGACCGCGTTCTCCGAGAACGCCTATCCCTCCGGTTCTCCCCAGAAGATCATCATGGACATGGCCAACCACTGGGGCTTTGGTGTTCTGGATGCTTCCGACAAGGAAAAGAAACACAAAACCGAACCTGATGCCTGATCTCCGGGCACGAAAAAAAGAGCCGTGAAAGCGGCTCTTTTTTGTTTGCCATTTTACCGGTCGATCCAGCTGCGGAAGGCTTCGCGCACTGCACCCTCCCGTCCGCGCGGGATGGGGATGCGCGCACCGCTGCACATCTGCAGCTCGCCCGCCGTCAGCCGCTGTGCCGCCGCCAGATTGACCACATAGGAGCGGTGCGGCTGCAAAAAACGCCCGTCTTCCAGCAGCGGCTTTGCTACCTCGGCAAAGGACACCCGCAGCGAAAGGGACACCACATCCTCGCCGCTGAGCAGATGGAAGTGCACCACATGGTGGGTGCACTCCAGATATTCGATCTGCGCATAGGCCAGCGCCCGCATGCCTTCGGCGGTGGCAACGGTCATTGCCGGGCCGTACTCCGGCTCTGTGGCGCGGGCAAGCAGGGCCGAAAGCTCCTGCTGGTGCACCGGCAGAAGCAGATACTGCATGGCATCCACCCGGAAAGCGCTGTAGGCGTGGGCCGGTGTGCGGGCCGCAAAGGCCAGCGGAGCCCTGCGGCCCCGGCGGCGCAGCTCCGCAGCCGCCGAAAGCCCTGCCGGGGCCGCTACAGCGCCCAGTTCGATGAGATACAGGTCAAACCGTTCTCCCTCGGTGTCCCGGCGCAGCAGCGCATCTGCATCCGGCAGCTGCTGCACGATGCACGCATCCTGCCGCCGGGCAAAATATTCCATGCACTGGCGTTCCAGCCCGCTGCGCAAGGCCGCGTCCGGGCTGCATACCGCAATGTGAAATACCATCTCACATTCTCCTTTCCGCCAGCCGCCCGCCTTGATTTTTGCGCAGGGCTGGAGTATGATAAATAAAACTTTGCTGCATCGAAAAAAGAAAAAACGGAGGGACCCGCCATGCCGCAGCCGCTTGTCAGCGTTATTGTGCCCGCCTATAACGCGGCGGGCTTCATCTCCCGCTGTGTGGAGAGCATCACATCCCAGAGCTACCCGGAGCTTGAGATCCTTCTGCTGAACGACGGCTCCACCGACGACACCCTTGCTGTCTGCCGGAAGCTTGCTGCCGCCGACAGCCGCATCCGTGTGGTGGACAAGCCCAACACCGGCGCAGCAGACACCCGCAGCTGCGGCCTTGCCCTTGCCCACGGCGAATACATCCAGTTTGCGGACAGCGACGATCACCTGCTGCCGGGCTGCACCGCAAACCTGGTGGCTGCTATGCAGCGCAGCCATGCCGACCTTGTGCTGGCTCCCTACCGGATGATGGTGCCCCGCAAGGATGGCGGCTATGACACCCGGGAGTACAGCCTGCTGCCCGCCGGGGTGTACAACAAGGTGGATTACCTGTGGCAGCTCACCGGCAATGCCGCTGCCTTTTACTACGGCGTGCTCTGGAACAAGCTCTACCGCCGGGATCTCATCCAGATGGCGCACATCCGGTTCGAGCATGTGGTATACGCCGAGGACCAGCTGTTCAACACCCGGTATCTGCAGGTGGCACAGCGGTTTGCCGCCATCGACGAAGCCGCCTACTGCTACATCCAGAACCCGCAGAGCGTATGCCATACGCAGGTGAGCGCGGCGGACATGCTGCGCCACCGCAGCCGGATGTACCACACCTACAAGGAACTGTGCATCCAGCTGGGCGTGTACGATAAATTCCGCCTGCGGCTGCACGGCATCTATCTGAGCCTGTTTGAAAGCCCTCTGCCCAACGGCCCAGTGCAGAAGCTTTCCGACGCATTTGCCCGCACCCACAGCCGCATCTGAGAAAAGGAGAACCTATGGAATTTCCCCTTGTAAGCATCATCGTGCCCATGTACAACACTGCCGGGTGCATTGCCCGCTGTGTCAAAAGCATCTGCGCCCAGACTTATAAAAGCATTGAGATCCTGCTGCTGAACGATGGCTCCACCGACGACACCCTTGCCGTCTGCCGCGCCCTTGCCGCCAGCGACCACCGCATTGCACTGGTGGATAAAACCAACACCGGCGCAGCGGACACCCGCAATCAGGGCATTGCGCTGGCCCACGGCAAATACATCCAGTTTGTGGACAGTGACGACTACATTGACCCGGATTACACCGGGCATCTGGTGGCCGCTGCCGAGGAGCACCACGCTGACCTGGTCATCGCGCCCTACAAAATGGTCATCCCGGCAGGTGCTTCCAAACCCGAACAGGTATTGGAAAAGCTGGAGCAGGCCGTCCTGCCACAGCATGACGCCCTCGTGTTCCCGGAGCAGCGCCACCGCCTCCTCCTCAAAGATCCAGCGCACCGCGTCGTAGACATCGTCAAAATGGTAGTAAAAATGCTGGCGCGCCATGCCGCAGCCCCGCATGATCTCCGCCACGGTGATCCGTTCCAGCGGCTTTTGGGTCATGAGCTGCTTCAGCGCACCGCTGATGGCCTGACAAGTGGTCTCGGAGGTTTTATACCTTTTTCCCATCTTACAGCCCCATTCCGTTAAGTTCTGTTAAGAGTATAGCACAGGTCAAGGGGGCTGTCATTGTTCATTTACAGGCGGTTTGCATAGATTTTAAAAGTTTTTTCAGGCTCCGTCCAGTCAAAAACTGGAAAAACGCAGAATTCTGACAAATGACCGAATTTGACTGTTGCAATTCCAAATGTCCGCGGATATGATACAAGTGATTTCATGTGAATGTGCTGTTGAAACGCGCCATAGAAAGGGGACTCCCATGAGCGACCAGCCAAAAAAAAGCAATTTTTTTGAAAAATTAGCCACGTTTATCG
>ERZ860322.2099-NODE-2099-length-9922-cov-7.428904_pt1 | contig 9922 bp, 9 predicted proteins | sample MGYA00509979_ERZ860322 | MGnify/ENA primary metagenome ERZ860322 (study PRJEB30046, sample SAMN00715217) | human gut metagenome | study: EMG produced TPA metagenomics assembly of the A metagenome-wide association study of gut microbiota in type 2...
TCAATTTGCGGTCCTTTTCCCACTCGTCGCGCAGGTCGGGATTTTCCTCCAGATACTTCTTGGCGGCGTCCCGGCCCTGGCCCAGGCGGATATCGCCCATGTTGAACCAGGAGCCGCTTTTCTGGACCAGGTCCAGCTTCACGCCCAGATCCAGCATCTCGCCCAGGCGGCTGATGCCCTCGCCGTACATGATGTCAAACTCCGCCTCCCGGAAGGGGGGCGCCACCTTGTTTTTCACCACCTTGGCCCGGGTGCGGTTGCCGATGATCTCGCCGCCGGACTTCAAAGCCTCGATGCGGCGCACGTCAATGCGGACGGAGGCATAGAACTTCAGGGCCCGGCCGCCGGTGGTGACCTCGGGATTTCCGTACATGACGCCCACCTTTTCCCGCAGCTGGTTGATGAAGATGACGATGCTGTTGGTTTTGGCGATGACGCCGGTGAGCTTGCGCAGGGCCTGGCTCATAAGCCGGGCGTGCAGGCCCACGAAGCTGTCGCCCATCTCGCCCTCGATCTCCGCCCGGGGCACCAGGGCGGCCACGGAGTCCACCACCACCACGTCGATGGCGCCGGAGCGGACCAGGGCCTCGGTGATTTCCAGGGCCTGCTCGCCGGTGTCCGGCTGGGAGATCAGCATGTCCTCGATCCGCACGCCCAGGGCCCGGGCATAGGTGGGATCCAGGGCGTGCTCGGCATCCACAAAGGCCACCTCGCCGCCCAGCTTCTGGGCCTGGGCCAGAATGTGCAGGGCCAGGGTAGTCTTACCGGAGGACTCCGGCCCGTAGATCTCGATGATGCGGCCACGGGGCAGACCGCCAATGCCCAGCGCCAGATCCAGCGCCAGAGAACCGGTGGGGATGGCCTCTACGTTGGCCACGTTGCCGTCGCCATAGCGCATGATGGAGCCCTTGCCATACATTTTTTCGATCTGCTGCATGGCGGTCTCCAGCGCCTTTTTCTTGTCGGAGCCCGCAGGGACTGCGGCAGAGGTATCCTTTTTCGCTGCCATTTTCGTCTCCTCCTCTAATTTATATTGCCGTGATGGTATCAAAAAGTCTGTCCGAAAAAGCGGACAGTCAGATCTCCTGATACAGGTCCCCCAGCACCACCCGGGGGATGCCCGCCGGGTCCGGGAGAATTTCCAGGTCGCCGAAGCCCACGCTGCGCATCAGCCGCAGCACGTCGTCGGCCTGGCCGATGCCCACCTCGAAGCACAGCCGGGACCCGGGATGCAGCACCGAGCGCCAGTGGGCGCAGATGGCCCGGTAAAAGTCCAGGCCGTCGGCCCCGCCGTCCAGGGCCATGTGGGGCTCGTAATCCCGGACGGAGGCGTCCAGCCCGGGAATATCCCCGGAGGGGATATAGGGGGGATTGCTGACGATGCAGTCAAAGTCCCCCAGCCGCTGCACCGGCGGGCGCAGGGCGTCCAGCTGCATGGCCGTCACCCGGCCGGTGAGGCCGCAGCGGCGGATATTCTGGCGGCAGACCCGCAAAGCCCCGTCGCTGAGCTCCCCCAGCACCACCCGGGCGGCGGCGATGGTGCAGCCCTTCGCTCTCGGGTGGGGGCTGATGATGATGCCGTTACGGGTCTTCAGGGAGATCAGGGTCTTGAAAATGGCGGTAGAAGTGGGGTTCGTGGTGGGAATGACCGCCGCGATGACGCCGATAGGCTCGGCAATGCGCTGAATGCCGTAGGCCGTGTCTTCCTCAATGACGCCGCAGGTCTTGGAATCCTTGTAGGCGTTGTAAATATATTCAGCGGCATAGTGGTTCTTGATGACCTTATCCTCCACTACGCCCATACCGGTTTCGGCTACGGCCTGCTTGGCCAGAGGAATGCGCATCTGATTGGCTGCGGTAGCGGCAGCCAGAAAAATTTTATCCACCTGCTCCTGCGTATAAGTGGCAAATTTCTCCTGTGCCGCGCGGCACTTTGCCAATGCTTCGGTCAGTTCCTGAGCGGTGGTTACAGGTGCATATGTTTTATCCATGAAAATCGACCTTTCCGAACATTAATTATCAGTATTTTGTTACCGATATATTACTATCGATATAATAGCACATATCTCTGAAAAGTCAATCCCCATTATGAAATTTATTCGTAGGCAGAAATAGCCGGGCTTTCGGAGCATATCGCTCTGAAAGCCCGGCTGCATTCTTCACTTATCACGTGCCAAGATAGGCCGCCTTCACCGCTTCATTTGCCAGCAGCTCTTCGCCGCTGCCGTGGAGGGTGATCCGGCCGGTCTCCATGACGTAGCCGAGATTGGCGGTTTTCAGCGCCATATTGGCGTTCTGCTCGATAAGCAGCACCGTCACGCCCTGCTTGTTGATCTCCTTGATGATCTCAAAGATGCCCTTGACGATGATGGGCGCAAGTCCCAGAGACGGCTCGTCCATCATGATGACCTTGGGGCGGCTCATCAGCGCACGGCCGACCGCCAGCATCTGCTGCTCGCCGCCGGACAGTGTGCCGCCCGCCTGCCATGAACGCTCTTTCAGCCGGGGAAACAGGTCAAATACCCAGTTTAAATCCTCCGTCAGATCGTCCTTGCGCAGGTACGCGCCGATTTTCAGGTTTTCCAGCACCGTCATGTCCGGGAAAATACGCCGTCCCTCGGGTACCAGCGTGATGCCCTTGGACACGATCATGCTGGAATCCATGCCGGTGATGTCCTCGTCCAGAAAGGAGATTTTTCCCGCGGAGGGCTTCACCAGCCCCGCGATGGCGCGGAGGGTGGAGCTTTTGCCAGCGCCGTTGGCGCCGATCAGGGTCACGATCTCCCCTTCCGGCACGTCCAGACTAATGCCCCTCACCGCTTCGATTCCGCCGTAATGCACCTGCAAGTCCCGAATTTCCAGAATGTTACGCATCCTCCGTCACCCCCAAATACGCCTCGATCACGCGCTTGTTCTGCTGCACTTCCTTCGGCACGCCCCGGGCGATCTCACTGCCGAAGTCAATGACATAAATGTAATCCGAAATTTTCATGACCAGATCCATGTGATGCTCGATAAGAAAGACCGTCAGATGGTGACTGTCCCGGATCTCTTTGATGTACTCCGCCAGTTCCTGCGTCTCCTGCGGGTTCATGCCCGCCGCCGGTTCGTCCAGCAGCAGCAGCTTGGGGTCCGTCGCCAGAGCGCGGGCGATTTCCAGACGGCGCTGCAGGCCGTAGGGCAGGCTGGTAGCAATCTCGTCCTTGTACTGCTCCAGTCCCTGCTCTTTCAGCAGCTCCATGGTTTCTTCCCGCATTCTCGCTTCTTCCTTGGCGTTCGCCCGGAAAATGGCGGAAAATACGTTCTGCTTCGCCCGCATATGCTTGGCCACCAGCACGTTTTCAAACACAGTCATGCTCTTCCACAGGCGGATGTTCTGGAAGGTACGGGCGATACCCAAGGACACCACATGATCCGGGGTGGGGTCAATGTTGCGCTCGTTCGCATACTTATCCCCGTTGGTGCCCAGATAGTTCTTTTTCATTTTGCCGGTGGGGTGGTTGCGGATCATGGTCTTGCCCATGAATTCCACCCGGCCGTTGGTCGGCTGATACACACCGGTGATGCAGTTAAAGGCCGTGGTCTTGCCCGCGCCGTTGGGGCCGATCAGAGCGACGATCTGACCCTCCGGCACGTCCAGAGACAGGTCATTCACAGCAACTACGCCGCCAAACTGCATGGTGACGTTTTCCATACGAAGAACGTTTGTTTCGCTCATGCCGCTTCAGTCCTCCTTTTCCGCCGCCGGGGCAGCCTTTTTCCGCTTTTTCAGCAGTCCGCCGATGCCCTTCCAGCTCAGCTCCTTCTCTCCCATGATGCCCTTGGAGAAGAACAGAACAATAATCATGATGACCACGGAGAATACGACCATCCGGAAACCGCTGCGCAGCAGGGGCACCTTGAACGAGCCGATATAGGTCTCCCGATCCAGAAACCGCAGCCACCACTCAGAGCAGGCCACGTACAGGAACGTGCCGATGACGGAGCCGGAAACGGAGCCGATGCCGCCGATGACCACGATCAGCAGAATCTCATAGGTCATGGTGGAGGTGAACACCTTCGCCTGCGCGTTGGCAACATACATGGCGAACAGCGCGCCGCCCACGCCGGAGAAGAAGCTGGAGATCACGAAGGAGAGCATCTTGTGCTTGAACAGGCTGATGCCCATGGCCTCCGCCGCCACCTCGTCATCCCGAATGGCCTTAAAGGCGCGGCCGTAGGAGGAGTTGATCAGCAGAACGATCAGGGCAATGCAAATGATCGCCACAAGGAAGGGAACGAATGTACTCAGCCGCAGAATCACCTGCCCCGCGCCGTTTTTGATATTGAAATCGGAGAAGGTGGGGAAACCCTTGATCATATTCGCGCCGTTGGTAATGGGGCCAAGGGTCTGCCACTGGAAGATCGCCCGGAGTATTTCGGCGAAGCCCAGTGTGGCAATGGCAAGGTAGTCGCTTTTCAGCCGCAGAACCGGTAGACCGATGAGCGCCGCGAACAGTGCGGCAACCAGTCCCGCGAGAATCAGTCCCACGAGAACGGCCAGAACCAACGCCAGCCCGCCGCCGAACCCGGCGCTGCCCAGAAAGCTCTGGAACATATCCACCAGAGAAAACTTCACGGCCGAGCCGCCGTAGAGGTAGTAGACCTGATCCTTGGCGGCCATGGGAACGGTCAGAATGGCGTAGGTATACGCGCCCAGCAGCATGAAGCCCGCCTGTCCCAGAGAGAACAGGCCGGTGAAGCCGTTGAGCAGGTTCATGGAAACGGCCACCAGAGAATACACCGCGCCCTTTTTCAGCACGGTAAACAGCTGGCTGGTGGGAAGGAAGACCGCAGGCAGTCCGGGAATGCGGTCGCTGAGGTTTTCCAGCAGGACAATCAGCAAAAGCAGCACCGAAATGGAGATCAGCGCAGTGAAGCTGCCGTTTTTGTTTGTTTTCTGTTTCAGCATATCCGGCACCTCCTTAAACCTTATCCGTGGCCTTTTCGCCAAAGAGTCCGGTGGGCTTGCAGGTCAGGATGATGATGAGCAGCGCGAAGGTGAAAGCATCAGAGAACACGGAAACATTCCATGCCGAGGGCAGGCCCTTGATGATGGTCTCGCAGATGCCGATCAGGAACGCGCCGATCACCGCGCCGGGGATGGAGCCGATGCCGCCGAACACCGCCGCCACGAAGGCTTTCAGTCCCGGCATGGCGCCCGCCGTGGGGGTAATGGCTGGATAAGTGGTGAAGTACAGAATGGAACCCACCACTGCCAGAGCAGAACCGATGACAAAGGTCATGGAAATGACATTGTTGATCTTGATGCCCATCAGCCGCGCCGTCTCAAAGTCCTTGGAAACGGCACGCATGGCCATGCCGATTTTGGTGTGGTTGATCAGCTGGGTCAGCAGCACGATCAGCACCAGCACCAGGACAGGGGTGATGATGACCACCAGCTTCGTGGAGGTGCCGACAATGTTGATGGTTTGGTTCAGAATTCCGATGCTGGGGTAAGTCATGGGCTGGCCGCCGGTGACGTAGGTCGCAGTATTCTGCAGCAGATAGCTGACGCCGATGGCGGAGATCATGACGGACATTCTCGGGGCATTGCGCAGGGGCTTATAGGCCGCCCGCTCGATGAAAAAGCCCAGCGCCACCGTCAGGATGATGACAACAGGAATTGCCGCGTAGATCGGCAGCGCGGCGGAAATATAGATACCCAGCAGACCCGCGACCATGAACACGTCGCCATGGGCGAAGTTGATCAGGCGCAGAATGCCGTAGACCATGGTGTAGCCAATGGCGATCAGCGCCAGCTGCCCGCCCAGAGAAATGCCGCTGAGCAGAATGGATACCATGTATTCCAGAGAAAACAGTTGTTCCACAGGGGTTCCTCCCTTTCTTTACGGAATCCCCGAAGAAGCCGTCAGCAGCCCCGCTCCGGACGGTTTTTTCAGAGATTCCCTGTCATAATAATACGACTGTTTGGCGGGGGGATTCGCCCCCCGCCAAACAATTCAATTGGAGATAATATCAGCTGCCGGAGCCGGTCTGGACGGTTTCCAGAACCCACGCGCCGCTGGCGGTGTCCGCCGCCTTGATGTAAGCGGTGTCGCGGATGGCGTCGCCCTGAGCGTCGAATGCGATGGAGCCGGAAACGCCGGTGTAGGTGACGGAGGGCAGAGCAGCCATGATGGCGGCCTTGTCGCCGCTGTCGGCCTTCTTCATGGCCTCCAGAGCTACAAAGTAAGCGTCGTAGCCCATGGCGGTGACGGCGGAGATGGTGTCGTTGCCGCCGTTGGCAGCCAGCGCCTCGGAGCTGGCGTTGATGTACTCCTTGACGCCCGTATCAAACTCGGGAGCGCCGCCCTCCTGATAGAAGGTGGAGACGTACAGCTGCAGGTCGGTACCCTTGATGGCTTCCAGAACCATGTTGTCGTCCAGCGTGTCGGAGCCGAGGAACGGAGCCTCAATGCCCAGAGACGCGGCCTGGGTGATGATCTGCACGGCGTAGGCGATGGAGACAGGGGTGAAGATAACGTCCGCGCCCTCGCTCTTGGCCTTGTTCAGGTAGGAGCCGAAATCGGAGTTGCCGGTGGGGAAGGAGTCGGTGATGACCTTGCCGCCCGCGGCCTCAAAGACCTTGGTGAAGAAGGCGATCAGGCCCTGGTCATACTCGTTGCCGCTCTCGCCCAGGCAGTAGGCGGTCTTGGCGCTGAACTTGCTCACGGCGAAGTTGGCCAGAACGTCGGCCTGGAAGTTATCCAGGAAGCAGATACGGAAGTAGTAGCTATTGCCCGCGGTGACGTTGGGGTTGGTGCAGGTGATGCCGATGGCGGGGATGCCGGCCTCTTCAAACTTGGGGCCGCCGGCCATGGAAACGCCGGAACCGTAGGAGCCCAGAACCACGGACACGCCCGCGCTGACCAGAGAGGAAGCAGCGGAGGGAGCCTTGTCGGTGGAGGAGCCGTTGTCGCCGTAGACCAGCTCAACCTTGTAGGTCTCGCCGCCCAGAGTGACCGTGGGCTCCTGACTGTTGGCATACTGCATACCCAGGATTTCCTTCTTGCCGCCGGACGCAGAGTCGCCGGAAGAAGGCTCAAACACGCCGATCTTGATGACCTTCTCGCCGGAAGCGGAGCCGCTGCCGGAAGAGGAACAGGCGCACAGGGACAGAGCCATGCACAGTACTAAGATAACAGCAATTACTCTTTTCATTTTCTTTAACCTCCATTCAAAAGCAGCATCCATAGTCAGTGGACATCTGTTTTTGTGATATGGAAAATTATATATGAATTTTTGCAAAATTGCAACTGTAAATTACGATAGAAATTGGTGGCCGATCATTCATTTTTTGTTCAAATTTTACAAGCCTGTTTTCGGTTTATTGACAAGATGACCCGCGCCTGTTATAATACCTAACAATGTTAGCAAATTTCATTTTTCGCCCAGCCCCGAATGGTTTCCCCGTTTTGTCACTCCGGTGCCTTTCTTCCCGGTGTCCGCACCATCGCCCGTGAAAGGCTTCTGCGAATTATGAGCGCCTCCCCGGAGGGCCGGCACCCGCTATGCAATGTCGCTCTCAGAAACTTGCAATACCCCGGCAATTTCACGCCGGAAACGCACCTAAGAAAAGGACGATGCCAATGAAAAATCAACATGAAGTGGAAAAACTGGCCTATGCGATGACCCGTCAGCGCTACTTGCTGAACCGGGACATCGTGCACGACCTGTTCACGGAGCTGTCCCCTTCCGACTACATTGCCCTCCACAGCATTGCGGAAGCTGCCGGTCAGGGTGGGTCAGCGGAGCAAACCTACCTGCGGGATTTGGCCGAGCGACTGGAAATGCCCATACCCAAGACTTCCAAAATGATCCGCAAGCTTCACGAGCGGGGGCTGGTATTCTGGTCCCACAGCGGCGACGGGCGCGACGGCACCTACGTCGTCATCACCGATTCCGGTGTCCGGGCCATGGAGCGGCAGGCAAATATCCTGAACGCCTACTACAGCCGGGTGATCGAAGCCTTCGGATACGAAAATCTGAAGAACCTTCTGGAACAGATCTCCCATCTGGAGAGCGTCATGAACGAAGTATTTACGAAAGGAGCGGCCAGCCATGGACTTGACCCAGTTAAATGACTACACGACCCGCAGCGAGGCGGTGTGCCGCCGGAACGACACCATCTCCCCCCGACTGTACGAGGAATACGGTGTCAAAAAGGGGCTTCGGGACGAAAACGGCAACGGCGTTCTCGCCGGACTGACGAACATTTCCAAGATCACGTCCTCCAAAATTGCGGACGGCAAAAAGATTCCCTGCGACGGCCAACTCTGGTACCGGGGCTACCGGGTGGAAGACCTGATCGGCAGCCTTGGGGAAACGGAGCTTGGCTACGAAAAGATCGCCTATCTTCTGCTCATGGGACAGCTGCCGGACAGCGCCGCCGCGGAAGAATTCCGGAGGCTGCTGGGCGAGTGCAGGACGCTCCCCACCAACTTCACCCGGGACGTCATCATGAAAGCCCCCGGCAAGGACATCATGAACTCCATGACCCGGGGCATTCTGACGCTGGCGTCCTACGACGAGCGCGCCATCGACACCAGCGTCAGCAATTCCCTCCGGCAGTGCATCCAGCTGATTGCCGAATTCCCGCTGCTGGCCGTTTACGGATACCATGCCTACAACTACTATGAAAATATGGACAGCATGGTCATTCACCGGCCTGACCCCGCCCTTTCCACGGCGGAAAATCTTCTGATGATGCTCCGCCCGAATAAAAAGTACACCGCCACGGAAGCAAAGGTGCTGGACACGGCGCTGATTCTCCACATGGAGCACGGCGGCGGCAACAATTCCACCTTCACCACCCGTGTCATCACCTCCTCCGGTTCCGACACCTATTCCACCATCGCGGCGGCTATGTCCTCCCTGAAAGGCCCCAAGCACGGCGGCGCCAACATCAAGGTCATGGAAATGATGGAGGACATCCGCCTGCACGTCCCCGACTGCTCGGACAAGGAGGCTCTGGAGGATTATCTCGCAAAGATCATCAACAGGGACGCCTTCGACCGGAAGGGGCTTGTATACGGCATGGGTCACGCCGTCTATTCCCTGTCCGACCCCAGAGAGCGGATTTTCAAGGGCTATGTGGAAAAGCTCGCCGCCGAAAAGGGGCGCGGGGACGACCTGACGCTGTACCGCAACGTGGAGGAGCTTGCCCCTCAGCTGATCGCGAAACACCGGCGGATCTACAAGGGCGTCAGCCCCAACGTGGACTTCTACAGCGGCTTTGTCTACGACATGCTGGGAATTCCTCAGGAGCTGTACACAGCCATGTTCGCCGTGGCGAGGATCGTGGGTTGGAGCGCCCACCGGATCGAGGAGCTGATCTGCATGGATAAGATCATCCGCCCGGCGTACATGAGCGTCATGGAAGAACGGGAGTGATTTTGGCAGCATGGACTATTCGTTGCTTGCCGGGCAGCTTCTCAATGTGCAGGCGAATCTCCTGCAGGTCCCGACCTACCAGCAGCTTTCCAAGATGGTGCGGGGCGAGCTGTTCGTTCTGAACTATCTCGCCACCCACGAAACGTCGATCCATCCCAAGGAACTCAGCAAGAAAATGGCCGTCAGCACCGCCCGTGTCACCTTTCTTCTGCATCACATGGAGGAAAAAGGGCTGATCGCCCGCTCCTCGGATTTAAGCGACAATCGGCAGATTTTCGTCCGGCTGACGGAAAACGGGGTAACTGCGATACAAAAAACCCGGGCGGAGGTCATCTCCCGGGTATCGTCCCTGCTGGAAGCCCTCGGCCCGGAGGACGCCCGGGAATATATCCGCATTCAGGAAAAGATTCTGGACAATTTCCTGGGAAATCCCTGATACTAGTTTTCAATAAAACGGTTAAAAACCGTTTTATTCGGCTGCTGTTTC
>ERZ860322.2101-NODE-2101-length-9906-cov-2.451122_pt1 | contig 9906 bp, 7 predicted proteins | sample MGYA00509979_ERZ860322 | MGnify/ENA primary metagenome ERZ860322 (study PRJEB30046, sample SAMN00715217) | human gut metagenome | study: EMG produced TPA metagenomics assembly of the A metagenome-wide association study of gut microbiota in type 2...
CGGCAGGATTGCCCCTTGACACGGCGCTGTGGGAAGCGTCATTTCCCGTGATGATGCGCAACGTAATTACGGCATGCGAACGACATAACGCCCGTCTGGTATTCTTCGACAACACATACATGTATCCGCAGGACGGTACGCCCCTGACAGAGACGACCCCCTTCCGTCCCGTCGGGCCCAAAGGCGCCGTACGCGCACGTATGGCGGAGATGCTCTTGGAAGAGATCGCTCACGGACGCATCGAGGCGATGATATGCCGCTCGGCCGAATTTTACGGGCCCGAGAATACGCAGAGCATAACCAACTCTCTCATTTTCCGCCGCATGGAGCAACACCGCGAGGCCTCGGTATATCTCAGCGACTCGACACTGCGTACGCTTATGTGGACACCCGATGCGGGCCGCGCCGTCGTGACGCTCGCCACGGCGGATGACGCATACGGCACAACATGGCATCTGCCTTGCGACGACAACCGCCCGACGTACCGAGAGTTTATCGTGGCGGCGGAGCAGGCGGCCGACACTTCGATACCCTACCGCATACTTTCTATGCGGGAGTTGGAACGGATGATGGAGGTCAACCCGCGCGTGCGGGAGATCGAGGAGCTTCTGCCTCGATACGGCACCGACTGTATATTTGATTCTTCGAAGTTCAAACAGCGTTTTCCCGACTTCCGCGTCACGACTTACGTAGATGGCATACGTAAGATAATCGACGAAATGACAACACATAAACAACCCGCGTAATAAATCGATATATGAAGAAGACCGTCACAACACTGCTTGCCGTACTCTTCGCAACGGTACTCGCGGCACAGGATATGGATCTTCCGGCGCCGCACCGCACGGGAGGAATGCCTCTGATGGAGGCACTCGCCAACCGACACTCGTCACGCGACTTCGACAGCCGCGAGCTGCCGAAGCAGACACTATCCGACCTGTTATGGGCGGCATGGGGATATAACCGTGCGGACAAACGCACCGCCCCCTCGTCGCGCGACAAGCAGGAGATAGAGTTATATGTGGCCATGAAAGATGGACTCTACCGCTACGACGCCGCCGGGCATCGTCTGTGCCTTGTCTCGGAAAAGGATCTGCGACCGCTTACTGGCACGCAACCCTTCGTAGCCGACGCGCCGATAAACATAATATACGTATGCCGCAAACAGCTCATCACGGGCAAGACACCCGACGAACTCATAGCCGCCACGTATGCCAATACGGGATTCATTGCACAGAACGTCTATCTCTTCTGTGCCTCCGAATCGCTCGCGACAGTCGTAAGGGCCATGGTCGACCGCGACAAGCTTGCCGCAGCGATGGCGTTGCCCGACAACAGCATGATAACATTGGTACAGACGGTCGGCTACCCTGCGGCCAAATAACCGCATCAATACCCCTAAACGAAAAAAGACGGATGACTTTCGCCATCCGTCTTTACTTTGTCTATACGACCGCAATATACTACTAACGCTTTATGCGGCGCAGGAAACACTCGATAGTGTTCTCCATCAGGCAGCATATCGTCATCGGGCCGACACCTCCGGGAACGGGCGTTATGACCGATGCCTTGGGTTCGATGGCCGCAAAGTCGACATCGCCGCACAGCTTTCCCGTCTCGGGATCACGGTTGACACCGACGTCTATGACGACGGCACCCTCCTTCACCATATCCGCCTTGACGAACTTGGGACGTCCGATGGCCACCACCAGAATATCGGCCCGGCGCGACACCTCACCGAGGTTCTTCGTTCGGCTGTGGGCGATAGTAACGGTAGCATTCTCGTCGAGCAGCAACTTCGACACAGGCAGGCCGACGATATTGCTGCGTCCGATGACAACGGCCTCGCGGCCCGAGATCTCGACACCGGCGCTCTTCAACATCTTGATGATACCCTTCGGCGTACAGGGCAGCGTACAAGGCTGCTTTTGCCACAAGGCCGCTACATTCAGAGGGTGGAATCCGTCCACATCCTTCGACTTGTCGATTGCGGCGATAATCTTGTCCTCGTCGATATGTTTGGGCAGGGGCAGCTGCACAAGTATTCCGTCTACCCCATCATCGGCATTCAGCTCGGCGATCATACCCAGCAACTCATCTTCCGTAATGGTATCGGGGCGGCGTATAGTGGTATTGCGAATACCCACCTCGGCCGAAGCCTTCGCCTTGCCCTTGACGTAAGAGACACTGCCCGGATCCTCTCCCACGAGGATAACCACAAGGTGCGGCACTCGTCCATACTCGGCGGGGAACGTCGCCACGCGCTCCGCCATCTCGGCCTTGAGCTTGGCCGACAACTCTTTTCCGCTTATAATCATAGATTCTTGTTTTTTCAGTTATACATCATCTGCACGATTCACACCAGCGGCAACAACCGCCATGCAAACCATCATCTGAGTGCCGACATTTACTTCCCCGTAAGGGCCCAATGGCCTATATCGCTGCGATGGAAGAGGTTATCGCACTCTATGCGCTCGACATCACGCAACGCCGCCTCGCGCGCCTCGGGGATAGTGGCCCCACGGCCTACGACAAACAACACACGTCCGCCTGCCGTCACAATCCTGTCGCCCTCGACCTTCGTTCCCATGTGATATACCTTGCCTTCGACCTTGTCAAGACCTTTTATCTCGTAACCCTTCTCATACGATGCGGGGTAGCCCTTCGAGGCGAGCACTATGCCCAGAGCGGCAAAATCGTGCCACTCCAACTCGGCATCGCCGTCCTCGGCCACGGCACGGAATATCTCGACGATATCACTTTTCAGACGCGGCAGCACGACCTCCGTCTCGGGGTCGCCGAAGCGTGCATTGAACTCTATGACCTTGATGCCCTGCTCGGTCTTCATGAGTCCGCCGTAGAGCACACCCTCGAAAGGACAGCCCTCGGCAACCATAGCCGCAGCCGTCGGTTTCATTATATGTTCCAGAGCGTATGCTTCGTCCTCGGCCGTGATGAACGGCAGAGGCGAATAGGCACCCATACCTCCCGTATTGGGCCCCTTGTCGCCGTCGTAGGCACGTTTGTGATCCTGCGCCAGCACCATCGGCAGCACCTTGCGCCCCGACACGAAACACATGAACGAAAATTCGGGTCCGGTCAGAAAATCCTCCACGACCACACGTCCCTTGCCGAACTTGTCGTCCAGCAACATGTCGCGCAACGCGGCATCGGCCTCCTCCATCGTCCGGGCGATAACGACACCCTTTCCCGCAGCCAGACCATCGTATTTCAGGACGGCGGGCAGAGGGCGCGAACGAACGTACTCCGAAGCCTTCCGGTAATCGTCGAACGCCCGGTAACCGGCCGTCGGAATACCGTACCGCCCCATCAGATCTTTTGCAAACTCCTTGCTCGACTCGATGCGGGCCGCCGCCTTCGTCGGGCCGAAAATACGAAGTCCCTCCTCACGGAAGCGATCGACGATACCGGCCACGAGCGCCGCTTCGGGTCCTACCACCGTGAGGTCGATCTCTTTTTCACGAGCAAGGGAAAGCAATCCCTCGACATCGGTATCCTTGACCGGCACACACTCGGCCTGACGAGCGATACCCGCATTGCCGGGAGCGCAATATATCTTCGAAACCTGCGGCGAACGCGACAACGCATCGACGACGGCATGTTCGCGGCCACCGCCGCCTACGACTAAAACTTTCATAACCTATCGTTTATTCCCGACCGCACTTTCCGCAAAGAGCGGCTCGGAAATCGTCCATAAAAAATAATCCGACCGACGGACACGAAATCCGCAGTTTAATGTTTGAAATGACGCATCCCGGTAAACAACATCGGAATACCCGATTCATTGGCCTTCCGGATCGAATCCTCGTCCCGGACGCTGCCTCCCGGCTGCACGATCGCCTCGACGCCGCTCGCAGCCGCCAGGCTCACGCAGTCGTCGAAGGGGAAAAAGCCGTCCGAAGCCAGTACCAGCCCTTCGGTCACACCCTGGGCATGGGCCTGCTTGAGCGCGAGTTCCGCCGAGCCGATGCGATTCATCTGCCCCGCTCCGACACCCAGCGTACGACCGTCCTTCACCACTACGATAGCGTTCGACTTCACATGCTTGACAATACGCCAGCCGAAATCGAGATCGGCGAGCTGCCTTTCCGTCGGCCGCTTCTCCGTCACGCACATATCCGCCGTCACGGGACGTGTTTCGAGGTCGAGGTCCTGCACCAGCAATCCTCCCGTCACACTCACCAACTGGCGCTGCTTCGCATCGCTCTTCTCCATCGGAACTTCGAGCAGACGCAGATTCTTCTTCGTCGAGAGCACTTCGAGGGCTTCGGGCGTAAACGAAGGGGCCATGATGATCTCCAGAAAAATCGGCTTCATCAATTCGGCCGCCTCACGGGTCACAGGTCGGTTCAGGGCGACGATACCGCCGAAAATCGACACTTTGTCGGCCTCGTAAGCCTTCGTCCAGGCATCCGCCGCATCCCGCCCCACCGCAGCACCGCAGGGATTCATATGTTTGAGTCCCACGCAGAACGGCTCATCGAACTCCCGCACGATCGCAAGGGCTGCGTTGGCATCCTGTATGTTATTGTAGGACATCTCCTTGCCATTGAGCTGCCGGGCATAGGCCAGCGAATAGGGCACCCGTTCGCCGCTGCGGTAGAACTTGGCCTGCTGGTGCGGATTCTCGCCGTAGCGGAGCGGCTGAACCAGATCGAACTCCAGGAACAACTTCTCGTCGAGCCCCGCTTTTTCACGCATGTACGTAGCGATCATCGCATCGTACTCGGCGGTATGGGTATATGCCTTGGCCGAGAGCTGCAACCGCAATCGGGGAGTCGTATTGCCGTATCCCCTAATCTCCGCAAGGATCGTGTCATAATCCGCCGGGTCGCACACTACGGTCACGTCCTTGTAGTTCTTGGCCGCACTGCGCAACATCGAAGGTCCGCCGATGTCGATATTCTCGATCGCCTCGTCCATCGTCACCCCTTCGCGGGCGATCGTCTGACGGAAGGGATAGAGATTCACGCACACCATGTCGATGAACTCGATGCCGTTCTCCCGCAACGCTTTCAGGTGGTTCGGATCGTCGCGGCGAGCCAGCAGGCCGCCGTGCACCTTGGGATGGAGCGTCTTGACACGTCCGTCGCAGATCTCCGGGAACCCCGTCACATCGCTGATGTTGATCACCTCCACGCCGCTTTCAGCCAACAGTTTCATCGTACCGCCGGTGGCGATCACCTGCCAGCCGAGCTCTCGAAGTCCGCGCGCGAACTCCACCACGCCGGTCTTATCGCTCACACTGATTAATGCTCTCATATTGCTAATTTATATAGGCAATCATATCTTTCAATATACCATTTCCGACGATCTCAACACCGAATCCGAGAGTCGCTTATTCGCGGTCCAATGACCGCATTTACCACTCCGCCTTCCCCTAATCCTTTCTCGAAAGGGACTCGGGTCGCTGCATTTCCAAAGAGGTACACTAAAGGATATGATCGCGTTAATATATACGTAGTTTTATCGTTTTCGACTCGCGGTCGCCGTTATTCACGGTATCCGACGATGTGTTTCCAGGTCCGAATCCGCACTAAACCGCGACGTTCCCGCGATCCTATTGCTCCGCAACCAACTTTGCCACCGTTTCCACATACAGCGGATGTTCGACGGCATGCACCCGGGCTTCCAGCTCTTCCGGATCGCTCCCCAGATACTCGAAAGCCCGCTGGGCGATGATCCGGCCCCCGTCGAGCTCTCCGTTCACATAGTGGATCGTCACGCCGAAGACCTTGACGCCGTAAGCAAAGGCATCGGCAATGGCATGCGCCCCCTTGAACGCAGGCAACAGCGAGGGATGAATATTGACGATCCGGTCGCGGTACGCCTCCAGCACCACATCGGAAAGGATGCGCATATACCCCGCCAGACAGATCAGCTCGACCCTTTCGGCCCGAAGCCTGCGGACGATCTCCCGTTCGTAGTCGGCTTTCGAAGGGTACTCTTTGGGGTTGAACGTAAAAGTCGGAATACCGTAACGGGCAGCCCGCTCGTTCACGAAAGCCCCCGGCTTGTCGCAGACCATGAGGGCGATGCGGGCCGCAATGCGCCCATCGGCACAAGCCGCAGCCAATGCTTCGAAGTTGGAGCCGTTTCCGCTGGCGAATACTGCGATCGTCTTCATCGCCCTATCGGATTTCCACGCCCGGACGATCCGTCGCCCGGCCGATCACCGAAGCTTTCTCGCCCTGTTTCTCCAAAATGGCAATCACTTCGGAAGCCTCATCCTGCGAAACCGCGATCACCATACCGATACCCATGTTGAAGATATTGAACATCTCGCGGTGAGCGATCTTGCCGTATTTCTCCAACAGGCGGAACACGGGCAGGATCTCCCACGTCCCCTCGTGAATCTCGATACCCTGGCCCTCGCTCAGGATGCGGGGAATATTCTCGTCGAAACCGCCGCCCGTGATATGACTGATGCCGTGCACGTTACAGGCTCGGATCACTTCGAGCACCTGTTTCACGTAAATTTTGGTCGGCGTCAGGAGCACCTCGCCCAACACACGGCCGTCCAATTCGGGATAAGCCTTGCGAAGATCCAGTCCTGCATCGGCAACCACCTTACGCACAAGGCTGAAACCGTTCGAATGGACACCGCTCGACGCGATACCCACCAACACGTCGCCCACACGCACCTTCGTACCGTCGATCAGGCGCGACTTCTCGACCACGCCGCACGTGAAGCCCGCAATATCGTACTCGCCGCCGGCATACATGCCCGGCATCTCGGCCGTTTCGCCGCCGATGAGTGCACAGCCGGCCTGACGGCAGCCTTCGGCCACACCCGCCACGATCGCTTCGATCTTCGCAGGCTCGTTGTGCCCCACGGCTACATAATCCAGGAAGAAGAGCGGCTCGGCCCCCTGCGCCAGCACAGCGGCTTTGCACCGGCGCAGATGACATCGTTCACGCACATAGCCACGGCGTCGATGCCGATCGTGTCGTGCTTATCCATCTCGAAAGCCAGCTTGAGCTTGGTTCCCACGCCGTCGGTACCGCTCACGAGCACCGGCTCCTTGACATTAAGCGCCGAGAGATCGAACATTCCGCCGAAGGCGCCGATGTTACCCATCACGCCCAACCGCGAGGTCGAAGCCACGTGTTTCTTGATGCGGCGCACCACTTCGTATCCGGCCTCGAGGTTCACACCGGCCTTTTCATAACTTTCCGCCATAACAATAGTTGGTTTTAGCTGTTTCCTGAATATTTCCACCCGATGTTTTCGAAATACGCATGCAGGACAGGTTCTTCCCTGACACCGCAGATCGAAAACGAAGCGGTTTGTTTAACATTTTTCTTTTTTGTTCGCCTCCTCGATCGTCCCGTAAAGCGACGTCGGATAATTGCCCGTGAAGCAGGCCATGCACAACTCGCAGCGATTGCCCGCCTTCAGCAAGGCATCGGGCGAGAGGTAAGCCAGCGAATCGGCTCCGATATACTCGCACGCCTCCGGAACCGACATGCGGGCGCACAGCAGCTCCTCGTACGTCGAAGTATCAACACCGTAAAAACAGGGATTCTTGAACGGAGGGCTGGCGATGCGGACATGAACTTCCGTGGCCCCCGCCTCACGCAACAGACGCACAATGCGCCGGGAGGTGGTACCGCGCACGATCGAATCGTCAATCAGCACCACACGCTGCCCCGAAACGATACCGCTCACCGACGAAAGTTTCATCCGCACGCCCTTCTCACGCATCGACTGCGACGGCTGGATGAAGGTGCGGCCGATGTATTTGTTCTTGATAAGTCCCATCTCGTAGGGAAGACCGCTCGCTTCGGCGTATCCCATGGCAGCGCTCAAACTCGAATCGGGCACTCCGACCACGATGTCCGCGTCTGCCGGCGCCTCCTTGTAGAGCAAGCGTCCCGACTCCTTGCGGAAGGCGTGCACGTTACGGCCCTCGATGTCGCTGTCCGGGCGGGCGAAATAGATATACTCCATCGCACACATCATATGGCGCTTGAACATCGAATAGTCGCTGCTGCGGATGCCGTGCCGATCGATCGTAACGATCTCGCCGGGCTCTACGTCACGCACGAATTCGGCACCCACCACCTCGAAAGCACAGGTTTCGCTGCTGACGACATAGCCGTCTCCCAACTTGCCGATCGAAAGGGGCCGCAGACCGTGTTTGTCACGGCAGGCATAGATGCGGTTAGCCGTCATCACCAGAAACGCGAACGCTCCTTCGAGCATATTGAGCGCCTCGATGATCGAATAGATACGGGGCCGGTTGTGGTTGCGTACCTCCTTTTTGATAAGATGGGCGAACACTTCGCTGTCCGAAGTGGACTGGAAAAGACTGCCCTTGTTCTCCAGGTAGTTGCGCAGCAGATCCGCATTGACGATATTCCCGTTGTGGGCCAATGCGAAATCACCCGTGTTATGATGGAACAGAAAAGGCTGTATATTCTCCGTCCCGCCGCCACCGGCCGTCGAATAACGGACATGACCGATGGCCATATCGCCCGCAAGGTTTGCCAGCTTGGCTTCGTTGAACACCTCCGTAACAAGTCCTTCGCCCCGAACACGCCGCATCGCCCCTTCCTTCGAAACGCTTACGATACCGCACCCTTCCTGCCCGCGATGTTGCAGGGAATGAAGGCCGTAGTAGGTCAGGTTAGCTGCGTCGGGCACTCCCACGACGCCGAAAACGCCGCACTCCTCGTGCAGCTCCCGGTCGCAGATCGGCTGCATTATGCTCTCTTTGTGCATCGGAACTTATTTGATTACTTTTTCCAGACGGGCCAGGATCTCCTCGTAAGCCTCGCGCACCTTACCCAAGTCACGACGGAAGCGATCCTTGTCGAGCTTCTCGTTGGTAGCCATATCCCACAGCCGGCAGGTATCGGGCGACACCTCGTCCGCCAGAACGATCTCGCCGTCCGACGTGCGGCCGAACTCGATCTTGAAGTCGATCAGGTTGATATTCATCTTGGCGAAAAGCTCCTTGAGCACCTCGTTGATCCGGGCGGTCATGGCATAAATCTGTTTCAACTCGTCATAGGTTACGACACCCAGCGCCACCGCATGATGATCGTTGATCAGCGGATCGCCCAGCTCGTCGTTCTTGTAACAGATGTCGAAAATCACGTTCGAAGGCTTCGTTCCCTCCTCGATACCCAGACGCTGGGCCATCGAGCCGGCGATGACGTTGCGGACGATCACCTCCAGCGGAATGATCCGCACACGGCGGCACAACTGGTCGCGGTCGTTCAGGGTCTTCACGTAGTGAGTCTTGATCCCCTGCTTGTTGAGATATTCGAAGATCAGGGTCGAGATCCGGTTGTTCAGCACGCCCTTGTTCTCGATCGTGGCCTTTTTGATGTTGTTGAACGCCGTCGCCGCATCCTTGTAGTGAATCAGGATCATATCCGGATCGTCCGTCAGGAAAACCTGTTTGGCCTTACCCTCGTAAAGCATTTCGCCTTGTTGCATAGTGGTTGGTATTTTATAATTGTTATTTTGTTTTCCGGAAATAGTTCACCGCATTCGTGAAGATGTCCTGCACCTTCTCTCCGGCGATGTTCTTAAAGAGGTTCTCCCCGTAACGCTCCGTATGGCCCATCTTACCGAGTATCTGCCCGTCGCGGCTCACGATACCCTCGATCGCATAATACGATCCGTTGGGATTGTACGGGGCTTCGGCCGTCACGCGGCCTTCGGCATCGACATACTGGAACGCCACCTGCCCGTTCTCGAACAGCTCGCGGGCCAGAGGCTCGTTCACGACGAACTTGCCCTCGCCGTGGCTCACGGCGATCGAATGGATATCGCCCACCGAGAAACTCGACAGCCACGGGGAGTTGGTCGTCGCCACGCGGGTCGAAACAATCTGCGACACATGACGGTTGATGTCGTTGCGGAAGAGC
>ERZ860322.2104-NODE-2104-length-9897-cov-3.599675_pt1 | contig 9897 bp, 8 predicted proteins | sample MGYA00509979_ERZ860322 | MGnify/ENA primary metagenome ERZ860322 (study PRJEB30046, sample SAMN00715217) | human gut metagenome | study: EMG produced TPA metagenomics assembly of the A metagenome-wide association study of gut microbiota in type 2...
TTCCTTTCAAGGCTGAGTGCATTATCGGTTTTTAAATTATATCCGAAGAAGGAGGAAAATGCAAACCAAAAATAGCCTGTCCGGAACCGCAAAAAACCATACGCCCTGCAAGCATCTCAGGCGGACTTTTTGCGGCGGAAGAAGACCTTCTCCACGCGCTTATAAAGAAGCATCGTGAGAATCGAAACGAGCACGCCCTTTACAATATTAAAAGGAACGACCGCAAACAGGACCAGCGTTGAAAGGCTCGTGATAGAGGCATTGACGGCGGTACCCATGGCAATGATCGCATCGAGCGGCATGCCGAACAGTTCCGAGAACTTCGGAATCAGATACCAGGAGTCCGAGCTGTTGTACATATCGATGAACCACTGTTGGAGGCTCGAAAGCTGCGTACCGTCAGGAACCACCGCGAGGTCGTACCCGCAGTCACCCGTCGGCTTAAACCAATCCGGCGCCCACTGTGCGAGCGGAAGATCAAACGGATAATGGGGGTCGGTTGAGCAGCCCTGCATGCCGAACATCGCGGTCGGATCGTCACTATGAATGGCGTGATGGATAGCAGCAAGCTTCACCGAGCACTTCAGACCGTAGATCGCGCCGGCAAAAGCAAAGACGTATCCCAGCACCTTCAGGATCAGATTCTTCGGATTGATGGCACAGAGCAGTCCGCCGATCGCCATCACAAGAAAACCGAACCGGATGTACACGCACTGTTCACAAGGGGCCATATAGAGCCACACCTGGAACATGTAGTGGGCCACCAGGACGAGAAGCACACAGACCGCTGCCATCAGAATCCAGGGCCACCGCATATCCTGCCAGTCGGCAATCGTCCCGATAGGATCCTGCCGCAGCTGATTGAACCATTTCATATCAGCTCCTCCCCTTACATCTTGGAGAGCTTCTGAATCAGGGCGACGAATCCATCAATGCTCTGAATGCTCTTTGTCATGATGAGCCACTTCCCGTTCACGACGTAAGCCGGGATGCCCTGAATCTTTGCCACGTCATAGACGGACTTCCAGGAATTCACGAGATTCTGCACAGCGGCAGTCTTTCTTTCCTTGGCGAATTCATCCGCGCTGATCCCCGTGGCTCCTGTGAGGGTTTCGATAAAGGCGGCGATGCGGGTCTCGATTTGGCCCATGTCGCCGTTGCTGTAGTCGGTCTCAATCTTCATGTACGGAATGCCCGCACCCTCGACAGCTTCCTGCATGCGTGCGCTCTCCACGTTAAAGGTATGGCACGCCTGGAGCACGTTCTCCACTACCCCATCGACGTGATACTTCTCGCGCATGGCCAGCGTGTTTTCCATACGACCGTCGTTGGGCGTCATGACCGAGCAGTTGATATCCAGGTAGCGGTCGGCGATGGCGCGCAGGATATCGGGAGCCTCCGGGTCGATCATCATGGCCGCCGTGCGCTCGCCCGAGCAGTCGTCCATGCACACGACCACACCGCCGTTGGACTCGATAGTACGGCCGATCTTGTTGATCACGCCGCCCACCGGGCAGCCAGTGATCAGAATGCGCTTGGCATCCGCCGCAACCGGGCGCTCGCCCGCGTCGTAGGTCTCGCGCAGCTTGGCAACCTTTTGCTCCAGCTGCTGCGTATAGGCCTCGATATCAAAGCTGAACGTACCGGCAAACATGGTGCTCATCAGGTCGACGCCGCTCATGGCCGCCGGCTGGTTAGCCTGCAGCGCAAACATCTCGAGCTGGGCCGCACGCAAACGGTTGCGACGACGGACGGCGGCGCGCAGGTCATCGTCGGTAATCGTGATGCCGTAGAAGTTCTCGAGCTCCTCCTTGAGTAGGCGGCACTCCTCGTACCAGCTTTCACGCTCGTAGGCGCGATCGCGACCCTGCGGCAGGTGCAGAATGTGCGTGCGCTTGAGCCCCCCCAGCAGCTCGTACATCTTCTTCTTGCCGTCGCAGGTGGTCTCGCCGATGATCATGTCGCTAAAGTACGTAAACGGGCACTTTTGCGAGTAGGCAAAGCCGTAGGTCGACTTGATGAGCGGGCAGAGGTTCGCGGGCAGTACCTTCTCGGCCTCGGGGATCACCTCATCGGACGTACCGCACAGAGCGACACTTGCGGCCCCCGCGGCATCGATAATCTCGAGCGGCGTATAGCTGCACAAAAAGCCGACCAGGCGATTGCCGGCCTGTTTATAATCCTTGACGCGAATAAACGCGGCCTTGCGCTGCTCGTTGAACTCCTCAAACGTGCTGGGCAACGACTGCTCAATATTTTCCGACATATAACTCCTAAACCTTTTAACCAACCAAGGAAACGGCTTTCCCAGGCGCCCGAGGTTGCCGTGAAAGAGCAGCTCCGCGCACTTTGGTACGCAAGCGACGGTTTGAACGGCAAGATCGGGTACCTGGGGAAGCCGCCGGAACGTATAGCCCTAAATGGTTTCCAAGAAAGCTTCGATGCGCGTCTGCAATTGGCCTGCGTCCTCGCCGGCGTAGTCGGTCGTGATGTGCATGAACGGAATGCCCGCCTCCTCGGCGGCCTTCTCCACGGCGAAGGACTCCATCTCATAGAGCGTGCAGAACTGCAGGGCCACGTCGACGATGCCGTCGGCATGCAGGTCCTTGGCCATCTGGACAATGTCCTTCATACGCTGGTCGTTGGGCGTAAAGACGGCGCAGTTGATCTTAAAGTAGCGCTCGGCGATGGCATCGAGCATCTCGTCGACCGTCTCACCGGACTCGTCGACCAGGTCCTTGTAATAGCGCGAGCCCGTGCAGGACTCCTCGCCTACCACAATGCCACCGGCTTTCTCGATGAGGTTGAACAGCTTCCAGTTGGGCACGGCCATGGGCGTACCGGTGTACAGGATGCGCTTAGTCCCCTTGGGCGCCACGCCCTCGCCGACCTCGACACGCTGCTCACACTCGGCCGCCATATCGTTAATGGCTCCGGTCAGACGTGGCGTGTCGTCCATAAAGGCGGCCTGAACGGTCAGCAGGCTGTCAAGACCGCTGATGGGCGCAGGGTCGGCAGCGCGCGTGGCAGCGAGGCGCTGCAGGGCGCGACGCTTCTCATTGACGGCGTGGATGGCGGCCTTCAGACGCTCAGGCGTAATCGTGACGCCGCACTCTTCCTCGATCTTGGCGGCGAGCTTCTTGACCTCGGCCTTCCAGGTCACGAGCGTCGACTCGTCGTGTACGTTGGGAATATCCATGACGTACATGTTCTTTTGCGTGGCAAAAAACTCGTAGGCCTTCTTCTTGCCATCGCAGGTGTTCTCGCCTACCACCAAGTCACTCGACTCAATGTAGGGGCAGACCTCGCCCAGCTTAAAGCCGGCAAAGCTCTTGATAAGCGGGCAGGTGTTGCGCGGCAGATGCTCCTCGACCTTATCGGTTGCCCAATCGGCACCCGAGCACAGGCCCACGGGAATACCGTCGCAGGCGAGCACAATCTCCTCGGGCACGTACACGCAGAACGAACCGACGATCTTGGTGGCCTCGCCGGCCTCCTTCTTGTCGAGCATCTCCTTAATACGGCCGCTGTGGATGTTGGTGGCCACAAAGTCCAGGTAGGACGTGGACTTGGGGCGATTGTTCTGCGTCAAGAACATATCGCCGTACATCTGGCCCACGGCGCCCAGCAGCATGTCGTGGTCGGCAAGATTCATGCCGAGGCTCTCCCACATCGGATGGAAATCGAATTCTTCAGCCATGGCGGTTCCCCTCTCGAACCAAAAACGGATAACAGCGGTATCGATGCACGACGGGCGGCGATTGCCCTGCCGTGCTCAAACCCGGAATTTTGGGGAACCTGCTTTGCGGTTGACTATTTAATTGTGCGTCGTCTCTCCCGGAGCCGTGAACATACCTGCTCATATGCGGCTCCGAGCGATATATAGGGCACGCGCGGCAACGCGGCGAATGTATGTCGTCTGCGGCATGTGCGCACCCTCCTTTACAAGTTGAGGTCAACTATACCAACGGTCATCGACCATGCGAACACCGTTGACATTCGTACGACAGCGTCGTGTGCCGTCGTTTAATAAATAATTATCTTAATTGATAAGAGTTTGTCATTCCTCATTCGGCGAACGGCAAAAACAAAGCCGCCGAGGCTTATATTCCCCGACGGCATTACCCGGCGCTATCGACAAACCAAATGGATCCTGCTGGCATCAAAATGCATGCGCAGCGTCTCGCCTGCTTGCGGCAGCTCGTCGACAGGCATGCGCACTTTGTTGACCTTCCACTGCAGGCGCGTCGGCGCGTCGGCGCGCGGCACGTCCAGCAGCACCAGGCGCTCAAAACGTGAATCGCTCACGCGGGCCACATGCAGGTCGTAGCTGTTGCGACCCCGCTCAACACGGTTGTCCACATGGAAGTAGCTCGCACGAATACCCAGGTACGCCACGTTATCGGGAACCTCACGGCCCACGTTGAAGGTCATGCCCCAGTCGAGGGCCTCAACTTCTTCGTCGCCGATCTTGCGCGCGCGGCTCGTATTCTTGCAGCCCGTCAGGCGCAGCGCAGCCAAGGTTTGCGGCCGGCGGACCACGTCCTCGACGGAGCCGATCTCCTCCATATGCCCGTCGTGCATCACACAAATGCGCTCGCACAGACGGCACGCTTCGTCGATGTCGTGGCTCACGTAGAGCACGGTACGGTTGCACACATCGAACAGGTCGAGCATGTTCTGTTCGAGCGCGCTCTTAAGATAGGAATCGAGCGCGCTCATGGGCTCGTCGAACATAAAAATGCCCGGATGCGCCGCCACCATGCGCGCAAGCGCCACGCGTTGCTGCTGACCGCCCGAGAGGCGCGCGGGGTAGCGGTCGGCAAAATCGGCCAGACCGAAAATGCCCAGATAGCGCTCGGCGAGCTTTTTGCGCGCGGCGGCGTCACCCGCATCCTTAACACCGGCGCAAACGTTATCGGCCACCGTCATGTTGGGAAACAGCTGATAGTTTTGGAACAGCAGGGCGCATTTTCGCTCCTGGGGCGACAGGTTGATCCCCGCCGCCGAGTCAAAAAAGGTCACGCCGTTGACGACGATCTCGCCCTCGTCGGGTGTCTCCACGCCGGCAATGCAGCGCAACGTGCAGCTCTTGCCGCAACCCGAGGCGCCCAGCAGCGCCACACGCTCCTCGCCGGCATCGAGCTGAATGTCGAGGGTAAAGCCCGGATAGCGCTTTTTGATATCCAGAACGAGCGACATGGCTTATCGACCTCCCTTTGCGACCGCGCCATCGCGCATAAGCTCGGCCAGCGCCTCGCGATCGATACGCAGCGCATCGCCGCCCACTGGGTCGAGCGAATCGGCCTGGCTGCCCAGCTGCTTGGCCTGCTTGCGCTCCGCGCGGGACAGGCCGCGCCCGCGGTACTTTTGCGAATGCGCCGTGTACATATTGATGAACAGGATGACCAGGAAACTGAACACGATCACGACGGCGACCCAAAAGAGGGCCACCGACGTGTTGCCGCCCATCCACTCAAAGTAGATGGCGATGGGGATGGTCTGGGTAATGCCGGCGTAGTTGCCCGCAAAGAACAGGGTGCAGCCAAACTCGCCCATGGCACGCGCGAAGGCAAGCACCGCGCCGGCGGCAATCGAAGGCCAGCCAAGCGGCATCATAAGCTTGGTAAAGATGCGACGCTCGGACCATCCCAGGGTTCGTGCGGCGTCGAGCATCTGCGTGTCGAGGCTCTCGAAGGCTCCGAGCGCCGTGCGGTAGACCAGCGGAAACGACACAACGACGGCCGAAATGACTGCTGCGGGCCAGGTAAAAACGATCGAGATGCCGTGCGCGATCAGCCACTGGCCGACACCGGTCGAGCGGCCAAACAGCATGAGGAGCAGAAAGCCGCAGACCGTGGGCGGCAGCACCATAGGAATCGTAAAGACCGAATCGAGCAGGCCCTTGATGCGACTCGAGGTACCCATAGTCTTCCACGCGGCAAACAGGCCCAGTGCAAAGGAAATCAGCAGGGCAAGGCCGCTCGTTTTAATGGACACCCAAAACGGGCGGTAGTCGATGCCGCCTAAAAAGGAGGCCAGAGAGGTCAAGGGCCCCTGCTCATCCCGCAATACGACAGACGATGCTTCTACCATTTGAGCACTATCAAGCCAACGCGCGCCGCCCTTGGCATCACCCGAGGCCGATGCAATCACCACATAGCGGTCCCCATCCGCACCACGCACATCAAAGCCATAGGTATACCCGCCGGCATCAAACGTTGTTTCCGCCGTAACATACCAAGGAAGATCAACGTCCCCTAGCTGCGCACCTCCCATGGAGTTTGCGCTGTCGAGCTCACAGACGAGGGCCTTGAGACCCGATACGCACTCGTTGTCCTGCGGATCCAATCCATACTTCTCGGCCGCCTTGGGCGATATCCACACCACAACGCGATCGGCAGGAGCCGCCACTACAAGGTCCACGTCCTCGTCAACGGGAAACCGGTAGCCCTTAGGCTGGCCCTCCATAGCACGAGCGGTCCCCTTGGCCAACCGCTCAAAACCCTCGATCCCATAGGAAAACCCATGAGCGGTCGCAGCAACCTGGGCCCCGTCCTCAGCGTCCCCAGCAAACGCAAATCCCGGCACCCAGCAAAGCGCGAAGGTCAAAGCACAGGCGACAAGCATGCGGAATCTATTAAGCACGAAAAGCTCCAAGCGAATACAAGGACGGAGTGAAACACAAAACGATGGAATTATCGCGCCAAGCCGCACTACGCGGAAAGCTCAAAGCCGTACTTAGCCCAAATCTTCTGAGCCTTCTTGTTGGACAGGCAAAAGTCGATGAACGCCTTAGCCTCGTCGGCATGCTCGGAGCTATCGGCGACAGCACCGGGATACACGATGGGCTTGTGCGAGTCCTCGGGGCACACGAAGGCGTCCTCGATGCCGTTGTAGCGGTAGATGTCAGAGCTGTAGACAAAACCGGCAACGCAGTCGCCTGTGGACACATAGGCGGCGGCGGTACCAACTTTGTCTGCCAGTGCGACCTTGTCGGCGATCTCGGGCGCATACTCGCCGTCGTCGCCCTCGGTGCCGGTATAGAGGCCCACAGAAGCCAGCGCCTGGTTGGCGTACTTGCCGGCGGGAACGGTCTTGGCGTCGCCAATGGCGATCTTGCCGCCCAGATTCGCGACGTCGGCGATGGCCTCGACCTTGGTGTCGGAGCCCTCGGCGCGAATGATCACAAGATCGTTGACGAACATATCCTCACGGGTGTCGGCATCGACGAGCTCGACGGTCTCAGCGTCATCCATGGTGCCCTTGGAAGCGGTGATGAGCACGTCGACCGTGGCACCGGCACGCATCTGCTCAACGAGGTCGCCGGAGGCCTTAAACTGCGTGTCGGCAAAGGTGGTACCGGTCTGCTCGGTGTAGAGCTTCTGAACCTCGGGCAGGGCCTTCTCGAGCGAGTTGGCGGCAAAGACCTGCAGCTCGACGGTTTCCTTCTTGGAAGAGGCCTTGGCGGAGCCGGCATCGGAGCCGGTCGCCTCAGGCTCCTTGTTGCCGGAGCAGCCGGCAAGCCCAAGGCCGGCAGCGGCGACAGCGGAGAGTGAGACGAATCCGCGGCGAGAAACCATATCGAACATGTTCAACCCTTTCGTACCTTGTGCCCGGGTACCCCACCGCGGGCTTTATTCTGTAATTTGATTATACTTCGATGCGAATAATGATTATGAGAAATTATTCTCGTCTGAGAATATAGTTTCAAGCATGCCTACAGAATGCCGTCCCCTTGGGCGCAAATAAAAGGCGGAGCAGCCGTTCAGGTCGCTCCGCCGCAGGTAAACCGCTTAGTTGGTATGTCCGCCGCCCGCTGTCATCTGAGCCGCATGCTCCAGCTGATCGCTCACGGCCTCCCAGCTTTCGCGGGCGGCCTTCGTAGAACCGGGAAAGTTTACGACAAGTGTATGACCTCGTTGCATGCAAATAGCGCGCGAGAGCATAGCGCGGCGCGTCTTGGTCATGGAGTACGCACGGATTGCCTCTGCAATACCCGGCACATCGCGCTCGCAGACGGCACGCGTCGCCTCGGGCGTCACATCGCGCATCGAAAGCCCCGTGCCGCCGCAGGTGAGCACGACATTGGCGTGGCACTCATCGGCGGCTTCCACAATGGCATCACCGATCTCGCTGACGTCGTCGCGCACGACCACATGCGAGGCGACCGTCCAGCCCTGCGCCTCGATAAGTTCCTCGAGTGCGGCTCCAGCCTCGTCCTGGGCAAGATCGCGCGTATCCGAGCACGTCACGATCGATATCTTCAGCTCCATAGCATTCCTCCTACAACACGGCGCCCTCGGGCAGGTCGACGCGAACAACGTCCACGACATCGCCCACCTTGAGGTCGCACGGTCCTTCGTCAACACGCAACAGGCAGTTAGCCCGCTGCATTGTGCCGAGCAGCGCCGAATTCTGCGTCTTGGCCTCGGTCACCAACAGCTCACCGGTCTCGGGGTCGCGCAAAACCGTGGCGCGATCGAAGAAGCGGCGATGCTGTCGCTTTTTCACGCCGTGCGTGAGCGTCGCCTGCTGCACGGGACGCGTACCCTCGGCAAAGCCGCGCATCTTGCGGATCGCGGGGCGGGCGAGCATCTCAAAGCCCACATACGCCGCCGCGGGATTGCCCGAAAGCCCCAAATACGGCTTGCCCCCAAGCAGGCCAAACGTGATGGCTTTGCCGGGACGCATCGAGATGCGGTCGAAGAGCACCTCGCCCTCGCGCCGGACGAGCGCCGTCACATAGTCGTAATCGCCCGCCGAGGCACCGCCGCTCGTAATGACAAAATCGCACTCCTGCACGGCGCGATGCACGAGCTCGGCGATTGCCTGCTCATCATCGGGAGCGATGCCAAAGAACACCGGCTCGGCGCCGGCATCGAGTGCCTCGGCCATCAACGCCGACGAGTTGGAGTCGCGAATCTGCCCGCGCGCCGGCAGCTCACCCGGCGCGACCAGCTCCGTACCCAGCGAGATAATGCCCACACGCGGCGCGGCATGCACCTTCACGCTCGCATACCCGGCGCTCGCCAGCAGGCCAGCGCCGGCCGGGGCCACAACCTCGCCGGCGTGCATCACAACATCGCCGACATGGGCCTCCTCGGCGGCAGAGCGAACGTTCTCCCCTACCTTGGCAGGCGCCGAGAAGCTCACGTGCGAGCCCTCGTTGCCGTCGCCGTCAAGCACCTCGACGATCTCGTATTTCACCACGGCATCGGCACCTTCGGGTACCGGCGCGCCCGTCATGATGCGGACCGTCTCACCCGCGCCGATTGCGCCCTCAAAGACATGGCCCGCGGCCTCGTGTCCGACAACGTCGAACGTCACCGGCGCCTCGCCAGATGCCTGCGCCAAGTCCGCCGAGCGCACGGCATATCCGTCCATAGCGCTGTTGGCAAACGGCGAAATGTCGATATCGGCCACCGCGTCCTCTGCCAAGGGAAGACCGGCGGCCTGCCACACGGGAATCTCGACAACTTCGGTGCGATTCACGTGCGACAAGACGATCGCCTGTGCGTCCTCCAACGGAATGAGTTTCTCAGCCATATGCACCTCTTAATGCCACGGCGCACAACGGGAACGCCGATTCTTTATGCTTGTCTCAGTATAATCCCCCGACGCACGACCGCGACTCGGCCTGCACCCGCAAATACACCTGTCGGTTGCAAGCCACGAAACAGAATGGAAACTAACCCACCGGCTCGTCGCGTTTACCGCGTTTTATAATGCTCGTGTTGCAACCCAAAAAGAGGAACGTATGGCTTTTACCGACAAACCCGAAAGCGCAAACGAGGCGCAGGATCATTCCCAGCCGCTCGACGACGGCGGCCTTTTCTCCCTTAACGACGTCATCATGGCAGGCAGGCAACAGCTCACCCGCTCCGAGCATCTCTT
>ERZ860322.2105-NODE-2105-length-9897-cov-3.458748_pt1 | contig 9897 bp, 7 predicted proteins | sample MGYA00509979_ERZ860322 | MGnify/ENA primary metagenome ERZ860322 (study PRJEB30046, sample SAMN00715217) | human gut metagenome | study: EMG produced TPA metagenomics assembly of the A metagenome-wide association study of gut microbiota in type 2...
CAGGCATGGCCCATGCGGCTACCCCTATCTATTCCTGGGAATGGACTGCGGAAGGAGCACAAATAACCGCCCCCAACTGGAGCGGTTCCTTCAATTACACTTCCGGCAATGATTACGCCACGTTCGGCAGCAGTTCCGGCACTCCCTATAACTCAAACATAACGGGCATCCAAGGCAGTTTCACCGTGAGCTTTGACCTGAAAAACCTGAGTTCCACCAGCAATGGGTGGAAAGACATTTTCAGCCTGTACACCAATGGAACGGTCTCCGGAGAATCCAACAGCATGGTGCTGGAATTCACTAATAACGGAGAACTATACCTCTACAATAAGGGGTTCGGCGGCCAAACTGGCGGAAATATTAATACGGGATTGACCTGGACGGATCTCCAGCAGGACAGCTGGACTAATCTGAGCATCGTTTCCGATCTTTCCTCCCAAACGCTTTCCGTGTATGTCAACGGCGCTCTGGCAGGTACGATTACCGAGTGGAATCCATCCTCCCCCGCCCTGACAGGCTCCCAGTTTGGAGCTTCTTTTGGAAATACCCGCCCCATGAACGGCACTATGGATATCAACAACATCAAATTTTATGACGGCGTTGTGCTTCCTGTGCCGGAAGCAGCCACAGCTTCCCTGGGCCTGTTGGGGCTGGCTGCCCTGATGATGCGCCGCCGCCGGTGCTGCTGAAGCAACTTTAACCATTCGCCAAAGGCTGCATGCGGGAAGACGTTTTTCCGCATGCGGCCTTTTCAGTATTAAGAGAATTCCTTTACCCGATTCATGCCCCCGTGAAGACTTCCCCCGGTCTGGTCCAAGCACCGGGAGGAAGAACCCGCCCCGGCAAAACGACGGTATTGGCACCCAGCCGAACATGGTCTCCAATGACGGCGCCAAGCTTGTTTCTTCCAGTAAATTCCAGCTTTCCTCCCGCCACCATTCTGTGTTCGCCGCCATCATGGCGAAAATTGGAACATACCGTTCCGGCGCCGAAATTAACGTCACTGCCAATAATGGAATCCCCCGCATAACTCAAATGAGGAATAAATGTGCCGTCGCCGATGATACAATTTTTCAGCTCCACTCCCTGCCCTACTACACAGCCATTCCCCAAAGATACACAACCCCTTAAATAGCAATTAGGCCCTATGCGGCAGCCATCACCCGCCCACACGGCTCCCTCTACAACCACGCCGGGCATGATGACGGTTCCTTCCCCTACCCGGAGCGTTCCCATGACATAAACCCCTTCCCTTCCAGAGAAATCCTCCCACTCCATCTTCCCTGCCATTCCAGAAGATCCCAAGGATAAACGAGGCGCTCTATCGCTGCTTCCTTCCGCGTGAATACCCGCGTCAACCCGTTTTCCCCGCTTTTCCGGGCCAGCAAATGCCCTTCTTCACTCCTTGCTTCCCCTGCCCCGCAAAAGGCAAGCCATATGGCCGCCTCCGGGGAAAAATCATGCATGGACACTTCTATGATTTCCCCTTTTTCTTCTGAAACCGGCGTTCCCGGGTCAAAAACCGCTTCAAAGCCCACTTCCCGAAGGCGGGAAGCACAGTAAGCGGCTATATTCATTCCAGCCACGGAAAAGCCGTAGAAGGGCCTTTCAGGGCTTGTAGCGGGAAAAGTATGATCCCTCTCCGGAATGTAAATCAATCTGGCAGCCTTCACAAAAGGATGGTATGCTTTCCTCCGGGTTTTCTGCAAGCAGGAATGCCGTTTCTGTTTACAGCCGCACCTGCCAATAACCTTGTGAAAGGCCAGGTTGATTAACTGTGAGTATGATGTGAATAACTTATTCAGATATTATTCACAGGCTTGCGGGCCAAATTTATTAACATTTGAAATGATGCTCAATACTCTCATTTACAGCCATTTGAAATCTTATTCACACTAGGCACACAGCAGAAGAAGAAGGAATTTAATATTGTTAAACCTAATATTCTTCAATCACACAACGTGATTGTCCTTCTTCCGGTTTTCATGCTACAAAACGGCGTGAATACGAAAAATCAGGATGACTGTTGGATGAACATGGCCATAAAACTAGCCTCAAATGGAATCGGACTTACGAGTCCGAATCCCTGCGTGGGGGCAGTCATTGTGCATGAAAACCAGGTGATTGGTTCGGGATTTCATAAAAAAGCCGGCTTGCCTCATGCGGAAAGAGAGGCTATTGCCGACGGAGTGGCGAATGGCAATGCCCCCCTGTTCGCGGACTCAACTTTGTATGTTACTCTGGAACCATGCAGTACTTCCGGGAAAACACCGCCTTGTACGGATGCCATTTTGAAACATCGTTTCAAACGGGTGGTTTATGGTTCGGAAGATCCTAATCCCAAACACCGCGGCGTTGCGGCTGATATTCTTGAACAGGCCGGCATCAAGGTTACCCGCGGGGTTCTGGAGAAGGAATGCGATCATTTAATCAGGGGGTTCAGGGTGAACATGCTGGAAGGGCGTCCCTGGGTAATTGCAAAAAGCGCCATGTCTCTGGATGGCCGCATTTCCCGTAGTCCGGAACGTTCCCAATGGCTGACGAATGAAAAATCCAGATCTTTTGTACATACCTTGCGTGCCGAATGCGATGCGGTTCTTACCGGAGGGAATACCGTGCGTCTGGACAATCCGTCCCTGACCATTAGGAAACCGGATCGTCCTGTTTCTCCCCTCAAGGAACAACCCTGGCGTATTATTCTAACCCATGATGCTTCTTCCATACCTGCGGATTCCATTTGTTTAACAGATGAATTTCGTGACCGCACTTTGGTTGTGGAGAATGTTTTCAATTATTTGGAATTATTAAAAAAATTATATAATGATAAAAAAATAGGAACTATCCTGCTGGAAGCGGGAGGCTGTCTGGTCCGGGAATTTCTGAAAGCCAGTTTAGTCGACGAGTGGGTGGGGTTTTATGCTCCCATCATTATCGGCGGCGGTACGGACGGCGTAGCGCCCGGTCCGTTTCTGGAGCATGAAGCCCATCTTGAACAACCTGTTGTGAATATTTTTGGAGATGATGTATGTATCCGGGGAGATATCTGTTACCGGTAATGGATGAGGTCTTTGTTTATTGGTTATCCGAAGAATTTTAAACTTGGGAAGGTAATTTTCATTCGCCCGGTGGATTTGTCATTCAGCCCTTCCGGCCTCCCTTGCCTCTTGGAGTAAGCTCAATGCTGCTTTTTCTTATCGGCAGTATTTGAATGGAATCCGTGAAGAAATCGTGTGACGCTTCTTAATGATTTGCGATGGATAAATCAGGAAGGCCGGTATTCAATAATACTGAAGGGATATTCCATTTCTTTTTACGACAAGCAGAAAGTGGTGGTTGTTCGGAGGAAGGGAAGAGCTGCTGTCGCGCAAAAAGACATTCAGAAAACAGGATTGAATCTTTTTATCGACTCCAGGCAATAGCGACAGGGAAATATAATGGGATCATATACGGCTCAAGGATGTCCCTGCCATATTTATTTTTCAATACCCGCCTCCTATGGTCCTCCTTAAATTGAAATTTTTGAATAAAAAACGCGGGGTATTATGTTTGTTGCCTGCTGCGTTTTTGCAGATGCACAAGCAACAGGGCGATATCTGCCGGGGTAATTCCGGGAATGCGGGAGGCCTGCCCGATAGTTGCAGGACGTATGTTGCCCAGCTTGATGACAGCCTCTTTTTTTAAGGCATGGACATGTTCGTAATCAATATCGGAGGGAATAGTTTTATTTTCCATCCGTATGATTTTTTCCGCCTGTTTTTTCTGCCTTTCAATATGCCCTTCGTACTGGATATCCGTAGCAATGGCATCCAAATGTTCCACGTGGAACATTTTTTTCAGTTCTTCAGGCAATAGAGTCCAGTCATTGCCGGGCCTTTTAAGCCATGTGGAGAGAGAAACTCCTTCATGTTTAAGCGCGGCAGCTTTTATTATTCCTTCTTCAACGGCGTTTTTCCTGTCTTCAGCCTTCCGGGCCATTTCACAGGTAATAAGGCCCGCTTCAAAAGCCAGAGGGGCCAACCGCAGGTCTGCATTATCCTGACGCAGCAACAGGCGGAATTCTGCCCGGCTGGTAAACATGCGGTAAGGTTCATCGGTTCCTTTGGTAACGAGGTCGTCTATCATGACGCCGATGTAAGCCTGATCCCGGCGTAGCACCAGAGAAGGTTTGCCCAAGGTTTTCAGAGCGGCGTTCGCTCCCGCCATTAGTCCTTGCGCTGCGGCTTCTTCATAGCCGGAAGTGCCGTTGATTTGACCTGCAAAGTACAGGTTTTCTACCAGTTTTGTTTCCAGCGTAGGATGCAATTGCGTGGGAGGACAGAAGTCGTATTCCACTGCATATCCCGGACGGATCAGCTGCGCGTTTTCCAGGCCGGGAATGGTATGGATGAAGTCGCACTGAGCGGAGTAGGGCAGTGAAGTAGAAACTCCGTTAAGGTAGAATTCCTCCGTACTGCGGCCTTCCGGTTCCAGGAATACCTGATGGCTGTTTTTTTCCGCAAAGCGCACGATTTTATCTTCTATGGAAGGACAATACCGGGGGCCTACGCCTTCAATGATACCGCTGTAAAGGGGGCTGAATTTTAAGTTCTTCCGGATAATGTCGTGCGTAGTCTGGTTGGTGTAGGTGATCCAGCACGGCATTTGCTTCATCCGGAAATTTTCATCTCCCCACGTGTTCAAAGTGCAAAAGGGTTCGGAATCACGTTTCAGTATATCACGGGAACGGTAGCTGAACAGGGCTTCCGGAGTGTCTCCGGGCTGTATTTCGCAGACGGAAAAGTCGATGGATCTTCCATTGACGCGGGGAGAAGTTCCTGTTTTAAGCCTTTCCACCTGAAAACCCAGCATGGCAAGATCGGCGGAAAGGCTGGAAGAAGCGCAACCCATTCGGCCTCCTGTTATGTGTTGAAGGCCCACATGAAGCAATCCCTTCATGAATGTCCCGGAGCAGATAATCACGCTGCGGGCATGGATGGCGCAGCCCAGAGAAGTAACGGCTCCCGTTGCCTGCTGTTCTCCATTGACGAGCAGTTTGACCACATCTCCCTGAAACAGGCGTATGCCGGGGGCGGTTTCCAGAACCATTTTCATTCTTGTGCGGTAGGCTGTTTTATCGCACTGGGCGCGGGGAGCGCGCACGCTGGGCCCCTTGGAAGCGTTCAGCATCCGGAATTGAATGGCGGTAGCATCCGTGTTCAACCCCATCGCTCCCCCCATGGCATCTATTTCCCGGACGATATGCCCTTTGGCAAGTCCCCCAATAGCCGGATTGCAGGACATTTGTCCGATAGTATCCAGGTTATGAGTTAGGACGGCGACGGAACCCCCCAGACGGGATGCTGCCAGTGCCGCCTCAATGCCTGCGTGCCCGGCGCCGACGACGAGAACGTCAAACAGGGGAAAAACGGAAGAAGGGGAGGAGTTCATCAGGATGCGGAGCAGATAGCAAGACGATGCAGAATCAGGCGGGGATCAAGAGAGGAGGACACCAGGGCTTTATCCGCCTTCATGCATTCTTTCAAAGTTTGCTTCAGCCGTTCCGTCTTGAATTTGGAAGCATTCTGCGCCGCCAGAAAAAGCGGATACGCATTGGGTGTACCGTCTTTTTTCAAGGGAATTAACGCGGCCGCATAGGAGGGCAGGGAAGAAATGCGGGCCGTAAATTCCTTGAAATTGGTGGGCTTCAGGTTGAATGCGTCACATAAAAGTCTGGCAGCCAGCAAATTTCTTAACGTAGGGATGAATGCGGCACGCATGATTGTGATGGCGTTTTCACCGCGTTCCAGTTGAAAGTCAATCAAAGAGATGGCCGCATCGCTTTTCTTGTTTTCCAAAGCCCGGGAAATTTCAAAAATAACGCCTGTACGCGTCAGCGGAACCATGCGCTCCACATCCTCCGGCATTACGGTGCGTCTGTCCGCTCCCAGATAAAGATCCAGTTTTTCAATTTCAGAAATGATTTGGCGGGAGGATTCGCTGACGCGGTGAATGAACAGTTCCAGGGCGGCGGAGTCGAAATTCATGCCCCGCGCCGCCGTTTCCTTATTAATGAGGGGCATTAAACTGCCTTCCCAGCCTGCTTTCGTGATGTCCGGCTTGTTCAATTCTTCCGATGCGGCGTGTTGAAGCAGGAATTTGTTAAAGGAACGGCGTTTGTCAAATTCGGAGGCGGAAATAAGAAGCAGGACGTCCGACCCCAGGCCGCTTTCCAGCAATTGCCTGAAAGAATCCAGAGCCGCTTCCGTGGTGGAGGAACGCCCCGTGACGGAGTCTCCCAGAAAATTGCAGTTCTTCATCCAGACTACTTTGCGCCCCGGAAAAAACGGGAGGGTCCGCAGAGCTTCCATAACCTGGCGTACCAGCTGGGCCGCTTCATCGGAATCACCGCAGGCCGCTTCCAGAATTTCATGGGAAAATTCGTTTGTGCCTTCCGTCAGAGCGGCAAAGATGCCGGAAGCCTTTTCACGCACCATTCCTTCATCCGTACCGAAGACGAGATGAATGGCCTGTTGTTGTAAAGTGCTGGAACCCATAAAACCGTAGCCGCATGATATCATAAAGTACGCCTTGTTGAAAGGCGTATTTGTCATTTGAAAGTTTTTTCATTTGAAGAGAAAGTACTTAAATAGTATCAATGGAACCGGAATGTCAAAAAGCGGCTGAAGCTTGACAGGCTCCGTTTTCAGGCATCTCCTTGTGATCAAGCCGCAAACCGTTTGATCGTTATTACGGCAGGGCATTTCCATGAGATCGACCATATGGACACGGGCTTTACTTGTCATCATGATGACGGTTATGATGACCGTGGTCTCCGTTGCCTATTGGAGATGGAACAGTCGTGTTACGGAGAAGAATGTTTCCTTCCGGTCGGAAGTGTTTACCCTGGCCCAACAGCCCGAATTGAAGGAGGAGGATATTCCTGTTTTGCACCAGCTCAATGAGGAATATTCACGCGTTGCCCGGCTGGTGGAACGGGTATTGGTCAGCATAGACACTACAGGCGTGACAAGCGTTCCTCAGCCTTCCGAGGATGGTGATTTCATGATTGAAAAGAGGCTGACGGTTCATGGTTTGGGTTCCGGCGTCATTGTTACTGAAGAAGGGCATATTATTACCGCCTACCATGTCATTCAGAACAAGCATGCGCTGCGCGTTACGCTGAGCAATGGGAAAAGCGTTTCCGTACGCCTGGTAGGGGTGGATCCGGAACTGGATATTGCCGTGCTGCAGGTAGAAAACCCGATGACGTTTACCCCCCTTCCGTTCGGCAACAGTGATGAAATTGCGCCCGGCATGATTGTTCTGGCATGCGGCAATCCCTATGGGCTGGGCACGACTGTTTCCCGCGGCATTATCAGTGCCCGTGAACGCAAGCTGGTGGATTCCGGCATTAACTTGATCCAGACGGATGCCAGTATCTTTCCGGGGAATTCGGGAGGCCCCCTCATCAACATCCGCGGGGAAATCATCGGCATCAATAAATCGGTGCTTCCCAATGCGGAGAAAAATTACGCCGGCATTGGGTTTGCCATTCCCTCCAATCTGGTGATGCACAGCTTTGAGCAGATTTGCAAACATGGCCGCCCCATGAAAGGGTATCTGGGATTGGACATTGTGCGCAATACTCCCCCGCTTCGCAGCTTCCTGGATTATCATGAGGCGGGAGGCGCAGTAATCAACATCGTGAAGCATGGTTCTCCGGCGGAGCAGGCAGGCCTTCAAACAGGTGACGTAATACTGAGTTTCAACGAAGTCCCCATCCAGACGGATGAGGAAGTGAAGGAACGCATTGAAAATCTTTCCATCGGCGACAAGTTCCGGCTGAAAGTCTGGCGCAAAGGGCAAAAAATGAACGTCACCCTGAAGGTGGGAGATAGTATTTTAAAAAATGTTCCTTCTCCTTGGGAAGACTTCATGGAAGGAGTGGGAATGCATTTGCGTGAACTGACTGCGGAAGAACAATCCATAGGTGCTCGAGGGTTGCTGGTCATTCAAGTGAATCCAAAGAAATCCGTGGGGCAGATATTGCAGGCCGGCGACATGGTCTTTGCCGTAAACCACCAGAGTGTCAGCACCAAGGAAGCCTTGGTCAAAGCTCTTAGGGAAGGGCCGGCATTGTTGACCGTTTCCCGCGACGGGCAGCAATTCAATGTGAAAGTGGATGCGCGCCCCGTTTCTGAAAAAACATTGCTTCCCCGCATCCCGGAGGCGACAAAAGGCAACGCCATCATACCGCACGAGCTTTGATCCGGCCTGAGCGGTTCCTGCCGGAACCTCCGTTAGGAAAAACGTTTTCCGGCATCGCCGTCCGCAGGCTTGACTGGCAGTCAAAAGTGCTTACAATGCATCACCTTTAAGAAATTAAATTATGACTCGTCATACTATCTCCGTACTTGTTGAAAACAAATTTGGCGTGCTTGCCCGCATAGCCGGTTTGTTTAGTGGACGGGGCTACAATATTCATTCGTTGAACGTTGCCCCTAGCCAGGACCCGCGCTTTTCACGGATGACCATCGTCGTACGCGAAAAGGAAGATGTTCTGGACCAGATTATCAAGCATCTGGAAAAACTGGTCAACACGGTGGAAGTAGTAGATTTCCGCAATACGGACAATGTGTACCGGGAAACGGTATTGACCCGCATTGGCGTAGATTCCGCCACGCGGCATGAAGTCATTGAGTTCTGCCAGATACTGGGCGCCCACATTGTGGACGTCACGCGGGACGCCCTGACCATTGAAGTGACGGGAGGCGAGTACAAGATAGACCGTTTCCTATCCCTCATTGAGGATTATGATGTGCAGATGCTGACCCGGAGCGGCCGTATCGCCCTTCCCAAACCCTGCCAGTAAAAGAACCTCCCGGTTTTCTTCTTCAACCCTGCAGGACATTCTTGCAGGGTTTTTTTCTCATCTTCACCATGAACATTACTTATCCGGATCTACCCATTTCCCGCCGCCGGAATGACATTCTGGCGGCAATGCGGGAGCACCAGGTCATTGTCGTAGTGGGGGAGACGGGATCCGGTAAGACTACCCAGCTCCCTAAAATGGCCATGGAGCTTGCCGGGGAGGCGCGGGGCAGAGTAGGATGCACCCAGCCCAGAAGGCTGGCTGCTGCTTCCGTTTCCCGCCGAGTGGCGGAGGAATTGAACTGCGACCTGGGAGGTTTGGTGGGTTACCAGGTGCGCTTTGAGGAAAAAGCCGGGCCGGATACGCGCCTGAAGTTCATGACGGATGGGATTCTTCTGGCGGAAACGCAGCATGATCCGGATCTGCGCCAATATCATACCCTGATTTTGGATGAGGCGCATGAACGCAGCCTCAACATTGACTTTCTGCTCGGCTATCTGCGGCTTTTGCTGGACAGGCGGAGAGACTTGCGGCTGGTCATCAGTTCCGCGACGCTGGATGCCGGCGGGTTTTCCGAATTCTTTGGAGGCGCGCCTATTATTCAGGTAGAAGGCCGCACTTATCCGGTGGACCTCTACTATCTGCCGCCACAGCATGACGATGAGGAACTTCCGGCTCATGTGGCGCGTGCCGTGGATTGGCTGGATACTCTGGACGACCGCGGGGATGTGCTTGTCTTCCTTCCCGGAGAACGCGAAATACGTGAGGTGGCGGAAAAACTGGAAGGCCGGAATCTGAGAAACACGCGCATTCTGCCTTTGTTCGCCAGGCTGGGCCTGGCGGACCAGCAAAGGATTTTTCATCCGGAGCAGGGATACCGCCGCATCGTGCTGGCTACAAATGTGGCGGAAACGTCCCTGACAATCCCCGGCATCATTTATGTTATCGACTCCGGCCTGGCGCGCGTCAGCCGCTATAGCCCGGCACGCCAAGTGCAGCGGCTTCAGATAGAACCCGTCTCCAAGGCCAGCGCCCGCCAGCGCGCC
>ERZ860322.2113-NODE-2113-length-9884-cov-2.786855_pt1 | contig 9884 bp, 10 predicted proteins | sample MGYA00509979_ERZ860322 | MGnify/ENA primary metagenome ERZ860322 (study PRJEB30046, sample SAMN00715217) | human gut metagenome | study: EMG produced TPA metagenomics assembly of the A metagenome-wide association study of gut microbiota in type 2...
TGCTTGATGCGGCTCCAGCTCAGCTCGGAGACGTGAACCATACCGTCAATGCCGCCGATATCGACGAATGCACCGTAGCTGGTCAGGGACTTGACGACGCCGTGGTACTTCTTGCCGACCTCGATCTCGTTCCAGATGGACTCGATGCGCTCGCGGCGCTCGGCCTGTGCAACGCGGCGGATGGAGCCGACTACTCTCTTGCGAGCCTTGTTGACCTCGGTGATCTTGAGGCGAACGGTCTTCTTGATGAGCTGGCTCAGCTCTGCATCGCGGGGCAGATCGGTCTGGGATGCGGGGACGAACACGCTGATGCCCTTGACATTGACAACAACGCCGCCCTTGTTCTCGCCGGAGACAACGCCCTCGAGGACTGCGCCGGACTCGGCGGCCTCTTCGATATCGTTCCAGCTCTTTGCAGCGTCAAGACGCTTCTTGGAGAGCATAACGGTGCCTTCGACATCGTTGACTCTGACAACAACTGCTTCAATGGTGTCGCCGACCTTGACAACGTCTTCGACCTTGACGCCGTCGTCAGTGAACTCGGAAGTGGGAATGAAGCCGGAATACTTGGTGCCGAGGTCTACGCTGATCTCAGTACCGGTAATAGCCACAACATGTCCGGTTACCTTGTCTCCATTATATATAGTTTTGAGAGTCTCCTCCAGCATTTCGTCGAAGGACTTTTCGACCTCGACTGCGGATTCTTCAACTTTGATTTCGTCGCTCATTTTGTTTCTTACCTCCTTAATTATCCACGCCGGCGTGGATGCCCCCGCTGTGAGCCCGATGGTATCCGCGTCCGTGACCTTGTCCATATCCAGCTCATCACACTTCTCTATGAACTGGACCCAGCCGCAATGCTCAGAACAGATCTGGGCAAGATGCAGGCTGTTGGCGCTGTGCTTTCCGCCGATGACCACCATTGCGTCACATTCGGAGGCCAGCTTTTCAGCCTCCTGCTGCCGCGCAGACGTAGCAGTACATATTGTATCAGATATTTTCAGATTTGTACACCTTTTTTTTAGGATATTGCAACATTCGGTAAAATTACCGTGCGTCTGAGTTGTTTGCACCACAACACTTAGAGGTTTATCCCAAAAATCCGGATTTTGGTTCAGCCACGTCTCAAGCTCAGCCGCCGTTTCAAACACCATGTGCTCTCCGCACCAGCCGCATATGCCCTCGACCTCCGGATGACGGCGCATTCCGATGATAATCACAAAGCGCCCTTCGGTCGTGGCCTCGCTGACGATATTGTGGATATGCTTCACCTTCGGGCAGGTCGCGTCAACGATCTCCGCGCCGCTGCGCTCCAGCTCCTGCTGCACGCTTCTTGCTATTCCGTGCGCGCGGATCAGCACCTTTTCGCCCGCGTGTGCCTCTGAGGGGCTTTCTATGAGCCGCAGGCCGCGCGAAGCAAGCTCGTTTACAACGTCTGCATTATGGATAAGCTCGCCGAGGCTGCTGCACTTTTCGCCGCTGCGGAGCAGCTCCTCCGCCATTTTCACGGATCTGCTCACGCCGAAGCAGAATCCCGCACTTTTTGCGACAATAAGCTTCTTCATACGCCCAGCCGCTCCCGCACGATGCTCCGAAGGAGCGCCGCGCTCTGCTCGAAATCAATGTCGCTTGTATCGACGCGCACGGCGTCCTCAGCCGCCTTGAGCGGTGCGGCCGCGCGGCTGGTGTCCTGCTTATCGCGGTATTCTATATCGCGCAGAACTTCGTCATAATCTGCCTTGACGCTCTTACCCTGAAGCTCAAGCAGGCGGCGCTGCGCGCGTGCCGCGGCGCTGGCGGTCAGGAATATCTTCAGCTCCGCATCCGGCAGGACGACGGTGCCTATATCGCGCCCGTCCATGATGACGTTATGCGTCCGCGCCATGCGTCGCTGCATCTCCAGCAGGTATGCGCGCACCGCAGGCATCGCCGAGACGTTTGAGGCGCAGATGGATATCTCGGGCATGCGTATCTCGGCGGACACGTCCTCCCCGTCGAGGAACATTCTCTGCTCGCCTTCGTCATTATAGCGCATCTCTATGCTTATCTCCGGCAGCATCGCCGAGACAGCGATCTCATTTTTCGTATCGAGCCCGCGGCGGTGTGCCGCAAGGCCGACGCTGCGGTATATTGCGCCGGTATCGACGTAAATGTACCCCAGTTCCTTTGAAAGTCTGCGCGCAAGGCTGCTCTTTCCCGCTCCGGCAGGGCCGTCTATGGCGATAGAATTAAATCCGTTCATCAGAATTCATCCTTAAGTATAGATTTTCCGGCAATATAGCCGGTAGACCACGCGATCTGGAGATTGAAGCCGCCCGTATATCCGTCAAGGTTCAGCACTTCGCCCGCGAAGTACAGGCCGTCAACCAGCTTCGACTCCATGGTGCGCGGATTTACCTCCTTCGTGCTCACGCCGCCGGCGGTCACGATGGCCTCGTCGATCGGGCGCATGCCGCTGATGGACACAGGAAACGCCTTGAACAGATGCAGCAGCTGATGCCGCTGCTCGCGGGTTATGGAGTTGACCTTGGTGTCCTCCGGTATGCCCGACAGCCTGATAAGCACAGGTATCATCGACTTGCCCGCAAGGTCGCCGAGCGAATTTTTGAACTCCTTGTTCGCATACTTATCAAAGTCGCGCAGGATACGCGCGTCGAGCTTCTTCTCGTCGAGCCCGGGCTTGAGGTCGATCTCGAGCCGGTATTTCGCTTTGCCCATGTGCCGCATGTGTGAGCTTGCCGACAGCACCAGCGGCCCCGAGACGCCGAAATGCGCGAACAGCATCTCGCCAAGCTCTCGGTATATCAGCACGTCGTTCTCATAGGCCGAGAGCGTCACGTTTTTCAGCGCGAAGCCCTGCATCTCGGCGCAGTAATCATCGTCGCTTTCAAGCGGAACGAGAGACGGCCACGGCGTGTCGATAGTATGCCCCGCGCTGCGGGCGAATTTATAGCCGTCGCCGGTCGAGCCGGTCAGCGCATATGTAAGCCCGCCGGTGCATATCGCCGCCGCGCGGCAGTCTATCATTCCCTCGTCGGTCGGAACGCCTGTGACTATGCCGTTCTCTATCCGGACGCCCTTGGCGTGGGTATGCATGACGCGCACGCCCGCGCGCTCGCACCAGTGCGCCATCGTTCCCGCGACGTCGTTGGCGTTATCGGACACCGGAAACACGCGGTTCCCGCGCTCGGTCTTGAGCTTCAGCCCGTGCGACTCGAAAAGCTCCATAGTCTGCGTCGGCGACAGGCGGTTCAGCGCAGAGTACAGGAATCTCCCGTCGCCGGGGATATTCTCCATAAACGTCTTGATATCGCAGTTATTTGTGACATTGCATCTTCCCTTGCCGGTGATGCGCAGCTTGCGGCCGAGCAGCCGGTTCGGCTCCAGCAGTATCACGCGCATACCGCGCTCCGCCGCCGTTGCCGCGCACATCATGCCCGCGGGGCCTCCGCCGATGACGACAAGCTCCGCCTCTGCTGTTTTTTTATTGTGTTCCATAATGTTCTTCTCCGGGAAATTTATTTATCTGTCAAACGAGGCTATTTCTTCCGCCGTAAGGCTGCGCCATTTCCCAGCCGGAAGATCGCCGAGTTCAACGCTGCCCTCGCGCACGCGGCGCAGCTTCGTGACCCTGAGCCCGACGGCGGCGCACATTTTTCTGACCTGACGGTTGCGCCCCTCGTGTATAGTTATGGCAAGCTCCGCGCCGCCCGGCAGCAGCGATATTATATCGACCTCCGCGCCGCGCGTCATGTATCCGTCTATCTCCATCGGGTATCGCAGATACTCGACAGCCTCGCCGACGTCCTCGCCCTGCACCCAGGTGAGGTAGCACTTCTCCACCTCGTGCGACGGGTGCATGAGCCGGTTGGCAAACTCGCCGTCGTTCGTGCATATCAGCAGCCCTTCCGAATACATGTCGAGCCGCCCGACAGGGTACACCCGCGCATGCAGCCCGCTTAGAAGCTCCGTCACGCAGCGGCGATCCTTCTCGTCGTGCAGCGTCGTGACATAGCCCTTGGGCTTATTGAGCATTATGTACAGCTTTTCCCCTGCGGTGGGCAGCGGTCTGCCGTCCACCAGTATATTGTCCGTCTCCGTGTCCGCGCTCATACCGAGGGCTGCCGCCACGCCGTTGACGCTGACGCGTCCGACCTTTATGCACTCTTCGGCGGCTCTGCGGGACATAAGTCCGGAGGCGGAGATTATCTTCTGAAGTCTCTCCTGCATTATGCAAGCTCCAATCGTAGATGTAGATAGCTATAAGTTTTCCTGATCCGCGGCACATCGGCAGCGTAGACAAGCTCGCCGTCCGCGATCACCTCGCCGTTGTACTCGATCTCGTAGCGCCCCGCATGCTCGCCCATGTTCACCGGCGCGAACACGAAACGCGGCAGCTCGTATCTCACCGTAAGCTCCGCGTCACGCGGCAGGAACAGTGAAAGCTCCTCCGAGGGGCGGACGGCGGCCGCGCTCTCAGTCCCTGACGTCACCGGTACCTCCGGCAATGAGCCGTCGCTCAGCGCTCTGCGGTCGGAATACTGCGAGAAAGCCCAGTCGTAGAGCTTGCAATGGTCGTTCCAGTCGTCTGGGGCGGACAGCGTGACGCATATGAGCCGCGTCCCGTCCCGCTCGCAGCAGCTCACAAGGCAGCGCCCCGGGGCGAGCGTATAGCCGGTTTTCCCACCTATGCAGCCTTCGCAGCGCCAGAGCAGCTTGTTGTGGTTATAATAGCACTGCTCGCCCACCTGCCGCGACGAGGCGGAGATGATTCTGACAAAGTCCTCATTGCTCACGCAGTAGTCCATCAGCACAGCCATGTCGCGCGCGGTGGAATAATGATCCTCCGCGTCCAGCCCGTGCGGATTTGAAAACGATGAATTCGTCATGCCGAGGTTCTGCGCCTTCTCGTTCATGAGCGCGGCAAAATCCTCAATGCTGCCCGCGGTATATCTCGCAAGCGCATCCGCCGCGTCGTTGCCGGAGACGAGCAGCAGCCCATACAGCAGATCCTCCACCGTGACGCACTGCCCCAGATGCAGGTACATCGACGAGCCTTCGATGCCGCACGATTCCGCGCCGACCTCAAGCTCATCGTCAAGTCCGCAGTTCTCGATGGCAACGATGGCAGTCATCAGCTTCGTCGTGCTGGCGATGAGAGAATGCGCGTCGGCGTTCTTTTCATATATCACTTCGCCGCCGGAGTGCATGACTATCGCGCTCGCGGCGCTGGTGTCCGGCGCGTCCGACACTGCGTACGCCCGCGCGGAAAACGCGGCGAACAGCGCTGCAATAACTATAAAAATACTTCTTTTCAACAATAAGCACCACCCTTGAAAGATTTTGGGCAGTGCTTATTATTGACATTTGCCTTTCAGCTTATGCTATGTCTCAGCCCTTCTGCTTTTCGATAAAGCTGTCAACGCGGTCGATGACCTGCGGTACGAGGTCGATTATGCGGTCAACAGTGTTGCTGGCAGGAGGAGTGACGTTTATCATGCGGATGTTGCCCTCTTTGATGACGAGGAAGCCCATCGGCTCGATCTTAACGCCGGTCGCATTGCCGCCGCCGTAGGGTCTGCTGCCGTCGGCCTTCTTGGAGCCAAGCTCCACTCCGCCGCCGCCGAAGCCTACGCTGATTTTGGAGATGGGAACCAGAGTAATCCCGTCGGGGGTATAGATCGGGTCGCCGACGACCGTGTCCACCTTGAGAATGTTCTTCACGCTCTCCATTGTGTTCTGCATGAGTTCGCCGATAGGGTTGTTATCCATTTTAGTTCATCCTTTCCTCTGCCTGTCTATTTTCTTCTATCTGTTTTATTTCTTCGCCGTTTGTATCTGTCCCGCCGGCACGCTCTTCCCGCGCAAGCCTGCGTTTGTTTTTAATAATTATACCCAGCGCGCCGAAGGCTATAATAAACAGCCCCTCGAATATCTGGCCAATGCGCATCGTCACCGCGATGACGAAATCGACGCTCATACTGTCCGCCGTGAAGTCCACATCCGTGCGGACATCGGCGTCGCGCACCTTGAATTTCTTCCGGCATAGCGGAGCGAGCGACGACAGTGCGCCGTTGACATAGCCGTAGATAAGCGCGGTATCGTACGGGTCGTCTCCCGCCGCGGTATAGTGCAGCATGAAGCGGTCGACCCTTATGGTGAGGATATGCCCCACGCCGTGCAGCGCCTTTTTTGCCAGTGCAAGCAGCTCGTCACGCGAGAAGTTCAGATTCAGCCGCTTTTTCGGTTTTTCCTCTTTCGGCTGCGTCTCCGCGGGCGGCGGAGCCTCTTCCTTGGGCTTCTCTTTTTTGTGCCTGTTTTTCAGCTTTTCAAGCAGCGGACTGTTCGGATAGACCTCGATAAGCTTGCCGCAGACCTTCGCCGAGGCTTTGAGGTTTCCGCCGATATACTCGGCGTCTATCCCGACCCGCACCAGCGACACAAGCAGGATGAGCAGGATGACCAGCCCTATCACGGACAGCACCGCTATGCCGAGTATCTTCAGTATCACGCCTAAAATATGGAGAACTGCCAACTACATCACTCCTTGGTTTCCGACTCCGTTATCTCGCTGATGGTCATCTGATCCCGATTCTGTGCGTTCTGTATCTCGTCTATCGCCTGCTGAAGCTTCTCGATGCCCTCGCTGCTGCTCATATCCGGCAGCGGCGGCAGCTCGTCAAGCCTGGTAATTCCCATTGTGCGCAGGAAAACGTCCGTTGTTCTGAAGAGCGAGGGTCTGCCCGGCACGTCGAGCCTGCCGCAGACCTCGATAAGTCCGCGCTCCGTCAGCGCACTGACCGTATATGAGCTGTCAACGCCGCGCACCTGATCCACATACGCCCTCGTGACGGGCTGGAAATAGGCGACGACCGCAAGCGTCTCCAGCGCAGGCTGGGACAGCATCGGCGGCTTGCGCTGCTCCAGAGCCTTTGTGATGAACGCGGCGTACTCCGGCGCGGAACACATCTGGAGCTTATCCTCCAGCCGCAGTATTCTCACGCCGCGCTGCTCGCGCTCGTATTTTTCCGCAAGCTCGGCGGCGCAGAGACTTATCTCTTTTTCGTCCGCTCCGAGCACCAGCGAAAGGCGCGCGACCGGCACGCTCTCCCCCGCCGCAAAAAGTATGGCCTCTATGGCCGCTGAAATATCCATAAATTCACTCAACTATCTTTTCGATTATCTCGTCCACGTCGCCGCCCGTGAAGCTCAGGGAGTAGCCCTCGTCCGCGCGGTCAATGTGGATGCTGCCCATGCTGCAAAGCTCCAGCACGGAGATGAAAGTCGCAACGACCTCGCTGCGGCTGCGGCAGGTGGAATACAGCTCCGTCAGATACACGCTGCCTCTGCGCAGCAGATCGATTATCTGGCGGCTCTTGTCGCGCACGCTGTAAACTATACGCTTCGGCACCGCCTGCGTCAGCTCCTCCGGCTCCGCCATGCGGCCGCCGCGGGAGTATATGTTTGAAAGCGCCTTCAGCAGGTCGACCGGCTCATGCCGGTATTCGTATTCCTTAGAGGTCTTCGGCAGCGGCTCCGGCATCTTGGAAAAGTACAGCAGGCCGAGCTCCGACGCCTCCTTGAGCTGCGGGATCACCTGCTTTACGGCGCTCAGAGTGTCCCTGCTCTTGAGCTGCTCCAGCGAGGCGATGAGAACTTCGAGCTCGGATACCTCTTCCTCCTGCGTGAGCAGCGTTTTCGTCTTGATGTACAAAAGGTGCGACGCCATCTGCACGAACTCGCTGGCGATCTCAAGGTCGAGCTTCTGCATCTGGTCAAGATATTCGAGATACTGGTCGAGTATCTCGGAGATTTTGATGTCGCGTATCTCGATCTTATTTTTTGACAGCAGCATTAGGATAAGGCTCAGCGGCCCCTCGAAGTCCTGAAGCTCGTTTTTTTCGCGTACGACGCCCTCAAGATAAAAGCTTGGATTTTCCATTTATCGACCCACTTATCAGGAATAAAACAGATTATAGATAATATCGCAGCCGGCCTGCGCGATCGGGATGAGCGCGTTATACAGCCACTCGACCGCAGTATCCAGCGGCTTGCCGAGGACGCCGGTAGCGACAAGGAGGATCATAATTATCGTGCCGTAGCGCTCATAGCGCATGAGCTTATAATACTTTTCGTCGCTCATCAGCGAAAACAGAACCTTCGAGCCGTCCAGCGGCGGAACGGGAATAAAGTTGAACACGGCGAGGCCGAGGCTTATATACGCCGTTATCATTATCATCTGCAGGATGTACTGCCCGACGTCGCTGAGCTGGAGCGGGATATACAAAAGCCCGTATATAAACAGGAAAACTATCGTTATCAGAATATTGCTGACAGGGCCTGCAAGCGCAGTTATGGCCATGCCGCGCTTCGGGTCTTTGAATTTATACATATTCACCGGCACGGGCTTTGCCCAGCCGAAGTGGAACACGACCATCATTATAAGACCCATGATGTCAAGGTGCTTTATGGGGTTGAGCGTCAGGCGTCCGGCGTTCTTTGCCGTATCGTCGCCCAACTTATAGGCCACGAAGCCGTGGCTCAGTTCATGGAGCGTAATGCAGACGAGCGCGGGTATGACGCTGAGAAGTATATTGAGCAGGTATGTGAAATCAAAGCCGTCCCAAATGGATTTAAGTGCGTTAATCTTGTCCACCTCCGGTTTTCTCTTTATTTTAACAAAAATATATGCAAATGACAAGTAGAGGACGGAAATATTTCAGGCTTAAGAAATATTTCCGTCCTCACGAGCGCGAATTATAAAACTTTCATTATCTCCGCCAGCAGGAGCTCTCTTCCCTGCCCCTTTTCGGCAGAGAACGGGATGAGCGGCACCTCGTCAGGCAGCGTCAGCGTCTCACGGATGAGCGCCATGTTCGGCTCTATCTCGCTTTTTTTCAGCTTGTCGAGCTTGTTTGCGACGACGACCATCGGGCAGCCGGAGCTTTTGAACCATTCAGCCATCGTCACGTCGTCCGCCGTCGGCTTATGGCGCGCATCGACTATCATGACGCCGAGATCCATAAGGTCAGGCTCCGCAAAAAAGCTCTCCATCAGCTTGCCCCAGCGCTCCTTCTCGCTCTGCGAGACTTTGGCGTAGCCGTAGCCGGGCAGATCGACAAAGTACAGCTTGCCGTCAATGAAAAAGTAATTGACGTGTATCGTCTTTCCGGGCTGCGCGCCGACGCGGGCAAAGTTCTTGCGGTTGAGCATCCGGTTTATGACCGACGACTTGCCGACGTTCGACTTTCCCGCAAACGCTATCGCCGGTATCGACGAGCGGATGAACTGCTGGGTGGAGGCGGCGGATTTTATGAACTCCGCCTTGTTTACGTTAAGTCCCACCATGTGTCACCTACTGTCTGACAGCGCTGCCGGCGCCGACGCCGACAAGCTGCGGCGGGCAGAACGCGCTGTTCTCCGCACCGCGTATGAGCGCGACGTCCAGAACCTTATCGACGTGATCCGTCGGGACAAACTCGAGCGCACGGCGCACTGTCTGGTCAATGTTCTCAAGATCCGCTTCGTTGTCGGCAGGGATGATAACGGTCTTGACTCCTGCGCGCATGGCCGCCATCGTCTTTTCGCGCAGGCCGCCTATCGGAAGCACTCTGCCGCGCAGCGTTATCTCGCCCGTCATCGCAACGTCATGGCGCACCGGCGCGCCGGTCAGCGCGGAGATGAGCGCAATGGTCACGGTGATGCCGGCGGACGGTCCGTCCTTGGGAACGGCGCCCTCCGGAAAGTGGATATGTATATCCTTGGTCTTATAAAAATCATGCTCTATGCCGAGCACACCTGCGCGGCTCCTGATATAGGTCATCGCGGCGCGGGCGGATTCCTTCATCACGTCTCCGAGGTTGCCGGTAAGCTCCAGTCTGGCG
>ERZ860322.2116-NODE-2116-length-9858-cov-2.871876_pt1 | contig 9858 bp, 9 predicted proteins | sample MGYA00509979_ERZ860322 | MGnify/ENA primary metagenome ERZ860322 (study PRJEB30046, sample SAMN00715217) | human gut metagenome | study: EMG produced TPA metagenomics assembly of the A metagenome-wide association study of gut microbiota in type 2...
TTCAGTCTCCAGCTGGGTGCAGGCAATGAAAAGCGTTCTGCCGAATATGCAGGCAACGGCCTGTGTCTGATGGCGCTGTTCGGCACTGTGCTGATGGCGGTCACGCTGCTTTTTCTGACGCCGATGCTGAAATTCTTCGGCGCCGACGTTGCCTCCGAAGGGCTGACCGCATCGGTTCTGCCGGACCCGGATCTCCATGGAAATCTCGTCCGTGTGCCGGGAGATATTTCCTCCGCCGCCTACTTCATCGCCGCCGCGCTGATAGTTCCAGGCTCTGAGGTGCTCCTGAAAAATGTCGGCATCAACCCGACCCGCGACGGTATGCTCCGCGTCTGCCGCGCCATGGGTGCTGACATCACACTTCTGAATGAGCAGAACTCCGGCGGAGAACCGGTTGCAGACCTTCTCGTGCGCTATACGCCGTCTCTTTCCGGCACTGTCATCGAGGGCGAACTGATCCCCCAAATCGTCGATAAACTGGTGACGGACATTTTCCAGGCATCGGCGGCAAACTGGTAGCGGATGGCAGATTTCAAGGAATATACGATGTCCGGAGGCACGGTAGGCCCGGTCGATGAAGCGCAGCTCGATGCGCTCGTCGGGCGTTACGAGTGGTTTACTCCCGCCCGTATCCTGCGCGTGCTTCAAACCGGGCGTTCCGACCGTCGGGTGTCGATCGCGGCGCTGCCGCTCGGACGGTTCACGGTCGATCGGGAGGCGCTTTGTGCGCTTTCGCCTGCCGACCTGATCGACCGTTTCCTGAAGGAGGGGGGGCATCGGATCGTGGCCGAGGAGGGCGAAGTCGTTGAAGAGGTCCGCACCGAGGCCGAATTGAGCGGTGACGACGACCTCGTTACGGAGGATCTGGCGGAAATCTACCTGGCCCAGGGGCTTTGCGACGAAGCAATCGCCATTTATCGCAAATTAAGTTTGTTAAATCCGGAAAAAAGTGTTTACTTTGCGTCGCTTATTGACAAAATCGCAAATAAATAATTAAAACGATAGGAACATGTTATACACTCTTTGTATCATTCTGATTCTGGTTGCAAGTATTCTCATCATTCTGGCTGTACTCGTTCAGAATCCCAAAAGCGGCATGGCTGCCAATTTCGGTGCTTCGAACCAGGTGATGGGCGTTCGCCAGACTTCGGATTTCCTGGAGAAATTTACGTGGACGATGGCCGTCGTGATCGTCGTGTTGAGTCTGTTGGCTACGCTGGCTATGGATCGCGGTCTGGTGGCTCGCAGCAACGTGGAACTCGAGAAAGATGCCAATGCGCTGATGGAGAAGATGATCGTCGAAGATCCCGCTCCTGCGGTTCCGCAGGCGGAACTTCCGGCTTCCGATCAGCAGCCTGCGCCGGCCGCTGCTCCTGCCGAATAAGCGGGCGATTCATTCCGATATGAAAGGCTGTGGATTTTTCCACGGCCTTTTTTTATGCAGCTTCGAACGGTCTGGTTGGCCATAAGGCCAGAACTTCGGCCGGGCCGGTTTTTAGGCGGGAGGACAAGATTCGGATACGAAGGGCTGTTCGCACGGTCGAATTTTCGATAAGGTTCCGGGTCATGGTTTGGGCCGGGAGGCCGGGACAGGGACCCGTTTGCGATCTTGACCGATGGAATATTCGGTGACGACAGTTGTTGGAATATTCGAAGGTTCCCCGTGCGGTGCTCCGGTCCTTGGTCTAACGTTTTCGGGTATTGTAGGGCGTGCCGCTGCCGGGAAATTTTGTCGGCGGCGGCTCGCAGATTAGAGGGGCGTCGTGAGTTTTATCGAAGGTTTTCCGGCCGGGTTTCCGGTTCTGTTTCTGCGTATCCGCTCGTCCGGATCATGTACAGGACGTGCCGTTGCAGAGGATGTCCCGTCGGTAGTGCGGGGTGGTCGAATTCCTGTAATCGTGTCATACCGAGCCGTTGCATGACCCGTTGTGAGCGCAGATTGCTCAAGGCGGTGAAAGAGATAATGGATTCCATTTTCGACAGGCTGGCGTAATGAAAACAGCTTCGGGCCGCTTCCGTGGCATACCCGTTGCCCCACATTTCGGGGCGCAGTCGCCAGCCGATTTCCACCCGGCCGTACAACGGTCCGTCGAACGTGACCCGGTGAAGTCTCGTATAACCCAGCAGCTCTCCGTCCGTGCGACGTTCGAGGGCGTAGAGTCCGAACCCTTCCGTTTCGAATTCCCGGCGGATGCGGTCGAAGAAGGCGGCGGATTCCGGGAGGGAGAGCGGAGCGGGAAAATACTCCATCATCCGGGAATCGGCGTTCATCCGGGCGAATGCGGGAAAATCTTCATCCTGCCAACAGCGCAGAATAAGACGGTCCGTCGGGGAGGGGAGCAGCATGGTATGGTGATGTGAAGAGTGTCTAACTACCCATCGTCGCGTGACGGCCTTTTTGCCGGTTGGCTCCGAAATGACGTTGTAATAGATTGGCCAGTTGATCGGGAGCGATGTCGCGGTGGATCGTACCGCCGTGTGCGATCGAGATGCCGCCGGTTTCTTCGGAAACGACCAGAATGATCGCGTCCGAAATTTCGCTCATGCCGATCGCGGCCCGGTGACGCGTACCGTAGGATTTGGGAACGTCGCTCTGCGTTACGGGGAGGATGCATTTGGCTGCGACGATGCGGTCGCCTTCGATGACGACGGCGCCGTCGTGCAGCGGTGCGTTCTTGAAGAAGATATTTTCGAGAAGCGGCGTCGAGATTTTGGCATCGATGGCGATACCGCCTTCGGTGATGAGCCGTAGGTCGCTCTGGCGGCCGATCACGATGAGCGCTCCCGTTTTGTGGGCGGACATCTCCCGGCAGGCTTGGACGATCGGTGCGATGATCGTTACCGATGTATTGTCGTTTCGGTTGAAGATGCGGGCGATGAAGTTGAACCGTTTCTGGCGCATGCCGATCATCTGCAAAAACCGCCTGATTTCGGGCTGGAAGACGATGATAAGGGCGATGACGCCGACGCTGACGAACTGCCCCAGGATGTTGGAGAGCAGCTCCATGTTGAGCGTGCGTACGACAACCCACATCAGGTAGATCATGATGATCCCGGAGATGATGTAGGGGGCGTTTGTTCCCCGGGTAGCGCGGTAGATCCAGAACATGATCGCCGCTACCAGGATGATATCTATGAAATCGATGAATGTGAACGGAACAAATCCCATGGTGTATTTCGTTAAGGCAATTATATCTTTCAATGTGTCGCTGTCCGACGGTCGCGGCATCGTATCCGAGAATCGTTCGTCCGCGATCCGTGTCCGCGTTTGTACTCCGCTCTATCCCTAAATCTTCTTCTTGATGGGAAATGGGTCGTTGCGCCCAGGAGGGGTACTAAAAGCATATAATCACGTTCGTTAATTAGAGGCAAAATTACGAAAAAAAGTAACGACTCTGAAACAAAGCCGTTACTTTTTTGTCGGGGTACGGACCCCGGGTGAGCGGAGCGCTCTTCTATTTCTTGTCCTTGTCTTTCTTTTCCAAGGCATAAAGACGATTCACCTCCTGAAGTACGGCGGGCGTGATGTCGAGCGTCGAATCGGCGTCGAGCAGGGCATTGGCATTGACGATGAGTTTGTAACGACCATCGGCATTGAGGTTCTCGATGGCGCGGTGCAGCAGGTCCTGAGCCCGGTTCGAGAAGACGAAATTCTCTTCGTCGAGCGCTTTGGCTTCCTTCTGTGCCGCAGCCTGGTACGAAGCTATGCGGCGCTCGATGTTCTCCTGTGTGGATTGCGCGTCGTTGGTGGTGATAAGCCCTTTTTGGTATTTTTCCTGGAGCTGGGCTACTTCGTACTGGAAGTTCTGCTCCTTCTGTGCCCAGCTCTTCTGTGCCCTTTCGGTCTTGTCTTTCAGGGCGATGCCTTCTGCATTGTAAAGATCGGACTGCGCGAGCACGGCTTCGACCTGCACGTATGCGATGTCACCGCCGCCCACTTCCCGTTGCTCGGTTGCTTCGGTAGCTGCCGTTTCGACGTTTTTGGTGCCGCAGGCGGTAAATCCTGCCAGGGCGATCAATGCCGCGAAGAAGAGTTTTTTCATGTGTTATCCGTTGTTTTGGTTAAAAATATCGCTTTGAAAGGCAAAGGTAGAAAAAAATCTTTACTTTTGTCAAGCCACATTCAAAATTAGAAATTCATGTACGAATATCTCTCCGGTACCATTTCCGAACTCGCTCCCACCCATGCCGTGTTGGATGTCGGCGGAGTGGGGTACTTTCTTCAGATATCATTGCAGACATATTCCGAAATCGAGCACTCCGACCGAGTGAAACTGTTCGTTCATTACGTGGTTCGGGAAGACGCCCAGTTGCTTTACGGCTTCGCGTCGAAGGCCGAACGGGAACTGTTCCGCCACCTGATAAGTGTCTCCGGCGTAGGCGGCAATACCGCCCGGATGATTCTCTCGACCTATTCGCCGAGGGAGTTGCAGGGGATCATCGCTATCGAAAACGCCGTCCTTCTCAAAAATGTCAAGGGATTGGGGCTGAAAACGGCGCAGAAGATCATCGTCGAGTTGAGCGGCAAGATGGCCGGCCTGGGACTGACGGGGGATACTGTTACAGCCCCTGTCGCCGGCGGGGATTACGAGGAGGCGCTTGCGGCGCTGGTCATGCTCGGGTTCGGGAAAGCGGCGGCGGATAAAGTCGTAAAAATCGTTGCTCGGGAAAATCCCGGAGCTTCGGTGGAGGATCTGGTCCGTATGTCCCTTAAACGATTGTAGCATATAATCGTACATTTCTATTTCGCAGGTTACTCATATCTTTCGATGTATCTTTTTTTGACGGTTGCAGCATCGAATCCGAGGGTCGCTTATTCGCGGTATGTGTCTGCGTCTGTAACGCGGACCTTTCCCTAAATATCCTTCTCGAAAGGGGCGTGGGGCGCTACGTTCCCGATTAATTATTACGTTTTTGTAACGGCCTTCTTGTTTTTGTCGATTTAATATTTTTGAAACTTTTTTTTATATTTTTCTTAAAATATTTGGGGGGGGGAAATTTTTTTATATTAGTTTTGCGCCGAAAAGAGTAAACGAACCCCCAAAATGTTTATCGTAAAAATGGAAGGATTTGCAGGCTTTGTCGGCCTTATGTTTGGTCTTGTTGTTTTATCGGTCATCATAACCCTGGTCGTATGTGCCGTTAAGAGGCATCGCAGGGAGTGGCTTCAGGACGGACAGCGTAGAGTCTGATTTTGTTTTGTAAAGTTATTGGAGCTGCCGGAGCGATTCTTTCGCTCCGGCAGTCGATTTTTTTGTTCGGTTCGTTTCCGGACGTTTCGGATGGTCCGAACATTCGGAAGGTCGGACTCCATATCGTTTTGTCGTGACGCGGGCTTTCGTGTGCAACTCCGGTTCTGTGTCGGGAGCGCAGGAAAACCGGCCGCCGGACCGTCGGGTTTCTTTGCCAGAGAGGGAAACATTGTTTTTCGGGGGGTGGCCTGACTGCGGCGTCTGCGTTGGCAGTATCCGGCCTCGCAGTCGCTGCAGCGGATTTGCAATCACGGTTCGCGGGGTGTGTGGGCGTGGTATCGCCGCCGTAAGCGATGCAGTGTATAGCCGAGCCGCGATACGTTCGGGGTGTAATCGTCGTTTTTTATCCCTGTACGAATACTAAAATCGCCCGGTCTGCCGTATTGTTAAGAAGAGCACCGGCGGGCGAGGCGGGCTTCGGTGTGTGGAGTTGCCGGGCCGGGGACGCGATGCGAATGATTCCGGGTTTCCGGACTTCGGGACTGTCCGAGCGATGTCGGTCGGGAAAACGAAGAATGAAGCCCGGTAAATTTTGCAAGTCCCGCAGGATTTGTTAAATTTGCGCGATTGTATGTCGAAAATCCGTTTCCATATTTTGCTTGCTGCGCTGTTGGTTGTCACCGGCTGCGGCGAGGATGACAAGGTTCTTCCCGAACAGCAGCAGCAGTTCGAGAGTTTCCTTTCCGGTAGCCACCAGCCTCGTCTGGTGACCGAGCAGGAGGCTATGAGTTCGGATGAAGATCTCGATTTTTACTCCACGTTCGGGCGCTGGTCGTATCGATATATTTACCATTATTACGATTCGGAACGTCAGACGCGTCCTGAAGCGGAGATCGGCGATGAGGTGGATCTTGTTTTCTGGGTCTATCTGTTCGAGAATCGGGCAATCACTGCGAGTACGATGCCGATCTACACCAATGACAGAAAGTGGGCCGAAAAACTTCAGGAGCAGGGACTCGATACGAAATACTGGAGTTTCGAACCCCGTCCCGTCCGTGTCGGCGGCGGCTCTTTCGTCGAAGGGGTCGAATTGTCGCTGCCGCGAGAAAGATACGGTCGAAGTATATATGACATACAATATGGCTTACGGCGATGCGCTGATCAATTTCATTCCGGAGCAGAGTCCGATCGCCGTTTTTTATACGATTGATTCGGTTCGTAAATAAGAAAACAATGAATAGTATGGGACGTTGGTTGCCTGCGATACTCCTTTTCGGTCTGACGACGCTCTGCTCCTGCGCTGAGGAGCCTGACAATGCTTATCCGGGGAATACCCAGAACAAAGCTCTGAAAGCCTGGATGACGCAGAATCGTCCCGATCTGCTGGAGAATTACCAGGAGGAAGGGGAGTATTACGTGGATGTCGTTTCGCTGGGCGATCTGGCGGACAGTGCGATTCTGGAGACGGAGAGCTGGGTGTGGTACGATATCACGGGGCGGGATTTGCAGGGGAATATCAGTGTGGCCCGGGATTCCGTTTATGCGCTTCAGCAGGGAACTTTTACTCCTTATACACATTACGTTCCTTACTATCAGTTCTACGGTGAGCTGGCGAGCGGAACTTTCAAGGAGGGGACTTATCTGGCTATGCGGAACCCGTTGAAGCTGGGTGAAACGTATGCCGCGCAGAAGGGATTTCCCCGTGAGGTCGAATTGCGCGTGGGGGCCGAGGTCGTGCTGTATATGCCTGCGACGATCATATCCACCGAAGCCAATGGCGACGGAGGTTACGAGGGGCAGTATGCATTGAGTGCCAACCACCCGATGATCGCCCGGATCAAGCTGGTCGGAAGATCGAGTCAGCCGATTGAAACGGAGAGCGTCGCGGTCGATGATTTTGCGGCGGCGAACGGCGGACTGGACCCGACGGTTCCTCCGCAGGACGACGATTCCGAAACGGCTTCGGTCAAAGCCGGAGAGCCGGCCCCGTCGTATCGTTGGAAAATCGCCACGTCGGAGGCGCCTCAAATCTATGTGAACGAGAGTTTCAATCCTGCGGACGATGCGACCGGACTTTTCACCTATTCGAATGTTTATGTGGGATCGCAGCAGAAGGCGGACGAGATCGATCGTAAGATTAACAAAGCTTTGGTCGAGCGCTTCGGTACGGACGAACCGGGCGAACTGATCGATCCCGAGAAGAATGTCCGGGTCTGGTACATCGCCCGATTCCTGGACGGGTTCGTACAGAGTACCAATATCGACGAGGTGAAACGAATCGTTTACGGCGAGGTGGAATCCACCGGTACGTACATGAGCTACACCCCTTCGCTGAATAAGGACAAACAGATTCTGGCCTGGTATTACGCCTTGCCGCACTTCCGCTACGGAAGCTGGGGCGCTTTGCTGACCGTTTCGAGCAATGCGTACGGTGTGGTCGGCATTACCGGGACAACCCAGACCAGTTCTTCTACGAATTACGCCGCTACGTACGCTATGATGAATTATTACGGCATGATGAACAATTACTACGGTAATAATTACATGGGCAACTATTACGACGATTATTATGGCAGCTATATGAACGGTCTTTACGGCGGTTCGGTCTATAATCCTTACTATGTAGACAACTCCACATCGACCAGTACGACGATCACCGAGGTTTTGCCCTATACGCCGCTGTTGATCGAATTTTATATCGAGCCGGCTCAATAGTCCGTTGCCGGTTTTGTTTTCTGGCCGTCTGCAGGATTCCTGCGGGCGGCTTCGGTTTTTATTCTTTGGGCTGCGGGGCTTTTCATTCCCGACTCATTCCCGGCATTGGATTTGGAACATTTCGATTGTAAGACGGATTCTGTCGGTAAATTGGGTGTAATTGACGATTTTTTCAACTTTTTGTTCCGGAAAATTTTGAAATTATCGGAAAAGGATTTAATTTAGAGGAAAGAAAAAGAGGCCATCTCCGGTCTGCCGACAAATGGGTGCCGAACAGGGTCGGACTTTGTCGGAAGCGGAGAAGACGAAAAATAAATTCAACCTAAATAATTAGCAGTATGATTATCACATTTAATGAGTTGCGTCGTATCAAGGACAGACTGCCCAGCGGCAGCTCGCAACGGATTGCAGACGAATTGGGAATCTCGGTCGATTCGGTTCGTAATTATTTCGGCGGACGGCACCCCGAGGCGAAAGAAGGCGTAGGCATTCATATCGAACAGGGACCGGACGGCGGTGTTGTGACGCTGGACGACACGACGATTCTGGATGCGGCAATGCGTATTTTGAACGAAAAATAGGATCGGGATTCCCGATTAATGCTCCCCGGCTTGTTAGAAGCCGGGGTTTTTATTGCTGATTCAGTCCCGTGTCGCTCCGGGAGTCGGCGTTTTCAAGTCCGTTGCGGAATGACAACGGCAGTTGAAAGACAGTTGGCGGCTGTCATTGTGGCAGTCAGGATGTCAGGCTTCCCGGCGGTTTTGTCAGATTTTATTCTTTGAAAAAGCCGGATGGTGCGAAAAAAACATTTGGTACAACCTTTGTTCACTACCCATCGTCCGCAAGGCAGTGACAGAGCCGGGAAAGCGGAATTGAAAAAGAAATTATTAAACTATAAATCAACGATATTATGGCAAAGATTATTGGTATTGACTTGGGCACGACGAACTCTTGTGTCGCAGTGATGGAAGGTAACGAACCCATCGTAATTCCTAATTCCGAAGGGCATCGTACGACTCCTTCGATCGTCGCATTCACCGACAATGGAGAACGTAAAGTGGGAGATCCGGCTAAACGTCAGGCAATTACTAATCCTAAACGTACGATTTTCTCGATCAAACGTTTCATGGGCGAGACCTACGATCAGGTACAGTCGGAGATCGAGCGTGCTCCTTATAAGGTAGTACGCGGCGACAACAATACGCCGCGTGTGGATATCGACGGACGGCAGTACACGCCGCAGGAGATTTCGGCGATCATTCTTCAAAAGATGAAAAAGACGGCCGAGGATTACCTGGGGCAGGAGGTTTCGGAAGCGGTGATTACCGTTCCGGCCTATTTCTCCGACTCGCAGCGTCAGGCCACGAAGGAGGCCGGTGAGATTGCGGGACTGAAAGTGCGTCGTATCATCAACGAGCCGACGGCCGCTGCATTGGCTTACGGTTTGGATAAAAAAGGCAATGACATGAAAGTCGCTGTCTTCGACCTGGGCGGCGGTACGTTCGATATTTCGATCCTGGAGCTGGGCGACGGCGTGTTCGAAGTGAAATCGACCAACGGCGATACGCACCTGGGCGGCGATGATTTCGACCATGTGCTGATCGATTATATGGCCGAGGCATTCAAAGCCGAGCACAACGTGGATCTGCGCAAGGACCCGATGGCCATGCAGCGTCTGAAGGAAGCTGCCGAGAAGGCGAAGATCGAACTGTCGTCCTCGACTACTACGGAGATCAACCTTCCGTACATCATGCCGATCGACGGTATTCCGCAGCACCTGGTTATGACGCTTACGCGTGCCAAATTCGAGCAGTTGTGCGATCACCTGATCCACAAGACCATCGAGCCTTGCAAGGTAGCTCTGCGTGATGCCGGGCTCGATGCCAAGCAGATCGACGAGGTGATCCTCGTGGGCGGTTCGACGCGTATTCCCGCGATCCAGAAGATCGTC
>ERZ860322.2118-NODE-2118-length-9848-cov-3.027469_pt1 | contig 9848 bp, 10 predicted proteins | sample MGYA00509979_ERZ860322 | MGnify/ENA primary metagenome ERZ860322 (study PRJEB30046, sample SAMN00715217) | human gut metagenome | study: EMG produced TPA metagenomics assembly of the A metagenome-wide association study of gut microbiota in type 2...
AAAAGCGGCTCGATGAAATCAATGACATAGCCGTAGAGAACACGGTCTATCACGTTGCCCAGCCCGCCCGCAACAATAAGCACAAGGCAGATGTTGGGGAAAACGGGCTTTATCCTGCGTATCATCAGCAGCACGAGACAGACGATGAGAATGAGCACGGTAAAGACGGTGAGCAACACGGTGTTATCCGAAAACGAGCTGAACGCCGCGCCGGTATTCTCAACATACCTGAGCTGAAACAAACCGAAAAGGAATTTGAACGGTCCGTTCGGCTTAACGGAGGTGACCGCCGCATATTTGGTCAGGCGATCAATGACCGTCAGAGCCGCTATGACTGCAAGAGATATCGCTTGAAACATATTGACCTCACTAATCGGTTATTTATTAAAAGAGGCTGTCAAACAGCGACGAAATATCGTCGTCATCATCGTCATCGTCCTCTTCTGCGTCGGCTATCTCGTCGAGATCGACCTTGAAGCCCTCAAATTCCTCCTCGTCCTCGGCTGCCTCTGCGGCGACCTCATCCTCGGTGGCTTCGGGGAGCACATCGTCGATAGGCGGGAGCAGATCGTCAGCGCCAACGTCTATATCGACGCCGTTTTTCTCCAGCGTCTCATAGAACTTGTCGACGGCTTCACCGTCAAGGTTCATTTCCTCAAGGCACTCCAGCTCCTTGGCAGTGAGCTTGCCGGCCTTTTTGCCCTTTTCGAGCAGCTCGTTCAGGCGCTCCTCGGGAGCCTTTACGGGCTGTTCGGGCGCAGGCTCCTTTTTACTCTTCGCGGCGGCCTTCTTCTTCGGCTTTGCTTCGGGAGCCGGTTCTGTGTCGGAGAGCAGCTGATTTGCCATTTCTTCAAGCTCTTTTTCAGTGTAAGTGCGTTCTTCTGCCATGTTCTTATCCCTCATATCCTTTTTTTTCTCTGAGCTTATTTGCCAGCGCGCGCAGATCGCTGCTGCCCGCGGCAAGCTCGGCTTCATTGTTTATCTTGTTTATGTAGTCGCGCATGGTGCGCTCTCCTTGCGAGAGGAGCTCAGGCTTCTGGAGTATGCTGACCAGCAGCGACACCTCGTCGCCCGACAGCGAGTCGCCCAGTGTGGCGGCGGAGACGGAGTCGCCGCGCCTCAGCCGGTCGAGTATCGCGGAGTATATCCTGCCGAGTACCGGTGCGGAGAAGCGCTCCGGCGGGGGCAGCTCCGGCATGTTTGCAAGCTCCGGTTCGAGGTACAGCAGACGTATCACGCCCTCCTCAGCAACAGCAGAGCCGGGGTTTTCGTATCGGAATTCCTTCTCGACAGGCTGAGTCTGCCGCTCCGGACGGCTCTGCTCGCGGGCGTTCGCGCGCCGCGCGCCGCTCAAAAGCCGTTTCCGCCGCCGCTCGACCTCTGCCGTCACAGCGTCCGCCGCTACGCCGGAGAGCGAGGCGACGCGCATCGCGTACACCTGCCGCTCGACCGCGCCCGGCAGACGAGCCACAAGGTCGGAGGCTTCCTTCAGAAACTCCACCTTCTGTTCGTCCACCGTCAGGTCGTATTTACTCGTCACCGCGTGCAGGCGGTAGTCGATCTGGTTCTCCGAGCCGTCTATCAGGTTCCGGAAAGCGTCCGGTCCCCTGGTCTTGATGAACTCGTCCGGATCCTTCGCGCCTGTGACGCGCAGGACTTTCACTTTCATGTCAAGCTTTTCAAGGATGCCTATCGCGCGCTGCGAGGCCTTTATGCCCGCCCCGTCGTTATCGTAGGCGATGATGACCTCATTCGTGTAGCGCGACAGCAGCCGCGCCTGCTCCGGCGTGAGCGAGGTGCCGAGCGAGGCGACCGCGCTGTCGAAGCCCGCTTGGTGCAGACTCACAACGTCTATGTTTCCCTCTGATAAAATTATATATCCGCTTTTTGATTTTTTAGCCAGATTAAGCGCGAAAAGGTTACGGCTTTTGTTGAATACAAGCGTTTCGGGGCTGTTCATATATTTCGGCTCACCGTCGCCGATTATGCGCCCGGAGAAGCCGATGACGTTGCCGCGCACATCAATGACCGGGAACATCAGGCGACTGCGGAATGTGTCGTAAAATCCGCCGCTTTTGCCCTTGCGGACAAGCCCCGCGTCGAACAGCTCAAAATCCGTGTAGCCCTTGGCTTTCATCGCGTTTCGCAGACTGTCCCAAGTGTCGGGCGCGAAGCCGAGACCGAAATTCGTCGCCGCCGCGCGGCCGATGCGCCGCCCCTGCATGTACTCAAGTCCCGGCCTGCCGGCAGGGGAATAGAGCTGCTCGTAGAAAAAGTGCGCCGCGTCCTTGTTCAGCGCCAGCATACGCGCGCGTTTCTGGCTCTCCTTGTCGTTTTCCTCCTCAGGCATCTGCATACCCGCGCGGCGGGCAAGAAACTCCACCGCGTCGCGGAAGCCGAGGTTTTCTATCTCCATTATGAAATTTATGACTCCGCCGCCCTTGCCGCAGCCGAAGCAATGGTATATCTGCTTGTCCGGGGAGACGGAGAACGAAGGCGTCTTCTCGCTGTGGAACGGGCAGAGGCCGAACATGTTCGACCCGCTCTTCTTGCTCAGCCGCACATAGCCGGACACGACGTCCACTATGTCGTTGCGCTCCACAAGCTCGGTGAGAAAGCTTTCGGAAAAGGCCATGCGCTCACCTCCGATATGTAGTATGCGTTGTTATTTGACCGTCCACGCGAAGGGGATGAACAGCTCGCCGTATTTCTCCATGGCGTAGCCGTCGGTCATGCCGGATATGTAGTCCGTCGCGGCGCGCTCCGTGCCCTCATGCTCGATGATGCCGCGGAAATCCTCCGGCAGCGCGTCGGGGTGCGCGGTGTAGTAGTCGTAGAGGCGGCTGAGGATGCCCTCGACCTTGCTCTCCTCGCTCTTGGCGCGCGGATTCGTGTAGACGTCAGAATACATGAAGGCGTGGAAAAAGTCAAAGGTTTTCTGCATCCTGTCCGACATTTTCAGCACGCCGCCCGCGCTGTTTTCGATGAGATCGGTCAGGATGGAGTTGATGCGCTCGCTGTTGCGCTCGCCGCAGTTCTTGCGGATAAGCTCCGGCACGTCGGCGTCGGTGAGTATTCCGGCGCGGATCGAGTCGTCAAGGTCGTGGTTGACGTAGGCGATGCGGTCGCACAGGCGCACGGCGACGGCCTCCGGCGTGTCGTCCGGCGCGCCGTGAGTGTGGTGCAGGATGCCCATGCGCGTCTCGTAGCAGAGGTTCAGGCCGCGGCCGTCGCGCTCAAGAATGTCCACAACGCGCAGGCTCTGCTCGTAGTGCTTGAAGCCGCCGGGGTATATCTTCGCCAGCGCGCGCTCTCCGGCGTGGCCGAATGGGGTATGCCCCAGATCGTGCCCCAGCGCTATCGCCTCGGCCAGATCTTCGTTCAGCGCGAGCGCCCGCACGACGGTGCGCGCAAGGCGGCTGACCTCCAGCGTGTGGGTCAGGCGCGTGCGGTAGTGGTCGCCCTCCGGCTGGAGAAAGACTTGCGTCTTGTGCTTGAGGCGGCGGAAAGATTTGGAGTGGGTGATACGGTCGATATCCCGCTGAAAGCAGGTGCGGATGCAGCACTCGTCTTCGGGCGTAAGGCGTCCGCGCGAATTTTCGGACAGAAGGCCATATGGGCCGATTATGTAATGCTCGGCGCGTTCTCGTTCTTCTCTGGGACAGGACATTGCAGCACCACCTTTGTGTCGTTTTGGGGTAATTAACCCGTCTGATTCTCTTATACGACGCAAAAAAATATTTCCCTTTATTTTTCCGAAAAATTTTGAGGGGAGGGGGAGGGAGAAGATTGACCAGTCCCTTGGCTCCCACTGATGAGGGAGCTGTCGCGGAGCGACTGAGGGAGAGAATTCTCGTAAACTTTGCGCCGTATGACAAACTGACGCACAATCTTAAACTCTGCTTGTCATTCCGAGGAGCGGAGCGGCGTGGGAATCCGTTCTCTTCCGGCATAATGTGTATTCCGCTTGCGGTGCATAGGGGATGCGGATTGCGAGACCGGTGTGTGCACCGGTCTCGCAATGACAGGAATTTATGTTGCCTTTTCTTTCCCGTAATGGCAGCAGACCGAGTCTGGCGACCCCTTTCCCCAGTGTGCGCACTGGGGACTTACCCTAGAAGGGGCAGCGCTTCGCAGCAAAGGTTTCGGACTGGCGCGGCGGGGCGGTGCTCCGCGGTGAAAATTTCGGATTGACGCAGCTGTTGCTCCACTCCCTTGGCGCCCCTTTTATGGGAGCCGACTGAGGGGTCACCAGAGTCGAGATGTGAACAGAGTAAAAAAGAAAGAATACATCACAAGGAATAATGTAATACGGGACGGCACAGAGGCCGTCCCCTACGATGGCGCATTCAGTGCGGTTGCGTCAGATGCACCCCAAACGTGCGTTTATCCCCCATTCCGATGACTCAGAATGGGGGATAATGAGGGGATAAAAGATGTAACAAAATCAGGTGCCGCTCAGATCATTCGTCGTGGCAGTGCTCGCAGTCGTGGATCTGGAACTTCTCCGGATCGTAGGCGATGCCGTTTTTGTCATAATAATCCTTGACGGCGGCGCGGACAGCTTCCTCCGCCAGCACGGAACAGTGAATCTTGTGGGCGGGCAGGCCGTCCAGCGCCTCAACAACGGCCTTGTTGGACAGCTCCAGCGCTTCGCTGATGGGCTTGCCCCTGATAAGCTCGGTCGCCATGGAGCTGGTCGCGATAGCGCTGCCGCAGCCGAAAGTGTTGAACTTGCAGTCGGTGATGACGTCGTCCTTGACCTTTATATACATGCGCATGATGTCGCCGCACTTGGCGTTGCCGACCTCGCCGATACCGTCAGCGTCGTCGATCTTGCCGACATTGCGGGGATGCTGGAAATGATCCATAACCTTATCGCTGTAAAGTGCCATAACTAGTTCCTCCTATTTATAAAGCGGTAGCTTTTTATTATATCAGATGCGGGCGCTGACCCTTTTCAAGCTCGTCCCACACGGGGGACATGTTGCGCAGGTACTCGACGACTTCGGGGACGACCTTGATAATGTGGTCGATCTCCTCCATGGTGTTGTATTCGCCGATGGACAAGCGCAGCGAGCCGTGCGCTATCTCGTGCGGCAGGCCGAGCGCGAGCAGAACGTGGCTGGGGTCGAGCGAGCCGGAGGTGCATGCGCTACCGGAGGAGGCGCAGACGCCCTTATCGTCCAGCAACAGCAGAAGGCTCTCGCCCTCGATGCCCTCAAAGCACATGTTTACCGTGCCGGGAACATGATGCTCAAGGCTGCCGTTTATCTTGCTGTGGGGGATCTTCGACAGCTCCGCGAAGAGCTTGTCGCGCATGGGGATGATCTTGGCGTTGTTGGCCTCCATATTGTCGCAGGACTCCTTGAGCGCCGCGGCCAGAGCGACTATACCCGCCATATTCTCAGTGCCGGCGCGCTTGCCGCGCTCCTGCGTGCCGCCCTCGATGAGAGACAGCAGGGGGATATTGCGCTTGACGTACAGCACGCCCACGCCCTTCGGCGAATGGAACTTATGGCCGGACATGGAGAGCATGTCGATATTCATGGCCTTGACGTCGATGGGCATGTGCCCCGCGGCCTGAACGGCGTCGGTGTGGAATGGAACACCGCGCTCACGGCAGATCGCGCCGATCTCGGTGATGGGCTGCACGGTGCCGATCTCGTTGTTGGCGAACATCACGGTCACAAGACATGTATCCTCGCGGATAGCGTCGCGCAGCTCGTCAACGCGGACTACACCGTCCTCATGGACGTCCAGCAGCGTGACCTCCCAGCCCTCTTTTTCAAGCTTCTTGAGAGTGTGCAGCACGGCGTGATGCTCAAACTTGGTGGAGATGATGTGCTTCTTGCCCTTCTTCGCGCCGAGCTTCGCGGCGGAAATTATGGCCTGATTGTCCGCCTCGCTGCCGCCGGAGGTGAAGTATATCTCACGAGGCTCGGCGTTGATGCACTGGGCAACGGTGGCTCTAGCGTTTGCGAGATCCTCGGTGACTATCTGTGCGAAGGCGTACAGGCTGGAGGGGTTGCCGTATCTCTCGGTGAGGTAGGGCATCATCGCCTCGCGTGCGGTCTTGCTGACGCAGGTAGTGGCTGCGTTGTCGGCATATACGAACATGGTTTTCTTTCCTTTCTAGGCTGTTTAATCCTGCGGTACTTTAATCTCCTATCATTCTGATAGGAATTATATCATAGCTTCAGCTTTTGTCAACGTTTTTATTCCCGCGCCATTTTTCGCCGGTGAGAAGATCGGAGAGACTGACGGTGTCGAGGTAGGCGTTTGTGATATCGTCCAGCTCTTTCCACATCGGAACGGTCAGGCAGCTGCTGGCGTGGTCGCAGGTGATGCTGCCGTACCTGATGCAGGAGACGGGGGCGAGATTGTCCTCGATGCAGCGCAGGATCATGCCGGCGGTGTACTCCTCCGGCGCGCGGTTGAGCTTATAGCCGCCCTCCTTGCCGCGGATGCTGTCCACAAGCTCCGCTTTCTTCAGGCTGCCGACTATCATCTCAAGGTACTTCATCGAAATGCCCTGCCGGTCGGCGATGGTCTTGAGCGATATGAAGCCGTCGTCCGGATGCTGGGCGAGGTCGATCATGACCATGAGCGCGTAACGGCCTTTGCTGGTAACATTCATTATAACAAGTCTCCTTTAATTCCTACGACTTTAATCTACCATAAATTCAGTAGGAATTAAATAGCCACGTCTAACATTTTTGCCGGAAACGCTGTGCAAAAAATGCACAGCATGCAGCGGAGAAAACTCTTGCTTTATTACGCTAATGTGATATTATACTACCATGCTGAAGCAAAAAGGAGACTGCACAAAATGAAAAAGATAATTGCCATTACTCTTACCGTTATAATGATGCTCGCGCTGTGCGCCTGCGGCGCAAAGGATTCCGGCACCGACAGCGACCTGAAGTATGTTCAGGACAAGGGAACGCTCATTGTGGGCATAACCGACTTCGCGCCGATGGATTATCAGGACGAGTCCGGCGAATGGATCGGCTTCGATGCTGACATGGCCAAGGCCTTTGCGGAGAACATCGGAGTCAAGGCGGAGTTCGTTGAGATAAACTGGGACAACAAGGTGCTTGAGCTGAACGCCAAGAGCATCGACTGTGTCTGGAACGGCATGACCCTGACCGACGAAGTCACGAAGACCATGAGCTGCGGCGAAGCCTACTGCAACAACGCGCAGGTCGTCGTTGTGAACAAGGACGTCGCCGACAAGTATCAGGACGTTGAAAGCCTCAAGGAGCTGAACTTCGCGGTCGAATCCGGCTCCGCCGGTGAAGCTGCCGCGACCGAGGCCGGACTTAACTACACCGCGGTGCTGACCCAGGCGGACGCGCTGATGGAGGTTTCCGCCGGCACATCCGACGCCTGCATCATCGACCTGCTGATGGCTGGCGCGATGATCGGCGAGGGCACGAGCTACCCCGACCTGACCTACACTGTCGCTCTCACCAGTGAGGAGTACGGCGTCGGCTTCCGCTCCGGAAGCGACCTCGCGGCGAAGTTCAACGAGTTCTACAAGGCCGCATATGCTGACGGCACGGTCATGGAGATAGCCAACCAGTACGGCGTACAGGAGTCCGTCATCGCAAAATAATACCGGCGATATTTCAAGCTCCCCGAAAGGGGAGCTTGGTCTGCCCAAATAAATTTAACCGAGGTCTGATATGTTCCAAACCGTTCTGTCGTCCCTGAATCAGGGTTTTCTGAAATCGCTTGAAATATTCGCTCTGACGCTGGCCGGAGCCATTCCGCTCGGACTGCTGATATCGCTCGGCTCCATGAACCGGCTCAAGCTGCTGCAATATCCGGTGAAGTTCATCGTGTGGATAGTGCGCGGCACGCCGCTGATGCTGCAGCTACTTATTATATATTACGGGCCGGGCATGCTCCTCGGAAACAACTGGTGGGGCAGCGGCAGCGGCGGACGCTTCGTCGCGGCCATCGTCACGTTCATTTTCAACTATGCCTGCTATTTTTCGGAGATATTCCGCGGCGGCATCGAGGGCGTCCCCAAGGGGCAGAACGAGGCAGGGCAGGTGCTTGGCATGACCAAGGGGCAGATATTCTTCAAGGTCACGCTGATGCAGGTCATAAAGCGCATCGTGCCGCCCATCGGTAACGAGATCATCACGCTCGTTAAGGACACTTCGCTCGTGCGCGTTATCGCGGTGTACGAGATCATGTGGAACGGCGAACGATTCATCAAGCAGGGCATTATCTGGCCGCTGTTTTTCACCGGCGTTTACTACCTGCTGTTCAGCGGCATACTGACGGTGCTGCTGGGCAAGCTGGAGAAAAAGCTGGACTATTTCAAGGTGTGAGGTGCGGACATGGCGCTGCTTGAGGTAAAAGATTTATATAAGAGCTTCGAATCATTGCAGGTTCTGCGGGGCATCAGCTTCTCGCTGGAGCAGGGCGAGACGCTGTCCGTCATCGGCCCCTCCGGCGGCGGCAAGACCACGCTGCTGCGCTGCATGAATTTCCTTGGCCTGCCTGACAGCGGCAGCATCTCCGTTAACGGCGAGACGCTGTTTGATTCCGGCAGCGGGAAAACGCTGAGCGACGCAGATATACGCCGCAATCGCCTGCACTTCGGGCTGGTTTTCCAGAATTTCAACCTGTTTCCGCAGTATACGGCGCTGGAGAACGTCATGCTCGCGCCGCGGCTTCAGGCCAAGGAGCGGTCGGATTTCCGCGCAAACAGGAAGGCGATATACGCCGAGATCCGCGCGAAGAGCGAGGAGCTGCTTGCACGCGTCGGCCTTGCGGATAAGCTGGATTACTATCCGCACCAGCTCTCCGGCGGACAGCAGCAGCGCGTCGCCATTGCGCGCGCGCTTGCGCTCAAGCCCGAAGTGCTGTTCTTCGACGAGCCGACGTCCGCACTAGACCCGGAGCTGACCGGCGAGGTGCTGAACGTCATAAAGCAGCTCGCGGCGGAGAAGATGACGATGGTCATCGTCACGCACGAGATGAGCTTTGCCGAGGCCGTGTCCGACCGCGTGATCTTCATGGACGGCGGCGTCATCGTGGAAGAGGGCGACCCGCATCAGGTGATCGACCATCCGCAAAGCGAGCGTACCCGTGCTTTCTTGGCGCGGTTTCATCAGGAGGCTTAAGATGGATAAACCCAGAATCGAAGCGGCAGTGCGGGAGCTGCTGCTGGCTATCGGCGAGGATCCCGATCGCGAGGGATTGCAGGAAACGCCCCGCCGGGTGGCGGATATGTACGAGGAGATTTTTGCCGGTTTGGAGGAGGATCCCCGCCAGCATTTGAAGATTTTCTCCGAACAAAACGATGACGAGATCGTGACGGTGCGGGATATTCCGCTGTATTCCATGTGCGAACATCATCTGCTGCCGTTCACCGGCGTGGCGCATGTGGCGTATATCCCGCGGGACGGCAAGGTGATCGGGCTGTCCAAGCTGGCGCGCATTGTCAACAACTTTGCCCGCCGCCCGCAGCTGCAGGAGCGGCTGACCGCGCAGGTGGCGGATTTTCTGAACGATGAGCTGCATCCCCGCGGGTTGGCAGTTATCATCGAAGCCGAGCACTTGTGCATGACCATGCGCGGCGCGCGTGCCGCCGGGGCACGCACCCAAACCTCGGCGCTGCGGGGACTGATGAAATCCGACCCCCGCACCCGCCAGGAAACGCTGTCGCTGTTGACAGCCAGATAACGTACAAAAGCCTTCCACCGATATTTCGGCGGAAGGCTTTTTCAATGTTCACATGATGCTTAAAGGTGGGGGCGGGATCAGGTGATGCTGATGGCGAAGGTGTAGGCGGTGGAGCCGTGCGGCGGCACGAGCCGCACACC
>ERZ860322.2126-NODE-2126-length-9824-cov-3.118334_pt1 | contig 9824 bp, 8 predicted proteins | sample MGYA00509979_ERZ860322 | MGnify/ENA primary metagenome ERZ860322 (study PRJEB30046, sample SAMN00715217) | human gut metagenome | study: EMG produced TPA metagenomics assembly of the A metagenome-wide association study of gut microbiota in type 2...
GCTGGGCATCGACGGCCGTAAGGTCGCCGGGTCCAACTACGGTTCGTGGATCGATCTCGCGGCTTTGGGCGGCCATGCTACCGGCGACGAACGATTTCGCGTTTTCAGCACCACGACGAACGGCGGTTACGGTTACTCCGCAGGAACCTCGATGGCCGCGCCACAGGTTTCGGGCATTGCGGCCTTGGCTGTCGCCGCATTCGGTGTGCAAAGACCGGGGTTCACCAGCGAGAAATTGCGGGAAATACTCGTGGGTTCGGGCCGAAAGCAGTTTACGGAAACGATCAATCCCGAGTATGCCGGAATGCTCGGTAACGGACTGGTCGATGCCGAATACGTTCTTTTCTATGATACCCGGCCGGATCCGGTCGACGAACGTACGATTGCGGTTTCGGGATACCGCACCCATGCGGAACTGTCGTGGCGTGTTCCGCGATGCTATCTGGAGCGTCCGGTCTCATCATTCGACGTTTACATCGACACCCGGACATTTTCGGCCGCTACGGTCGACGACATTCCTGCTACGGCCGTCAGACACACTTTTGCTTCCGATGCGAGTCTCGGTGAAACTTTTGCCTGCCGAATCGAGGGGCTGGAACCGCGGCAAATTTATTGTTTGGCAATCGTCGGCCGAAGTCCGTCGGGCGTTCCGTCCCGCCCGGCCGTCATCTCCGTTCGGACCGGAGAAAATACCCCGCCCGAGGCAACCGCTTCCATTCCGAACCTCTTTCTGCAAAGTGACGACAAAGCGGGCAGGAGCATCGATCTTCAACTTTATTTTGCCGATGCCGATGCTCCGGGCGATCGGCTCTCCTACTTCGTTTCGCCTTCCGCGGAAAAGGTCGTGGAGTGCCGCGTACAGAATTCGGAACTGCTCGTACGGCCCTGCGCCGCGGGCTGCACGACGCTGACCGTAACGGCAAGAGACCTCGACGGCGCCGCGGCGACTTCGGAATTCCAGGTGATTGTCGACGGTACGGGCGTTGCGATGGAGCTTTTCCCCAACCCATGCCGTGATGTACTCAACGTACGCATTCCGGACGCCGAGGGCGATTTTCCCATCCGGTTCCACAATGCGGCGGGGCAGCAGGTGCTCGCTACGCAGGTTTCGATCCGCGCCAGCGACAACGGTAACACGGGGCGCATCGACGTATCCGGGCTTTCTCCCGGGACTTACAGCTGCACGGTCGAGTGCCGCGGCCGCAAACTCAACAGCCATATCATCAAACGATAACCGCAAACACCATGTCTATCTGTCAATCAATCAGATACTTTTCCGCGACATTTCTTTTCGCGACAGGCGGTTATGCGGCGCAAGCCCAGACCTCTGATGCCGGGATCATGCCGTTCCTCGGTCTGGAAACCAATGCCCGTACAGCCGGTATGGCAGGGGCCGCGACAGCAGTTGCGGACAATCCGCTGGCCGTTTACGCCAATGCCGCGTTAAGCCTCATCGGCGAACGACATGCCGGAGGCACTCTGTTCTCCGGACCTTGGAATACGGCTTTCGACAGCGCCAATGTGCTTTACGGCGCGGGGGGATTTTATACTCCCGACTCGCGGAACTCCCTGTTGGCCGGAGTGCGTTATTTCCGCGGACCTTCGGTCGGGTTGACCGACGAACAGGGATTTCCCGCCGGAACGGCCCGTCCGCAAGACCTTTCGGCGGAGGTCGGCTACGGCCGTCGGATCGGCCGGAATCTGGCGTTTTCGCTGACGGCCCGTTACGTCCGTTCCGATCAGGGATTCGGGGAGAAACCGATGCAAGGCGTCTCGTTCGATATCGGTGCGGCCTATCGCGGGACGCTCCGCGCTGTGGAGGGTGCCCGCTGGATCGTCGGGCTGCGGCTGGCCGACATCGGCCCCGATGTGAAAGCCTCCGACGGAGAGCGCTGTGGCTGCCGATACGCGGGTCGCTCGGAGGTTCGCTCCATCTGCCTTTTCGCTCGAACCACATGCTCTGCGTCGCCCTCGATTTGAGCCACCAGTTCCGGGGAGGGATCACCGGTCTGGCTGCAGGGGCAGAATATACCTTTTTTCGGCACGGTGTCGTGCGTGGCGGATACCACTTCGGTCATAAGAACAAAGGCGCCGGCAATTACGCTTCGTTGGGTTGCGGATTCATTGCAGGCCCCGTGCGGTGCGACGCCGCATGGCGCTTGGGCAGCGATAGATTCAACCCGCTCAACGACACGTTTCTCTTTTCGGTCGGATTTCTGTTGTAAACGGCGGTCGGCATCCATACGAAAGCAGCGGCATCTTCCGATGCCGCTGCTTTTTCCGTTGCAGGTCTGCTACTCGTCAATCCGGATGCAGCGGATCGCCGCACCTCGGTCGGAATAGGTGTTCTGTGACTTGCAGGTAACACTCCGTTTGGTCTCATCGCTCGGGAATCCGACATCCGTTACGAAAGCTCCGACGTGCCCCCATGGGTTATAATCCGGTCCATCGACATAATAGGTAGCACAGGAACCTCCCCACGTATTTCCGTTGCAGGAGCCGTCCGAATTGTGCCAGTGCTGCGCACCTCCCGTCAGCGGAAAGAACCACTTGCCGTCCAGCCAGACACCGCGCCCGGTCTTCGAAACGTCGACCGCAGCGTTAGGTTTTTCATTGTCGGTCAGCGCCATCCAGGCCTGCTTGCTCATCACCTTCCAGCCCCGGGGACACGGGTCGTAAATCGTCTTTACACCGTGCGCATCCTTCGACGGATTACCCCAGGCAGCCAATCCGGCCTTATCGGTCAGGTAATTTTCATTCTTGTAAAGCCAGAGGTGGGGGTTGGCCCGGCCCAGGTCGAATGCATCCTGCGACACATAACCCGTTCCGAGCGCCGTGTTGATGTCGATGGCGACCGTCGCCTTCGTATTGCCGATAATCTGGTGATGCGCCTCTCGGCCCCATGCTTCAAAAGTACCTCTGTCCAGCGCGGGAATTGGCGTATAGGCCGGAGCGAACCACAATCCGGTCATGTAATAGGCATTGCCGCTCATATAATCCGGCAGACCCGGGAACGGATCTTTCCGGCCCCACTGGTAACAGTTGCCCGAGGTCCAGGCCAGGTTGACGGACTCCTGCTGCTGGTTAGGCTTGATGTCGGCCTGCGACCAATCGATCACGGCGCCCAAATTGCGGCCCATGAAGGTATAGCCGCCCTTTACGATGCAATTCTCCGCTGCATCGGGGTCATAGCCCTCTGAGAACACGATATTCCAGCTCCAAAGAACTTCTGCATTCAAGATGCGGTTATCCGCGTCGGCCTCGATCTGGTCGTAGTTAAGTTCTTTGTCAATGGCCACAATCACCACATTGCCGTTGACGAATGTTTCGGGCGTATCGAAATGGATATAGCCGTCCTTCTTGAGCTTCACACTGTTGAGCACCACGGGAGACGCCTGTATCCACGGCAGATAGCTCGTCTGCAAACAATTGTACCACAGTACGAGGGCAGCTTTCGGTTCGATTTTGAGATCCTCCTCCGTGTAGGAGAGGTCGCCGCAAGTCAGCGCCTTGCCGTTACCTTTCACGTCGGCACGGAAGCGATAGAATGTATTGGCCGCATTGACATAATAGGTGTTGGCTGTACCGTCTGCGCTCAAATCGATGACGGGAAGCGCATCCTCAGGGTCGAGCGTAGCTTCCCCTTCGACAACCACCGTTTTGCCTGCGGGAATACCTCCGTCGGACGGAGCCTTCACGGTGGCGAAGATGTACTCTTTGCCATTGACGAGAGCGACGGCTTCGAATGTTTCACCGGCATGTCCGGGTGTTACGACCAAATGCAGCACCAGTGCCTCGGTGTCGGACGTATTGCCTGAACAGTCGAGTCGCACGGCATTGGAAACCACAGCTTCGGAGACGTTCACTTCACCCGTGCGCAGATCGACCGTGGCGTTTTCCATCGATACGGCGGCATTTTCGTTCGAGACGCAACGGAAAATCACGCCCTCGAGTTTTGCCCGCAGGTCGGTCGTCAGCCGGATTTCGAGTGCTGAAAAAAGATGCTTGAATTGCAGGTTGACGGCGTTGTCACCCTTTTTGATCCCGCACGTAACGGCATAGAGAAAATCATGGGCTGCCAAAGTCGCCAACGGATCGCTTTCCGAACGAGTCTGCACAGCGGGCACCGACACCGGGACGGCCGTTACATCGACTGCGGCTCTGTCCGTATAGGGATAGTAGGCATAGAAATCGTGATCGGACGTTTCATCAGCCCAGCGGATCACATTGAGCCGGGAAGCAGCTGTAAAATCGCTCGTCGCTCCCGACACAGCCGCCTTGTAGGCGAAATTGGCTCCCAGGTTCTTGCCGCCGGACTCGGCGAAAAGGCCGATCAGATCGTTTTTGACCCAGTTCACCCGGAGCGCTGTTTCCGTATCCTCATAGGAGGTCCGGACTTTGGGACCGACAGTTGATCCCGAGAAAAGGATCTCGCCCTCCTGCGGTGTCGGCGACATGATGTCGCCGTTTCCGGCGCATGCGACCGTCAGCAAGGCGGCCAACAGAATTATATAGTTTCGTTTCATCGTGTTCTAAATATTTTAAGGTTACTCCCAGCCTTCCCATTTGTCGAGGTCATCAATCTGTCCGTCGCCGTCAGTTGCATTTGGATCGAAGAGTGCTTTGTCGACGGCTTTCTTAAGGATTTTCTCCATTACGGCATAACCTGCCGCACTGGGATGCACACGGTCGTCCGGTGTCCAGGAGTATTCGAGTTTCAGTCCGTTCTGATCGTCTTTGAGCGCAGAATGGTAGTCGGCATAAACGAAGCCCCTCTCTTCGGCATACTGTTTCAGCAGCCTGTTTAACTCGACAACACGCTGTCCAAGATCGGCATGAGCGGCATTCCACTCCTCGCTCTGCCACCAGATCCGGTTGGCCGGGGACGTCGAGCCAATGACTACCTTGAAACCTCTTGCAGCGCCTGTTTCGGCCATCAGCCGGATGTCTGCGAAAACTCGTTCTATCGAGCAGGGCTGGCCGTCGTTTTCAGCCAGGTCGTTGACCCCGCAGGCGATAACCACGCACGCCGGATCGTTGACAATTACGTCGTTGTAAAAACGCGCGCTGATCTGGAGCGAGGTCTGACCGCTGATGCCCTTGGGCAGGTAGTCGTTGTCGGAAAAGAAGGTCTTGTTGTCGGTACGTCCCTGCCATACTTCCGTAATGGAGTTGCCGATCAGTACGGCTCGCGGACCCTCCAGACGCCCTTTGGGCATTGCCGTCGTCTGCTCGCGAACGCAGCGCAGCTGGTAGCCGGCTCCCGTATACGAGTTGTAGGACGAATATCCGCCCAGGCCACCCTGGACCGGGTAATAGTTGCCGCTGGCACTGGAACTGGTCAGCACGAGCATCTTGTTGGTGAGCGAACGGATATGGCTGGGGTTGAAGGCCGACTGCCGCTGTCCGGTATAGGGGAAATAGAGATCGTATGCACGGGAGTAACGCCCGAACGGTTTTTCATCGAGTTCCGCAACGCTGCCGAGGGCGAAATCGAGGGCTTCGGGCGGCGCCACTTTCCAGCCCGCGGGACACGGGTCGTAAATGCTCTTCAGATTGTCGCCGACGTATTCGCTTCCCCACAACCAGAACCATCCGGTCTGATTCTCGGCCGAACCTGTATTATTGAACCACGAATAAGAAGGGGTGTACCAGTTGTCGGCCTGAACACCGCTGACCTCTTTGGCCATCCAACGGTAGGGATATTTCACCGACAGGGCAACGGCGTCATCGACGGTCTTGTCACCCACGGCATAGGCGTTATTCGCACCGATCTTGCCGAACATCATGTTCCGGGCGCCCCAACTCTCGGAGGAATAATCCTGTTGCAATTCTTCGATAGGCGTATAAGTTGGAAGTCCCCAGTACATCTCGCTGCCGAATCCCGTGTCGTCGTACTCCGCAGCTGCCGGGAACGGGTCCTTGCGCCCCCACTGATAATAGTTGCCTAAAGCCCAAGCCGCAACGCGTTTATCCGAGGAGTTCATCGCCTCGCGTCCCGCCATGGCGCCCAGATTACGGTCCATCATCATATAACGGCCGACCTGTCGCGCTTCGGCGTCGCAATCGTAATTCTCGACAGCCCAGATATTCCAGCTCCAAAGGACTTCGCCGCCGGCATCATAAGCTGCAATCAGGGCATTGCCGGGAACGAACTCGGCCGGGGTAGTGAAGTAGACGTTACCTTCCCAGTCGTCATACTCTACGGATTCGATAGTCACGGGGCTTTCGCGTACCCAGCCGTCGGCCGTTTTCGGCGAATTGTACCACACGAGTTTTGCCGCCATAGGCTTGATAGCCAGATCAGTCTCGGAGTAGGATTTGGTTACCGGATGGCCGTCTACCGAGTACGAGTAGGTGCGCGGCGCCCCGTTGCCCTTGGTCGTTGCACGGAACTTATAGGTCGTACCGGGTTTGGTTATCAGATAAGTGTTCGCCGTACCGTTAGCGCTCAAGTCCTCCGCGATGCGCTGTGGAAATTCGTAACCCAATGAGAATATGGTCAACCGTCCGGCAGGAATTCCGGTTTCGGGAACGGTCACCGATCCCAGCGACAGATGCTTTTCTCCGTAATCGACCAGCACTTCCAGCGTTTTTCCAGCTTCTACGGGATTCACAGCCAGGAAAAAGCTCGTCGGCGTGCGTGAAATCGTCGCTTGTCCTTCGATTTCATAGTTTATCTCGGCTGCCGTCTGCTCTCCGGGTGTTACCGCCCCGTTCCGCAGATTCAGCGACCCCGTTTCGAAAGCCAATATCCCGCCGTCGATACTGCGCAACGTTATGTTCTTGACATCCGATAATGTCCGGTCGGCGGCAAGTCGGAGTTCGATGACCGCAGCAACGCTTTCGAATGGCAAGGATACGGTTTCGACAGGATCTTTCACTCCCTTGCTCACGGCATATAAATTGACCAGTTGTTTCAGATGCTTCGTAGCGCCCGCCGCTCCTTTCTGTTTCGCGGCAATCGCCACCGGAACAGCCGTCAAATCATCGTATGTCGTACGATAAGGATAATAGGCGTAGAAATCGCGTGAGGCAGCACCGGCGCTCCACACGATTCGCCGGTCCTGCGAAGGACAGACGAACTGCGTATTTGCCGCCGATGAAAAGGCCGCATAATAAATATTGGCATGCTCGACGGTCTCGCCGTCGGCTGCAAACAGCCCGATCCGGTCTACATCGGCATTCCAGATCAGATCAAGCCCTTTTTCAGCCGGGTCCACAGTCTTGAATGAAACCGATCCCTGGAATGAGACCACATCCGGATCAGATGATCCATTCTGCGTGGGATCTTTTTGACAGGCCGCGATAACCACCGTCAAAAATAAAAGTGTTAAGAGTCGCAGTTTCTCCATAATTTGAGGTTGAAATTTAAGGTTGGTGTCATTGGAACCCTCTCGACGTTCAAAAATACCAGATACGGCAAGTTCCAAATGATATTTCAAATATACGCAGACCTCATTCCTCACAGGGCGAAAATCGTACATAATAAGGCCAATTTTAGTTACCGGACTATAGGAGACACCTCGTCCGTATCCCGAATTGCTCTGTTTCATAGTCCTTAATACGGAAAAACTCCGTAAAATAATCCACTCTGAATATTTTGTCTCTGTGTAAAAGATCGAAATCTTAATTAATCAGAGCTGTATTTTTAGGGACCTGATTGGACCCTTTTTTGTTAATAGCAATATGAACAGAACGGAAGACTTTCCCAAATTATGGATCGGCTCTTTCATCAAGATATGTCTGGTTAATTTCCTCATTTTCGTTAACTTTCATGCACTGTTGTCCACGTTCCCCTTTTTTATCTCCTCTCTGGGCGGAGATATCGTGGCCATAGGTCTGGCAACAGCATTGTTCAGCATCGCGCCCATCCTGTCGAGACCCTTCGTGGGATGTCTCGTCGACACCCAAGGCCGTCGCCTCGTCCTTATATGCGGATTGGCAGGAATCGCGTTCGTCCCGATGGGGTATTTCATCTCGGCAGGCATCGCCACAGTCGACACGCCGTTAAAGCTCGGCGAATTGTTCGAACCGATGTCCGTGCCGGCCGCTGTTACACAACTCTTCTTCATGATGGCATACGGAGTAGTCGAGGTATATGTCGCGATCTATGCCGTACTCCACTGTCTGCCCAGCGAAGGTATTTATTTCATCGGCATTGCCGTAGCCACGGTCGCCACTCGGATACTATTGGGGCGTGTGGTGGTAAGTCCGGTGAGGCGCGACTGGTGTACACAGGAAATGCAGCCATTATCACCGGGATACTTCTGCTGGTATTCGCGCACAACATACCGTGCTACCTGCTGTTGGCAGCACTGCTGGGATACAGTTTCGGAGCTGTGCAGCCTGCCCTGCAGACCATGGTCATGCCTGCCGAAAGACGAGGTGCCGCAAGCTCTACGTTTTTCGTGGCTTTCGATTTCGGGATTGCATTGGGAGGATTTTTCGCAGGATTACTCGTGAAATACCGGGAATATGACGACATGTTCCTCGGCATGCTCTTGGTATTGCCTCTTTCTATAGTATTACATTACTTGTTCGGGCGTCGACACCCTTCGTCTTCCCCCCCCCAAAAAAAAAGAATACGGCATGAACCGGATAACGCGTAAGTCAGACATCTTCGGTCGAATATGTTTCAAACCGACATACTTGTTTTAATTTCAAGGATTTATACGATAAACAATATGTTATTGATGCGGTTTTCGTTTTTTCGCCTCTGTATTATCCTTTGCTGTTCCTCATACGCCTTCGTATCAGCCAAATCCAATAGGGTGTCGGCAGCTTCGGTCAGGGGATTGGTCGTATGACTTTGCGGGTCGAGTTTTCGTTCCGAATATCGCTGTTCTGCAACCTGACATCCCTCTTTCGGTGCCGGATACAAGTCGTTGAAGACATTGGCTGAAAACTCCTTTCCCAGTACCGATCCGTTGGCGACGATACCTGCATTGTGGTCGATAAACGTCACGCCGTAGATTCTGCCAATCGGATTGATGCGGAAGATTGCGTCGATGTTTTCCGTTTTGAGCAGCCGCCGGAACTCTTCCCGCGTGTTATGCGGGCTCATGGCATCTTTGACTGTTTGTCGCCGTTGGTCGAGCGCTCCCGGTTCTTTCAGTTTGTCTTTCGACATCCCGTAATACTTTGAAGGCCTTATAGCCGATATCCTTTCCGATACGACTCGACTTGAACGGCGTTCCGACACCATAGCCGTCATCGGTCAGGGCTCCATAGAGAATACCCGCCATGTGCGAAACTTTCCATAGGATGAGCATTTGTAGCTCCGCAGGCACGACCTGACGACAGGCGAAATTTGTAGTTTAACGTTCTCCGCCTTATAGTTCACCTTTCGATGTCCGGGGGTATCCGTCAGCTTCTGTCCCTTGACGCTCGGATGCAGGCCGTATTTCCACTCTAAGTCAGGCAAAATCTCCATCGAGCACCGGGCCTCGAAATCATGCGGGAGTTTGCAGTTCTGCTCATCGACCCGTAGCGACATGATATAGAGATGCTTTCTGGAAATGTTCTTGTGCTTAAAAACGATATAGGCTGTTCGCCGCAACCCATGTGCTCCATGTACTCGCAGGCGATTTCCCGGAGCTGTCCGTCTGTCAGTTTGTCCTCCGGTGAGGGGTTCGGCAAAACATGGAAGACCGTATTGGTCATCCGTCGGTTGGCTTCGAGGTACGGCAGGAAACTCTCCATGCAGGCGTCGACATCCATTCGCCTGTGTTTGTCGAACGGCTCCAGCATCTTTTGCCAATAGAGGATTTCAGCTTCATCCCGGTCTACTTTCTCCTTGTTGTAGTACAGAGCCCCGCCGG
>ERZ860322.2130-NODE-2130-length-9809-cov-3.486672_pt1 | contig 9809 bp, 8 predicted proteins | sample MGYA00509979_ERZ860322 | MGnify/ENA primary metagenome ERZ860322 (study PRJEB30046, sample SAMN00715217) | human gut metagenome | study: EMG produced TPA metagenomics assembly of the A metagenome-wide association study of gut microbiota in type 2...
CACAGTCCGAGCGTGATAAAACCGTCGCAGGCAATGAGGGCGGCTCTGTCAGAACGACAGTTGGGGTGGAACTCCCGTGGTGTCAGTTCGCTGCTGACCATTTGGCGACTTCCCATAGCATTTCGGGGTGTCGAGGACAAATTGAAATGCTCCTATCATATCAGCCAAACGAAAGGCGGTCATAAGAACAGAGATTTTGTTTATATTCTCCCGACCTTAAATACTTCCTTACGTTTGGCTGCCTACATAGGCAGAACATACCTGCCTAAATAAAATTGGGAGGTCAAACATAATGGAAAGAAAATTCAAGCGTGGAGATATTTACTACGCAAACTTAAATCCCGTTATCGGCTCGGAGCAAGGCGGAACAAGACCTGTACTTATCATTTCAAACGATGTCGGTAATAAGCACAGTCCTACGGTCATTGTCGCACCCATCACAAGCCGAATACACACCAAAGCAAAATTGCCGACGCACACTTTAATCAATGATTTTGAAGGTTTGGATAAGAACTCAATCATTTTGCTTGAACAGGTAAGAACGATTGATAAGCAGCGACTAAGGCAGTATTTGGGAATGATACCAGACGATATAGTGGCAAGGGTTGATAAGGCTCTTGCCATTAGTGTTGCATTGGAGAAAATGAAGGCAACAGATGTGTAAAAGGGACGAGAACGATAAATTTGCACATTGGTAAAAATGCGGCTGTATTTCTATAATTTAGAGTACAGCCGCTTGTTTTATAGCGGAGGTACTCATTATGGGAAATGAAAACTATATCCAAAATCCAGAATTGCAAAATGAACAGATGAAAGATGAAAACGAAGTATTTAATTCATTTATCAATGTTATGGTGCAGATAGTTGAAAAATACGGAAAGACAGTTTTGCAAGAATTGGATTGTGCTGCGTAAGTTACGCAGCCTTACATATCACATTTCCCTATAAAATTATGGAGGTGGTACGATGAACAGAGAAGGAAAGAAATGTGTCCTGTATCCGAGAGTAAGTACCGAAATGCAGGTAGACGGATATAGCCTTGAAGGACAAAAAAACGGATTAAAACGATTTGCTGACCGAGAAGAAATGGAAATTGTCGGTATCTATGAGGATGCAGGTAAATCAGGAAAATCTATTGAAGGACGACCTGCATTTAAGAAAATGCTTTCCGATATAAAAAACGGATTGGAGATAGACTATATTCTGGTTTATAAACTTTCCCGTTTCGGAAGAAATGCAGCGGATATTCTAAATTCATTAGAGTTTGTACAATCTTATGGAATAAATCTTATTTGTATTGAAGAAGGAATTGACTCGTCACAGACAAGTGGAAAACTTTTAATCTCTGTTTTGTCTGCGGTTGCAGAAATAGAAAGAGAAAATATCATTGAACAGACAATGAATGGACGGAGAGAAAAAGCACGACAAGGTGGGTGGAATGGTGGATTTGCACCATACGGATATTATCTGAAAGACAATCAGCTCTTGATAGAAGAAACGGAAGCTGAAGCAATCAGAATTATATTTGATAAATTTGCTAATTCTGATATAGGACTTGGCGGAGTAGCAAAATATCTTAATCTTCAAGGTATAAAGAAGATACCTCGTCAGAACGGCACATTGGAAACTTGGAGCAGTCATTTTATACGGTTGATATTAGACAATCCTGTTTATTGTGGAAAGATTGCTTATGGCAGAAGAACACGAGAAAAGGTAAAAGGTACAAAAAATGAATATAAGCAGGTTCATGCAGAGGATTACATTCTGGAAGATGGACAACATGAAGGAATTATCAGCGAGGAATTGTGGCAAAAGGTTCACGCAAAGCGTATGGCAACAGGAATTAAACAGCCATCCAAAATCGGTAAGGATAGGTCACACCTTTTGACGGGGATATTAAAGTGTCCCCTTTGTGGAAGTTCAATGTATACGAACAAACACGCTTGGACAAATAAAGATGGCACATACAAAGAGGTTTACTATTATATTTGCGGCAGAAATAAGCAGGAACGAGGACATCATTGTGACTATAAGGCATCTCTGAGAAAAACAGATATTGAGCCACTTGTAATTGAAGCTGTTAAGGAATTGGTAAGCGATAAGTATTTTGCAAAAGAGATTGAAAAGCGTATTGGCGTACAGACCGATACAACAGCTATTGATAAGGAACTTGCCAATTACGAGAGTAAACTGAAAGAAGTTGATTTGAACAAAGCACGTCTGGAGAGAGAAATTGATAATCTGCCTGTTGATACCCGCTTCAGAGAAAGAAAAATTCACGATATGACTTTAAGACTTGATGCCTTGTATGATACGATTGTAGAGTTGGAAGAACGGATTGAAGATGCAAAGCTGAGAAAAAGTTCTATCGAAATGGAAACAATCACTCTGGACAATATTTACAAGCTTATGCTGAATTTCGGAAAGCTCTATGATATAATAAGTGACGAGGAAAAGAAAAGCCTTATTACTTATCTCATAAAAGAAATTCAGATATATCCAAACGGGGAGTCAGAGCAGCCTTTGAAGTCGATAGAGTTTAATTTCCCAATATATCGGGATGGTCAAGAGGTAAGGCGGCTTTTGTGGGAAAAAGGTAATACCGTTGAGACGGTTGCCCTCTTGTCACGGGAAACAAATCCACTGACGGTTGAGGTCAGAATGGAAGTGGAAACCGGCGAGGTCAAGGAGTATCCGACCTATAAGCGTATTCAGGAGTATGTGCAGGAGAAGTACGGCTTCAAAGTCCATACGGCATATATTGCAGAGGTCAAGCGTATGGTCGGACTGGATATGCACAAAGCACCGAACGCAGTGGAGCAGAGAAAACATGAGTATCATCCCTGCCCGCCTGAAAAGGTTGAGGCAATCAAGGATGCGCTGCGGCATTTTGGCTTAATTGCTGAGTGAATTGATTATGAGGCAGTAAAAACGCCGTGCTAAAATCGAGCGTAGTGAAAACAGCAAATATCTTTATTCTTGTGCAAAAAAGTATATTAGAAAGCAAAGCACGATAGAGTGTACACGGTACGCTTCTGTGCGTAGGATTTTGCAGAACAGTACATTTCCGCACCAAACAGCAAAATGCGAAAGTGCTATCTGCAAGCAGCGCATTGCTTTATCTGCTGAAAATCGCTGTAATCAGGAAAAGCCCAGCATCACGTCAAACGGCGTGGTGCTGGGCTTATTTTTGTCGTGCTTCGGGGCTTTTTTGAGGATAAAACCGCCTGTGTGCCTTGCTTTTCTTTGCCATATTGACACGCTGCCCTCTGTTCGTCGTGGCGACTGTGCGTTTTCGGGATAGAAATGGACACTTTTCTTCGTATATGGAGAAAGCCAGAGAGCGAATTGTCAAACTAAGTGCAACAGGAAGAGAGTTCAAAGACCCACAAATCCTGAGCAGAACGGAAATTAAGAACCTTACGAGGCCTGGCGTTAATAAGCGCCAGGTTTCGTTTTAGCATGGCTGGAGCAACACGGGAGAGGTTTCTGCCCTTCGGGTAAAACTCCCGAAGCAAACCGTTTGAGTTTTCATTCGTGCCCTTCTGCCACGCGCAGTACGGATCTGTAAAGTACACTTCGCAGCCCAGCCGTTTCTCAATATTTCGCCAATTTACGATTATTACAGCAAGGATCTCTCCAAGAAGGTCAAGTCCACAATGGGATTGAACCAGAAAAAGGCCAAGTATGTAAACACTGTTCCCTACGGGTATGCAGAAGTGTTAGATGAACGCTGCAACCAACCATAGAATCCTGGAAGCAGTGTTCTGTATGGCGCTTATGTCATGGGGATGACCTCGAATTCCTGATTCAGTAAGTCAAAAAAATACAGTGTTCCGGTTCTGACGGGGCGGTCGGTGAGAAACTTTACGCACAGGGAAACTTGCATAGAGGCGCACAGGGCGGGAGTGAAGCTCAGAACGCTCTTATTTTTGAGTGCAGCCCCGTCGGGGTACAGTAAGTCTATCAAATGATCGCCGGGGCAGGAGATTGCGGCCTGGGCGACCCAGCCGTTGACGGCACCGTATATCAGGGGAATTCCAGCACGTTCACAGGCATTCGCGAGGATTTGCCGTGACTGGATATTGTCCAGACCGTCCAGAACCGCATCACAGTCTGTAAGAAGGGCGGCTGCGTTTTCTTCCGTAAGAAATTCCCCCACGGCATGAACCGCAACATCGGGATTCACACGCCGGACTCTTTCCGCGGCGGTCTGTGCTTTCCCGACGCCCAGCAAGGAAACTTCGGACAACAGCTGACGGTTCAGATTGGAGGGCTCAAATGCATCACCGTCCACCACCCGCAGAAAGCCTATGCCAATGCGGGCAAGCATATCGATGAGATGCCCGCCCAGACCGCCGCAGCCAACCACCAGAACACGTTTGCGCCGAAGCAGCTCGCATTCCGCTTCGCTCAGGGCGGGGACATTGCGCGCATATCTGGGATCCATCGTTCAGCCGCCTCCCACGGGGGGAAACAGAGCCACGATGTCCCCGTCCTTCACTTCCGATTCCGGCTTGTGATGAAAACCGTTGATGAGCAGAATAGACACTTCTTCTTGGGGAATGTTCATCCGGTCAAGGATATCCCCAGCACAGGCGATACCCTCCGGCGATAGCAGCGTGACTTTATCCCTGCCTTGGCGCAAGGTTGCAAAAACGCGAACTTCAATCATGAAAATTCTCCTTTGCAAAAGAAATCGGGGAGGGGCTTGCCCCCTCCCCATTAATTATATTGTATCACTTGCCAACACACTCGTCCAGACCCAGTTTCTTCAGGGTTTCATCGGTGGGGAATGCGTTGACCCAGCCACGAGCTTCGTAGTATTCGGGCAGAGTCAGAGGCAGCTTGGAGGTCATACCGGTGGAGGGGCCGTTTACAATGGGCTCTTCCAGCAGCCGCTTGGGCAGACGATCGTCCTCAGGCTTCATACCGGCAGCCTTGTTGAACATTCTCTCGATGTTGTAGATACGGTCGCCAATCTCCAGAACCTGTTCGATGGTCCAGTTGGTGCCGGTGGCGGCGTTCAGCAGGTCGGTGTACTCCTTGGCGCCCATGGCGAAGGAGGTAAACAGACAGTGACCCATGGAGTCGATGACAGCTGTCAGGTCCTGGAAGGTCTTGGCCCAAGCTGCCTTTTCGTTGGTAACGGTACGATCCAGCTGCTGGGGCAGACCCAGAACCTCGGGGCTGATCATATAGCCGCGGACATGAGCCGCGCCGCAGTTAGCGGTGGCATAGGTGATGCCGATACCCTGAATGGCGCGGGCGTCGTAGGCGGGGATCTCCTGTTTTTTGACGCTCATGGAATACTCGGGATGGCCGTATGCCTCGCACAGGCGGGCGGAGCCGGAGCTCATCAGCCAGTCAAGCTCGGTTTCAGGATTGCCCATACGCTTGGTCCACTCCACCAATGCCCTGGTGGAACCCCATTCCAGAGGTACACCGGCGCACTCTTCCTCCTTGATGTAGCCTCTCTGGTACAGCTCCATGGCAGCGGCGATGGTGCAGGGGACGGAAATAGCATCCAGACCATACTCGTTGCAGAGCATATTGCACTCATCGATGACGTTCAGATCATTGTTGCCGCAGTTGCCGCCATAGGCCCACAGGGGCTCGTATTCAGGACCGCCGACGATCTTGCCATTGACATTGACCACGCGGCCGCAGGCGATGGGGCAGCGATGGCAGGCACCGGGTTTGACCAGGTATTTCTCAGCCAGAGTTTCGCCGGAGATATCGTCAGCCTTGTCGTAATAGCTTCTCTGCCAGTTATTGGTGGGGAAAGCACCGATGTTGTTGACAATGTTCACGAGAACAGCGGTACCCAGTTGCCGCAGGCCGGAACCGGTAACGGGGTTGGCCTTCAGAACATTCATAGCGTTTTTGGTTGCCACCCTCAGGGCATCAAGGTCTGCAATGTTGTCCAGTTTTTTGCGGGTTGCCTTGACCACGATGGCTTTCAGCTTCTTGCTGCCCATGACAGCACCGACACCGGAACGACCGGCGGCACGGTCCTTATCGTTCATAATGGCGGCAAGCAGCACCTTCTTCTCACCGGCGGGGCCGATGTTCAGAACGGAAACGTCAGCACCGTGCTTTGCCTTGAGCTGCTCGTCAATGGCTTCGCTCATGACACCTACATATTCCCGGGCATCCAGCAGCTCAATCTTATCGTCGTCAATGTTGATGTAGGTCCAGTCGGGAGCTTCACCTTCCACAATGATGGCATCCCAACCGGCGTACTTCAGCTTGGCACCCCAGATACCGCCGGAGTTGGAGCAGGCAATCATGCCGGTAAGGGGGGACTTTGTGCAGACCATGTAGCGGCCTGTAGAAGGGGCGGCAGCGCCGGTCATAGGACCGGTTATGTAGATCAGCTTGTTTTCCGGGGACAGGGGATCGACGGTGGCAATGCCCTCGTCATAGAGCATCTTGGTGCCAAGACCACGGCCGCCAATGAACTTGTGGGCAAGTTCCAGATCCAGAGGTTCCACTTTGATCTTGCCGGTGGTCAGATTGATGCGGGCAATTTTTTCGTAGTATGCGCCAGCCATATGCAATACCTCCATAAAAATTTGAAATTGAGCTTACAATTTGTATATGTTTTTGTATATGTTTATTATAGTGGAAATAACAGGGGTATCAAGAGCGGATGTGCATTTTTGTGTGAAACCGCATGAAACTGTATCATTTTATGCGAAGAGATTTTAGTACTTCGACGAGATGACGTACAAAATGGCGTGAAATCGCATAAAATACTTGAAATATTGCACCAAGCACTTGTGCAATTTAGAAAGGTGAAGTATAATTAATAGAAAACGATTGCAAGGAGGCGGCAGTATGGCGCAGAATCAGTCCCTGTCTACTCAGGAGGTTGCAGACATTCTCCATGTCAGCAAGTCCACCATTTACGACCTGATTCGCAAGGGAGAAATCCATTCCTATAAAATCGGGCGAAAGGTTCGTTTTACGCAGGAGGATGTGGATGCCTATATTGCCCGCTCCCGGCACGAGCATTCCACTCCCCCGGTGCAGCGCATCGATACCCACTCCACGTTGCTGACACCTGCTGAGGAAAAGGCGCCGGAGATGATCATCTCCGGGCAGGATGTTGTGCTGGACATTTTGGCAAATTATCTTCATCAGGAGAATATCAACGCCGGTCGTACATATCTGTCTAGCTTTGAAGGTCTGCTGGCACTGTATCAGGGAAAGGTGGACGCTGCGGCCTGCCATCTGTATGATGGAAAAGAGTGCAATGCCTCCTTTGTGCGAAGCCTGATGCCCGGGGTGCCCGCAGTGCTGGTGAACCTGTCCTACCGCACCCAGGGCTTTTATGTTCTCAAAAGCAATCCCAAGCACATAACTGGGTGGGAGGATCTGCGCCGGGCTGACATCTCCATCCTCAACCGCAGGGTTGGTTCCTCATCCAGGATTCTGCTGGATACCCAGCTAAAAAAACTGGAAATCCCCTCCGGACAGCTAAAGGGCTACGACAAGATTATGAGTTCTCACCTTACGATGGCATCTGCCATTGCCGCAGGGGATGCGGATCTTGCCATTGGCACGGAGCGGATAACGCATCAGCTGGAGGGGCTTGACTTCATCCCACTGCTGGAGGAACGGTTCGATCTTGTTTTGCAGAAGGAATCGCTGGAAAATCCGGCTGTAGTCAAAATGCTTGCAATCCTGTCCTCACCTGTGTTCCGTAGGGAGGTGACCCACTTCTCCGGCAATGACTACCGGGACCTGGGTAAGATCATTATGGAGGTCTAGTATGCTGTATGTAAAAACGCCGGAAGAAGTTCTTGCGCTGATAGAATCGGAGTTTTCCCCGCTTGAACAGGCAGAATTTGTAGCTCTGTCTGAGGCTGTGGGCAGAGTTCTGGCGGAGGATATTGCGGCGCGGGAATATGTGCCGGATTTTGACCGCTCCACAGTGGATGGCTTTGCGGTTCGCGCCAGTGATACCTTCGGCTGCAGCGATGCCATCCCGGCGATCCTGCCCCTGCAGGCCACGGTGCTGATGGGCGAAGGCGCCGACTATCTGCTGAATGAGGGGGAATGTGTAGCCGTTCCCACCGGCGGCGCAGTGCCCAGGGGTACTGACGGTGTGGTGATGGTGGAATACACGGAGGACTACGGCGACGGCACCATCGGTGTTGCCAAACCTGCGGCGCCGGGCATGAATCTGATTTTCCGGGGGGATGATGTGTATCCCGGAAAGGTAATTCTGCACAAAGGCCGCTCCCTGTCTTCTGCCGACATTGGTGCGCTGGCTGCCATTGGCCGGGTGCAGGTGCCGGTGGTGAAAAAAGTGACCGTGGGCGTCATTTCTACCGGTGACGAGCTGGTTCCTCCGGAGGCGCAGCCCGGCCCCGGACAGGTGCGGGACGTGAACAGTCCCATGCTGGAGGCAATGCTCTCCACATTTGGGTGCCATGTTGTCAACTATGGGATTGTGGTGGATGATGAGGCACTGCTTTCTCAAAAGGTCAATCAGGCCATTGCGGAATGTGATGCCGTGCTGCTGTCCGGAGGCAGCAGTGTCGGAGTGAAGGATGCCGCCTGCCGCATCATTGAATCCGCAGGCCAGCTTCTGCTTCACGGCATTGCCATTAAGCCCGGAAAACCAACCATTCTGGGAAAAGCCGGGAAAAAGCCCATTGTGGGTCTGCCCGGGCATCCGGTGGCTGCCTACTTTATCACAAAACTTTTTGTGCAGCCCCTGCTGGGACGGCTGATGGATCGGGACATGACTGCCTATACCGTTACTGCCAGGGTTACAGAGAGCATCAGTGCCAACCATGGCAGAGCCCAGTATCACTGCTGCCGGCTGACGGGAACAGGCGGCGAGCTTTATGCCCAACCCATTCGGGGAAAATCCGGCCTTATCACCACTCTGGCAGGGACCGACGGCTATTTCTGCATCAGTCGGGATTGTGAAGGCTTACCACAGGGAGCGGAAATTCAGGTAACGATTACTTCAGGAGTGTAATTTTATGGGATTTGAATATTTGACCAATGTGCCGCTTGCGCAGGCACGGAAGGAATATCTGGAGCGGCTGGTAAGCGGCGGTTTTGGGTCAAAGACAGAAACCATTCCTGTCTTTGAAAGCTGCGGTAGGGTGACGGCAAAGGCAGTCTATGCCCACATCTGCGCCCCGCACTATGCCGCCAGTGCCATGGATGGTGTGGCGGTTTCCGCAAAAGAAACCTTCGGCGCGACGGAAACGACCCCTGTTACTCTAAAGCCGGACCAGTTTCTTGTGCTGGACACCGGCGACCCGATTCCGGAGGACAAAGATGCAGTCATCATGGTGGAGGACATTGTGAAGAATGGAGATGGTTCCATCACCATTCACGCAGCCGCAGCCCCGTGGCAGCATATCCGCCAGATTGGCGAGGATATATGCGCCGGGGAAATGATTTTGCCCAGCCATATGACCGTTTCCCCGGCTGCCATTGGTGCGATGATTGCCGGCGGTGTGCTGGAAATTGAAGTGATTCGCAAACCTGTGGTGGGCATCATCCCCACAGGGGACGAGATTATCCCGCCCTGTACAGACCCGAAGCCTGGGGATATTCTGGAATTCAATGGCTCCATTTTTTCCGCAATGGTGCGTTCCTGGGGCGCAGAGGCGGTGGTCTATCCCATTGTTCCGGATAAATTTGACCAGATCAAAGAAATGGTTGCCAAAGCGGCAGACGAGTGCGATATGGTAATTCTCAATGCCGGTTCTTCTGCCGGACGGGAGGATTTCTCGGCTCGGGTCATCCGGGAACTGGGTGAGGTGCTGTACCAT
>ERZ860322.2138-NODE-2138-length-9790-cov-3.003082_pt1 | contig 9790 bp, 6 predicted proteins | sample MGYA00509979_ERZ860322 | MGnify/ENA primary metagenome ERZ860322 (study PRJEB30046, sample SAMN00715217) | human gut metagenome | study: EMG produced TPA metagenomics assembly of the A metagenome-wide association study of gut microbiota in type 2...
CGCCCCTTCCGCCACGCTCCCCAAGGAATTCACGCAGACCGCCATGAGGACCGTGCTCAAGGCCAACCCGTTCTACACGGAAGCCTGGTACACGCTCTTCAAGCAGGAACCCCAGGACCTCATGGGAGCCACCAAGATGGTGGATGAAGTGAGGGAGGCCCTGCCGGACGGCATGGGCATCAGAAAGCTTTGGAAAACGCGCAAATACGTTTCCTCCGTAGGCCGTGGCGACAAGAACGGCAAGGAAATGCTTGCCAACCATGCCAGGGAATACGTCAATGTGCTCTGCTCCGTGATTCTGGAAAATGCCCTGAAACAGGAATATGACTATAAGACCTTCCAGTGGGCCGAACTCATGTCCTGGCTCAAGTCTGAATCCAAGCGCAACTCCTACCCGGAGCCTCAGGCCGCCTATCAGATAGCGTATGCCAAGGCCCAGGGCACGGACAGGCTCAAAAGAACCGTAGACAGGGGATTCAAGAAAGCTCTCAATTTCTACCGGGACGACAGCAACGCCCTGAAGGAGCCCAAGGATGTGGATCAGGAGGAAATGTCCTTTTCCCTGGCCGCCCTGTGCCAGGCCCTGCCCAAGGAAGAACTGGTCCCCTGGATGAAAAACATGCTGGACACCTGTCCGGACGGGTTCAAATACAAGCCCAAAAACAAGAAGGAAACGAAAATCCACCCCTTCTACGACGCCCTGACGAAAAACTACATGTCTCTGGCTGACGGTTCGGAAAAATCCCGCGTCAAGTCGGAAATGAAAGAGGCTTCCGACAGAATTCTGGAGCTTTCCCAGGACAAGAAAGGCGATGGGAATGGGTCCTCCGGACGCCGCCGGAGACGCTGATTCCCCGCTTCCGTGCACCTCTACGTCCACATTCCCTTCTGCCACCGTATTTGCCCGTACTGCGCTTTCTTCAAGCACACGCCGGCCTCCACGGACATGAAATCATTCATCCGTGCTCTGGGCAGGGAGGCGGAATCCCGCACAGCCGCTCTGGCCACAAACCGCGGAGGGGAAACGGCTACGCTTTACTTTGGTGGGGGTACTCCCTCCATGCTCTCGGACACGCATCTGGGGCATCTCATGGAAACCCTGGATCGTCTCGTGCCCGTGGACAAACTGGACGAATTCTCCTTTGAGGCCAACCCCGCCACCTTTACGGAAAAAAAAGTGCGCTTCTGGCGCAGCCTGGGCATGACACGCGTCTCCCTGGGCGTGCAGTCCCTGGATTCCGGCATCCTGCATCTGCTGGGGCGCGAACATACCCCGGCCCAGGCTCTGCACTCCGTGGAAATGCTGAAAAATGCGGGAATGCCCCATATCAACATGGATCTCATGTTCGCCATTCCGGGGCAAACCCTCTCCATATGGGAAGCCACCCTGAAGGAAGCTGTCCGCGCCGGAACGGACCATATCTCCGCCTACAACCTCACCTATGAAGAAGACACGGAATTCTTCCGGAGCCTGCTGCGGGGGGAGAAAAGGCAGGATCCGGACGAAGACGCCGCCTTTTTTGAACTGGCGGAACACATGCTGGAGGCGGCAGGCTTGCGCCACTATGAAACCTCCAACTACGCCCGGGAGGGCTGCATCTCCCCCCACAACATGGCCTACTGGAAGGGAGAGGACTATGTGGGCATAGGGCCTGGTGCGGTCAGCACCATCAACGGCATACGGTACTCCAACACGCGGGATACGGACGCCTACATACGTAGCACGCTGGAAAACGGCCTCCCCCTTTCCGAACAGGAACCCGTCACCGAGGAAGACTACCGCCTGGAACGCATTGCCCTGATGCTCCGGACGGATGAAGGATTGCCGCTGAAATACATTCTGCCGGAATCCCGTCCTCTGCTGGAACAATACCGGGAACTGGGCCTGGCGGACATTTCCCCGGAACAAAGGCTCATCCTGAAAGGCCGCGGACGCCTGCTCGTGGACGCCATCGCAGCGGAACTGTGCTGATCGCCATTCCCTTATTAACTTAATATCCTAAATTGAAAAATACATGAATTTGGTTTCTTGACATTTTCAATTTTTGTACATTATTTTATTATGTGACCATAAGTGGTACAAATATGTTCGTATATTCACATATTCTCTCTACTTTTTTAACAGGATTTGTTTTCCTGCTACAGATTTCTTTTAATCAGGCGTCAGGAGCTAAACTTAAACCTTCAGCATCGGTACAGGTCACCCAAACGTTCATCCTGCCCTTTTACCTGAAATCCAAACCTCTTTCTGAAAAAAAGCTGGTTTTCCGGAAAGCACTCTCTTTTTTCCCTTTTCTGAAAAAAATCCCAGAATACATCGCTTCGTCCGGGAATATCCGGGGCTGACTTTTGACGAAGGAGTCTCTCTTTTCGTTCAGCGAACTGCTTTGGGACAAATTCCCGGAGATGTGTGCGCCAGACTTCATGAATTGACAGCTTTGATGCAGCACAGGAACATGAAATCACGGCAACGGAATTCCTGTCTTACGGGATTTCTGGAAAATGCCTTTCTTCGGGCCTATTCTTTCCGCTATGCTCCCATTGATCTTGAAGCTCTATCGCTTTGCGCTCTGATAGAACTGGAAATGGAAGACGGGTGCTCTTTAAGCCTTCGAACACGCATTTTAAAAATTTGGGAAACCGCGGCTATCTCCATGGAAAAAGGGAACGTCCCGCAAAGAAAACTGGCCTCATTATTGTTTATAAGGACTCTCCGGTATGGGAAAAAAGACCCCTACCTGATGGCCCGTTGCGGATACCGGCTTGCCAATCTTTACATACGCATGAAGGAACCTCAAAAGGCCCAGTGGGCGGCATCATTCATCCCGCCTATCCGTGGCATGGAAGACTCTCGTTCTTTAATTCAACAATGGACTGCTTCCTCTTCCAAGAAAAAAAAGCGTAGGAAATAACTCCGTCAACCCCATCTAACCATTCATGAATCAAGCATTTATTTCCCGATGTTTCTCTCAAATCCCGCTTTTGCTTTTATTTTCCAGCATCACGGCATTCACCACCCTTCACGCAAAAGGCCAGCAGGTTTATGAAGGAAAAACAACACTGGAACAAACTCTGGCACCTGTGGAAGTAGTTAACGATCTCTCTCAGCTTGCGGCTAAATTAAAACAATGCTGTGCCGGGGAACTGAAAATCCCAAATACAACGAAGGTCACTGACCCAAAATCTCCCTCTACTATTCCTTATAACGGAAAAATTTCCCTCAAGGATTTTAAGGATGAACGTATTAGCCAACCTACTACTGTTGCGTGGCTTTCATTGATTTCCGACGATGGATGCGACATTGCCTATACTACAGGGGACGGAGAAAAAACAGACTGGTTAAAAGAACACGGAAAAGGACATGACATTTCCAAAGGGCGCCGGGATTGCCCGCATGTCTTGAAAGCAGGTTCTTACAATTTCCAAATCAAATATTCGCAAACCTATTACAATCCCAAGCCGGGCACAAGTGATTTGGACGGCATCAGCCTTGTAGTCGCTCCCATTGTCGTGGACATTTGCATTGGAGAAAAATCGATCCCATATAGTAAAAGCCACCTTTTCTTGGAGAAAAAAACAGAACTCCGGCTCGCTATCAACAAAATTTACCTGGCAAAAGGGCCTTCCGAAAACTCCGAAGACATATCCATCACATGGGAAGCTCAAACTTATTCCAAATGCCCGCAACGATTTAATGGAGTTATTCTGGCGTGCAACCATACGTTCCAACCAAACAACGGCGCCTGGAAACCCATCGGCAAAGGCCCATGCATCACCTATACTCCAACGGAAGCAGAACTAATTCGTGTGACCATCGGTGATAAAAGTTTTTATTACGAAGGCATTCCCAATCGTTTAGGAGAAATTTACTGGGCCATCCGCCCCTGCCAGGGACTGCCCATAGCAAACCATCACTTTCTGCTCTTTGTCCCTGACGACCCGGTAAAATTAAATCTTCCGAACCCTGGGCTTGCTAACTGCACCGCTATCCCCGGAATGAAAATCATCACTATCGGAGGGGATGCAGGGCCAGAAATCAAATACCGAAAAAAACTCAAAATCATCCCAGCTGCCGGAACCGTTTATTATAAGTGGATTTATGAATCCCTATCTCCTCCATTTGCTCAAGCAGGTGTAGCCAGCAAATATATTGATTGCTTAACTAACATGGTTTACCATAAAAATGACAATCCTGATATAGTAGCTGTTGAAAACTGGTTCAAAAACAACCATGATAAAAAATTTACAAATTTTACAAATATCATAGCCATTCAAAACAAGAAACTATTTCAAAAAGTTCTTCATTTTTCACAAAGTTATAATGAGCAGGAACGATATCTAACCAATCCATCAACTAACCGAAATCCAGAAAGTACAGAAAATGGATCAAATTGTGCTTCCTTAGTTTCTTCTATTTTACAGTATAGCGGAGCCACTTGGGAACAGATACTTGAATCAGCTGACACAAACGGCATTGATGTTGGAGAACGCCATCTTATCCCTATTAAACGTTTCAATCCCTAATTTTCATGATACAATCAACCACCATAGCATTCTTATCGTCGGCTTTTATATATTTCTCAGTTTGCCAAGGAGATATTTGTCAAATCAATGGTCTGAGTCCAGAAGATTTGAAAAATCTCTCTTATGACCCTCCAAGGAATGAATTGCTTTCTGAGGCACAAGATAAAAAGGCATGGCAGACATTCGTTGAAACCTATGAAGCGCCTGTAGGTAAAGTACAGGATTGGTATAATTCCATCAGGGATAAAGATTCCGCTGATGCTGCAGCCGATGCGTTCAAGAGAGATGTCCTGCCCATTCTTAAAAAGCTGACGGGACGTTCTGCTGATATAAAGAAACAAGTCCTTGCTATTCCAGCTTCTTCTGAAATGCAAAAACTGATTCTTTCACGTATCCTCACATTGCAGAGCCGCTTGCTAATAATTTTTCTTCCTATGCAAGACAGTAAAAAGTCAAGTTCCGATGCTTATTATCATGGCAGTGAAAAACTCTTTGACATATTTCTAGGTCTAACGTCAACAACAGCCATGGATATTTCAAAATTTATTGAAACTCAAAATGAAGACCAGGAAAGCATTGAAGCAGCTTTCAAAGAACCATGGACAGAGACATCATCTTCTTAAAAAGCAGGTTACATAGAAATTGCGTTGATCTCTATTGAATTTCCATCCTTCTTTTATTCCCCTTCATTCAGGAACCCTGTCATGCTTCCATAATCTGATGATCTTGAAATACTCAATCTTCCTCACCGTTGCATCTTCCATTTTTATTTATGATTCAGCATGCTATGGGGACACCTGCCAAATCAATGGACTGGAGCCGGAAGTACTGAAAAGCCTTTCTTACGAACCGCCCAACAAGGAATTGCTCGCCACCGGACAAAATCAAAAAGCATGGCAGACTTTCATTGAAAACTATGAAATCCCTATCCGTAAGGTTCAAGATTGGTATAATTCCATCGTGGATAAAAATTCCGCAGACGCAGCGGCAAAATCTTTTTCTACGGAAGTTTCACCTATCCTTAAAAAACTTACAGGACCCGCTGCCGATATGAAAAAGCAGGTTTTATCTATTCCTGCTTCATCCGAGATGCAAAAATTTATTCTTTTGCGCATTCTTCAGCTTCAAAGCCGTCTACTGGTCATTTTCCTCCCTATGCAGAGTGAAAGGGAAATGGACGACAACACCTGTTACCGAGGCAGTGATCTTCTTTTCGATACTATTTTGGAACCTACAGCTCAATCAGCCCAGGACGTTGCCAAATTCATTGATTCCCGGAATGAATCCCAAGAGCATATAGAAGCTTCATTTAAAGAGCCCTGGTCCACATCTGCCGAATAAATTATTAATAGTGCAACTATTCTAACCTTTATTTGGCGCAGGATGTGAAAAGCATCTTTCCGGAATCCCGTCCTCTGCTGGAACAATACCGGGAACTGGGCCTGGCGGACATTTCCCCGGAACAAAGGCTCATCCTGAAAGTCCGCGGACGCCTGCTCGTGGACGCCATCGTAGCGGAACTGTGCTGACGGATAGTTTTTCCGCCTCAGAGATCAGCAGTCTGCGGAATCCGGTGCGAACCGGACACTAGAATAAGCGGGTATGGGCTACTTTATCCCTTGATTTTAATATCCAAGGAGCATCCAGTAAAAAAAGATACCGGTATCTGCGTATTCGGATTTTGTTTTTTCATCCCGGCTCTTTGGGAAAGGGATTTCTTTTTGTGACCGTCCGGCTCTCTGCAAAAAGATTCCATGCAACGGGAATTTCAGCAAGGGGCGTTTCACAAAAACAATCCTTCACGCCGGCAACACCCACGTATCTAATCAATCTGGAACTGGCGTGCCATTTTTTTCAACCACCAGTCCCGGTGCCTCATCTCGTCCCGGCTGCGTTCCAGTTCCCGAAGCTCGCTGCCCCGCATCCCTCCCTTCATGTAGCGTTCATCCAGCTTGCGCGCCTCCGCACGGGTATCTTTCCGCAGAGCTTTGTAAAACTGGGCCCCCGTCACCAGCCCGCCGGCTGCACCGCTCCAGCCCACCAGGTTCATGTAAAGTTTCTTCAGCCTGTTGTAATCCTCCACCACCTGATTATATTTCAAAGCGGCGTACTGGTAACGCTCCTTCCAGTCCTCCGGCCCCGGATTGACCAGACGGTCATCCAGAGAACCGGGAACCGGCGCGGAAGACGGGGATGCCAGCCCTCCGGAGGATAATGGCGTAAGCGGCGGAGGCTGGGGAACGGGCCTGCGGCTTGTCCTGGAAACACCGCCGACCGTCACGGAAAGGGGGGAGCGTTCCTCCAGCAGAGCGTCCATGCGTGCCTGTTCCAACGTTTCCCGCAGATGGGCACGTTCTTTCTGCAGGGACGCGTTCAAGTCGCGTTCTTCTGAAAGCGACTGCTTCAGCGACCGCATGCCGCCGGACATTTCCGAGTAAACCAGCGCATAAGCCCCGATGCACCCCAGCAGAAAGCCCAGGCCCAGCATGATGCCCCTTTCCCGCCACGGTCCAGGACTGCGTTCCGGAGCCGGTTCCGGAATGTCCGGTTCCGGCTCATGGGAAACAGTCAGGTAATGTTCCAGGGGGCCCTCGTCAGGCATGGGCTGATTCAGGGTTGGGACGGGAAAAACGCAGGTTCAAGCCTGTTCAGGACGGATGCAGTCCGCGCCGAAATACGGCACAAGCGCCTCCGGAATCCGGATGGAGCCGTCCGGCTGCTGGTAAGTTTCCAGAAGGGCCACATACAGCCGCGGCAGAGCCGTGCCGGAACCGTTCAGGGTATGGCAGAACTGGTTCTTGCCGTCGGCATCCTTGTAACGCAGGCGCATGCGGCGCGCCTGGTAGTCCGTAAAGCAGGAACAGGAAGAAACTTCCAGATACTGCCCCTGTCCCGGAGCCCATACTTCAATATCATACGTCTTGGCGGAGGAAAAACCGAGGTCTCCCGTGCAGAGCTCAATCACCCGGTAATGCAGCCCCAGTTTTTGAAGGATGGATTCCGCATGGCTGCGGAGCACTTCCAGCTCCCGGAAGGAGTCTTCCGGCTTTAAAATCTGCACCAGTTCCACCTTGTCAAACTGGTGGACGCGGATCATACCGCGGTTGATGCGGCCGGCGCTTCCGGCTTCCCGGCGGAAGCAGGGCGTATACGCGGCCATCTTGATGGGCAGGTCGCTTTCCTGTAAAATGGTATCCCGGTACAGGTTGGTGACCGGCACTTCCGCCGTGGGAATCAGGAACATCTGCTGGTCTTCCGTGCCGTACATGTCTTCCTCAAATTTAGGAAGCTGGCCGGTGCCTTCCATGCACTCCCTTTTCACCACAAAAGGAACGCCCACTTCCTGATAACCGTTTTCCACGGTCTGCGTATTCAGCAGGAAGTTGATCAGGGCACGTTCCAGACGGGCGCCCGCCCCACGGTACACCACAAAACCGGAGCCCGTAATCCGCGCTCCGTCTTCAAAGGAAATCATGCCCAGATTCGCGGCCAGTTCCACATGGTCCTTCGGGTTTTCAATGGCGGGCTTTTCTCCCCAAAGCTTGATTTCCGGGTTGGCCGTTTCATCCGCACCCACGGGGCATTCCAGGTGCGGCAGGTTGGGAATGTTCATCAGCAGGGAGGTGAGCTGGGCTGCATTTTCCTCCGCGACACGGTCCAGTTCCCGGATGCGGTCCCCGATTTCGCGCACGCGCGCTTCAATGGAGGAAGTGTCTTCCCCTTTCTTCTTGAGCATGCCGATCTGCTTGGAGGTGGCATTGCGCTCGGACTGCAGGGCCTGCTTTTCCGTCTCGGCATTGCGGCGCGCTTCATCGCAGGCCAGAACGTCATCAACAAGCTTCCACGCGTCGCCGCTGCGGGGCTTCAGCCGCGCTTTCACTTCTTCCGGATTTTCTCGTATTACACGGATGTCGAGCATAACGCGCACAGCTTGCACTCCATCCCCCCGCCACGCAAGCCAAATGAACGGCCTTTCATGGAAAAACGTTACCCTTTCAGGGAAAAACGCTGCGCGCAGAGGCATGCTTTCCCGAATGCCGCCCCTTTCCGGAAACTGCCGTTTTTCCCGTGTCAGACAATGAATTTTTTCCCTTCCCAGGAAAACCGTACAGCAGGGGGACCGGACTCCCCATATTTCCGGGAATCATGAACATCCGGCGCCAGGGTGCATTGCAGGAAGGACCGGGAAGGAACTTCCCCCCGGTTCCAACAGGCGGAGTTCCTTTCATCACTATTTGTTCTTGAAGAATCCGGGCGGCTAAGGATAGTGTAAGGGCATCATGCAACAAACCGCACGCGCCGCTGTCCTGACAGCACCAAAGACATTTGAAATCCGTGAATATCCCATTCCCGCCATCGGAGACGATGAAATGCTGATCAAGGTGGAAGCCTGCGGCGTTTGCGGAACGGACGGCCACGAATACAACCGGGACCCCTTCGGCCTCTGCCCCGTGGTCCTGGGCCATGAAGGCACCGGGGAAATCGTCGCCATGGGCAGGAATATCACTAAAGACACCGCCGGAAATCCCGTAGCGCTGGGGGACAAAATCGTCACCTGCATCATTCCCTGCGGCACCTGTGACGCCTGCCTGAATACTCCGGCCCGCACCAACCTGTGCGAAAATGTGGGCGTGTATGGCCTGATGCCTGACGACGACGTGCATCTGAACGGCTACTTCGGGGAGTACCTCGTCATCCGCAAGGGCTCCACATTTTTCAATGTTTCCGGCATGACGCTGGACCAGCGCATTCTGGTGGAACCCGCCGCAGTGGTGGTCCATTCCCTGGAACGCGCCAAGTCCACCGGGCTCCTCAAGTTCAATTCCGTGGTGCTCGTGCAGGGCTGCGGCCCCATCGGCCTTCTTCAAATCGCCACGCTGCGCACGCTGGGCATTGAAACCATCATCGCTGTGGACGGCAATGACTCCCGCCTGGAACTGGCCAGGGAAATGGGAGCCTCCCGCACGTATAACTTCACCCGGTACGCGGATCTGAACGAACTGCTGGATGCCGTGAACAGGGCGCTGAAGGCCCTGCTTTACAGCGGGGAGCTCCACAACCGCAGCCGCAGTTATTTCCAGTATATCATCTACTGACACCGGGCGGCGGTACGCTGCCGGATCTCCATGATATCTTTCCCGGAGGGGAGTTTTCCAAAGTTTTGCCATGATCGGCTTTATCCGCAACAAATCTTTGCCGGCCCACCGCTACCTGGTCCTGCTGGTGCTGCCCTGGTGCCTGATGCTCCTGCTGACGGTGGCTGTGC
>ERZ860322.2139-NODE-2139-length-9788-cov-4.615946_pt1 | contig 9788 bp, 9 predicted proteins | sample MGYA00509979_ERZ860322 | MGnify/ENA primary metagenome ERZ860322 (study PRJEB30046, sample SAMN00715217) | human gut metagenome | study: EMG produced TPA metagenomics assembly of the A metagenome-wide association study of gut microbiota in type 2...
TGGGTGTATATTTGGGTGTAGAATTTCAAACGCACCCAATTATGAATATCAAACGAAACATCATTTTTGCATTGGAAAGCCGGAAAAAGAACGGTGTGCCAATTGTGGAGAATGTCCCCATCCGTATGCGCGTCATATACGCAAGCCAGCGCATTGAGTTTACAACGGGTTACCGCATCGATGTAGCCAAATGGGATTCCGACAAGCAGCGAGTAAAGAACGGGTGTACCAACAAATTAAAGCAAAGTGCATCTGAAATCAATGCCGATCTGCTGAAATACTATGCCGAAATTCAAAATGTGTTCAAGGAGTTTGAGGTACAGGAAACCATGCCAACTACCCAACAACTAAAGGATGCATTCAACCTGCGGATGAAGAATGCCAACGAAGAACAGCAGGAAGAAGCACAGATAAGTTTTTGGGAGGTGTTCGATGAATTTGTAAAAGAATGCGGCAATCAGAATAACTGGACTGAATCCACATACGAAAAGTTTGCAGCCGTTAAAAATCACCTCAAGGAGTTCAAGGAAGATGTGACCTTTGAATATTTCGATGAGTTCGGATTGAACGAGTATATCAATTTCCTGCGTGACAAAAAAGACATGAGAAACAGTACCATCGGTAAACAAATGGGATTCCTCAAATGGTTCCTGCGATGGAGCTTCAAGAAAGACTATCACCAGAATATAGCATACGATACGTTCAAACCGAAATTGAAAACCACCCCCAAGAAGGTAATCTTCCTGACATGGGAAGAGTTGAACAGACTAAAAGACTATCAGATACCCAAAGACAAACAGTATCTGGAACGTGTCCGGGATGTTTTCCTGTTCTGTTGCTTTACCAGTCTGCGTTATTCAGATGTTCGTAACCTAAAGAGAAGTGATGTCAAGTCCGACCATATAGAAGTCACCACCGTTAAAACGGCAGATAGTCTGAGTATTGAACTGAACAAGTACAGTAAAGCCATACTTGAAAAATACAAGGACATCCATTTTGAAAACCACATGGCATTGCCTGTTATCAGCAATCAGAAAATGAATGATTATCTGAAAGAACTGGGAGAACTGGCAGAAATTAACGAACCTATACGTGAAACCTACTACAAAGGAAATGAACGTATAGATGAAGTTACACCGAAATACGCATTACTCAGCACACATGCAGGAAGAAGGACATTCATCTGTAATGCACTGGCTCTCGGTATTCCTGCACAGGTTGTAATGAAATGGACAGGGCACAGTGATTATAAAGCCATGAAGCCTTACATTGACATAGCAGACGATATTAAGGCCAATGCAATGAACAAGTTTAACCAACTCTAAAAGTATCAGTCAGTTTCACAGATTATCCATTATTAGAGTTATCTTTGTTAAGTAATAGTTAGTGATATGGAAAATAACAACGAACATAATATAAAGAAAGGTCATTTTGATGCCTTTGTCCATGCTGTCGGTTCGGAAATAGAACAGGCACAAGTCCGACTCATTACCGCAGCCAATGCCCAGATGTTGTTCCATTACTGGAAAATGGGGAATTATATACTGTACCACCAACACCTACATGGGTGGGGTGGTAAAATTATCAAAAAATTGGCACAGGCAATCAGATTCAATTATCCTGAAAAGAAGGGATATTCGGAACGTAATCTTACTTATATGTGCCAGTTTGCCCGTTTATATCCGTTAAATGTACTTCGTAGTTTTATTGAAGCAGATTCAATACTGTCGGTCCCAAATATTCAAAACATTACTAATGAAGTCCTTAAGCTCAATAGCGGACAATTTACGCAGGAGCTTACTGCGCAAATACAATCAGCTGATAATCAATCTTTAGAAATTACGCAGGAGGTTCCTGCGCAATTTCAGAATGTAGCAAAAACAGTAGCAACCATCTATAAAATAAAAATAGAGGATATAGAAGATTTATTCTTGGCGTCACCGATTGCAAGAATAAATTGGGCAAGCCATATGGTCATACTCAATAATCCGCTACCATTGGGCGTAAGGTATTGGTATATGAAACAATCTGTAGAAATGGGTTGGAGCAGTAATGTGCTGAAAATGCAGATTGAAAGTAATCTGTATGACAGACAAATCAAGAGTAACAAGGTAAACAACTTCACTGCCACACTTCCGGCACCTCAAAGCGATCTTGCCAATTATCTGTTAAAAGACCCGTATATCTTTGACTTGGCAGGAGCAAAGGAAAAGGCTGACGAAAGGGATATAGAAGAACAGTTGGTAAAGCATGTAACCCGTTACTTGCTGGAAATGGGTAACGGCTTTGCTTTTGTTGCCAGACAAAAACATTTCCAGATTGGGGACAGTGACTTTTTCGCCGACCTGATCCTATATAATATCAAGCTCCATGCCTATGTTGTCGTGGAATTGAAAGCAACGCCATTCAAACCGGAATATGCAGGGCAGTTAAATTTCTATATCAATGTTGTAGATGATAAACTGAGGGGAGAAAATGATAACAAGACCATCGGTCTTTTGCTGTGCAGGGGTAAGGATGAGGTCGTGGCACAATATGCCTTGGCTGGATATGACCAGCCGATAGGTATCAGCGACTATCAATTGAGCAAGGCAGTACCCGAAAATCTGAAATCTGCCCTACCGAGTATAGAAGAAGTGGAAGAAGAACTGACCTTATTCCTTGACAAGGACAAGAACCCATAATATAAAGTATATGGCAGGAAAGATACAGACGATGATTCCCCAATATGGAGAACTCAACAGAATATACAGAGACTATATAGATAATTACGCTTTTTCTTTTGACAGGCAGAAATTCATATCGGATTTCTATCAGGAGTATAATGACATGAAATCCTTTGAAGCCGCTATCCTTGAACTGGTGCTTGACAAGCAAAAAGAGCAATACACCTTGATACTCAACAGCCTGAAAACTGAAATAGAAAAGAGCATACAGGCTTATGAGATACGCCCGTTAAGTGACAGAGCCATAGAACGTGCTTGCTATCAGCACATGGAAAGGTATTCTCAGGAAATTGAAGCCCAGCTGGATGTTACAAGAAGTCTGAGCAAGCCGCTGAATGAAGCCAACAACAGGTATGATTCCATTGGTTACAGGGAGCATACAGCCGAAGAGGAAAAACAGGCAGAGAAAGAATATGAACGCTGCAAGGCTGAATATGACAGGGAAAAAGCCAAACTGAACAAACTCTATGATCAGCAAAAGGCTGCAAGAACAGAGGCATTCCAATACATGAAGAACTGTTGTGCGGACATATACCGTCAAAGCTGCCTTTTTCTGGATATATTGAAGAAATACATTCCTGACGGAAAGCAAGAGAATAAATCAAGCGAGCCAATCAGTCAGCAGGAAACGACAGAAGAACAACAGGAATATTTCAGCATGAAATTACTTTCGCTCATTCATGAGGTGTGCATAGGAGAACAGTTCGAAGAAATTTCCGCACTGGATTTCTATGCCAATATGAATCTTCACCCCTGCAACTGTAAGCTGAAAATAAAACCGAGAGAGAAAATACGTGTATGCTATCTGATATTCCTGATGAGCGAGAAACTCTCCAAACAGGACAGGGACAAATGGAAAGACAGAATACTGAAACTGCTGGATATTGACGACAGCTACTACAAATCCAAGTACAAGGAGCCTGTTTCAGATTTCCCCAGTGACAGCAACCAAAATTTCGCCAAGGAAATGGAGCATATATTCAGATAATCGGTGACATATCCTGATATTTTACGAAAGTTCCACTTTTACCACTCAAAATAATTTTTGAGTGGTATTTTTATTTTCTGATATTCAATAAGATACAGCGATATTCGATTATATTATCCACATCCTTACCACCCGTACCCGGAAGTAACTTTGCACTGTTCGAACGAGGTAAAAAGCCCATGCGCAGGGCTTGCAGTACAAACGTTAATTTCATTCTGATATGGAAATTAGAGACCTTTTATCAAAGCCCGTATGGCAGATGACGGGCGAAGAGTTCATATTCTTGAACCGGCACGCCTTGCAGGGAAGCGGAACGAAGCCAGCACAACCGGCAGCCGACAAGGAAAAGAAGTATGTGTACGGGATAGGCGGCATAGCTCGGCTGTTCGGGTGCAGCATACCCACAGCAAACCGCATCAAGAAAAGCGGGAGGATAAACAGAGCCATTACGCAGATAGGACGCAAAATCATCGTCGATGCGGACATGGCGCTGGAACTGGCAGGACGCAAAAGCGGGGGACGCGGATAGGGAGGTGTAGTATGGACAACAAGGAAAGAAACATCACCCCCGAAGAGGCGGTAATCCTATGGCATGCCTCGCGGCTTGACCTCTCGAAAAACCACGAGCAGGCGCCCGAAATCCTGAAAGTGCAGGGCTCCGTCATCGGCACACTGGGAAATTTCAGCGCGTCAATCGGAAAAGCCAAAAGCAAGAAGACGTTCAACGTCTCCGCAATCGTGGCGGCTGCGCTGAAAAACGGGACGGTACTGAACTATACGGCGGAACTGCCCGAAAACAAACGGAAAATACTCTATGTGGACACCGAGCAGAGCACCTACCACTGTGAGATAGTGGCAAGGCGCAGCCTTCGCATGGCGGGGCTGCCGACCGACAGCAACCATGAGAACCTCGAGTTCCTCGTCCTGCGGAAGTACACGCCCGAAGAGCGCATAGCAATCGTGAGGGAGGCAATCTACCGTACCGAGAATGTTGGGCTGGTAGTCATCGACGGGATACGGGACATGGTGTATGACATCAACAGTTCCAGCGAGTCCACGAAGGTAATCTCCCTGTTGATGACATGGACGGGGGAAAGGAATATCCACATTCACACCATACTGCACCAGAACAAGGGGGACGAGCATGCAAGGGGGCACATCGGAACCGAGCTAAGCAACAAGGCGGAAACGGTGCTGCAAGTAGAAAAGGACGAGAAGAACCCCGGTGTAAGCACAGTCAAAACCGCACATATCAGGGCAGTGGACTTCGAGCCATTTGCTTTCCGCATCAACGGGGAGGCATTGCCCGAACTGCTGGAGGACTACCAGTTCAAGGACAAGGATGAGACAAAAGGGAACAGAGGGAAGTTCGACCCGTATAGGGACATCACCGAACAGCAGCACCGCATTGCACTGGAAGCGGCATTCACCCTGAAAGACGAATACGGTTACAAGGAACTTGAAGGGGCTTTGCGGGAAGCATACGCCTCTGTCGGTGTCAGACTCAGTGACCACAGACTGCGTGACCTCATCACCGTATTGAAAAACAAGCGGATGATAGTGCAGGAGAACGGAAGGAAATACACCTTCAAGCCGGACTTCCACTATTAGCGGCTCAGACTGGAAACCGCTTCACTTCAACCGGGGTATATATATAGTGAAGTGGAGTGGAATATTCCAGAATATGGTAAAAACCGCTTCACTTTATTCCCGTACCTATATATACGGAAGTGAAGTGAAGCGGATATATACAGACCGTACCGCAAACATGTACGGGCGAAAAGAAAAAACAATATCCACTTAAACAGAAATCTACATGAATACGAATGAAGCGAAGCGGATACGCATAGAGGAATATCTGCATACTCTTGGCTACAACCCGGTAAGACGGCAGGGAGACAGCCTATGGTACAAGTCACCGTTCAGGGACGAGCAGGAACCGTCCTTCAAGGTGAACATGGAACGCAACCTATGGTACGATTTTGGCGCGGGCAGGGGCGGGAACATCATCGCACTGGCGCGGGAACTCTACGCATCCGACAGCCTACCCTATCTCTTGGAACGGATAGCGGAGCAGGCACCCAGCGTGCGCCCGGTCTCCTTCTCTTTTGGCGGGCAACCACTCTCAAAACCGAGCTTCCGGCAGTTGGAGGCGGTGCCGCTTTCTTCCCCCGCCCTATTGTCCTATCTGCGGCAGAGGGGGATAAATACGGAACTGGCAAAAAGAGAATGCAGGGAGGTGCGCTATCTGACTGGCGGCAAACCCTACTTTGCCGTTGGTTTTCCCAACCGTTCGGGAGGCTACGAGATACGCAACAAGCTCTTCAAGGGCTGCATAGCACCGAAGGACATCACCCACATACGGCAGGAACAGCCGAAGGAGACCTGCTACCTCTTCGAGGGCTTCATGGACTACCTCTCCTTCCTCACCCTGCGGCTGGAAAGGTGTCCTGACCGTCCCGACCTTGACGGGCAGGACTACATCGTACTGAACTCGACTTCCAACCTCTCCAAGGCAATCCGACCATTGGGCGGTTACGAGCGCATCCACTGTTTCCTCGACAACGACAAGGCGGGAATGGAAGCTGTTCAGGAACTGCGGGAGGAATACGGGTTGCGCATCCGGGACGCGTCGCACATATACGGAGGCTACAACGACCTGAACGACTTCCTGCGGGGTAAACAGAACAGACAATCCGAACGGCGGCGTGAGAAGCCGGAACCGGAGAAAAGCCAACAGAAGGCAGAGCAACCGAAAAAGAAAAACAAAGGTATCAGGATGTAATCGTACAGCCACCGGAAGGCTTTGAAAAAAGCCATAGCTCATTAGGGCTTTTTCTTCACGCAATGCACGCATCGCTAAAAAAGCCCCAATGAGCAAAAGGGACGCCGCCCCTTTTGAAACCCCGAAGCCATGCGGCATGGGAGCAAGGCAGGGGAAGTATTAACCGAAAAATGTATTACAGTTATGGGATATGCAGTTTTGCATTTGGAAAAGGCAAAGGGTGCGGACGGTGCAATGTCCACACACATAGAGCGCACCGTCCACCCGAAGAACGCGGACAGAATGCGCACACACTTGAACCGGGAACTGGTACGGTTCCCCGAAGGAGTAAAGAACCGCACGCAGGCGATAGCGTACCGGATAGAGACGGCGGGCATCAAACGCAAGGTGGGCACCAACCAGGTGAAGGCAATCCGGGTGCTGCTCACCGGAAGCAACAAGGACATGAAGCAAATGGAAGAGGACGGGAGGCTTGACGGCTGGTGCAACGACAACCTGAAATGGCTCCGGGAAACATACGGGGAGCGGAACCTTGTGTCGGCAGTCCTGCACATGGACGAGAAGACACCTCACATACACGCCACTATCGTACCGATAGTAACCGGAGAGCGCAGAAAAGCCAGAAAGGAAGAACAGAACGGGAAAAAGAAATACCGCAAGAAGAACACGCAGGATGTACGGCTGTGTGCTGATGACGTCATGGCAAGGCACAGGCTGAAACACTATCAAGACACCTATGCACAAGCCATGAGCAAATACGGCTTGCAAAGAGGAATAGACGGTTCGCTGGCAAAACACATATCCACCATGCAATACTACAAGGAACTGGTAGAACAACAAGACAGCCTGCAGGAGAACATAGAAACCCTGCTGGGGCTGGAAGAGGAAGCACAGAAGAAACTGAAAAAGGTCAAGGGAGAAATCGACGTGCAGAAGATGAAGGGGGCGGCGGTGAACGCAACCACAGCCATAGCGGACGGGGTAAGTTCTCTTTTGGGCGGCAGCAAGGTCAAGAGGCTGGAAGCGGAGAATGAGGGTTTGAAGCAGGATATAGCTAATCTGCAAAGACAAGTACAAGCCGAACAGAGGGAACAGACAAAAATGGAGAACCGATACAACAGCGAGATAAACAAGATAGACCGAAGTTACCAACAGAAAATTGCAGAGTACAACAATAGGCTGAAACAGATAGACACCTATTTCCCTATCGTAACGGAACTGCTGCCCATAGCCGAACAATGCCGGGAAGTGGGGTTTACCGAGGAACTGACAAGGCGAATCGTCAGCCTGCAGCCCGTAGAGTTCAAGGGCAGGCTCTATTCGAAGGAACACAAGGAGAAGTTCAGGACGGAGCACTCAACGGCAACCATAGAGAGAAATCCGCAGGAGAAAGGGAAATTTAGGCTGTGTATTGACGGAATGCCTATACTTGAATGGTTCAAGATGAAATTTAAAGAGCTCAAAGAAAAGCTGGGTGTAAGCCACACCCAAAAGGAGGAAAACAAACCTATGCGAGGATTAAAAATATAAATTTATTTGCTTATCGAATATAATTTATGCGAAAATATAAATGAAATTTTATATATTTGTCAAGTATATCAAACCATTGTATTAACATGATTAATAAACCAATCATCACAAAGCATAAAATTAAAGATGAAATTTATGTAATTGATTTATGTGATGAAATATTAGGGACAAAAGCTTTAAGACAACATTGTTTTGATTTTCTAAGGGGGGATTCTATAAACGGGAAACGCGGGAGAAAATTACGTGTAGACGCTTATTATGAATCTAAGAATTTAGTTATTGAATATAATGAAAAACAACATACCGAGGATGTTGCTTTTTTCGATAGAAAAAAAACTATAAGTGGAATTACTCGTAAAGAACAACGAAAACTATATGACGAACGTAGAAAAGTTGTCTTACCTCAACATGGTATTAGTCTCGTTGTTATTTCTTATAACGATTTTGAATATAATAAAAAGAAAAGAATTATTCGAAATAAAACAAATGACTTAAAGGTTGTATTCGAAAAAGTACAAACGTACATTTAAATAAATTTTATTATTATGAAAACTAATATTGAAGCCAAATTTAAATTAATAGAGATATTAAATATATCTCCGGTTGAGTTATCGTATATCAAAGATTTAACTATACCTGAAAACATTGTTTCTGAACTTCTTAATGGTGAATCAGGTGCATTAAAGGTACATCTTGAAAATATACAAAATGATGAAACTTTACCTGTAGATACCCGTTTATTAGCGGCATGTCTAAAAAACAGGATGAAAGATAGTGTTATCAGAATTAAAATGGATGGACTTGATGAAGACGAAGATGATGAAGTAGAAGAAGAAAATTATGGGTATTTTGATGAAGACTTAACAGAAGAAGAAAAAGAAGCAATAAAGGAGAATGAAAAAGAGAGAAATAAAATGTGGCGAGATAGAGAAATTGAATTCCATAAATCCATTCCTATCTTAAAGAAATACACACAAGAAGAAATGAATAGTGTAATGTTCAATTATATATGGGAACATTTTCCTTTGCTACAAAAAGGATTTGACAGAAAAATATATCCTAAAGCACGTGATAGCTTTTTTGGACATATTGGGATTGCCTATTATAGATATCAATTACCTCAAAAGGTTCAAGACAAAATAAATATAGCTGATGATTATGTTAAAAATGAAATTATTAATCGCTTTAAAAAATTGGAAATTGAAAGCATTGATAAATGGGCTATTCAATATAAACAATCAATGGATGAACTAGGTGTAAAAAAGTATACCAAAAGTAGTATTAAGGGTTTCTTCGATGAATTAGGTTTAAAGGTTTCTTCTATTGTAATAGATACAATAAAAAGTAAATTATGACTTGTATTTATTCTATCAGATTTAGAGTTAATTACTGAATTTATATATTTAGCAGTTCAAATTCGTTAAACAACAATGACACCTGAAGAATTAATATGTGATTTAAGTGAATTTTATGGTTACGAAGTTGATTTATCTTATGCCATAAATTATATAGATATGGTTGGAGAAGACTATGTAGAAGTAGACAGTTTTCACCTTTGGTTACAAGATTTGATTGGATAAAATATGAGAGTAGGAGAAAACTAGTGTTTCTCCTACAATTTTTTTGTATCCATATTATATTTTATAAATAGAACACCCACTTTTACATTATTAGGGTGTAAAAGTGGGTGTTCTATTTGTAAAATATTGATTTTCAATATTTATTGCGGTGCGTACGGGACTCGAACCCGTGACCCCAT
>ERZ860322.2144-NODE-2144-length-9766-cov-18.068582_pt1 | contig 9766 bp, 8 predicted proteins | sample MGYA00509979_ERZ860322 | MGnify/ENA primary metagenome ERZ860322 (study PRJEB30046, sample SAMN00715217) | human gut metagenome | study: EMG produced TPA metagenomics assembly of the A metagenome-wide association study of gut microbiota in type 2...
AGAAGGAGCTTTCGCATAAGCGAAGGCTCCTTCTTAAAATATGTGGATTTCACAACTTCCGATTTGCCTTACTTCTTTTCTAGTTCATACCGTGTGGTACGGCTTCCGCCGAATTGTTTGATTTGACCGTTATCCACTCACCTCTCAGCTCTGTTCTACCCATATTCTAACCATTCGAATCATCGCTGTCAACCATTCTGATTAGAATAATGAGAAGCGAGGCATCATCAAGAATGCGAAGTGTCCCAAATTTTATATATTATTCGGAACACTTCGCGTAACTTAGGAAAACAACCTAAGACCGATGCCGCCCGGTTCGTTCACTTACCTCTGTTTCGCAGCTTCAAAAAAATCAGCCCTGCGATGATAAACACCACAAGGCCGATGCCGACGATGGTTTTAACGCTCATGCTTGCCCTCCTTCTTCTTTCGGAATGTGAAGAACGCCGCAGCCCCGGCGCTCAGCAGCGAAGCGCCTGTCAGTGCTGCCCACAGCGTCAGATTGGTGCTGTCGCCGGTCTTGGGAATATCCGTAACCGGCTTCAGCTGGTTGTGGAATTTGGCCACCACGGTCTTGCCCTCATGGACGGTGACGGTCACATCCGGCGGCAGAATATAGGCCTTGTTGGCCTCGTTGGAGACCTCCGAGACCACATAGTCGCCGATGCGCAGACCGTCAATTTTGATCTGCCCGTTCTCATCGGTCACATAGTCCTTGGAGAAAGCGTTGCCGGTGACGTCAGTGCCGCTCACCCGGAAGGTAAAGCCCTGCAGCCTGCCGTCCTCAGAGGTTTTCTCAATGCGGAGGCTGCCGGTCTGCGCTGCGTTCACAAAGCCCTTTTCGGCCTCGTTTTCTACGATGACGGTTCCGCCGTTTTCTGTGATGGAGAAAGCATATGTTTGCTCATCCAAATAAAAGCCTGCGGGAGCTTTCGTCTCCTTCAGCGTGTAGTCGCCGTATGCCAGACCATCCAGTCGATAGACGCCGTCCGACAGCTCCTCCAGCGTGCCCACCAGCTCACCGTCACGGTATACCTCAAATTCAGCGCGGGTCAGGTGGTGGTCGGGATAGTCCTTGTCCACCTTGGTCAGCTGCACGCTGCCGCGGATGCGGGTGTTCACGGCCTCGATTTCCACCACGGCACCGTCTGCGTCGATCTTCACGGCATAGGGCGTGTCGTCCGTCACATAGCCCTCCGGCGCAGCAATCTCCCGCACCACATATTCGCCGTAGGGCACGCCGGTAAAGGAGAAGCTGCCGTCCGCTGCAGAAAAGGCAGTCAGGATGGGCTCCGTGCCGTCAGTAGTGAACAGGCCGAAGGTCGCTCCCGCAAGGGCGCTGCCGTCCTCATCCTTTTTCAGCCCGTGAATTTCTCCGTAAATCAGCTCGTTGGAGATGCTCGTGCCGTCGTTGACCACCAGCTCCACCACGGAAATGTTCTGCCCAGCATAGGCAAAGGCCACGGGATACTTCTCGTCGGAGAGAATGTAGTGGCTGTCGGTGCTGATCTCCCGGACATAGTAGCTGCCGAAGGGAACGTCGCTTCCCAGCGTGGCTTTCCCGTTTTCATCCGGCGTCAGAATTTCCAGCAGCCCATCGGCCGGGATGACGCTGCCGTCTGCTGCGGTCAGATCCTCAGCAGCATAGAAGCCAAAGGTGACGGCTGAAAGCTCGTCATTCATGCCGAGACCGAACGGCTTGTTCTGCTCCAGCACCTTGGACAGCGAAAGCTGCGCCTTCTGGCGGTCGTTTTGGAAGCTGGCGGCGGTCTCTGTGATCTCGATTTCCTGCCCGGCGTAGACCAGCTCGGCGGTGTAGGGCTCGGTGTTCAGTACCATGCCGTCGGGGGCCTGGATCTCCGTGATCTCATACTTGCCCAGATACAGCGGCTGGCTCTCGGCCGGGCCATCCTCGCCGGTGGTCACGGTGTCTACCACTTCACCGGCGCGATAGCGCAAGGTGCCGTCCCTGGTATAGACATCCTCTGCAGCCTTGATCTCATAGACGGCACCGGGCAGCCCCTGCACCGCAAAGACCGGCTGATAGATTCCGTCGGACTCCGTCACGGAGGCAAACACCTCACCGGACTTGGAGATTTTGATGACGTCCTTCTGGGCGTAGTTGCCCAGCTTGACCTCCACGATCTTCACGGCGTTTTCCTCGGTGGAGTTGTCTTCGGTCACATCAAAGCTGACGTCTTCCGTACGCAGCACATAGCCGTAGGGTGCAGAAACTTCCTTCAGGGTGTAACCCTTGCCGTATTCCAGCTTCTACGGGGTAATGAGAAAGCCCTCCTCATTGGTGTAGAAGGTATCTATGGTGGTAACCTCCGGATAGGTGAAGGTCATGGAGACCAGCGAGCCGTCCGGGCGGTAGATCTGGAAGCCCGCCCCGGCATAGGGAATGGCCTTTCCGGTCTCGGCATCCACCTTGACGACCTTAATAAAGGAACGGAAATTGGCGTTGTTGATGAGATAACGGTAGGTCTCGCCGTCAGCACGGACGAACACATCAAAGTCGCGCATCAGCTCACGGCCCTCCCAGCAGGACACCTGATGGACGGTGTACACGCCGTAAGGCAGGTCCTTGGTCTGGGCAAAGCCGTTTTCATCGCAGACGAGATAGTCCCGTTCGGTGTCCTTCGCCGCCTCATAGCTGCCAACGGACTTGAGATACACGGCAAACTCTGCGCCGCTTTCCGGGGTTTCGATTTGAGTTTCGCCGTTGTCGGTGTGCTTGAGGATGGCGATGCTGCCCTTGCTGACCTGCTCGGTCACATCCACGGCAGGAGCGCTGTTTCGCTCGATGGTGTAATGCTCTGCCTCTGCGCCAACGGAATAGACCGTGCCGTCCAGCAGGTAGCCTTCGGAAGGGCTCAGCTCCCGGATGGTCCAGTCGTCACCGCAGACGTAGTAGGAAGTGGTGAACTGGCCGTTCTCGTTGGTATAGTAGGTATCCACCAGCTGCTGGCCCTTGAAAATACCGTAGGCCGCACCGGTCAGAGAGGCGTCGCCCTGCGCCGTGCCAGTCTCATGGTCAGATTTGGTCACGGTGACGTTCCACTTCTTCAGGATGTTGGAAAAGCTCTTGTTGGTGACCGTATTCCACTCCACGGCGGCGGTCTGGCTGTCCGGCACCACATAGCGCTCCGCCGTGTCGATCTCCTCCAGCGTATAGCCGGTGCCGATGAGCACGTTCTCGAAGGTGGCCACGCCGCTTGCATCCGTCACGGCGTATTCGTCCACCGGCAGGCCGGAAAGCGAAGTGCCGGACAGGCGGAACTTGACACTCTCCGCAAGGCCGTCCTCCGCAGTCTTGGTGACAGTGAGGCTGCCGCGCTTCAACGTGTTATTGAAACTGACCGTGGCTGTCCGGCCGCTGACCACCGTAACTCTGCGGGCTTCCTGCGGTTCATACTGGTCGTAGCCCTGCTCCGTAACGGTGTAGACGCCAGGCTTCAGGTTGTCGATCTGAATTTCGCCGTTTCGGTCGGTGGTGACGGCTTGATTGACGCCCTCGCCGGTAATGGTGAATGCAATGCCATCCACCTTACCGTCCTCGGAGGTTTTGACGATTCTGGCGCTGCCGTAGCTGACCTTCAGGTTGAGATAAGCGGTGACAGGGTCGCTGACGGAGGCACTGTAGGTCACCGTGTCCTGCTTTCCGCCGCCGATGTTACCGTCGGTCCAGACGATAACGCCGCTGCGCATCTGGCTTCTGGTGGCTGTGATCTGCACGGCATCCGCAGGGGCTTCCTTGGCGGTGATCGTCAGCTGGTTGCCGCTGACGCTGAAGCTCACGCCGGTGACATTGGCCGTAAAGCGGAAGCGGGACAGCACGCCGTTGGTATCCGTCAGGGCGGCAGAATACTGTTTGCCGTCCCATTCCAGCTCCACATTCTGCGCCTTGCCTGCGCTTCTGGCCATGAAGCTGGGCACCACGGTATGGCTCTGCACCCCGGACACGATGCTGTCGTAATAATCGCAGATCTGCTGATAGAGGGGATGACCGGTACTGACGAGGGACTTCACCGTGTCATAGCCTCCGGTGCTGACGTGGTGGAAGTCTGCGTCACGCTCGCCGACGATGGTCTCCCACACCAGGATCTGCGTGGCGTAGGCGTGGGCAATGCGGTCTGCATCCGCCGCATTCTGGGAGCGCCACGAGGTGGAAAGATTTCCCTGATAGCCATACTGCATGATACGGCCCAGCAGCACCTTGATGTCATCCGGCTCGATGGTGTGGTTCAGGCTGCTGGGGTAGTTGTCCCAGAAGTCCTCGCCGAAGCCGGTGAAGGTCTCGCCCATGCTGCGGGGGACGCCGGGCTCAATGCAGTAGACCACCTGACCGTCGAAGCTGTCCATGCAGTGGACGGTGGTTGTGGTGGACTCGGAGGTGGACCAGCCGTTCATATAGGTTTTGGCGCTGTGGCCCCAGACGTCCTCGGAATAGATCTGGTTGGCGTCTCCGTCCCGGGGGAAAGCGACGGAGTAGGATTTTGAGGTTGCTCCGGAGGGCGAGGCGGCCAATGCCGTCACGCCGCTGCCGAAGACAGCCGTGAATGTCAGCAGGGCAGCCAGCAGCCCCGACATTCCTAGTTTGAGTTTTTTCTTCATGTTTCCTCCTTCATGCATGAAAAAAGCACCGTGTTTCCACGATGCTGATTTCAGAATGTTTTGTTTTATGCGTATCCGATGTAGATCAGGTACCGGTTTTCTTCCACGCATTCGTACCAGATCCAGACATCGGTAATGTCCCCGTCACCGGCATAGCGGTTCAGTCGGGCGGTGATGTCTCGCTCCAGGTAAATGCAGTTTGGATTTGCGGAGATGGGGTTGTCCCAGCAGTCCACGGCCGATGGTTCCAGAACCAGCCCCTTTTCCGTGGCGACGGTCTGCGCATAGCCGATCCAGTAGTCGATGTCGAATGGGGCCTCTGTCGGCTGCGCCGTCTCCGGCGGGGCGGGCGGTTCTGTTGTTGGCTCCGGCTGTGTGGGTGCTGCCGGTGACTTTGTGGCAGGCGGCTCCGTAGGCTACGGGGGCTGGGATGCAGGCTCCGTATTTGGGGGCGTGTCCGCTGCCGCAGTGGTGGAAGCCGGTTCGGTAACCGACGGTGCTGTTGGTTCCGGCATGGGTTCTGTCACCGGCTGAGAAGACGATTCTTGTCCCGGCTCGTTGATTTGTTCCGGCGGTATCGTCGTTTGCTCTGTCGGCTGGGTTGCCAGCACCGGCGGTTCAGCCGTCGGCAGCGAAGGGCTGCGGGAACAGGCTGAAAGAGCGATCAGCAGAAGCGGCAAAAAGATCAGCGGCAATTTTCTCATGATTTGATCCTCCGTTTTTTGCTTTATCCTACCGATCCGGCACTGCCTTGTCAAAGCTGCGCCTTTATTCTTCTTTCAGCCGGTAATAACAGCTTGTTTGATTAGGGGGAGAGTGTGAGAGGGGGGAGCGCAGTGCCGCCTGTAAAAGGGCGCACTACCCCCACGGTGCAGCGATATGGTTTTATCTTGCGTCATCCCGCATACGTTCCAGATGCCGGTAATAATATTCCAGCGCTTTCAGAATAAACGCACCGGTATCTTTGTAGGGAACACTGGAAGGAATATACTTTCTTGCATCTTCGTACCTGATGCTGACTTTTTCTTTCTGGTTAGGCTTTTCTTCACACATGATAGATTCAATGACCTCCGGCGTGAGCTTGCCGTCTTGAGAGAATTTGCGCATCTTGATGGCCTGCGCATGAGAAGGTGTGGCATCCGCCAGTTCCATAGCCGGAAGCAGATCCTGCTGCTCCTCGTCGTTGAGATAGCTGAGTTCTACAGCAGGTCTGAGAGCAATCCTTCCTTCATCCACTTTATCGAGGATTTCAGGAATAAGCTCTGTAAGGCGTATATATCGAGAAACTTGCCTTGCGCTATCATTCGTTGACTCGGCAATTACATCTCGAGATTTCATTCCTTCCAACTTGTGGTCCACTGGGCCACAAGTTAAATCCGTGCGCTGTCCCTGCCGTTTCATTGCCTCCAACCGCATCTTGTACGAAAACGCCTTCTCGCTGGGCAGGATCACGGAACGCTGCAGATTGGATTCCACCATCAGAATAATGGCTTCATCCCGGGTCAGCTCTTTGATCTCTGCCGGTACGGTTTCAAGACCTGCCAGCTCGCAGGCCTTTCTGCGTCGGTGACCGGACACGATCTCATAGCGGCCGTCCTCCTTCCGGCGAAGGGTAATAGGGGTGATGACCCCACGGTTTTTGACGCTCTCAATCAGCTGATCCATGTCCTCATCCAGACGGACCTTGAAGGGGTGGTCAGGAAAGTCGTCGATTTCGGTCAGGGGGATGTCAAAAATCTTCGGGAGCCTGTTTTCGGCACGCTCCTGATCGTTCATGAACATCTCATCGTACCCGGTCATTCCTAAGTCGAGTTTGGGCCGCTCTCTCAAGTTGTTCCACCTCCTTCATCAGATTTTCATAGGCCACAGCAACCTTACCGGTTTTATCGTGGGCAAAGATGCTCTCACCGGTAAGGCTGCATTCTGCCGCACGGACGGAGTGCGGAATCTCGGTATCAAAGATCCGGATATTCTGTCCCACCGTATCACGAAGGGTTTCTATGATGTCCTTCGCATTGTTCGTGCGGCTGTCTACCATCGTAAACAGGATTCCATCTATTTTGAGGCTTGGATTGATGCTCCGTTTCACTTTACTGATGGAGTGAAGGAGCAGATTCAGACCCTTGGTAGACAGAAAGCTTGGCTGCGACGGTATGATCACGCTGTCAGCGGCAACCAGCGCATTGATTGTCATCATTCCCAGAGAGGGCATGCAGTCGATTAAGATGTAGTCGTAATTCTTTCGGACCGAATCGATATAGTTTCTGAGAACATATTCCCGGCTCATAATATTGAAAAGGCCGGTTTCCATGCCGGATAATTCAATATTTGAGGGAAGAATATCTACGCCTTCCCCGTGGTGCAGAATGCCTTCGCTCTCATCCATAGGTCTGTCTTCAATCGCTGCGTCCATAACAGTGGCAAGAGACACATCCAGTGCATCGGGATTTTTGATTCCCAGACTGATGGTCAGGCTGCCCTGCGGATCTGCATCGATAAGAAGTACCTTTTTCCTGTTGCACGCCAGGCCGACACCAAGGTTTACGGTCGTAGTTGTCTTACCGACGCCGCCCTTCTGGTTTGTAATGGCAATCACTTTGCAATTGTCCATTGGCTTCCTCCTTTCGCAGTTTTTGAATCATTGCTGATCCACGAAAGCCTCAAAGCATCCTTTGGGGCTTTCGTCGCTGCATTTCATTTTTCCTCGAACCCTAAATGCAGAAAAGGAAGTCATCAGACGCCCGATAGCAAATCGGTTCCATGGGAATCTCACCCCTGCCGGGTCCTCCGCCAGCTCCGTAGAGAAGTATCATGATCGCCTGAACCCGTCTTCGCCTTATCCGCTGCCAACGGATATTTCGGTCAGGTTTCGGAGCCGCTCACCACCTTACATTCCGCTAATGCCAGAGCGGCAGATGGGTCTTGGCGTACCGACCTCCGGCTCGGAGCTCAGGTAACGTATCTGATGAATGGTATTCAATTGTCAAGGTGCGCGAGAGGTTGTTTGCCTCTCTACTAACCAGTTGCTGAATTTTGCCGGGAATTGTTAGTGACTTTCTCAAAATAATTCACCGCCTGCTCTGAGATAAGAAAAAAGCCCTCCGCACCAATCAAAGTGATTCGTGCGAAGGGCGAGATTTCTGTGAAAATGGTAAGCATGTGAATGGTGCCGCTTGTAAGCGACATATTCGGGACGCTATGAAATTACATGGGTTATACGGGCTACACCTGGGAGCTTGGCCTATTGAACTTTTCTGGCCGATGCGTATAATTTGCATTACCGGAGCAAGCCGCTCCAAAATAAAACAAAAAGAGGCGTTGCAATGAGAAGCCGTGATCCGAAATTAATGAAGCAGATTCACGATTACATCAATGAATTCTATATTGCCGAAGAAAGAACGCCTACCACGACCGAGATTGCCTCAGCATTTTTTATTTCGCGTTCATCCGCATACAGGTACCTGGTTTATCTTTCCGAGAATCATGACATTGCGTACGAAAAAGGTGAAATACGCACCAGCAAAATGAATCGGATCAATTTGAACGGTTCCCGTGCCGCAATTGTCGGGTCCATTCCGTGCGGCGAGGCAACCTCTGAAGAAGAATGCGTCGAGGAGTATGTAAAGCTTCCGGAATCTCTGTTCGGCAGCGGAGCGTTTTATATTCTCCGTGCCAGAGGAGACTCTATGGAGGATGCCGGTATACATGAAAATGATCTTGTTGTTATTCAAAAACAGGAAACCGCAAAGGTCGGCGATATCGTTGTTGCCTTGATCGGAGATAACGAAAATACGCTGAAACGCTTCGGCGGTCTGGATGAGGAAGGCTACGCAATTCTTGAGTACCAGAACGAAGAAGTCTATCCGGGAAAAATCATTCGCGTACGGGACTTAATTGTTCAGGGTGTTGCAAAGCATGTAATCAGATCCCTGTGACATAGGAGAGGAGAACCAATTGAACAGGACCTTTGTGAGAGTGGAGTGCCTGGTTCTGGAAGATGGCTCGGCACAACCCAAGAAGATTATTTGGCTTGACGGCCGCGAATTTCCGATTCGCCGCATCATACACTCTTGCCCGGCCTCCAATGGTGAATATGAAGGAATTCGCTACACGGTATTAATCGGTAGTGCGGAAAAATATTTATACCAGCTTGATGCACGGTGGTACGTGGATTCAGGCTAAGGAGGTTGTGGACATGAAAACTTACACATCGTTTCAGGAGCTTGACGCTCTTGGCGAAGGCCTCGCAAAGAAATATACCGGCAATACCCATCGGTGGAATTCCAGTTGTTTCGACATTGAGGGCTTCATTACCGACTTTCTGAAGCTGCCGATTCTGTACGAAGCCTTTGCGGAGGATGATCCCAGCAAAATAGGCTTTCTTTCAGATGGCATAACCCCTTTGATCGTCTATAGAGCCGGAAAGAAAACCCCGATTGTGTTCCCGAAAGACACGATCGTAATCGAGAGCTTTCTTCAGCGCTCAGACGAAAGCGGCCGCAGGCGCTTTACACTCGCCCATGAGGCAGCGCATTTTATTCTGAACAGACATGTGCCCATGCAAACGGCCTGCTTTCACAATGAGTATGATCATGAGTTCCATTATTCCGGTGAGGAACTGGCAAAGATGTTTTCTCTCAACGAAACCTTGACCAACAGACTGGGTGCCGCTGTTTTAATGCCGCCTTTCCTGGTGGGCCGAGCGTTGAAAAAGTATAACAACGGACAGCCAATCGTCTACTATACCGAAGGCGTCTTTGCGCCGGATACAAAGATCAGGCTTCAGTCCATGTCGGATGCGCTTGGCGTATCTTATTCGGCACTTATCAACCGGCTCAGAGAACTGAGGTTGCTGGAATGCAGACCGATCGAAGAATATATTGACCACGCTCTTTTCCCGAAGGCATCAATATGATTCAGTATGACGCACGTTTCGGTACACCCAGCGACGAGGTGCGCCGAAAATTGGAACTGTCACGCATGGAAGTAGAATCCATGGAAAAGAGGAACCTTAACTGCCCCATCTGCGGCTTTCGCATCCTTGGTGTGTACGCTGACCGTACCGGTCACGCAGAAGTAAAATGCCGCAAATGTAAGTTTGAAGGTCCCATCAACCTGGCCTACTTCAGAAGGCAGCATCGGCACCATA